>Ga0307372_10012264_pt1 | contig 11265 bp, 11 predicted proteins | sample OX1MG_FD_202533 | JGI IMG/M metagenome (GOLD analysis project Ga0307372, IMG submission 202533) | Soil microbial communities from Risofladan, Vaasa, Finland - OX-1 | ecosystem: Environmental > Terrestrial > Soil > Coastal area > Acid sulfate soil | place: Finland: Risofladan, Vaasa | collected...
GGCCGCCGCGGGCCAGGGCGGCCATCAGCCCGGCCAGATTGCCCATGGCGAACGCCCGGCTGCGGAACAGGTGGAGCTGGAACATCGGGTCCTCGACGTGGTGCTCGATCATCACGAAGCCGACGAGGACGGCCGCACCGCCGATCAGGGAGACCAGGACGAAGGGGCTGGTCCATCCCATGGTGTGGCCGCCGTAGGGCTGGAGCCCGTAGACGATGCCCGTGAGGACGGCGACGAGCCCGACGGCGAACGCGATGTTGCCGACCCAGTCGATGCCGGCCTTGATCCGGATGCCGTTGTCGTGCAACCGGAAGTGGGCCCATGCGGTACTGAAGATCCCGAACGGGACGGAGACGAGGAAGACCAGGCGCCACTCGACGGGCGCGAGCAGGCCGCCCAGCAGGAGCCCGAGGAACGAGCCGCCGATGGCGGCCACGCCGTTGATCCCGAGAGCGAAGCCCCGCTCGTCGGCGGGAAAGGCGTCGGTGATGATGGCGCTCGAGTTGGCGAAGATGAAGGCGCCGCCGACCCCCTGGCCGACGCGCATCACGATGATCCACAGGGCGGCACCGGATCCCGACATCCAGGTGACGGACAGCAGGATCGAGAACACGGTGAAGATGGCGAAGCCCAGCGTGTACATCTTCACCCGTCCGAAGATGTCGCCCACCCGTCCGAAGCTGACGACCAGCACCGAGGTGACCAGCAGGAAGCCCATCAGGATCCACAGGAAGTAGGAGGTGTTGCCCGGGGACAGCGGGTTCAGGCCGATCCCCCGGAAGATGTTGGGCAGGGCGATGAGGAGGATCGACGCGTTGATGGTCACCATCAGCGTCCCGATCGTGGTGTTGGTCAGGGCGATCCATTTGTAGTTCTCGGAATCGACGGCCGGCGGCATGCACGCTCCTCCCGGGTACCAACCTGTCGCGACCCTGGGGACGGGCCGGGACGATGCGTCCGCCAGGAACGCAGTAGTTGCTTGTTGGTAACTAACTATACTGGGCCCCGACAGTTGTCGTGCACGGTCCGGGTGCCGGCCGCGCGTCGATCGGACTCGGGGGAGGCTGGCCGCCATGGGCAAGAGCGCAACCGGCACGGACGGGGACAACCTCGACGCCATCGAGGAGGCGACCGGCCTCCGGGTGGCCATCGTCAGGATCCAGCGGCAACTCCGGACCCGTTCGGCGTCGGGCATGACCCCCTCCCAGTCCTCGGCACTGGCCCGGATCGAGCAGCACGGCCCGCTCCGGCCGGGGGCGCTGGCCGAATTGGAGGGCACGACGGCGGCGACGATGAGCCGGGTCATGGACAGCCTGTCGACCCTCGGCCTCATCGAGCGGGTGCCGGACCCGGTCGACGGACGGGCGAGCCTGGTCCAATTGAGCACCGAAGGCGGTGCCCTCGTCCACCGGTTGCGGGCCGTGTACACCGAGGCCCTGCGCAGCGCCCTGGCCGAGCTCACCCCGGCGGAGCGCAAGGTCATCCGCGCCACCATTCCGGTGATGGCCCGGTTGAGCGAGCTGCTGCAGGCGTCCGAGCACGACGAGGTCGGCTGACGCCCGAGGGGACACCGCCATCCCCCGCCGGGCACCTGGTGCCGGCCGCGTTGACGGTCGGGACCGGGCGTGCCACGATGCGCCGGCACCCCCTCGACGAACGATCGGAGCCCCATGTCCCGCCTCGAAGGCCGCCGTACCGTGATCACCGGAGCAGCCAGCGGCATCGGTGCCGGGACGGCCCGGCTGTTCGTGGCCGAAGGTGCCTCGGTGGTGCTCGCCGACCTCGAGGTGGACCGCGGCGAGCGCCTGGCCGCCGAGCTCGGCGACCGGGCCCGGTTCGTGGAGGTCGACGTGGCCGAGGAGGGTGCCGTCGAGCGGGCGATCGAGGAGAGCATCGGGACGTTCGGCGGCCTCGACGTGATCTTCAACAACGCCGGCAACCCGGGCTCGATCGGCCGGATCGAGGACATCGACATGGCGCTCTTCGACCGGACGGTGGCCATCCACCTCCGTGGCGTGTTCCTGGGCATCCGGGCGGCCGCCCGGGTCATGCGGCCCCAGGGCCACGGGAGCATCATCAACACCGCCAGCGTGGCCGGCCTGCGGGCGAACTACGGCGGTCACGACTACAGCGCGGCCAAGGCGGCCATCGCCCACCTGACCGTGACCGCGGCCAACGAACTGGGCGAGGACAACGTCCGGGTCAACGCCATCTGCCCGGGCGGCATCGCGACGTCGATCTTCGGCCGCGGGGCGGGTCTGGACGCCGACGCGGCCGAGTCCACGGTGGGGGTCATCGAGGCCGTGCTGTCCGACGTGGCCCCGATGAAGCGGTCGGGGCAGCCGATCGACATCGCCGAAGCGGCGTTGTGGCTGGCCAGCGACGCCTCGAGCTTCGTGAACGGTCAGGCCATCGCCGTGGACGGGGGTCTGGTGACCGGGCCCACCTACCGCAGCTCGCGTGCCCGTACCGAGTCGCTGGTGGGCGCGCTGGTCGAGGTGGCCGAGCAGGCGAAGTAGCCACGCCGGGGGAGCGGGGCCGGGGCGTGTCCCCCGCCGGTCCCCCGGTCCGGACGGTTCAGACGGTGCCGCCGCGGCGGCTCTCGACCACGCCGCCGATGACGGCCGACAGCCCGAGGGCGATGGCGATGGGTGCCATCCACAGCCCGAAGATGAAGGTCAGGGTGGCGAAGAGCGCAGCCATGCCGAGCAGGAACGGCCAGATGCTCGAGCCCGGGAACGAGTCGACGATCCCCGCGCCGTCGGCCACGCTGGCGTCGGGCTCGTCCCCCTCGAGGGGCTTCATCCGGGCGGACCACCACAGGTAGTAGCCGCCGGGCAGCAGCCCGAGCAGGGCCGAGCCCATGAGCATCAGGAACCCGGCGTCCTCGTAGCTGGTGAACCAGTAGACGAGGCCGATGATCCCGAAGAAGATGCCGATGACGGCGAGGAACGCTCCGTTGACCCTCATGACGACGCCCCCACGGTCTCCTTCTGCTCGTGCTCGCGGTGCCGCTTGTCCCCGTGGGACTCGTCCTTGCGGTGCTCAGGGTGGTTGTAGTCCCACGTCGGCCGTTCCGACCGGATGGGCGGCAGGTGGGTGAAGTTGTGGTGCGGCGGGGGCGAGGACGTGAACCACTCGAGCCCGCCCCCGTCCCACGGGTTGTCCCCTGCCGACACCGGCGTCCGCCACGACTTCACCAGGTTGGCGAGGAAGAACAGGAAGGAGAACCCGATGATCATGGCACCGACTGTCGAGAGCTGGTTGAGCCCGGTCCAGCCGTTGGTGGGGAGGTAGTCGGCGATCCGGCGGGGCATGCCCTTCAGGCCCAGCATGTACTGGGGCACGAACGTCACCCAGAACCCGACGAAGAGGAACCAGAAGTGCAGCTTTCCGAGGCGCTCGTCGAGCATCCGGCCGAACATCTTCGGGTACCAGAAGTAGAACCCGGCGAACCCGGCGAACACCGTGGTGCCGATCAGCACCTGGTGGAAGTGGGCGACCACGAAGTAGGTGTCGTGGGTCATGAAGTCGACCGGCGGCGAGGCCAGGAGCACGCCGGTCACGCCACCCATGAGGAAGGCGAACAGGAAGCCGATCGAGAACAACATGGGCGTCTGGAAGCTGATCTGGCCACCCCACATGGTGCCGATCCAGTTGAAGAACTTGATGCCGGTCGGGACGGCGATGAGGTAGGAGAGGAGGGAGAAGAACGGCAGCAGCACCACACCGGTGGTGAACATGTGGTGGGCCCACACGCCGGTCGACAGGGCGGCGATCGAAATGGTGGCGAAGACGATGCCCCGGTAGCCGAAGAGCGGCTTACGACTGAACACCGGGAAGATCTCCGTCACGATGCCGAAGTAGGGCAAGGCGAGGATGTACACCTCCGGATGCCCGAAGAACCAGAAGAGGTGTTGCCAGAGCACCGGCACACCACCTCCTTGGACCGAGAAGATGTGCGTGCCGAAGTGGCGGTCGCAGAACAGCATCACGACGGCGCCGAACAGCACGGGGAAGGCGATCAGGATCAGGATCCCGGTCACCAGCATGTTCCACGAGAAGATCGGCACCCGGAACATCGTCATGCCCGGCGCCCGCAGGTAGAAGATGGTGGCCACGAGGTTGACGCCGGTGAAGATGGCCGAGAACCCGGTGAGCCCGAGCGACATCAGCCACATGTCGGTGCCGGCGCCCGGGGAGTTGATCGAGTTGGACAGCGGGGCGTAGGCGACCCAGCCGAAGCTGGCGGCCCCGCCGGCGACCACGAAGCTGAGCGTCATCATCGACGACCCGCCCAGGTACAGCCAGTAGGACAGGGCGTTCAGGCGGGGGAAGGCCATGTCGGGCGCCCCGACCTGCAGCGGCACGATGTAGTTGGCCAGGCCGCCGAAGGCGAAGGGGCCGGCGAACAGGTACAGCATGAGGCTGCCGTGCATGGTGAACAGCTCGTTGTAGGTCTGGAAGTTCACCAGCGACGAGGTCGGGTTGGCCAGCTGGCCCCGGATGACCAGCGCCATGGTGCCGGAGATGAAGAACAGCACCAGCGACGTGATCATGTACGACTTGCCGATCACCTTGTGGTCGGTCGACGTCAGCCAGTTGAGGATGCCGGTGGGGCCGTGGTGCTCGTGCCCGTGCTCGTGTTCGTGGGTGTGCTCCACGGGGCCGTGGCCGCCCGGCCCGTGCGCGTCGGGGCCTCCCGGCTCCTCGGGCTCGATCCGTTCGGGGGACTCGATGGTGGTGGTCACAGGGAACCCTTCTTCGAGGAGGGCGCAGCCAGGGCGTTGGACGGGGTCACGTGGGTGTAGGCGGGCGGCGTGTTCGCGGCGTTCGGGGGCTGGCGCTGCAGCGTGTGCCCGTTGGCGACCTCACCGGTCAGCCACGTCTGGAACGCGGCCGGGGTGACCGCACGGACGCTGAAGAGCATTTCGGAGTGGTAGAGACCGCAGATCTGGGTGCACTGGCCGTTGTACGTGCCCGTGTGGATGATGTCGAGGTCGAAGACGTTGACGACACCGGGGAGGGCGTAGCGGCTGAAGTTGAAGTCCCGGACGTAGAACCCGTGGATCACGTCGTTGGAGACCAGGGTGACCTGGACGGTCTCGCCCGCCGGCAGGACCATCTGGGGACCGTGCCCGCCGGGGCCGTTGGTGACGTCGCCGGCGATCGACACGTTGTGGTCCGGGTAGTCGAACCGCCAACCCCACTGGAAGGCGGTGACCTTCACGTGCTCGACCGGGGTCCCGGTGGAGGTGACCGTGGCGTTGACGGGCACGGTGGCGTCGACGTTGTTCTCGGTGAGGACGGTGAAGAGGAAGAGGAAGGCCACGATCAGCACGGGGATGCCCGTGTAGAGGATCTCGATCGGGATGCTCTCGTGGAACTGCCTCGGCATCTCCTCCGAACGGCGGCGGTAGCGCAGGACGGTGAAGAGCATCAGGGCCGCCACGAAGACGCCGATGATGATGCCGGTCGTCATCATGCCCGAGTAGAGCTTGAACGTGTCCTGGCCCTGGGTGGTGGCCCCGCGGCTGGCGCCGTAGGAGGGGTACATGTTGCAGCCGCCGAGGATCAGCGGTGCGGCGATGGCCACGCCTGCGGCGGGGCGTCCCCAGCGTCGCCGTCGGGACGGCGTCGGGGTCCCGACGTCGGGGCCGTCGTCCCCGGGATCGCGTGCGGGCAGGGGCGTCGGGGATCCGTTTGTGAAGGCGTTCACGGGGGGAAGACTAGTGGGGACCGCCGGCAATTGAGAAGTTGAGAGGACCCGTCTCCGGGGGTCGTGAACGCCCAGGTCACAAGGGTGGGGATCCGGTTCCTGCCGGGGCCTGGCCGGGGCCTGGCCGGGGACGGGCGGCTCCGGCGGGGTCGGATCCCGGTCCGGACTCCCGGGCCGCCCAGGTGAAGACGCCCCGGGCCATCGTGGACGTCGCCGCCCCGGCGCGGCGGGTGAAGACGGTCCGGCGGGCCTCGGACACGGCCGGGTCGTCCGGGGCGGCCAGCCAGGCGAGCTCCGCCAGGTGCCCGGCCAGGCGGAGGGCGCCCTCGTCCCCGCCGTCGCCGCCCGGCGTCGGGGCACGGGCCAGGAGCGCCAGGGCGCGGTCGGCCAGGGCGCCCGGGCCGCCGGACAGGTCGGCCAGTTCGCGGGCCAGGGCCCGCTCGGGCGCCGGCTGGAGCGTCGCCGGGTTCCCGTCCCACCAGCCGCCGTAGAGGCGCCAGACGCTCCGGACCACGAACTCGGGCTCGTCGTAGACGGGCTGCAGGTACGGCCGGGCCATCAGGTGGGCCGGCGGTTCGACCGAGTGGATGGCCTCGTCCAGGCGGGCGCCACCGTTCATGTACTCGAGGGTCTGGGCCACGAGCGACTCGAGCAGTTCGGCGGTCTCGGACAGTGCCTGGCGGATGCGTGCCCCGCCCATGATCGGATACCCGTGGCCGGGCAGGAGCACCTCGGGCCCGCCGTCCGCCAGGTCGTAGAGGGCCAGCATCCGGCGGAGTGCGGTGGCCCACTCGAGCGGGTACCGCTGGACCTTCTGCGGATTTCCGGCATTGGGCGAGGTCCAGATGAACAGGTCCCCCGTGCACAGCACCCGCAGGTCCGGAAACCATGCCCAGGCGTGGTCGTCGGTCTCGCCGCGGTCGTGGTGCAGCTCGGCCCGGACGCCGCCGACCTCGAGGTCCAGCCGGTCGCGGAACGTGCGGTCCGGGTAGCGGTACTCGGTCGGCCAGGTCAGGTCGTCGATGCCGAACTGGCGGCGGTTGACCACGGTGTTGTACCCGGCGGTCCGGATGTAGCGGTCGAACCGGGCCGACACCGCCTCGTGGGCCACGACCCGGGGCCGGGGCCGGCCGTGCGCCTCGGCGTCGGCCTCCCACCGGTGCATGCCGAAGACGTGGTCGATGTGGCCGTGGGAGTAGACGGCGGTGTGGACGTCCCGGTCGGTCCAGCCGCGCAGGGTCCGGTGCACCGCCCCCGACAGGAACTGGCTGCCGACGTCGACCAGGACCAGGCCGTCCCCGGTGGCGACGGCCGCGACGTTGGCGAACGACGGGACGAAGGCGACCCCGTCGGCGACCTCGGCCATCCCCGAGCCGAGGCTCGTGACCGGGTCGGCACCGGGGCCGCCTCCCTCCCACAGCCGCTCCGCGGTGGCCAGCACGTCGCCGGTGTCGGTCATGGGTTCCTCCGTCCTCCGGTGGCCGGCGGTCTCGCGCCGGGTCAGGTCGAGGGGCCTTGGGGCGGCTTCGGGCCGGTCAGCCTCCCGGCCAGCCGCCCCGCGCCCCGTAGCGTCCGCTTCACCTGTTCCTCGACCTGTGGCCGGTGCTCGTCGACGGCGCGCCGGCCCGCGGCCGCCGCGGCTCCCGTCGTGCGGCCGGCCCGCCGCAGGGCCGACTCCGCGTCTGCGTCGTCGGGCGGTCCCGTGGGACCGGTCCCGGGGGTCGTGGGACCCGGCGGCGGGATGACGGTGGCGGTGGCGTCGATGACGGGCCCCCGTCCGGTGCGCCGGCCGGCCCGGGAGCGCCGGCCGGCGGTCGTCACGGTCCGGGTCGCCAGGAACACCACGGCGACGACCGCGCCCACGATCACCAGGAGGCCCTCGACGTCGGGCCGGAGCGCGGGGACGAAGGCGAGTGCGGCCAGCGTGAGTGCCGCGCCGGCGGCGAGCAGGACGTGCAGGCGCTGCCCGCACACCCGGACCACGCCGAGCGGTCCGTCGGCGGTGAGGGCCAGGAGACCGAGGACGATCCCGAGGGCGATGAGGATCCCACCCCGCCCCACGTGGACGGACTGGGTGACGAGCAGGAAGGCGACGCCGAGCTCCAGGACCTGGAGGGCCCAGAACGGGATGCGCCAGCGCGGAAGCGGTCCGCGTCCGGCACCTGCGCCGGTCCGGGCGTCCCGGGCGTCCGGCGGCACGGTGGAGGTGCGTTCAGGACGTGGCGTCCGCGTTGCCGTCCGCGGCGGATGGCGCCGGTGCGGGCGCGGGCGCCTGGACGACCTGCGGGGTGGCCTCGGCCAGTGGGGTGGCCTCGGCCAGTGGGGCGGCCGCCGGTGCACCGGACTTGGTGTCGCCGCTGGCGCCCTCGTCGAGGCCCTTCTTGAATTCCTTCTGCGCGGAACCGAGCGATCGGGCCAGCTTCGGGATCTGCGTGGACCCGAAGAGGACGACGGCGATCACGATCAGGACGATGATGCCCTGCTCGCCGAAGAGTTCTGCTGGTGCCATGACGTGTCTCCCCTAATTGCCTGCTGTGGACAGGTTAGACCTGGACGGACGGCGCCGCTGCGCAGGCACCCGGGGACGTCCCCGGACCGCCCCGGGCTCCCGTTCAGCCGGCGAGGAAGACGCCCAGGCAGAGGGCGACGACCGAGGCCAGGGCCCCGACGGCCCCCCACACGGCGAGGCCCACCTTCGAGGTGGACCGCTGGTGCAGGAACACCCCCACCCCGGCGATCACCACGAACGTGATCTTGATGCCGAGCACGGCGTTCCAGGTCGACGACGCGTGGCGGGCGTCCACGGCCTGGATGTTCCACAGCCCGGTGACGACCAGGACGGCGTAGGCCGGCCACAGGAGCCAGGCGAGCGCCCGGGCCGCCTTCTTCGGAGCGTCGTCACCGAGGCCCCGGATCGTCGGGAGCAGCCCGACCATGGTGAACTGCCCGCCCACCCACAAGGTGGCGGCCAGCACGTGGAGGATGAGGCGGAACCCGTCCAGCCCGGAGGAGAGCGTGGGAACGGCGGCGGCGAGCACGGGGGCCGGGTGCATGCCCGCCGGCTACCGGCCCGTCCAGTTGGGCTCGCGCTTCTCGGCGAAGGCGACGGCGCCCTCCATGGCGTCGGCCGACCGGCCGATCTCGCCGAAGACGGCGTCGTTGATGCCCCACGCCTCCGACTCCGGCAGCTCGCCGGCCTGCTTCATGACCTGCTTGGACAGGCGGACGGCGAGCGGTGCGTTCTTGGCGATGCGCTCGGCCAGGGCGAGGGCCTCACCCATCAGCTGGTCGGCCGGGACGACCCGGTTGACGAGGCCGATCTGCAGGGCGCGCTCGGCGCTGATGGGCTCGCCGGTCAGCGCCATCTCGAGGGCGATGGCCTGGGGGATGCGCTTCGGCAGGCGGATGAGGCCGCCCGCCCCGGCCACCAGGCCGCGGGCCACCTCGGGGATCCCGAACTTGGCGTGGTCGGCCGCCACCACCAGATCGCAGCTGAGCATGATCTCGCACCCGCCGGCCAGCGCCGAACCGTTGCAGGCGGCGATGAGGGCCTTCGGGAAGTCGCGCTTGGTGATGCCGCCGAAGCCCTTGTCGGTGATGGGGAACTCGCCCGTGGCGAAGGCCTTCAGGTCCATGCCAGCCGAGAACGCCTTGTCGCCGGCCGCGGTGAGCACCACGACCCAGACGTCGTCGTCGGCCTCGATCTCGTCGAGTGCGGTCGACAGCGCCGTGGCCGTGGCCAGGTTGATGGCGTTGCGCGCCTCGGGGCGGTTGATGGTGAGGATCTCGATGTGACCCTGGCGCTCGCGGAGCAGTTCGGACATGGTGGTCTCCCGGTGACGAGGATTCAGCGTTCCGCCAGACGGTAGCGCGGCTCGCCGGCCTGGACGACCACGGAGCCGCCCACGAGACCGGGGACGTCGAGATCGCCCATGGCCGCCGTGACCCCGTCGTCGGCCGGGGAGAGGGCCATGTGACGTCCATCGGCCAGCCGGGCGAGGACCGGGGCGCCGGCGGCGGTGCCGTCGTTGTCCCGCCAGACGGTCGCCGCCACCACGGTGGCGGTCTCCGGGGCATCGAGCACCTCGGCCACCTCGACGGCGGTCGCGTCGATGGCGGCCTGGGCCGCGGAGGTGTCCGCGCGCCGGAACCCGGCGGGCGGCGGGGTGGAGCCGTAGACGCCGAGCGCGTGCTTGGTGACGAACCAGCCGAGCCCGGTCGCCAGTCCGAGCCGCGTGCCCCCGCCGGTGTCCTCGCGCAGCAGGTCGCACAGGGTGGCGATGCCGTGGGTCGTGTAGTTGTTGCCCGGTCCCCCGAAGTAGGGGAGGCCGCCGGTGACGGTCAGTCCCCGTGCGTCGTCGGGGGCGATGCCGAGGGCGGCCGTGGCCAGCTGCACGGCGGACGGGAAGCACGAGTAGATGTCCATCCGGTCGATGTCGTCGACCCCGACCGGACCCAGGGCGGCCTCCGAGGCCGAGGCGAACAGGGCCGCGCCGGCGGCGGCGATGGCCGGCGAGCGGCCCGGGTCCGGGCGCTCCGACACGAAGCGCACGTCGACGGCCTCGGCGCCCGACCACACGAACACGGCCCGGTCGGCGACCCCCGCCCGGCGGGCGGCCGCCAGCGAGCAGACCACCAGGGCGGCGGACTGGTCGGAGCCGAGGAACGCGGTCATCCGCTTGGTGTACGGCTCGCAGACGATGCGGTTGTCGGGGGAGGGGGTGGCGATCTCCGCAGCCGAGCGTTCCTGGGGGAACCAGGCGAAGGGGTGGGCCGCCGCCACCGTCGTGAAGGGCGCCATCATCTCGCCGAGCACCGTGCGGTGGGCGGCGGCGTCGTGGCCGGCCCGCGCCGCCAGCACGCTCTCGAACAGCGGGTACACGTGCACGGGGGCGAGCAGGGCCGCGGCCAGCTCCGCCGGTCCGAACCCGGGGAGGGCGTCGCCCACGACGGTGTCGGCCGGCAGGTCGACCCGCCCCTCGTCGCGCGGGAGCCCCTGGGCGCGACGGGCCCGCGACGAGCGGATGGCCTCCGCCCCCGCCACGAGGGTCACCGAGAGCCTGCCGTCGGCGATCTCGGTGGCCGCCCGGTTCACCAGCCACTGGGGCGTGTTGCCCCCGACCGTCGTGACCTCGCGCACGACGTCGGGCCCGAGGCCCAGGCGGTCGGCCAGCTCGGTCGACGGGGCGGGCCCCGACTTGGTCATGACGTCGACGACGGTCAGCCGTTCGATCCGGTCCCGCAGGAGCGGCACGTCGGCCAGCGCCGCCTCGCACGCCCGGACCATCAGCTCGACCGGGTTCACCAGCGTGACGCGCTCGAGCGCCTGCCCCGAGGCGATGACGACGGGGATGCGTTCGGGGTCGATCGACGGTTGCGGCATGGGGGCGTCCTGAGGGGGTCGGCGTCGGGCGGGCCGGGTGGCCGCACGGTGCGGGAAGCTACCATCGCCACTCTGGGGAGGCCCCGTGGACGGGTCGTCCCCCGCCGAGGAGAGGGCGCGACGGTGGCGACACGGGACGAGGCAGCGGGAGCGGGGGTGCCGG
>Ga0307372_10012265_pt1 | contig 11265 bp, 6 predicted proteins | sample OX1MG_FD_202533 | JGI IMG/M metagenome (GOLD analysis project Ga0307372, IMG submission 202533) | Soil microbial communities from Risofladan, Vaasa, Finland - OX-1 | ecosystem: Environmental > Terrestrial > Soil > Coastal area > Acid sulfate soil | place: Finland: Risofladan, Vaasa | collected...
TCAGCAATATGCCATCGATGGCCAGGAGCAGGCGTTTGCGCGTTGTCAGCGCGAAGATCGCCAGCACAGCTACCCCTACAAAATCCATCTGCGTCGTCCAGATGACTAAGAACGAACTGACACCAATAGCCGAAATTCCGATGCTCAGAAATACCCACAGCAGAAATATAAAGAAGAACGCGAGAGCCGGCATGCGTTTGAATGCCTGCTTGAGTGGCAGATAGAACAATAAGAGCAGTGTAGGCGCGGTCAGACCCGAAAGTAAATTGTTCCCATTGAAAAATGGCACCGATGAGCCGATATAGGCGTCTATCAGCACCCAGACGATCAAGAGTATAAAACGATAGCGCAGGAAAGCCAGCAGGAGAAGAGACCCGAAGGCTATTTTTACTGTCAGTGACGGGTTAAGTATGGCCCCCGCGATACCGATTGCAAAGACCGCCAGTATGATGCCGCTGCGCAGCAATAGCTGCTGGGAGCGGAAAGACATCCCGTTCTGATTGTTCTCCCACCATGCCAGCAACTGGTCATAGCGGCGCTCCAGGCCGAAACGCTGCGCGAAGTTAAGAATTTCGCGCGGAGGGGTTAGCAGATCGAGTGCGCCTACCTCGCGCCGCAGCAGCAGCAACAGGAGTATCATTGTGCAGACATACATGACCGAGGTTGCCAGCGCAATCCCAAAACTTTGCCACAGGCGAGAGAAAAGATAGTCCAGAAACGCATTAGCGAAGACGCTGAAAACCGTGACGTACATCAGGATGCGTGTCCTGCCAATCGCGCTAAAGGCCTTCGCCAGGATAAAGCCGATGGCCATCGGGGCCAGTCCCAGTACGAAGCCGATCAGGGTAATAGAGGTGTTTCTGGTATCTGTGGCAGTAAAAGCCCCTCGTTGGAAAAGGATATGTACCAGGGGCGCGGCCATTACAATCATAAAGGCTGTCAAGACAATTGTGGCGAGACCTACACCCCACAGGTACAGGCGCAGGGTCTCCTTGAAAGCCCTGCGATCCTTTGCCACCGCCTGTCTCGACAGGTAAGGCAACATCGCGCGCCCGACCGACCCGATAATGACGCCTGTAAATACACTGATCAGCTTGTTGGAGTAGTTCAGCGTCGAAATGCTGCCCGGTGAGAGATACGAGGCAAAGATTTGATCAACCAGAGGGCTTGCCTGGCTGATGAGTGAGCCAAACAGGGCCGGCCACGCAGCTATAAAGACAGCGCCCAGGGCGGCGTCGCGCAAGTTTATCACAGGACGATACTTAATTCCGGCCTTGCTAGCGCGGAAGATGATCACACCGAGCTGCAATATTTCACCCACGACAGTGCCGATACAGAGCATCACCACGCCTTGACTACTGCCCGCGACGAGTATCAGAGTGGCTGTTGTAATCGGAACCAGCATGCCCGCGTAAGCCGGCCACCCAAACTGCCCCTCGGTATTGAGCAGGCATTCCAGGTAACTATTGATGACCATGAATAACAGGACGGGGAAGATAAAGGGCGTCAGGTTAATGGCAAGTTGCCTGCTCTGTTCATTCAAACCGGAGGCCGAAAGGAGCACGATCTGCCCGCGGAATAGTATCATAATCTCCGTTACCACGAGAAGACCGATCACCAGAATATTCAGCAACGTGCTAAAGAGAACAGACGCCTCTTTTTTCGAACCTGTTGTCCGTATCCGCGCATAAACGGGAATGACCGACGATTCCAGTCCACTGGCGAGCAATTGCGCCATTAAAGTGGGGACCGTAGAGGCCACAAAATAGGCATCCATTGAGGGTCCCTGCCCGAAGCGAGCCGTGACGACAATCTGATTGAGCATACCAGCAAGGCGAATGAAGAGACTCGCCGATGCCAGGCTGAGCAGGGAACGAAAGATATATTTATTTGCGGACTTGAGGCGCACCGCGACAATATGGCTCGTGGTGTACCCTAAAGCCTGTAATTTTCCTGTCGTATCAGAATTAAGGAAGCGGGACATGCTTTATACCGTTCTATGACTATCTCAATAGAAGTGCTAGAGGCGGAATATTTTTTCGTCTTCGTAGCCACGCGTCATGTTACGCGTATCAACAATGCTGCGCGCCTCGCTGACAATCCAGGGAACATCGTAATAGTTATGATCTGTGACGATGACCACACAATCGACGGATCGCAGCAGATCACTGCTCATGGTCTGCGAAGTAAGCGTCGCATTAGGCAAATTGAGAGATGCAACATATTCATCGTTATAAAGCACCCGTGCCTTGCGCGCTACCAACGCCTGGATGATATCCAGAGCCGGCGACTCGCGCATATCTCCAACATTCTTTTTATACGCCACGCCCAGGATCAACACCGTCGCGCCATTAAAGTTGCGTTGCTGTTCATTGAGCGCTTCATTGATCTTGTTCACCACATAATGAGGCATACTACTGTTGACTTCAGCAGCCAGTTCAATAAAGCGAGCCGTGTAATCGAGCGTTCTCAGTTTCCAGGCCAGGTAATGCGGATCAACCGGGATGCAGTGACCGCCAAGGCCAGGGCCAGGCAGGAAAGGCATAAATCCAAACGGCTTGGTGGCGGCTGCATCAATAACTTCCCATACATTGATATTTAGCTTCTCACAAATGATGGCAATCTCGTTCACCAGCCCGATATTGACCGCCCGGAAGGTGTTTTCCAACAATTTGGCCATCTCCGCGATGCGCGTCGAGGACACAGCCACCACTTTATCGATGGCCGCCGCGTAGTACGCCTGGGCCAACTTCGTGCAGGTGGGAGTGATGCCGCCCACAACTTTCGGCGTGTTACGTGTAGTATATTCGGCGTTACCGGGATCAATGCGCTCCGGCGAGAACGCCAGGAAGAAGTCACTTCCAACCTCTAGCCCGGTTGATAACAATTCCGGCAGTACAACTTCATCGGTTGTGCCAGGGTAAGTCGTGCTTTCGAGCACGATAAGCTGCCCCGCGTGCAGATGAGCCTTCACCTCCCGCGTGGCAGAGATGATATAGGAAATATCGGGATCGTGTGTCTTGCGCAGGGGGGTGGGAACGCATATGCTGATCGCGTCCACTTCGTCCAGCGCGCTATAATCGCTGGTAAATTGCAGCTTTCCAGCTTCAATGAGTGTTTGCAATGTGAGATTTGCAATGTCAGGAATATAACTTTCGCCTCGATTGGCCTGCTCCACTTTTCGCCCGTCCACATCGATACCCGTGACACGAAAACCCGCCTCGGCGAAGGTAGTAGCAAGAGGTAAGCCAACATAACCAAGCCCTATAATGGCGACACGTAAAGAACGCGCAGATATTTTTTCAAGTAATTGATGATCCATACTGTTCTGGTTTTTCCTTTCATCAACGCTGACGCAATAAATTGGTAGACAGCCTCCCTTAACTCCCCCGCATTATTCAGTCGTTGCTGTGCAAAGAATTGGACAAACGTGGGATGGTAATCGTCTTCTCATCGACTTCGCCTTCTGCTGCTCCGTTCAGAACTTTCGGCTGGGGCGTTTCGGGAGGCTCAACCAGCACATTCTCCTTGTTGGCCCTCGTCTGTTTGGCCTGTTGCCGGTAGAGTTCGCTGCGATACATGTGAGTATCGCTATAATCCGGCCAGGGACTCTTGTTGATGACTACTCCCAGAACAGTCATGCGCATGCGCTTTAGCGATTGCCGGGCACGCACCAGCGCCTTGCGCGGCGTTTTAGAGGCATCGACCACCAGAATGGTTGCCTGCACGTAGGAAGCCAGGACCTGGGCATCGGCAATAGGAAGCAGAGGCGGGGTATCAACGACGATATAATCATAATCTTCCGTCTGCTTTAAATGCTCGAACAGCTGTACCGCAGTCGGTGATTGCAGCAACTCGGCTGGATTGGCAGGAGAGACACCGGCAGTCAACACCTGTAATGTCGGAATCCTGGTCGATTGTACATCCAATTCGTCGTCGGCTTCTGACCATTCTTCCTGTAACACGTATGAAAGTCCGTGAATGTTATTCAGTTGGAAGTACTTATTAAGCACGTGACTGCGCATATCGGCATCCACCAGGAGCACACGCTTGCCCGACATCGCCATAAAGGTCGCCAGGTTTTCCGCGACCATACTTTTTCCCTCGTCAGCCACCGCGCTCGTCACCATGACAAGCTTAAAAGGTTTGATGTGCTGTGCTGCGTTCAGGCTAGCGCATAGGATGCGGCACCCCTCCGCCAGCCCGGGCGTTAATTCTGGCATATCGTCAAGCTGTTTGCGCGTGAGATGGGGAATTACCGCCAGCACATCCGCGCCGAGTAGCTCCTGCGCTTCCTCCGCGCTGGTCAGCCGGTCATCGATCCACTCAAAAATAACAATCAAAGCCAGCGAGAGACCCAGACCGACCAGAGCGCCAATAATTCCAGCATACGAAGCTTTCAGACCAATCGGGTTAATAGGTACCTGCGCGGGTATGACCTGCACGGTACCTGGAAGTTGCGTGTTCGAGTACTGCGCGAAGCTCTGGCCGACCTCGTTGGCAAGCTGCGCCGCCAGAACTGGATTGCTATTATTGACATCAAGGTTGATCAGCAGTGTATTCGATTGCGCCTTTACCGTGGTCATCGCTGTCAACGATGCGAGCGTCAAACCCGGATGTTTCGCCACGACGGGATTAAGCACAGCAGGCGTCGTTATCAACTGGGAATAGGTTGATAGCGCCTCCAGACCAGCCGTTGTGCAGTCATATGCCGAAGATTGCGCCGTGCAGACATTCAATATGAGTGTAGATGAGGCCTGGTAGGTTGGACGTATCAGCTTGCCCGCGGCATATGTAATAACACCACAGACTACTACTCCGAGAATAATCATCCAGGCCCATCGTTTCAAGATCAATTTGTAGCGACTTAGGGGATTGTGCATATCAAGCCCATCCTTGCTCTAAATTCATTGGTATCTATTGTAAGTTAAGACGAAGAACTCATAGTTCCGAACAATTCAAATCCACCAGGCGACAAAAGTACCGCCAGGTGGCTCTCTCTTAATTTTCGCTAAATATCCCTGTGTACTTAATCATAAAAGCTTTTACGTAAGAATCTGGTTATCGCCGGTGTTGAGATAGCGTTTTGATACATCTCTTGAGGTATATATCCCAACCACCTCTTTTACCAGCCTCAACCAGTCGTATGAAAAGCCAGGCTCATAAGTACGCGCAACGAACTGACAATTGTAAAATTTTCCTGTAGCAGAAGTACTAAACTGTTGACTTCAGGCCGCTTACATTAAATACTGATGAAATGTTGATTAATGTCTGATTAATAATATGCTAAACTAATACGGAACTAACAGGCCGGGCGAGAAACAAAAAAGCGAGGCGAAAAGCAAAGGATGAAAGGCTATTTCGGAGATGACGCTTCTCGACCTTATGAAATACCGGCTCAAGCGTACATCTCGTATCTAGAAATATCACTTATTCTCTACCTTGATAAACATCGTATCAGCACGCGAAGATGGTATGTTCGTTAATGTTGTAGAACTATACGCTTAGCTATTTGTAATAGACTGTATGTTTAGCTGTTTGTAATAGCAAGAGTGCGACGAAACAAAATCGCCAGATACTGGAGGGTATATCCGTGAGGTTGAGGTTCTTTGCAGGAGGTCTTCTGTTTTTTGTAATCATCGCAGGCATCCTCGCGGCAATTTTATTTGGTCCGGCGCTTCTATCTGGCGTGAGCGGTCAGAGCAGGATTGCTCCCATAACAACTGCCCCGGTCGGCAATAAGATTGTTCAGGAAAATGCATTACCGGGTACAAAAAACTGGCAAATTTCTCGCTATCACGAGGCTACCACCCAGATCCAGGCTTATACCAGCGCGACTTCGGTAGCTGCTGGCGAAAAGCTCTCATTTTATGTCAGTACGCAAAAAGAGGGGACAAATTACTGGATCGATATTTACCGCCTTGGCTGGTATAGCGGCTACGGTGGGCGGTTGGTCGCTTCTTTAGGGGAACAGGTCGGTCGCGCGCAAGGCTACTATGACACGATCAATCACCGCCTGGTCAACTGCACCTCTTGCCTGGTCGATCCTACTACTGGTCTTGTCGAGGCCCGCTGGCAGGTTTCAGCTACCGTAACAGTCCCTTCGACCTGGACATCAGGCGTCTACCTGGCTAAATTTAGCGACGCCAATGGCATGCAAACCTATACGCCTTTCGATGTGCGCGCTAACGGCAACTCCACCTATATTGTCGTTACGCCGGATACAACCTACCAGGCTTACAATGATTGGGGCGGCAGCAGTCTATATGAGGCTGCTAATGGCGTCGTGAGCGAAACTGTTACTGCCGCCGCCAAAGCGGTCAAAGTTTCGTTTGATCGACCCTATACCCAGGAAGATGGATCAAGCCAGGTACTCATCTACGAAGCCGATGCAATCCACTGGTTCGAGCGCCAGGGATACGATATCTCCTATATGAGCGATGTCGAACTGCAGGAGAATCCCGCGCTATTGCTTAATCACCGCGCCTTCATCTCCATTGGCCACGATGAATACTGGACCAAAGAGATGCGCGATGGACTGGACGCGGCGCGCAACAGCGGCGTGGGCATGGCGTTCCTGGGAGCCGACGCGGGCTACTGGCAAATGCGTTTTGAGCCTGACAGCGCGGGCGTCGCTGATCGCACCGTCGTTTGCTACAAAGTGGAGACTGCTCAAAAAGACCTGGCTCGCGATCCCCTCTATGGCAAAGATAATAGCCGCGTGACTACACTCTGGCGCGACCCTCTGCTTGCTCGCCCGGAAAATGCGCTCATCGGCGTTATGTTCAACGATCTGACCCACAAACAAAACGGCTTCGCCTGGCAGGTCAGCGCCCCATCGAATTCACCTCTACTGAAAGACAGCACCCTTGTCTCAGGACAGCGTTATGGCTGCGGCATCGTGGGGTATGAATGGGACAGCGTCAATACCAAAAATGGCGCGTCACCAGCAAACTTACAGATCATCGCCACATCTTCCACTACCAACGACAACGGTCAGGTCAGCAGCAGCAACACGACCTACTACATCGCCCCTTCGGGCGCGATGGTCTTCGCCACCGGCTCTATCTATTGGGCCGAGGCTCTCGATAGCTATCGTATAAACATAGATCCCCTGTGCGTTAACCAGAAACCCGTAGTGCCAGGCATGCAACAACTCATGGCCAATGTCATGGCTGCATTAGCAGTCCTCCATCCCTCGCAACAGTTGGCGGCTGCCCCCCCAACGCCTGGATTATCAAACGCTCAAAACATTCAAGCATAGCATGGTGGAAAGGGATAACTGATGCGCAAACAAGTCGGGATTCTGGTCGCTGCTTGCCTCTACTACAGCGGACTTGTGAAGTTAGCTCGCAGATTGATGCAAAGGTCAGATGAGCGCCTCATCATACTCAATTATCATCGCGCCACAGGTGGCAACCTGCGCCGCCACCTGCTCTACCTGCGCAGCCACTATCGCGTGCTCCACCTGGAAGAAGCGCTGCAAGAACTCTACGCAACACGCGATCCATCCAAACAGCGGCGAGACCGTCGTACACCGCTCGTGTTAACGTTCGATGATGGCTACGTTGATAATTATACCGGTGGCTTCGCGTTAGCGCGTGAATTACAGGTACCCATCACTATTTTTCTCATACCCGGCTATATCGAGAGCGGCGATCGCTTCTGGTGGCTTGAAGGGCAACACCTGGCGCAACAGGCCAGGGCGCGAGAAGTCACCCTGGCGGGAAGTACTTATTGCTTGACGCGCTCTGAGGAACGCGCTAAACTTGCACAATACATCGATACTCATTTATGGTCGGTCACGTCAGTAGCGGAGCGCGAAACATTTCTTACCACGCTGCGTGAACTATTGGACGTTCCCACAGACGGAGTAGAGGATAAGGTAGGTGATGGTGAACGGTCATTGAGCTGGGCAGAGGTGCGCGAGATGGATAAAAGTGGCGTCGTCTCCTTTGGAGCGCATACCATGCATCATCCCATCCTGGCACATCTTACAGATACAGCGGAGATACGGCGCGAGGTGAGCGAGTGCCGCGAGGTGCTCCAACAGCGCCTGCATCATCCAGTGCGCGCGTTTGCCTACCCTGTTGGTCGCACCAGGCATATCGGAGAAGCCGCCATCCTCGCTGTACAGGAGGCAGGCTACGATTGGGCCGTCACAACGATGTCCGGCATCAATACGAGGCAGAGCGATCCTTACCAGCTCCACCGTGTTTTAGGAGATGTCAGCAGGCATTGGTTAGTTATGGCTGCGGAAGTTTCGGGCGTGTGGAGCTGGTTCTCCCCGCTCTGGAAAAATCACCTCTTTAATAGAGAAGAAACGCAGTAAGTTTTCTATCAGCGCGGCTACCTGCATTCAGCCAGATGGCAGGAGTCAGGTCAGAGAAGAGGTCCGGCATGGTCAGTCACTCAACAGAGGCAAAGAGCGCTCAACAGGAAAAGCGAACGCCTGACGCAGGTGTGGCGCTGCGTCACTGTGATGTGCTCGTGCTTGATGCCCGGCTGCGACAATCGTTGGTGGCCGTGCGCTCTCTTGGGAGTCACGGCTTGCGCGTAGCAGCTCTTGACAGCGCCAACGCCGTACCTGCCTTCTCATCTCGCTGGTGCCAACAGCCCTATCGCTGCCAGGCGGTCGAAGCGACGGAAAGCTATCTCACCGCCCTGATTGACGCGCTTGACCGCACAGGTGCCAGCGCGCTCATTGCCTCATCGGATTCGACCGTGGCGCTGCTGCGATTGCATAGAGAGCAATTGGAACAGCGAGTACACATAGCGCTCGCCAGAGAGCCGGCCCTGGGAGTCGCTATCAACAAAGAGCAGACGCTGGAGATTGCCGGGCAGTTGGGCCTGCATGTACCGCGAGGTGTGCTTGTAACATCAGCAAGTGATGTAGCTCCTGCCCTGCAAGAGATTGGCTTGCCCGCGGTCGTCAAACCCGTGGAATCATGGATCTGGGGAGCGCAGCACGGCATCCGAGTTGCCTCCCAGTTAGTCACCACCGCGGATGAGGCTCAGCACGCTATTGAGGAACTGACAGCATCTGGCGGCACGGTGCTTTTCCAGCAATTCCTGACAGGCAAACGCGAGGCTATCAGTTTGATGTACGCGCATGGTGAATTCTACGCGCGCTTCGCTCAATGGGCGAAGCGCACCGATCCTCCTCTTGGAGGAACTTCGGTGCTGCGGCAAAGTATCGCCATTCCGGCGGACATCGGCGCACAAGCCGAACGTCTTGTGCGCGCCATCGACCTGGAAGGCTATTCCGAAGTCGAGTTTCGCCGCGATAGCACGGGAAAACCCTATTTGATGGAGATCAACCCACGCCTCTCAGCATCGGTTGAAATTGCCGTCCGTTCGGGCGTCGATTTTCCGCTCTTGCTCTACCAGTGGGCCAATGGTGAGCGCATCGATAAGGTGGAAAGCTATCGCACCGGCACGTGGATGCGCTTTTTCAAGGGCGACCTGATGGCAACTTTCGCCTCCCTGCAACAACGCGGTAGGCCGGGCATTGCCCACCCCGCCCGCGTTCTGTTCGATTTTGGTATTTCGTGTGTTATTCCTATGGCTTATGACTACGTAAATTGGCAAGACCCCGCTCCCGCATTCATTGCGACTACCGATTTCACTCGTACATGGCTCGGTGGAGCGATAAAAAAACGGCTATCTCGTACAAGGAGGATGTTTTCTTGAGCGTAGTATCAGATTTGCAGCAGTTAGAGGGCGCGCGCTCCACTGCTCAGTATGACGTCGTCGTCGTGGGTGCCGGTCCGTATGGACTATCGACCGCCGCTCACCTGATGGGTAAAGGCCTGAAGGTTGCAGTTTTCGGCGAGCCTTTGAAGCTCTGGCGTGATTACATGCCGAAGGGCATGTTCCTGCGTTCGCACTGGTGGGCCACCAATCTCTCTGATCCCCACAAGAAGTATGGATTTGAACAATTTTTTAAGGTTTCGCAATACGACAAGTGTTACCCCGTGCCGATACAGGCTTTCATTGACTATGGTATGTGGTTCCAGAAACAGGCGGTTCCCAATGTAGATACCACCTATGTCTCATCCGTTGAGCACAAGAATGGTCAGTTCGTACTGACGCTGGTCGACGGGCGCGTAGTGCAAAGCACAGCAGTCGTCATGGCGATGGGCTTGTTATACTATGCTAATTGCCCCCCTGAATATGACCACCTGCCCGAAGAACTGGTCTCGCACTCCTTTAAGTACGGCGACTTTAGCCCCTTTGCCGGCAAAAAGGTGGTCATAATCGGCGGAGGGCAAAGCGCGATTGAGTATGCAGCGCTCTTGAACGATGTAGGAGCCTCGGTAGATGTAGTGGCCCGCCGTCACATTCACTGGCTTGGCCCCGATACCGACGGCCAGCGCTCCCTTATCGACCAGGTGCGCGCGCCCAGTTCCGGCATCGCTCCGGGCTGGAAAAACTGGGGACTGGAATACTTTCCATACCTTTTCTATCGTCTTCCACAAGAAAGAAAAGATCGTTATACCATCAACCACTACAACGCCGCCGCCTCCGACTGGCTGAGGGACCGCGTGATTGGTAAAGTGGGCCTGCACGAACAGCATATCGTGGGGGAGGTAAAACAGGTAAATAACGGTCTGGAGCTGTCTCTCGCCAACAGAGCTACCGGCAATAAAGAGACATTGAACGCGGATCACATCATCCTGGCAACGGGCTACAAGGTGAATATCAATCGCCTGCCCATGCTTTCCGAATCGCTAAAGTCAGAGATTAAGACAGACCTGGATATACCCATCTTGAACCACTGGTTTGAGAGCAGTGTGCCCGGCCTCTACTTTACCGGCCTCACTACGTTGCGCAGCTTTGGTCCGCTCTACCGTTTCGTGGTCGGTGCCAAAGCAGCCGCTCCGCGTGTGGCAAGTTCTGTAGCTCGCCGGGTAGCAAAAACACGATAGACTGTGAGAAATGGAGTGTGTCATGCGTGAACGCCTGCGCCTGTGGGTTGCCGCGAGCTTCTACTACAGTGGAGTAGTGAAGCTCGCGCTCTGGTGGCAACGGCGTTTCCGGCGGCGCTTGATTATCCTCAACTACCATCGCGCCAGCGGAGAACATTTGCGACGGCAGTTGGATTATTTGCGCTGCCACTATCACGTCATGCACGCGGAAGCCGCGTTGGAGGGATTTTTCCAGCAGGGCAAGACAGACAAGGCATTGCATGCCAGCCCTTTGCCATTGGTACTGACCTTCGACGATGGATATCAAGATAACTACACCATCGCGTTCGCCCTT
>Ga0307372_10012267_pt1 | contig 11264 bp, 11 predicted proteins | sample OX1MG_FD_202533 | JGI IMG/M metagenome (GOLD analysis project Ga0307372, IMG submission 202533) | Soil microbial communities from Risofladan, Vaasa, Finland - OX-1 | ecosystem: Environmental > Terrestrial > Soil > Coastal area > Acid sulfate soil | place: Finland: Risofladan, Vaasa | collected...
CTCTTCGGCGCGACGTACATCGTGCTCGCACCAGAACATCAGCTTGTTTCATTTTTGTTAGATGCCGTTTCGAATAAAAAAGAAATTGAGGACTATATAAGCGCGACGGCAAAGAGGACCGAGCGCGAGCGCAGTGAGAACAAAGAGAAGACTGGCGTAAGGCTGGAAGGTGTCTCAGCGGTTAATCCGGCGACCAAAGAAGAGATCCCAATCTACGTTGCCGACTATGTCCTCAATTCTTACGGCACTGGTGCCGTGATGGCCGTTCCTGCCCACGACGAGCGCGACTACGAGTTCGCGAAAAAAATGGAATTACCAATTCTGTACGTCATTAATCCAATCACTGAAGAGCAGAAGAAAAATTCGGAATACAAAGAGAAAATAACAGTGCCCATCGAAGGTGTTTGTTATACTGGAGACGGTATTCTCGCGAACTCTGGAGAATTTTCTGGCAGGAACAGTGAAGAAGCGATGTGGGATATTGTCACAGCGGTTGGTGGTGAGCGTACGACGCAGTATCGTTTGCGCGACTGGCTTGTGAGCCGTCAGCGTTATTGGGGTTGCCCGATTCCGATTGTATATGACCCTGATGGGAAGCCACACGCGATCCCCGCTGAACACCTACCCTGGCTCCTGCCGACCGATGTCGATTTCAAACCAACGGGGAAAGCACCGCTCGCGTCGTCAAGAGAATTACAGGAGCGCGTCGTACATATTTTCGGAGAGGGGTGGACGCCGGAATACGACACACTCGACACTTTCGTGGATTCCTCGTGGTACTTTCTCCGCTATCTCAACCCGAGCGATACGCGCGATTTTTCCGACGCGGCGCATATGAAAAAATGGTTGCCGATCAATCGTTACTCGGGTGGTAGCGAACACACCACAATGCACCTCCTCTATGCGCGGTTCTTCATAAAAGTCCTCTATGACCTCGCGCTTGTTCCGATCGATGAGCCCTTTACGGAACGATTTAATCGTGGGCTCATTATGGGTCCTGACGGACAGAAGATGAGTAAGTCAAAAGGGAATGTCATCAATCCCGATGATTTCGTCAAGAAGTATGGGGCGGATGCAGTTCGCCTCTACCTCGCGTTCATCGGACCGTACAATGAACCGAATAGCTATCCGTGGAATTTAGACGGCGTTGCAAGTATGCGCAAGTTCTTGGAGCGGGTAAATCACCTCGTCGACAAATGGGGACGTATGAAGTCCCAAGATGATGGGGACTTCATACGTCCCCGTATACGGCAGGCGCTTGCAAAAACGAGCGTGAAGGTTGCCGATGATGGCGACCGATTCAAGTTCAACACCAGTGTTGCAGCGCTTATGATACTCGTAAACGAGCTTGAGGCGGCATCCTCTGTTTCGAAAACAGAGTGTGCCCAGCTCGTTATCATGCTTGCGCCATTTGCACCGCACCTCGCCGAACATCTTTGGGAGAAGTTGGGGGGAGAAGGGAGCGTACATCAGCAGGCATGGCCTGTTGCTGCAATTGTTCTGGCGACCGAAAACGAGATTGTGGTTCAAGTAAACGGAAAACGTCGCGGTCTACTGGTGCTTCCGGTTGATGCTCCCGAAGCCGAGGCGGTTGCAAGGGCGCTGCATATATCAGCGGTTGCCACAGTACTCGACGGAAAGGAGCCCAAACGGATCATTTTTGTACCTGGCAGGATTCTGAATCTCGTGGTATAATCGCGCAATTGACTCTTTATAAGGTGTTTGCTATAAATTAGACCACATGACTAAGGTCAGTAAAACCGTAAAACAGGGAAAGACGAAGGATGCCGTTCGGGCGGTTCCGTTTTCGTTTGACAGTGTCGCGCTCGTAAAGCGTCTTCTCGCCGCCGCTCCGGAACGCGCGCGCGAGATTCTCATCCGCCGTTTTGGTCTCGGCGCGGATTCGAAACGCGAAACTCTAGAAGCAATCGGTGACCGTTCCGGTATCACGCGCGAACGCGTCCGCCAGATAGAGGCAGCCGGGCTTGACGCTGCACGCGCGAGCAAAGCTTTTAAAGAGTCACGTGCCGCATTCGAAGAGATCGCGCGCTACATCGATTCGCTTGGAGCTATCGTTCCCGAAGATGTGCTCCTTGCCTCGCTTGGGAAGGACGAAAAGAGCCGTAACCGATTCCGTTTTTTCCTCATGCTCGATTCCGCCTTTTTCCGCGAACGGGAGACGAACGATTTTCTTGCGCGTTGGCATGTGGACGCAGCAACGGCGAAACATATTCATGATGCGCTCTCAAAACTTTACGTCTCGCTGTCCGATGACGAAGTATTGACCGAAGCTGAATTACTCGATCGATTCCTCGATGAGCTGAAAGACGTGAACGACGCGTACAAGAACGAAGAGATTCTGAAGCGCTGGCTCTCTCTTTCAAAGCGCATTGCCAGCAATCCGCTCTCTGAATGGGGTCGCACGTCTGCGCCAGCCATCCGCATCAAGGGCATCCGCGACTACGCATATCTCGCAGTCAAGCGTCACGGTGCGCCAATGCACTTCTCCGCGGTTGCGAAAGCAATCGGAACGCTTTTTTCAAAGAAAGCTCATATCGCGACGACACATAACGAACTCATTAAGGATCCACGTTTTGTGCTTGTGGGTCGCGGGCTGTACGCGCTCACCGAATGGGGTTATACGCCCGGCGTCGTGCGTGATGTCATCCGCGAAGCGCTTGAACGGACTGGCCCGATGAAGAAAGAGGAGATAATTAAGCAGGTGAAGAAAGCGCGGTTCGTCAAGGACAATACTATCCTCGTGAATCTGAACGATTCGCGGTATTTTAAGCGCCTTAAAGACGGCCGATACGCAGCGGTCTAACAGGACGCGTGCACAGGAAAACCAGCGGCGATCGGCGGTGCTGTCGATTTTGCTGCTATACTTGCAGCAATGATTCCGTTTCTTGAAAAGCTCAAAAAGATAAGCGGCAATTTTACAGCTAGCACCGGCATCCGATTTCAGCCGCTGCCACTTCTCATCACCGGTCTGATTCTTCTCTTCATTGCGTTTTTGTTTATGCCGGGAATCGTTTCTCTCGCCCTCTCTCTCGCGCTTTTCCTTGCACCGTTGTGGTTGCCGTTCCTGCTCGTCGGTGGCGCATTTACACTTTGGCTTGTCATGAAACAAGGAGAGTTTATCGCCTCTCAGAAATATGTCCTTCTTGAAATAAAGCCACCACCTACTTTGGCAAAAACGCCGCTTGCAATGGAGGCGTTTCTTTCAAGCATCCATCTCTCACCTGGGGAATCGAATTGGTACGTACGTTGGATCAAAGGTGGCGTGCGACCGTGGTGGTCGCTCGAAATCGCTTCGTTTGAAGGCAGAGTTCATTTTTTCATATGGACGTGGGCAAACTTTCGTCGGATTATCGAGGGACAGCTGTATGCCCAGTATCCGGGCGTGCAGATAGTCGAAGCACTAGATTACACGCGGCTCATTACCGCCACACCCGAGGAGTGGAGCATATGGGGATGTGATTTCAAGCATACCGCTGAAGACCCTCTTCCGATCAAGACATATGTGGAATATGGACTTGATACGGTGCAGAAGGAACCGGAACAGGTTGACCCGATTGCAAATCTCATTGAGTTTATGAATTCGGCAGGAAAGGGTGAGTATCTCTGGCTGCAATTCATCATTCGTGTCCATAAGGGCGAGAAATATCATAAGAAAACCGAAAAGGACGACACCTACACTTGGAAGGACGAGGCGAAGGAAATGGTGGAGGAGATTCGTAGGGCGACGCGCGATTCTTATGTCGATTCGCTGACTGGCGAAGTCCGGCCTGGATTTCCTAATCCGACCAAAGGACAATCGGAAAAAATGGCAGCCATTGAGCGCAACGTTTCGAAGTTCGCTTTCGATGTCGGTGCGCGCTGCATTTATATGGCGAAGCCAGAAAACTTCAAACCGATACTCATCACACACATGATCGGGCTTTTCAAACCCTTCAGCACCGAGGGGTGGAACGGTATCACTTCGACTGCATGGCTGAAGAGATTTGATGACTACCCGTGGGAGTTCGGTGCCGAGAAATTGAAAAATCGCTATCGCCGGAAGCTTGTCGAGGCCTATCGCCGCCGTCAATTTTTCCATGAGCCGTTTTCTTTCGGTGTGCCAAGGGACGATACCATGGTAATGAGCACCGAAGAGCTCGCGACCGTTTTCCATATCCCCTCACAATCCGTTCAAGCTCCGGGCTTGGCACGTGTTCAATCGACGACGCGTGGAGCTCCAATCAATCTGCCGACTTAACGCGCATGAATTCCTTTAAACGACATGCTCGTGTTGCTGTTTTCGTATGCGCTACCCATCTGCGTCGCTATTTTCGGCAATGGGCGGCCGTACTTGCATTCGTCGTACTTAGCGTCGTGGGATATTTCTTTGTGCTCGCACCGCCCGCTGACTTTTCTTCAGGAAGCACACTAGTTATCGCGCATGGCGCCTCGGTTCCTCTTATCGCGGAACAACTTGCCGAGGCGCACATTATCGCGCATCCATCGGCACTGCGGCTCCTGGTGCGTATCATAGGCGCGGATAGCCGTATACAAGCTGGTGTCTACCGATTCAACAGACCCGAAAATCTGTTCACGGTAATGTACCGCCTCGTCACTGGCGCATATGGTCTTCCCCCGATACGTCTGACCTTTGTCGAAGGGACGACCGTGCGTGAAATGGCGGTTCAGATTGCGGCTGCGTTCCCTGAAATATCTCCGGAAGATTTTCTCGCAGCGGGACAGTCGGCCGAAGGATATCTCTTTCCCGATACCTATTTCTTCTCGCCGTCCGCGGATGCCGCGTCGATTGTAAAAACAATGCGCTCAAACTTCAATGCGAAGATCGCTTCGCTGACCGACCAATTAAATGCTTCGAAACATTCGCTTTCCGATATCGTTATCATGGCGTCCTTGCTCGAAAAGGAGGCGCGTACGAGCGCGAACCGACGTATCGTAGCGGGCATTCTCTACAACCGTCTTAAGCTCGGCATGCCACTCCAGGTCGACGCGGTCTTCGGCTACATCTACGGCCGTAGTACATATTCGCCCTCATACGCGGATCTCGCAGTCAATTCGCCGTACAACACCTATCTGCATACCGGACTTCCGCCCGGACCGATTGATAATCCTGGGCTAGATTCTCTGGAGGCGGCTTTGAATCCGACAAAGACGAATTATCTATACTATCTCACCGACAAAAACGGCGTTATGCACTACACTACGACATATGCGCAACACCAAGCAAACAAACGGAAGTATTTGAATTAAAATGTCAGACATGAACGTACGTGGGGAAAGGATATTCGTCGGTCTCTCCGGCGGGGTTGATTCGGCGGTAGCCGCCGCACTGCTTCAGCGTAAGGGCGCGCACGTGACTGGAGTGTTCATTAAAGGATGGTATCCGCCCGGGATACTCTGTACCTGGGCGACAGAACGCCGTGACGCAATGCGCGTTGCTGCTCGCCTCCATATCCCGTTTCTTACGCTCGATGCGAGCGCAGAGTACAAGAAGGGCGTCATCGACTACATGCTCGCCGAATATCGTGCGGGGCGAACACCGAACCCCGACGTGATGTGCAATCGAGAAGTTAAATTCGGCATATTCTACCGCTTCGCGAAGGCGCACGGGGCGGATGCCATTGCGATGGGGCACTACCGCGCGGGAGAGAAGGATCAAAATTATTTTCTGTGGGCTGTGCCGAAAGCCGTTCTTGAAGCGACAATATTTCCAGTTGGAGACTTGGAGAAGAACGAAGTTCGGTTTCTTGCGAAAAAATTTAACCTGCCGGTTGCAAAGAAGAAAGACAGTCAGGGAGTCTGCTTCCTCGGGAATATCTCAATCGAGGAATTCTTGCGCAGCGAATTCGATAGCATGCCGGGTCGCGCCGTCGATGAAGGTGGCACTCTGGTCGGGACGCATGATGGCGTACTCTTTCACACTATTGGCGAGCGCATTGCACTGCGGGGCACTCGCAAAACCGGTCCGTGGTTTGTCCTTGCAAAAGATGTCGCAAAGAACGAATTCACGGTAGGGAAGGAGCGGTTCCCGGTCGGTGCATCCGTACGTCGTGCTATACCGTTTGTAGGTGCGAATTGGTTTGGCGAGCCGGCTAGTGTGACGGAAGCGCAGTACCGCTATCGTGGGCAGCGCGTACCGGGATATATAGACGGGGGCCGATTTGTTGCAGAAAAGCTATTCTCTGAGATCCCCGCTCCCGGTCAGTCGATTGTTTTCTATAATGACACCACACTTGTTGGTGGTGGTACTATAACCGCATGAATCAGACACGTCTCCAGGTTGCCGCGGGTATTATCGCGCTTGTCATTATTGCCGAGTTTGCGCTTTCGGCCCCGCATACGCGCGAAACCGTCCAAACACCGGTGTCTCCGACAGTAGCGACTGTGCCACCAGTCACATTGCATGACGTATTTAAAAAGGGTATCCATACCATTACAGGCTCGATTGAAGCACCGAATGCGTGTGCGATTGTTACGGCGGAGGCGAATCTTCAGGGCGATGCGTCGACTACCGAAACAATACAGGTGGCGATTTCTCTCTCAACTGATACGAACGTCTGCCTGCAGTTGCCGACACCTATGAGTTTTTCGACGACGATAGTCGCACCGGCGCATCTGTCACTTTCTGCAACGGTGAATGGCTCGCTGGCGACTACAACTTCTTCATGACTATGTCCTCGGTCATTATCAAAGCTGACGGATCAAGCGAAATCTTTGACCCGACGCGCCTCGTGTTGTCACTTCGACGTTCCGGTGCTGGTGAGCGTACCGCGGAACGTATCGCGAGTGTAATTGCAAGTACCGTAGCGTCCGGCGCGTCATCAAAAGAAGTCTACACACGCGCATTTGCGCTTCTACGGAAGGAAGCGCGTCCGATTGCGGCCCGCTATGCGCTCCGACGTGCCCTTCTTGAACTCGGGCCAACCGGTCATCCGTTTGAGGATTTTGTATCACATTTGTATCGCAAGGAGGGCTGGCAGGTCGAGACGCGTAAGATAATTCGAGGAAAGTGCGTTCCACACGAAGTCGACTTCTACGCATCGCATCAGGAACAGAACACGTTTCTTGCCGCCGAACTCAAATACCACAACGATCCGGGTTACAAGACTGATCTCAAAGTTGCCCTCTATGTGAAGAGCCGTTTCGATGATATTTTTTCCTGTGATGCTACGACGCGCGCCTGTCCAATTGACCGCGGTCTACTCGTGACCAATACCAAGTTCACAACGGAAGCCATTGCTTACGCCGAATGCGCCGGCGTCGAACTCCTTGGGTGGGGTTATCCCGTCGATAATAGTCTTTATATGCGCATGAGCCGTGCGAGAGTATATCCGATTACGGCGCTTACAGGTTTGTCTCGTGCCGAGAAGCGACTTATGATCGAGCGTGGTATCGTTGCTGTCGACGAGATTGTTAAAGAACGCCGTTTGCTCGATGTACTGCGCCTTTCAAGTGAACGAGTTGGCGAGCTCCTTGCGGAAGCAGACGGCCTACTCGAGCTCCCTCCTATTCCGCATGATATGGTTTCCGTATGACTAAACGCTTTTCTATGAGCTCGTTTGTCGCCGGTGTCATGTTCGGTGCCTTACTCGTCGGGGCATGGTTCTTCGGCGGCGCGAGTATACTTGTTGCGCCGGTGGCATCATACCCGCTTCTTGCAACGAGCACTGCATCGGCGCTTCCCCAGAGTGGTGCGGTATCGGTAACCAACCAGAACGCTGGCAATACTGTCGTCGTCGAATCGATTACCGTGCCTCCGCCGGGCGTTTGGGTTGCTGTACGCGAAGTGCAGGGAAACACGTTAGGGAACGTTCTCGGTGCGGCGCGCGCGAGTGGTCCCCGCAGTAATTTTTCCGTTCCACTCTTACGGGCGACCGAACCAGGGCGATCCTACGCAATAGAGCTGTACCGCGACGACAACGGCGGTGCCTTCGACCCCGGAATCAACAGCGTGTACGTCGATTTTAACTCCGGCGCGCGCGTCGTTGTCTACTTTACGACCACCTCTCAGTGATATGGCGGCTACTGACCCCAAGATAAGAGGCCGCGGAATGACATTTGATCCATCATCGCCAGATCCGTTCAGGGTAAGTCGTTCGAAGATTGATCTCTTTTCCGAGTGTCCGCGCTGTGCATATCTCGATATGCGGCTCGGCGTGAAGCGCCCATCAATGCCCGCGTTCACACTCAATAACGCGGTTGACGAGCTGCTGAAGCGCGAATTCGATATTCACCGTGCGAAAGGCACCAGACATCCACTCACGGAACGGTATGGTCTTGATGCCGTACCGCTTGCCGACGGGCGCATGGAGGAGTGGCGGGACGCCCTTCGTCGTGGCATCGCGTATCTTCATGAGCCGACGAATCTGCTCATTCGAGGCGGCATCGATGACGTGTGGGTGAATTCTACCGGAGAATTAATTATCGTCGATTATAAGGCCACCAGTAAGAAGGTCGGGCCGAGCACCGAGGACGATCTTTATGATTCATATAAGCGGCAGCTGGAAATCTACCAGTGGCTTTTTCGTAGGAACGGTTTTACCGTCTCGCCGACCGTCTATTTCGTGTACGTGAACGGAAAATCTGATGCGAAAGCATTCGACGGGAAGCTTGAGTTTGACGTAGAGCTTATTCCATATACCGGGAGCGATGTGTGGGTCGAACTGGCGATTTATGACCTAAAAAAAATGCTCATGAGTGACGAGATACCCGCAATGGGCAAGGCGTTTGGTGGCGGACCATGCGATTACTGTACGTATCGGGAGGATGCCGGAAAAATCCTCCGCGAACTGCATACCAAAAATAAAAAGAAAGAGTAGGATACACATATGGAAAAGAACTCGTTCGCCGATCGAGTCCGGAACGCCGTGCGACAAATCCCGAAAGGGGAGACCCGTTCTTACGGCGAGATTGCACAAGTCATCGGGTATACAAGAGCTGCGCGCGTGGTCGGCACGGTGATGAAGAATAATTATGATCCGACAGTGCCATGTCATCGTGTCATCCGCGCAGACGGCAAGTTCGGCGACTACAATCGCGGAGGTCATCGCGAAAAGAAACGGCTACTCGAAAAAGAAGGCATGATATGCAAGTAAAGATAGATCAATCGTGGGCGAAGCCTCTCACGAGGGAATTTGAGGAGGACTATTTCGCAGATCTCGCGATGTTTGTAAAGAAAGAATACAGGGATGCTACAGTGTATCCGCCAGCGAAAAATATTTTCCGCGCATTTGATTTGTGTCCGTTTGAAAAGGTGAAAGTCGTTATTCTCGGACAGGATCCGTACCATAATCCTAGACAGGCAAACGGCCTTGCGTTCGCAGTGAATACTGATACGCGGATTCCACCGTCACTCCAAAATATTTTCAAAGAGATAGAGAGCGATCTTGGCAAGCCGCTCGTACATATCGATGGTGATCTCTCGCGCTGGGCCGAGCAGGGTGTTTTTCTCCTGAATGCAACACTAACAGTCCGCGCGCACAACGCTGGTTCACACCAGGAAAAGGGATGGGAGCAGTTTACCGATGCTGTCATCCGTGCGCTCTCGGAAGAACGAACGAACCTTGCCTTTATGCTCTGGGGCAATTACGCAAAAGCGAAAGGCGCGCATATCGACCGCACGAAGAATTTAGTGTTGGAAGCACCGCACCCCTCACCATTCTCCGCCGCTTCCGGCTTTTTCGGTTGCAAACACTTCAGCAAGGTGAACGAGTATCTTATCGCGCACAATGAGACCCAGATAGACTGGTTATAATTATTTTTGCCAATATGTTTTGAAATTGACTATCTCGGAAACGAGAGATTCTGCGTCCTCGCCTTTGTAGCAAAGAGCGCGGTCATCTACATATACAAAGGCAATCGGTTTCCCGGGATTTTTACCCTCTCGGTGTGGTTGGCGGTTGATGTGGTCAGCGGGAATAGAGAATTTCTCACAGTACGTCTTTAAAAATACGTCGCCGCGAGTGGAGTGGAGCAGGATTTCATAGCCCTTTGCTTTGAGCATATGCATCGCTTTGACTACTTCTGCATTCGGTTCCTGGACGTCATCTTCTGCAATGAATCCATTATAAGAAGCAAGTACCCCGTCAAAATCAAAAGCAATGATGCGCGGATGAGAGGGGTTCATAGTGTAAGGATACTACAGAATTATCAAATTATGGTATTCTGCTCGCACCTATGAAGCTGAAGCGCACACGATACAAAAAAACCGATTTTAAATGGGTGAATTGGGAAGCGGCCGATTTCAAGCGCATCGCCATCGATGGCATACGCCGGAAAAAGGAAACCTACGCTAAGATACGGGCTATCCCAGCCGCTGAGCGCACATTTGTGAATACGATTTATGCACTTGAGATGGCCGGAGAGCAGGCATGGGACGAGGTGAATCGCATCTCTCTTCTGAAGGAGGTCAGTACCAAACCTGAAATACGCGCGGCCGCGGCGAAAACGATCGAGTTCATTCAGAAACAGCTTGTTGAGATAGAGTTCGACCCGCGCATGTATATGGTCATCAAAGAATACGCTCGGAAGCGCGAAAAACTCCACGATTCTGAAAAGCTTTTGTTCAGGGACTTGAAGAAAGGATACGAGCGCATGGGGTTCGATCTCCCGAAGCTTAAGCGGGAAAAGATTAAGGCAAATATCAAGTTGCTAGGTAAGCTTTCTCTCGCGTTCGATCATAATTTGAATGAATACAAAGATTACCTCTTAGTGACGGAAGCGGAACTCGACGGTTTACCGGACAGTTATCGCGCTAATCTCGAAAAGGTTGGGAACAAATTCAAAATAACAATGTCGTATCCAGATGTGCATCCATTCATGGCCGGCGCTCATAACGAAAATAAGCGTCGCGAACTCCTTGAGAAATTTGTTCGGAGAGGCGGCCCACAGAATATAGTCATCCTTAAGAAAATGTTCCGCCTTCGCGCGGAGAATGCGCAGCTCCTCGGCTATAAAACCCATGCAGATTTCCAAACTGAGCTTCGAATGGCAAAGTCCGCTGTGAATGTGTGGCGCTTTGTCAAAGATCTCGAACGGCGTACGAAAAAACAAGCGGCGCACGATCTGGCGATGCTCAAGACCGATAAGAAGTGTCGAACCGGCGATACGAGCGCTCTGCTCGGCGCGCACGATATCAGCTACCTTTTCAAGCAAATCCGCAAAGAGAAGTTCAATATCGATTCTGATGTCGTTAAGGAGTATTTTCCGTTCGAGCACGTGAAGCGGGCGACGCTTGATGCGTATCA
>Ga0307372_10012268_pt1 | contig 11263 bp, 13 predicted proteins | sample OX1MG_FD_202533 | JGI IMG/M metagenome (GOLD analysis project Ga0307372, IMG submission 202533) | Soil microbial communities from Risofladan, Vaasa, Finland - OX-1 | ecosystem: Environmental > Terrestrial > Soil > Coastal area > Acid sulfate soil | place: Finland: Risofladan, Vaasa | collected...
TCGACCGCGACACCACGCTCGCCATCCTCGCGGGCTTCGCCCACAACCGGCGGGTGATGATCCAGGGCTATCACGGCACCGGCAAGTCGACCCATATCGAGCAGGTCGCGGCGCGCCTCAACTGGCCCTGCATCCGCATCAATCTCGACAGCCATATCAGCCGCATCGACCTCGTCGGCAAGGACGCGATCGTGCTGCGCGACGGCCAGCAGGTGACGGAATACCGCGAGGGCCTGCTGCCCTGGGCGATCCAGCATCCGATGGCGCTGGTGTTCGACGAGTACGATGCCGGCCGGCCGGACGTGATGTTCGTCATCCAGCGCGTGCTCGAGGTCGAGGGCAAGCTCACCCTCCTCGACCAGAACCGGGTGATCCGGCCGCATCGCTATTTCCGCCTGTTCTCGACTACGAACACGGTTGGGCTCGGCGACACGACCGGCCTCTATCACGGCACGCAGCAGATCAACCAGGGGCAGATGGACCGCTGGAACATCGTCGCCACGCTCAACTACCTGCCGCACGAGGCCGAGATCGAGATCGTCCTGGCCAAGGTCCCCCATTACGACAACGACGACGGCAGGCGCATGGTGCGGGCGATGGTGGCTTTGGCCGAGCTCACGCGGTCCGGCTTCATCAACGGCGACATCTCCACCGTGATGTCGCCGCGGACGGTCATAACCTGGGCCGAGAACGTCAAGATTTTCGGCGATGTCGGCTTTGCCTTCCGGGTCACCTTCCTCAACAAGTGCGACGAGATCGAGCGCGCGACCGTGGCCGAATACTATCAGCGCTGCTTCGGCAGCGAGCTGAAGGAGACCGGGGTGCGCACGGCGCAGGCGTGACGCCATGGCTGAGACCGAGACCCCGATCGAGGCCTTCAAGCGCTCCACCGCCGCAACGCTGCGGGCGATCGCCGAGCGCGATGACGTGACCGTGAGCTATGGCGCGGAGCCCGCCGGGGCCGCAGGTCCGCGGGTGCGGCTGCCGCTGCCGGGGCGGGAGCTGAGCGAGCGCGAGGCGGCGCCGGTGCGGGGCGCGGCCGATGCGCTGGCGCTGCGCCTGCGCTACCACGACGCCGCCATCCATTCGCGCCGTGCCCCTTCGGGCGAGACGGCGCGCGCGATCTTCGAGGGCGTCGAGCAGGCCCGGGTCGAGGCGCTGGGCGCCCGCCGCATGGCGGGGGTGGCGACCAATCTTGCCGCCATGCTGGAGGAGCGCTATCGCCGCCAGGGCTACGAGCACATGGTCGAACGCAATGACGTGACCCTGGCCGAGGCGATCCGGCTGCTCGCGCGCGAGGCGCTCACCGGCGCGCCGCCGCCGCGGGCCGCGCGCCAGGTCGTCGATACCTGGCGGCCCTTCCTCGAGGAGCGTGTCGGCCGCGACCTGGCCGAGCTCAACCGCCACGCCGACGACCAGGAAGCCTATGCCAAGACGGCGCGTCAGCTTATCCGCGACCTCGATCTCGATCTCGGCGAGCCCGAGGACGGTGCCGAAAGCGAAACGGCCGATGGCGACAGCGAGGAAAACGAGGAGAACGAGAGCCAGAACGAGGGCGGCGAGGGCGCGGCCACGGGCACGCAGGGCGCGCTCGAAGGCGGCGTGCCCGAGGAGGACCGCGAGCAAGGCGACGATGCCGCCGAGGACGTTCAGGGCGAATTGATGCCCGGTGCGGGCGACGAGGACCCCGGCCGGCCGGGCCGTCCCGGCGTACTGCCGCGGCAGCAGCGCGGCAACGACGATCCCTCGGTCTATCGCGCCTTCACCACCGAATGCGACGAAGAGGTGGCGGCCGATGCGCTGTGCGACAGCGACGAGCTGACGCGGCTCAGGGCGCTCCTCGACCAGCAACTGGCCCATCTCCAGAGCGTCATCGCCCGCCTCGCCAATCGGCTGCAGCGGCGGCTTCTCGCCAAGCAGATGCGCTCGTGGGAGTTCGATCTCGAGGAGGGCATCCTCGATTCCGCCCGCCTCGCGCGGATCATCACCAATCCCGTCTATCCGCTCTCCTACAAGCGCGAGAAGGAAACTGCGTTCCGCGACACCGTGGTGACGCTGCTCATCGACAATTCGGGCTCGATGCGCGGCCGGCCGATCACGGTCGCCGCGATGAGCGCCGACATCCTCGCCCGCACGCTCGAGCGCTGCGGCGTCAAGGTGGAGATTCTCGGCTTCACCACGCGTGCGTGGAAGGGCGGGCAGTCGCGCGAGAAGTGGATCGCCGCCGGCAAGCCGCCCAATCCCGGCCGCCTCAACGATCTCCGCCACATCATCTACAAGGAGGCCGATGCGCCGTGGCGCCGCGCGCGCCGCGCGCTCGGGCTGATGCTGCGCGAGGGCATCCTCAAGGAGAACATCGACGGCGAGGCGCTGTTATGGGCGCATAACCGCCTCCTCGCGCGGACCGAGCAGCGTCGCATCCTCATGGTCATCTCCGACGGCGCGCCGGTGGACGACTCGACGCTGTCGGTCAATCCGGGGAATTATCTCGAGCGCCACCTGCGCGAGGCGATCGCGGCGATCGAGCGCAACTCGCCGGTGCAACTCGTCGCCGTCGGCATCGGCCACGACGTGACGCGGTACTATCGTCGCGCCGTCACCATCGTCGATGCCGAGCAACTGGGCGGCACCATGCTCGAAAAGCTCGCCGAATTGTTCGACGAGGGCGACGACGCTTCTTCGCCGCTCGCCCGCATCGTCGTCTGAGAATTATCGTCTGAGACGGGCCGCTACCGTCGCGGATCGCCGGCGAGCCCGTCGCCGCTGCGCGCGTACCGTCCGAGCACCGCAGCGAGATCGCGCCAGCCATAGGCGACCGCATCGACCGGCTGCCCGGCGACCGGGATCGGGCGGTACATCACCTGCTTGCTGCCGATCCGCTCGTAGAAATATCGCGCCGGGTTGGCCCGCACGACCCAGACCAGCGCCGAACTGTAGCCCGTCGCGACCAGGCGCGCGAACAGCGCCAGCAGGATCTGGCGCCCGGTCCCCTGGCCCTGCGCGTCGGGCGTGACGTAGAGGGTATAGACCTCGCCGCCGTAATCGACGTTGCTGTCGCGCTGCGCACCGCAATTGCCGAAGCCGACGATCGCTCCCTTGGCGTTGCAGGCGACGCGCGTATCGTCCGGACGATGGCGCAAGAAGCTCGCCCAGGACGCGGTCTGGCGCCGTTCCGACATGTTGAGCAGCACGCGGTCGGGCAGCATGCCGGCATAGGTCGAACGCCAAGTCTCAACCTCGATGCGGGCGATCGCTTCCGCATCGACGAGACGTCCGGGCCTGACGAGGCTCATCGCAGCCTTCCTTCCTCAAGGTCCATCATAATGCGCAATCGCGCGAATGAGGAGCCTTTTGGCGCGACCGCGACGACGAACCCGACGCCGGTCAATTCAGTGCGGTGCCGGCGCGATGGCAGTTGCCGCGATTGACGAGGAGAGGACCGCATGCGACATCGCGTCGCGGTTCGGACTGTCGTTGCGACGAACCGCGCACCATCGCCGATGCGCGCGACCGGGCCGACGCGACGCTACTATTTCCACGTAGCGACGACCCCGATCGGCCGTCGTGCCGCTGCCAGCCGGCCGGCCCTTCGCTCCAATAGCCCGGATGCGCCATCGCCGAGGGGCGGGGCTGGACCGTTGCCGCGCCGCGCGCCCAAGTCCAGGCGGTGCCGTTCCAGTGCCAGTGTCCCGGTCCCAACGCCACGGCCGCCACCGGCGCGGGCTGCGCCGCCGCTTACGGCTGCGGCGGGGCGAGGAGTGCGTCCGCCGGGCGGATGTCGCCGACCGCGGCGCCGGCGACATTGCGCAAGACGGGCCGGCCACGCCCCGCGAGCGCGGCAAGCGCTGCCGCGTCGATGAGGCCCAGGCGTTGCAGTATCGCCATCAGCGCCACCTCGGCGGCACGGCCCGCGCCGTCCTCGATCTTGAGCGCGAGTCCGAGGCCGAGACCCGGTAGCGCCGCGGCATAGACGCCCTCGGCGCCGGGCTTCGCCCGCACCCGGTCGCCGGCGGCGCGCAGCAAGGCGGTAGCGAAGCCGGTGCTGCCGCTCACCATCAAAGGCTCGGCCGCCATCGCGTCGAGGAGGCGGCACGACGCGGCTACGCGCGCGGACGGAAGCCCGCGCGGATCGCCCATCCGCGCCATGGCGCGGGCGAGGCCGCTCAGCGGGATCCCGATCACCGGAATGCCGCAGCCGTCGATGCCGCGCGGGGCGCGCGCGAGATCGAGGCCGGTCATGTCCTCGATCGTGGCGAGCACGCGGCGCTGCACCGGATGGTCGGCGGCGATATAGCCGCGCGTCGGCTCGCCGCAATGCCGTGCGGTCGCGAGGAACCCGGCATGCTTGCCGGAGCAATTGTTATGGAGCGCCGACGGTGCCTCGCCGCGGCGGATGAGCGCCTGCGCCGCGGCGGGATCGGCCGGCGGATGGGCGCCGCATTCGAGGTCGGCGGGTCCGAGCCCCATGCGCGCGAGCCAGGCGGCGACCGCGGCGACATGCGGCTCCTCGCCGTGATGCGAGCCGCACGCCAGCGCCAATTCCCGTGGCGCGAGACCAAAGGCGTCGGCGGCGCCGCTTTCCACAAGCGGCAAGGCCTGCAACGGCTTCAGCGCCGAGCGGGCATAGACGGGTTTGGTGTCGTCGCCCCACGCCATGACGACGCGCCCGGTAGCGTCGGCGACCACGGCCGCGCCGCGATGCCGGCTTTCGACCATCGCGCCGCGCGTGACTTCGACCAGGACCGGGGCGGGCTCGTGCATTGCGCGCTCTATGCTCTTGTCGCGCCCTGATATACCCGATATCGAATCGGAACCAAGCGGTGATGGAGGAACGCCCATGTCCAGCGCGACCCCGGAATACGAGGTCTATGCCCTGCGCTATGCCCACGCGCCGCAAAGCGCCATCCGCACCTTCCTGCTGCCCAATCCCCATGACGGGCCGCTGGCGATGGATTTCTACATCTGGGCCATTCGCAGCGACCGTCATACGATCGTCGTCGATACCGGCTTCAAGGCCGCGGTGGCGGCGCGGCGGCGGCCGGAATGGCAGATCCTGCAAACGCCCGACGCGGCGCTGAAGCGGATCGGCATCGATGCCGCCACGACGCGCGATCTGGTGCTGTCGCATCTCGACTGGGATCATTCCGGCAATACCGATCTCTTCCCTGAGGCGCGGCGGCATATCCAGGACGCCGAAGTCGCATTCCGCACCGGCCGCTACATGACCCATCCGTTCTTCGCCGCACGCGCCGAGATCGACGACGTGCTCGCCACCGTGCGCGACGTCTATGCCGGGCGCGTCCGCTTCCACGACGGCAGCGGCGAGATCGCGCCGGGTGTGACGCTGCATCTCGTCGGCGGCCACACCGCGGGAATGCAAGTCGTGCGCGTACCGACCGCACGCGGTTGGGTTGTGCTCGCCAGCGATGCCGCGCATTACTGGGCCAATCTGCGGCGGCAGCATCCGTTCCCGATCGTGCTCGACGTCGGCAAGATGCTCGAGGGATTCCGCCTCATGGAGCAGCTCGCGGACGGGCCCGACCACATCATTCCCGGGCACGATCCCGAGGTGATCGCGCGGTTTCCGGCGGTCGCCGGCACGCCCGACATCGTGCGGCTCGACCGCCCGCCTGCGGCTTGAGCGGTGGCGACGCGGCGGTTCAGCGAAGTTTAAGGTGGGATGTCGTCTTCTGTCCCGTCCCCGGACGGCGGGCGAGCGGACCATGCGGGTGGAACAGCGGCCGTGGCAGAATTCGCGCGACTGGCGCGTCGTGGCGAGCGATGGTCCGTTCTCGCCCGCGGTGGTTCTGTTCTTCGCTGCGCCCGGCATGCTCGACGACGGCGCCCGGTTCGAGGAGCTGTGAGCGATCTATCCCGGCTCCGCGCTCGGCCTGCCGACGGTGAGGCACATCGTCGAGCAGCACCACGGCACGATCGCCGTGTCCGGCGCCGTGGGCAAGGGAACGCGCGTCGAGATCCGGCTGCCGCTGGCAGCGGCGGCGCAGGTTCCAGCGTCCGCGGCCTGACCGCGGCGCAATCCTTTCACCGATTTCATTGCCGCATAAGCGTCCTTGCGCTTGGCACGGGAGCGGTCAACTCGCTAAGGTGGGCGTATGCGTAGACCGAATTCCTGCGCTTGGCGGGCGCTTGGGTTCCTGGGGGTGCTCGCGGTCCTCGCCGTGCCGGCGGCGGGCGCGGCCGAGCCGGCGACGCCGGTGCGGATCGGCGGCGCCCAGCATTGGGACGCCTACAGCTTCACGGATAAATCCGGCAAGGTGTGCTATCTCGTCGGCCGCCCGGAGAAGAGCGAGCCCGCTTCGCTGAAGCGCGGCCGGGTCGATGCGCTCGTCACCCACCGCCCCAAGGAAAAATCGTTCGACGTGGTGAATTTCGACGCGGGCTATGCCCTCAAGCCGAATTCCAACGCCGAGCTCACGATCGACGGGCGCAAATTCACCCTCTTCACCCACCAGGATTCGGCCTGGACGCAGAATGCGGCGACCGACAAGGCGGTGACCGAGGCGATGGCCAAGGGCCGGCATGCGGTGTTCAAGGGCACCAGCGCGCAGGGCGTCGTCGCCACCGACAGCTATTCGCTCGACGGCTTCGGCGACGCGCTCGCCGCCATCGACAAGGCCTGCGGCGTCAAGCATTAGGGTCGGCCCGCGCCTCCCTTTGCCTCGGCGCCGGCGCCCCCCTATATGTCTGGCGCTATGGATGGCATTACAGGCGCATCGGAGACGCGCAAGAATCTGGTCGGGCTGAGCCGCGCGGAGCTGGCCGCCGAAATGGCGGCGATCGGCGCGCCGGCCTTCCGTGCGCGCCAGCTCTGGCACTGGCTCTACCACCGCGGCGTCGCCGACTTCACGGCGATGACCTCGCTCGCCAAGGAATTCCGCGGCGAACTGGCGCGGCGCTATGTCGTGGCCCGGCCCGCGGCGGCGCGCGCGCTGCGCTCGACGGACGGGACGCGCAAATGGCTGATGCGCTTCGGCGACGGCCAGGAGGCGGAATGCGTCCACATCCCCGAGGAGGAGCGCGGCACGCTCTGCGTCTCCGCCCAGGTCGGCTGCACCCTCACCTGCAAGTTCTGTCACACCGGGACGCAGCGCCTGGTGCGCAATCTCGATTCCGGCGAGATCGTCGGCCAGGTGATGGCGGCGCGCGACGCGCTCGGCGAATGGCCCTCGCCCCGGGACGAGCGGCAGATCACCAATATCGTCCTCATGGGGATGGGCGAGCCGCTCTACAACTACGACAATGTCGCCAACGCGCTCGGGATCATCATGGATGGCGAGGGGCTGTCCGTGTCGCGGCGCAAGATCACGCTCTCGACTGCGGGCGTGGTGCCGATGATTCACCGCTGCGGCGCGGAGCTCGGGGTCAATCTTGCGATCTCGCTGCACGCGGTGAACGACGAACTGCGCGACGTGCTGGTGCCGCTCAACAAGAAATATCCGCTCGCCGAACTGCTCGATGCATGTCGCACCTATCCGGGCCTCAGCAATGCGCGGCGCATCACCTTCGAATACGTCATGCTGAAAGGCGTCAACGACACCCCGGCCGAGGCCCGCGCGCTGGTGCGGCTCATCGCCGGTATTCCCGCCAAGGTCAATCTGATCCCGTTCAATCCGTGGCCGGGCGCGCCCTATGAATGCTCGAGCGACGCGGCGATCGCGGCGTTTGCCGACATCGTCAATGCGGCGGGCTATGCCTCGCCGGTACGCACCCCGCGCGGCCGCGACATCCTCGCAGCGTGCGGCCAGCTCAAATCGGACAGCGTGAAGCTGCGCAAGAGCGAGCGGCTGCGGCTTGCGGCCGAGGCGGAATGACGGACGAAAGGAAGCGCCCACCCAAGCCCGCTCCGCCGCAGGCTCGCAAGCCGAAGCAGCGCCCCGCCAGCAAGGGCCGGGTGCGCAAGGGCCGCTCGCGCGGCTAAAGCACCTCGAGCGCGGCCTCGGGCGGCCGGCCGAGGACGGCTTTTGTCCCCTTCACCACGATCGGGCGCTCGATCACGATGGGGTACTTGACCATCGCGGCGATGATCTGCTCGTCGCTCAAATCCGGCTTGTCGAGGCCCGCTTCCTTCGCCTCCTTCTTGCGCAGCAGGTCGCGCGGCTTCAATCCGAGCATCTTCAGGAGGCGTTTCAGCTCGGCCGCATCGGGCGGCGTCTTCAGATACTCGACGACGCGCGGTTCGGCGCCGCGCCCGCGCAGCAGCGCCAGCGCCTTGCGCGAGGTGGCGCAGCGCGGGTTGTGATAGATGGTGACGTCCATGGGCCGGCCTTGAGGGTCGAAGGCGGCCATGCTAAGCCCGCGCCGGCGCGATTTGAAGCGCCCTTCCCTCGACCAAGGCACGCGTGATGGCGAACGAAGTAAAAAAGGTTGTGCTGGCCTATTCGGGCGGGCTCGACACCTCGGTCATCCTCCGATGGCTGCAGGAGACCTATCGCTGCGAGGTGGTGACCTTCACCGCCGATATCGGCCAGGGCGAGGAGCTCGAGCCGGCGCGGCGCAAGGCCGAGGCCATGGGCGTCAAGCAGATCTTCATCGACGATCTGCGCGAGGAATTCGTGCGCGACTTCGTCTTCCCGATGTTCCGCGCCAATGCGCTCTACGAGGGCCAGTATCTCCTCGGCACCTCGATCGCGCGGCCGTTGATCGCCAAGCGCCAGATCGAGATCGCCAATGCGGTGGGCGCCGACGCGGTCGCCCACGGCGCTACCGGCAAGGGCAACGACCAGGTCCGGTTCGAACTCGCCTATTACGCCCTGAAGCCCGACATCAGGGTGATCGCGCCGTGGCGCGAATGGGACCTAACCTCGCGCACGCGGCTGGTCGAATATGCCGAACGGCACCAGATCCCGATCCCGCGCGACCGGCGCGGCGAGGCGCCGTTTTCGACCGATGCGAATCTCCTGCACATCTCGGCCGAGGGGAAGATCCTCGAGGACCCCTGGGTCGAGCCCGAGGAGCTGGTCTACAGCCGCACCGTCGCGCCCGAGAACGCACCCAACGAGCCCGAATATGTCGAGGTCGAATTCCGGCGCGGCGACGCCGTCGCGGTGAACGGCACGGCGCTGTCGCCGGCGGCGCTGCTCGCGCGGCTCAACGAGCTGGGCGGGCGCCACGGCATCGGCCGTGTCGATCTGGTCGAGAACCGCTTCGTCGGCATGAAGTCGCGCGGGGTCTACGAGACGCCGGGCGGCACCATCCTGCACGCCGCCCATCGCGGGATTGAGAGCATCACCCTGGACCGCGGCGCCGCGCATCTGAAGGACGAGCTGATGCCGCGCTATGCCGAGATCATCTATAACGGCTTCTGGTTCGCGCCCGAGCGCGCCATGCTCCAGGCGCTGATCGACCGCAGCCAGGAAGACGTCGCGGGCACGGTGCGGCTCAAGCTCTACAAGGGCCATGTCCGCGTGGTCGGGCGCAAGTCGCCGAACTCGCTTTACAGCCTCGCCCATGTCACCTTCGAGGAGGACGCCGTCTACGATCAGCGCGACGCCGAAGGCTTCATCAAGCTCAACGCCTTGCGGCTTCGCCTCGCCAAGGCGCAACGGGGTTAGGGTCCGAAAATTGCCACATCCCTTGCCGCTCGCGGGACGGTAAGCGTCTCGTCCCCAGGGTGAGGATCAGAGCCATGTACAGAACCTTGCGTTTCGTCGTCGTCGCAGGCGCCATCGCCCTTACCGGTTGCGGCACGACCGTCGGCGACCGCGGCCTGTCGGGCGCGGGTCTCGGCGCTGCCTCGGGGGCCGTGATTGGCGCGTTGGTCGGCGGTCCCGTTCTTGCCGCCGCTGCGATCGGCGCCGGCGCCGGTGCGGTCGCCGGTGCGGTGACAAGTCCCTCCAAGGTCAATCTCGGCCGGCCGCTCTGGCAGAAATAGCCACGCTCAGAGCGCCGGCACGGGCCAGAGGCGGCGGCGGCAGGCGGCGATCAGCGTATTGCGCAGCAGGCAGGCGATCGTCATCGGTCCGACGCCGCCGGGAACCGGGGTGATGGCGCCGGCAACCTGAACCGCCTCCGCGAACGCCACGTCGCCGACGAGACGGCCCTTGCCGTCGCCGGTGGCGATACGGTTGATGCCGACATCGATGACGGTGGCGCCCGGCTTGATCCAGGCGCCGCGCACCATTTCGGCCCGGCCGGTTGCCGCCACCACGATGTCGGCGCGGCGGACGACCGCGGCGAGGTCGCGCGTGCGCGAATGCGCCAGCGTGACGGTGCAGTTCTCCGCGAGCAACAGCGCCGCCATCGGCTTGCCGACGATATTGGAGCGGCCGATCACCACCGCCTCGGCCCCGCCGAGCGTGCCCAGCGTCGCGCGCAGGAGCATGTGGCAGCCCCACGGCGTACAAGGGACGAGCGCGTCGCCGCCGCTCCATAGCCGCCCGACATTGACGGCATGGAACCCGTCTACGTCCTTGGCCGGATCGATCGCGTCGATGACATGCTGCGGCGCGATCTGCGGCGGCAGCGGCAGTTGCACCAGAATGCCGTCGATGGCGGGATCGGCGTTAAGGCGCGCGACGAGCGCGAGCAGCTCGGCCTCGCTCGCGCTTGCCGGCAGGCGATGCTCGAAGCTCGCGAGCCCCGCCTCCTGCGTTGCCTTGCCCTTGCTGCGGACATAGATCTCGCTCGCCGGGTCATGGCCGACCAGGACCGCGGCAAGTCCGGGCACGGCGCCGTGGCGCGATTTGAGCGCGGCGGCCGCGGCGGCGACGGCGGCGCGCAGCGACGCGGCGTGGGCCTTGCCGTCGATCAGGGTCGTTTGAGCCATGGAGCGAAAGTCTCCGCGACAAGGCGCTCGAGCCGTGCCGGGTCGCCGGCGAGATGGACGAGCTTGCGCCGCTGGGTGGCGCCGAGCGCCAGCGTGACCTGGCGCCGCGGCAGGCGCAGCAGATCGGCAAGGAACCGCAACAGCGCGTCGTTTGCCGCGCCGGCCTGCGGCGCCGCCCGGACCGCGACCTTGAGCTGAACGGTGCCATCCGCGGCGGCGGCCCATCCCACGACACGATCGGAAGCTGCCTTCGGCACGAGATGCACCGCGAGCCGGACGCCGTCGCGCGCGAGCGCATAGGGCACGGCAGCGGCGGCGGCGCTCACAGGCGGTAAATCTGATATTCGAGCTGCCGCAACTCCTGCTCGATCAGCCAGATCGCCAGCAGCAGGACGACCGGCGATATGTCGAGCCCGCCGAAACTCGGCAGGAACTGGCGGATCGGTCGAAGCGCCGGCTCGGTCAGGCGGTAGAGCA
>Ga0307372_10012269_pt1 | contig 11261 bp, 11 predicted proteins | sample OX1MG_FD_202533 | JGI IMG/M metagenome (GOLD analysis project Ga0307372, IMG submission 202533) | Soil microbial communities from Risofladan, Vaasa, Finland - OX-1 | ecosystem: Environmental > Terrestrial > Soil > Coastal area > Acid sulfate soil | place: Finland: Risofladan, Vaasa | collected...
ACCATGGCCGGGTACTCCCATTCCGCCAGCAGTGGAAGATAGTCCTCTACCGACCGGGCCAGGGGGCTGACGGGCTCGGTTCCCGTGCCGCGCAGCTCTCGACCGTGCCGTCTCACCATCCATCTCTGGTAGAGCGATTTACTAGCAGGAGCGCGTTTCTGGAAAAGCCGCTGCTATGGAGCGATTCACTTGCGGATCTTTGGGCTAGTTTAGTGCGGGCCGTACATGCGGTCAACTGCCACAATTGATCTCGAATGATGGGTACATGGCGGGGGCGGAGCGGGAGACGGGGGTCGAACCCGCGACCTTCTCCTTGGCAAGGAGACGCGATACCACTTCGCCACTCCCGCGAGACCAGCCCAGCGGTCACATTCCCGGCGTCCCGGCTCTTAGACGCCTTCTCTGGAAATCTTGGACCTGGCTGGAGTATACGGAAGCTGAGTTCCTCTCAGCCCCTCGCTTTGCCATAGCGAGGGCACACTACCCGCCGCCTGTGGCGTGGTCATGGACATCGCGGATAAGATCGCCGCCCACTAGGCGCTGGGACGCTACATAGGTACCTGAGCGATCTCAAGACCGCCCCTACGGCCACCGGGAACTTTCTGTTCAACCAGGGCGTTGTTTCGGGTAGCGGAGGATGGCCAACCCGCCGTATAGACCGAGGATGAGTTGCTCAGCCGTAGAGGTGGTCGGATCCAGTGGCGCAGTTGTTGAACGTTGCGCGCGTCCGCGCTGAGGCTACCGCCCCTGAAAGCTTTGATGCCCGTTTCCGGCCTCTCCCGGCCTCTCCTGGTAGACGGCTTTCGCTTGGCTCGAGCCATCCTCCGCGCCGTCCCGCGGCTCCACGTCCTGCTGGATGGCGTCCACCCAGGCCGCCTCGGAGAGCTTCAGGATCGCCAGGCGCACCGGCTCGGTGACATCAAAGCCGATCGAGAACTCCAACCGTTGCCTGACTCTCACATAAAGGGTCCACGGAACCGGGGCCACATCACCGAGTCCAGAAAAGGGGGTGCAGATCAACTGGCACCACTTCAGGGGGTCAGGACAGTAGCGTACCCACGCCTCCGGCTCGGTGGACTCGACTGACGAGCGGTCTGTTCGGGGATTGGTGCCGGCCTTCCGAGGAGATAACCTTGACCGTAGGGCACTTTCAGCTGCTTCAATGCGGCCAGTTCCGCCGGGGTCTCAACGCCCTCAGCCACCACCACCGCTTCAATACCAGTTGCCAACTCGACCAGAGCGGCTGTGAGTGCCCGCCGAACCCGGTCGCTCTCCAGATTGGCGATCATGGAACGGTCGAGCTTGATCACGTCGGGGCGCAATTTGATCACGTGCTGCAGGCTGGAGATGCCTGCCCCCGTGTCGTCCACCGCCAGCCGGACGCCGCGGTCGTGCAAGCGGCGACGGACTTCCTCCAACTCAGCGTAGTCGTCGACCCTGGCGTGCTCTGTGACCTCCAAGACCACTCTGTCACAAGGGACGTCGTCGAGGGCATCCTGAAGAGCAGACGAGCACAACGTCTCAGGTGACACGTTCACCGCTAGGAACGTTTCGGGACTGATCAGCCGCAATTTGGAGAAGGCTCGCCTGACTGCCGACATCTCTAGTTCGAGACCCATCCCAACTCCGGCGGCCTCCGCGAACCATCGGTCAGGTCCTTGGTGGGGCGGACCGGCGAAGCGCGCCAGCGCTTCCACCCCGGCAACCCCGCCCGATTTCAGGTCGATGATCGGTTGGGCGTGAACCTCCAAGCCCGCTCCGTCTAGCACCCGCTGCATTCGCATTTTGATATGGACTTTCTCCTCCTCGACCTGGCGCCGGTGTTCGCGCTCTCGGTCGACCTCGACCTGCAACTTGACGCTGTGGTCGCTGAGCCTGCGGTTCAAGGCCCGGGTCTGCAGCAGGTTCTGCACCCGTAATGTCACCTCGGCACCATCGAATGGCTTGGTCAGGAAGTCGTTGGCACCCGCCTCCAAGGCGCGCTCGCGGCTCGGCCTGGAGAGGTCGGCGGTCATGATCAGGATGGGCAAGAACTCCATCGGGCTCTGCGAGGCCCGGATCTGGGCCATCACCTCTAACCCATCAAGGCCCGGCATGCGCAGATCCAGCAGAACGAGGTCCGGACGCTCGGCATGGAAGAGGTCGAGCACCTCCCCAGGCCGCGTGGTGCTGACCACATCGGTGTGGCCGGCCCGAGCCAGGATCGCCTCCAGGAGGCGGACGTTGGCTGGGGAATCGTCCACGATCAAGATCCTCGAATTGCTGTCACCCATGGCGGATGATTGCTCCTTCCATATCGATTGCCTCATCGCTTGTAGACCCATGATGTTCTGAGATCAGCCAGCGGGCTCCGGCGTTACCGCACCGTCGCTAGAAGAACAGCCCGGCTGGTGGGCCCTCCCCTGGGCCTCTCTCGTCTAACCTGCCCCCAGGTGCCGGGCGATCTCCTCGAGCACCTTCGCGGGGTGGAGGGGTTTGACCATGAAGCCGTCACAGCCGGCCGCCTCCACGGCGGCCCGGTCGGCGGGCAGGACGCTGGCGCTCACGGCGATCACCGGCACGCCTTCCGTCGCCGGATTGGCCTTCAGCTCCCGTGCCAGTTCCAGGCCATTGCCGTCGGGCAGCCTCACGTCGAGGAGGATCAGGTCAGGAGTGCCTCCGGCGATCTGCTGCCGCGCCTGGGCCAGGGACTCCGCAGCCACGACCCGGCATCGCCGCCTGCCCAGGATGGCCCGGGCCAAGATCATGTTGCGGCGGTCATCCTCAACGACCAGGATCGAGGGCTCCTCGACCTCAGACACGTCCCAACTCCTTGGCTCGGACGGCCACCTGTGCCAGCCACTGCTCCAGCCCCGAAAGGGCACCTGGCCCCTTCTCCACCACGGCCAGGACGTGACCGTTCAGGCGCTCTTTGTCTTCTTCGGTGATCTGCGCGGCCGACACGATGATCACTGGGATGGGCGCGGTCTCGGGATCCGCCTTGAGCCGGGCCAGCACCTCGAAACCGTCGAGATCGGGCATCACCAGGTCGAGCAGGATGCAGTCCGGTCGCCGGTCCCGCGCCAGCCGCAGCCCCTCTTTGCCTCCGCCCGCCCCGAGAACTTCCACGCCGGACCCCCGCAGAGTCGCCTGGTAGAGGCGCAGGGCTGCTGGGTCGTCGTCGATTCCCAGGATCAGGTTGGCGGACCGGGCGGAGGGATGTCCCTTCGCGACCCGAGACAGCGCCCCCAGCACCGCACCGCGGCTGATGGGTTTGACCAAGTAGTCCTGCGCCCCCAAAGCCAGGCCCAGCTCCCGGTCGTCGACCACGGAGACCACCAGCACTGGGATCTCCGTAGTGCGGGGGTCGGCCTTCAGGCTGGTGAGCACCTGCCAGCCGTCGATGCCCGGCAGCACCACGTCGAGCAAGATGGCATCGAAGTTGACAGCCTTGGCCCGAGCCAGACCCATCTCTCCGTTCGCTTCGACCTCGACCGCGTAGCCAGCCCCATGGAGGTAGATCTCCAGCAAGCGGCCGACTTTGGGGTCGTCCTCGATCACCAGCACCCGCTGGTGACCCGGGGCTGTGGGCGGGGGAAGGATGGCGGGAGACGGCGGCTCCTGGCCGACACCCCGAGCCACCGCTGCGGGCAGCAGCACTCGGAACTCGCTGCCGGAGCCCATCGTGGACTCGAGCTCCAGCCGGCCTCCGTGAAGCTCCACCAAGCGGCGGGTGAGAGCCAGCCCCAGACCCGTGCCCTCCTTCTGGGCGCCCCCAAGCTCGCCCTGGACGAAGGCGTCGAAGATGCGCTCGCGATCGGCCTCCGGGACTCCCGGACCGTTGTCCACCACGGACAGGCACACCCACTGGTCCGCCGACTCGAACGACACCGTCACCCGGCCGGACTCGGGGGTGAACTTGAGGGCATTGGAGAGCAGGTTGTAGGAGATCTGACGGACTCGGGCGGGGTCGGCCCAGACCACCAGCGAACTAGGCCCTTGCACCTGGACGGTGATTCTCTTGCGCTCGGCGATCGGGCGCATCAACTTGATCGTATGGCCGACCACGGCCGCCAGATCCACCTTTTCACATCGCAGTTCCAGCTGCCCGGCCTCCACCTTGGAGAGGTCCAGAACGTCGTTGATCAGGTCGAGCAGATGCATCCCCGCGTCGCGGATGTGTCCGGCGAACTCCTGGGTGAGGGCTGGATTGCTGGCGTCCTGCGGATCCTGCAACAGCTCCGAGAAGCCGATCACCGCATTCAGGGGCGTGCGCAACTCGTGGCTCATCGTGGCCAGGAATTCGCTCTTGGCGGCGCTGGCTTGGGCCAAGCTCGTGTTGGCCTCCCGCAGCTCCTCGGTGAGTGTCGCACGCTCTACCATCCGGAGCGTCAAGGCCCCGAAGAGCTCGACCAGCCCAATGTCGTCCGCGCCGAAAAGGGGGTTGCCGGTCAGATAGCAGGCGACCTGCCCCCGATCTGGTTCGGAGGGGTCGATTGAGACTCGCACGAAATGCCCACCGGCCACCTCGGCGGGCGAGCCGGAGTTCGTGGTGGGCAACGCCTGGTCGGCGCGGACCAGATCCACAGCGATCGAGGTCGCGGCCCCGGCGGCCGCCTGAACCTGCAGCTGGCCCATCGAATCGGGTATCAGGACCAGCGCCGCGACGGCTCCGGTGACCTGCTCGGCAGAGACGGCCAGCTGGTGCCACAGCTGCCCCGCTGTCGCTCCGGTCGACTTCGCCGCCAACTCACTCACGAACCCGTAGGCCGCCGCCCGCTGGCCCAACCGACGGACCGCGCGCGGAGCAACGAAGGCGAAGAGGTAGCCGGCTGCCGCCGCCAAAGCAGCCACCTCGGCGAGCGCTCCAAACGCCCGCGAAGCGGAACCGAGGGCGCTGAGCAGGATGGCGATACCGAAGAGAGCGCTGGCCACCGCCGCCGCGCCGAGGCGCAGCCGTGCGACCCCGACTCGGTGGAACGATTCTTGAGCCAGGTAGAAGACGGCTAGCGCTTCGAATCCGAAGAAGTAGAGAGCTACCGGCAGGACCGACACTGTGGCCACCGTGCCGTGGGCCGGGCGGCCGACGCAGAAGAGGGCCACGGTGGCGACCAGTAGACCCAGGGAGCCGGTCCGGACCAGCCGGGACAGCGGTCGGAAATGGGACACCACCCGGAGGATCAAGTAGGGCTGCGATACCAGCAGCGCCACCCCCAAGTCGGTGATCGTGGTCGGGCCGCCCGGGAGATGTCCGCGGAGGAACTGAAGCGCCAGGACGGCAGCCAGGGAGCCAAAGACGGCAGCGACATCTCGCTCCAGCGGCCGACGGCTTCTGAGATAGGCCACCAGAGTGGCCACGAAGACTCCGTAGAACGCGAGTTCCAGAATGACGACCATCAGGCCGCCCCACGTCCTCGGGAAGATGGAGTGATGCCTGGCCGAACCGCGATCTCCTCCGTCGCCGCTAAAGCGGACGGCGTATACCACTTGCCAGGGACCGTCGCCACCGCGCCCGAGTGCAGTCGCTCACCACCTCGGTGAGGCGCCATTCCTGCTTGCATCGACGTGGTCTCCTTATCGAGGATCTCGACCAGCTGGTCCGTCCTTACCTTAGGCAGCGGACTTCGGTCGATCCTCGCAGAGTGCGTCAGACCTCGCCCACCTCCAATGACAAAACGGAGCATTTTCCGCAACGCTCCGGTGGCGTGTCCACAAAGAGGCGGCAGGTGGGCAGGGTCCAACCGGCGTCGGCCCGGCTCCAGACTTCCACTGTCCACCCGCCACTCACGAGTGACGACCGCCTCCCTCCCCTTGGACCGACAAGGTCGGGTAGTCCGCGTATTGTCAGGATGGCTAGGGTCCGGGAAACTGCGAGGGAGTCCGTGTGCATCCGCGCCGGAAAGGTCGAGTCCGTCGGACGCTGCAGCGAAGGAGATCGGGCGCACGTGATGGCAGAGCCAGACGACGCAAGTCCGATTGGGAACAACTACGCGCCAGCAGCGGCGCGTAGTTGCAGTCCGCCGTGGCGGACGCATCTGGTTGCAGCAGCGTAAATCGTTTATCCCGAATCGCTCTACGATGCGACCGGAGTCTGAACTCAGTCGCTCAAATCCGATCTGCTGACTATTCAACAACGACGCCACTGCGGCCCTCATCGGCGCCGCTGCCGATGGCAAGGCACTGGTCGACGACCACAGCGCCAAGCGCGCCGCCGCCGAGCTCACCCGCGACTAAACTCGGAGGTTCCCCGGTGGCCACCTCGAAACCGGTGCCCACTCATGCCGTGGCGCTGCTCCACGCCATCCTCGGCTAACTCTCACAACCACCGATGCGAACCGCCCCACCAGACCCCCCAGCGCGCACCCGCTGCTACACGGCCCGCCACGATGCCCATCGCCAACCTGCTCTCGATGACTGGTTCCGCCTCACGCAATCCTGCCATTACATGGTCAAACAACGCGAGCGCTAACAGCAGGCTGCGGCACTGACCGGACCCCCTTGAAGTGATCCAGCGCCTAGCAGGGCCAGGAGGAACTCGGATGAAGGGTCGGAAGCACACGCCGGAGCAAATCGTGCGGAAGCTGCGGGAAGGCGAACGCCTGCTGGGCAAGGAGGTGGCGGAGGTGGCCAAGCAGTTGGAAATCTGTGAGGCCACCTTCCACCGCTGGCGGAACCAGTACGGGGCACGAAGGCCAACGACGCCAAGGGCGCGGCCCGCGCGAGAAGCAGTACCGCCGTCGCAACCCCTAGATCGCTGCCTCAGCGCCGCCCTCGAGGGTGTTCGACAGGCCCCAAGCTTGAGCACCTAGTTGCATTGCGTCCCATGGGCTTCCGAGAGGTGGCGAATAGGAGAGGTCGAGGTCACTGATGGCATCCACGCTCATTGAGTGGAAGATGGCAGTCGCGGCGATGTCTATCCGTTTGGCTATCTCGGCGTGACGGTGGCCGAACAACTGAACGCCTAGCAACTGGCCAGTGCGTCGGTCTCCGGTATACCGCATCGCGATGAGATGGCTGCCGGGATAGTAAGCCTTGTGATCATTGGCCTCTGATGGCACTGTGACCGGATCGAACCCAGCCACCGCTGCCTCGTGGTCACGCAGCCCGGTGCGCGCTGCGGCCATCTCAAAGACCTTCACGACCTGGGTTCCGAGGCTTCCCTGAAACTCCCTGCTGCCACCCACGGCGTTCTCACCCGCCACCCTGCCTTGTTTGTGGGCGGTGGTGCCGAGGGGCAGGTAGCTCTCACCCAGGAGCCGGTGGTGAGTCACCACACAGTCGCCCGCCGCGAACACGTCCTTGAGGTTGGTTCGCATTTGCCGGTTCACCGAGATTGCCCCGTGGACTCCCAACTTGGCCCCGGCCGCGGCGGCCAGCTCCGTGTCGGGGCGGACGCCCACCACCACAAGAAGCAGATCGGCAAAGAAAGTGGTGACTTGACCGTCTGCGCCGTCAGCCGTGACCTCCAGCCTCGCCTCCGACCCCTGGGATGCGCGATTGATTCCCCGGACTGTAGTGTCGGTGAACACCCGTACCCCGTGTTCGATCAGCTGAGCGCGGACAAGGCGGCCCAATTCGGGATCAACTGTCGGGAGCACTTCGGGGAGCTGTTCGATCTGGGTGACTTCGAGTCCGCGGGCTACCAGGGCCTCGGCCATCTCGACACCGATGTAGCCGGCACCGACGATGATTGCGCTGGCAGGAGAGGCTTTCTCCAGAGTGGCCATGACCGCGAACGTGTCACCCATTGAGTGGAGTAGATGAACGCCTTCGTTGACGCCCAAGGCACCCGGCCCGAGTAGACCGTCGATTGGGGGCCGGACTGAGGTAGCGCCTGTGCCTAGTACGAGGGCGTCATAGGAGAGAAGCTCGTCCTCGCCGTCGGGTTTAGTGACGAGCAACTGGTGTTGCTCAACGTTGAGATGACGAGCTACCGTGTCCAGCCGAAGCCGCATTCCAGTTGCTTCCAGTGCGGTCACGCTGCGATGGGCCAGATCGCGCCAATCGGGCACCTCGCCAGAGAGGTAGTAAGGGATGCCGCAGATCGAGAAGTTGGGATAGGCATCGGCGAGGAGAAGTGTCACGTCCCACTCCGAACTCAACTCGCTGGCACGCAGTCCGGCACTGATGCCAGCGTCGCTTCCTCCGACGATTGCCAGGTGTTGCATTGGAGTTCCTATCCCTACTCGCACCACGAATCGATGGCGGCGACGGCCGGGAACCAACGGCACTCCAAGAGGCAACATGGGCCGCTGAGAGGACGCCTCCCGACGCTTTGATTCGCCGCCCCCGACCATCTCACGATTCGTTGGCGAACAAGCGCCGCTTTGCCCACAGCGAGACGTAGACGAGACTAACGAGGACAGGCACCTCAATGAGAGGGCCAACTACTCCTGCCAGTGCTTCGCCCGAGGTTACCCCAAAGGTGCCGATCGCCACGGCGATGGCAAGCTCAAAGTTGTTGCCCGCTGCGGTGAACGCGAGCGTGGCTGTCCGCGCATAGCGGAGCCCAATCGCCCTGCCGAGCGCAAAGGACCCAGTCCACATGATGGCGAAGTAGCAGAGAAGCGGCGCGGCGATCCGTACGACATCAAGGGGATGGCTGGTGATCTCACGGCCTTGGAGAGCGAAGAGCACCACGATCGTGAAAAGCAGACCATAGAGCGCGACCGGGCCGATCTTTGGGAGGAAGCGCTCTTCGTACCAGACTCGGCCCTTGGCGCTTTCCCCGAAAGTCCTGGTCAGATAGCCGGCCACGAGAGGGATGCCGAGAAAGATGGCGACCGAAGTCGCGATGAGCCCGACCGATACGTGCAGGCCGGATGTACCTAGACCAAGCCAACCCGGCAGCGCGACGAGGTAGAACCATCCCAACCCGGCGAAGGCGAGAATCTGGAAGACTGAGTTGAGGGCCACGAGCACGGCTGCTGCCTCCCGGTCCCCCCGCGAGAGATCGTTCCAGATGAGAACCATCGCGATGCAGCGGGCCAAGCCGACGATGATGAGCCCGGTCCGATACGCCGGTTGGTCCGGCAGGAGCGCCCACGCCAGCCCGAACATCACTGCGGGTCCGACGATCCAGTTCAGGATCAGTGAGGTGACGAGCAGCCGCCGATCGCTCGTGACCTCTCCGAGGTGCCCGTAACGAACCTTGGCAAGGACCGGGTACATCATCGCGAGCAGCCCGACGAAGATCGGAGCTGGAACGCCCGAGATGATCTGTGCCGAATCGAGCGCATGGCTGACCCCGGGCACTCCTCGTCCGAGGCTCAGCCCGACGCCCATGGCGAGCAAGATCCAGATGGGGAGAAACCGATCGAGAAACGAGAGACGCTTCAGTACCGGCGGCGTCTCGGCCGACTGCCCGGGCGGCGCGTGCTCGTGGACCGCGAGCGTTTCGACCGACATGGACCTGTCTCGCCTCAGCTCAGCAGCAGCCGACCGAGGGGCTGGCGAATGCGTTGGGTTCGACCTTGCCGCTAGTCGAACAGCACATGGCGTCGCTCTTGAGCTCGGGCGAGACCGGAGCGTCGGCGAGAACAGTGTAGACCTCCCACGGTGCGCCATCGGGATCGTCCACCCAGACCTTGTCCTGAACGGCGTAGCAGCAGGTCGTCGATTCCTCGACCCGAGTGGACAAGCCCTCCCCGGACAGGCGCGAGGTAGCGTCCGCCACGGCATCCGAACTGCCCACCTCTACTCCCAAGTGATTGAGCGCACTCTCGGTCCCAGCTCCCCTAGATAAGGTCTGCTCGATCAGCACTAGCTTCAGGGGTGGCTCGGAGATCGCGAAGTTGGCGTATCCCGGCCGGATTTTCGCCGGTTCGGAATTAAAGAGTTTGGAGTAGAAAGCGATCGACGCCTCGAGATCAGTGACATTCAGGGCCAATTGCACGCGTGACACAGTCTTGCCTCCGGTAGATTGACGTTTGTCTATGAGTATAGAGAAACCACCGACTCCTGCCTCAGGATGCGGCAGACGTCTTCCCCCGACTGCCGGGGGAGCATCAGGTCCAGCACTACGAGGTCTGATGTCCAAGAGCAGGCCAGCTTCAGCCCTCTCTCGCCGTTCTCCGCCTGAAGGACGTCATATCCAGAGGCCAGCAGGTTGTCGCCGAGCGTCATCCGAACTGACTCATCGTCTTCGACAACCAAGACCTTGGGACCGCCGCTAGCGGCCGGTAGATCCGCTGTCATCAGTTGGGGCATAGGCCGCGAAGCCAACCATGGACGATCATCGATGCGTATCCTGGCTTAACCATGGACGGATGTCAATGGTTGGCGTAAACTGGAACCCGTGGTTCAAGTTGCGGCGCCCATCCCCATTCGGGTTCGAGGCAGTTCCAGCCCGGTCGCAGCGCCTCTGGACTCACAGAGGGCGGATGCCCTATCCGACGTCTACAAGGCGCTGGCGGATCCGACAAGGGTGCAGATGGTCCACATGCTCAAGGCGGCTACTGCGCCCGTGTGCGTCTGCGACTTCACCGCAGCCTTCGAACTCAGCCAGCCCACGGTGAGCCACCACCTGAGCAAGCTGCGCAGAGCTGGGCTCATCAGCAGCTTCAAGAAGGGTATCTGGACCTTCCACAGCTTGGCTGACCCGCTGCCGGAGCCAGCTCGGGCGGTGGTCGAACTAATCCCATAGCCGGCGGCCCTGGTTCGGCCAGTCGCACCTGTAATCACCCACGAAGGCTGAGTAGGCGTTATGCAGGTCCTCTAACGTCCCCGACACCCGCTGGGACGTTCCTCAGCCATCGTGGCATCGGGTGCATGATCTCCGACGAGACGTCCAAACGCTACAGGCCGAGCTTGATCGGGAACTGGGCCCCGCTATGACGGATAGGTCTCATAGGCCGGTCGGAACGCCTTCGGCCACCAATTAGGACTTGGTTCGCAAGTTCGGTCAGAGGATGAGCGCAGCGCTCATCCTCAATATTCAGCCGGGAATTGTCCTGGCCAAGTTAGGTCCGAGCCTGGCTGGTGAAAGCGGCAACGTGCTCCATGGCCAGGTTCCCATTTCCACCACCTTGGCACCCGATCTGGGATCCGATCATGCGACGAGAATGTTCTTTTCGTTCGGTCACCTGACCGAAGTTGACCTTCGCGCCACGCCGGAGCTGTTGGTCCGTGACGTGACATTGAGTTATCTCCTAAGCTGGGAGCAAACGGAACCCACGGCTGGCGGGATTGGCGGTGCCACCTGGCCCGTTGAGAGAGGAACGCTCACGGTTGGACTCTCTTGGGCTGCAGAGCTCACCGCCGAGACTCTCACCAGTGTGTTC
>Ga0307372_10012270_pt1 | contig 11260 bp, 9 predicted proteins | sample OX1MG_FD_202533 | JGI IMG/M metagenome (GOLD analysis project Ga0307372, IMG submission 202533) | Soil microbial communities from Risofladan, Vaasa, Finland - OX-1 | ecosystem: Environmental > Terrestrial > Soil > Coastal area > Acid sulfate soil | place: Finland: Risofladan, Vaasa | collected...
CTGGCCTGCCACCAGGCCGCTGCCTGCCGACCAGATTAGTTCCCCGTCCCGTACCAGGCCCGCCGCGACCGACGGAAGCCGTTGCCCGGCCTGCTCGCGTGCCAGCCGCACGTCAAGCAGCCGTTGTGTCCTGGTTTCGATCATGGCAAGTAAAGCTACCGGACGGGAGCAAGGCACATGGGACAATGACAGCGTTGCTCGCTGCCTGAGCGAAGGGATTACGTTGCCGTTCTTGCTGCCGGACAGCGATGTCGTATCGATCATCGATGCGCCGCCGACCCCGATCGCCTTTGCTTCCCCCGACGAACGGTCCGTGGTCCTGCTGCATTACGAGGCTCATCCGCCGGTCGCCTTGCTGGCCAAGCCGATGCTGCGGCTCGCCGGGCTGCGACTCGACCCGGTGATCGGCGGCAGGCAGCGGACGAGGAGGTTCTCCGGGCTGTCGGTGCTGCGGATCGGCGACGGCACCACGCGCGGCCTGCGGCTGCCCGGCGGCGCCCAGGTCAGCCTTCCGGCGTGGGCACCCGACGGCCGGCGGTTCGCGTTCACGGTGGACGAGCCGGACGGGATAGGCGTCTGGGTAGCCGACGCGAGTACGGCCGCCGACCCGGTGCAGGTGCCTGGCCTGCGGGTCAGGGACGTGCTCGGGGCCGGGCCGCCCGGTCTGGGCGGCACGCTCCGCTGGTCGCGGGACGGTCGCTCGCTGTTCGTGCTCGGCGCGCCGCCGGCCGGGTCCGGCACTGCCCGCCCGGGTGAGCAGCTTCCCGCCGAGCCGATCGAGCCGAGAATCGAGGAGACGGCTGGCAAGCAGTCCAAGATGGCCACCTTCCAGGATCTGCTCAAGACGACGGCGGACGAGGATCGTTTCGAGGCCATGGCGACGACGGTTCCGCTGCGGGTCGACCCGGCATCCGGAGCCCAGGAGCAGCTCGGCCCGCCGGGCCTGTACCAGTACCTCGGCGAGTCGCCGGACGGTGAATACCTGCTGGTGTACCGGCTACAGCGGCCGTTCTCGTTCCGCGTGCCCTGCGGGCTGTTCGCCAGACGGACCGAGGTGTGGTCCGCGACTGGCGGCCTGGTACGAGTGGTCGCCGATCTTCCGGTCAGTGACGAGGTGCCGAGAATGGGGGTGCCCACCGGCCCGCGGCAGGTCTCCTGGGACGAACGCTCGGCGGCCAGGCTGTTGTGGACACAGGCGCTGGACGGCGGTGACCCGGTCGCGCCCGCGGCGTACCGGGACGCCATCATGTGGCTCGCCGCACCCTTCGACCGCGCGCCGCGACTCGCGTTCAAGCTGGCTCATCGCTGCCTGGGCTGGGTGAACCTGGACGCCCACGATGCGCTCCTGCTGACCGAGCACGACCGGGACCGCCGGTGGCTGACGACCTGGCACTGTGACCTCGCCGACCCAGGCAGCAACAGGGTCGTCTTCGACCTGGGGGAGGACGACTCCTACGGCGACCCTGGCAGTCCGCTGACGGTGCTGCATCCGGACGGTACCAGGACGGTACGCCAGGACGGGCCGGCGATCTTGCTGCGCGGAGACGGCGCGAGCCCGGAAGGCGACCGGCCGTTCGTCGACAGGTTCGACCTGGCGACCGGGCAGAAAGTCCGGCTGTTCCGCAGCCCGCGCGATGGCTACGAGAGCGTGATCTGCTTCGCCGATGGCCGTGCGGACCAGGTTGTGGTCTGGCACGAGAGCCCGGCCGAGCCGCCCAACCTGTGGGTTGCCCGGGTCGGCGGACCCGACGCGGCCGGGCCGGCCGGTGCCGCGCCAGGCTCCCTGCTGCGCCGCCTCAGCGACTGGCCGGACCCGCATCCCCAGCTCACCGGCCTGCGCAAGGAGCTGATCCTGACCGACCGGGGTGACGGCGTCCAGCTATCCGGGATGCTGCACCTGCCGCCCGGTTATGACCCGGGCCGGGACGGTCAGTTGCCGCTGGTGATCTGGGCGTATCCGGATGACTACGGTGACGCCGGGACGGCAGGGCAGGTCCGCGGCAGCAGCATGCGATTCACCAGGCTGACCGCCGCCGACCCGGCCTGGTTCGTGCTCCGCGGCTACGCGCTCCTGGCGAACGCCACGATGCCGGTGATCGGGGATCCGGAAACGAAGAACGACACCTACATCGAGCAGATCAGCGTGGCCGCGGCGGCGCACATCAAGGCTCTGGCCGCCAGCGGCATCGCCGATCCGGCCCGGGTCGCCGTCGCCGGTCACAGCTACGGCGCCTTCATGACGGCGAACCTGCTTGCCCACACCGACCTGTTCGCGGCCGGGATCGCCCGCAGCGGTGCCTATAACAGGACGCTGACGCCGTTCGGTTTCCAGACCGAGCGGCGGAGCTTCTGGGAGGTGCCTGAGGTCTACGACCAGGTCTCCCCGTTCAGGTACGCGGACAAGATCAGGGCGCCGATCCTGCTCGTGCACGGGGCCGACGACGCCAATTCAGGGACGTTCCCGGTGCAGTCGGAGCGGCTATTCCAGGCGATCCAGGGCAACGGCGGAACGGCGCGTCTGGTGCTGCTGCCGCTGGAAAACCACGGCTACCTGGCCAGGGAGTCGGTGCTGCACGTGCTGGCGGAGCAGCTCACCTGGCTGGACCGCTGGCTCACGGTGCCTGACGGGGCGAGCGAGCGGCCTGACGGGGTGAGCTAGGGCGTGCCTGGCTCAGTCCGGCCAGCCCGTCTTGTGCGGTGACCGCTTGCGCAGGTCGTCACGGAGTATCCGGCCGAGCTTGCGAGTCTCCCTGCGGTTGATCAGCCCGCCAGCCACCGCGCCGGTGAGCAGCGGAGCGAGCGAGAACATGCTCCGGCCTGCGCGGGCGGCGAGGCGTCGCTGCAACTGCCTGGCCAGCGGCGACCCGGCGGCCAGGACGAGCCCGCCTGGTGCCAGCCCCACCCCGCGGCGCTGCGCCCACGCGCCCACGTAGGCGGTCATCCGCTCGATGACTCCGCCTGGTGCGGGCAGGCCGTACACCTCGTGCAGTTCGGCGACCAGCTTGATCTCGATGCCGACCACCGACAACGTCTCGGTCGCGACTTCCACGCCGGCGGCCGGGAGGAACGGCAGTACCGCCCAGGCGCCGACTGCGACACCGACGGTCGCCGAGGCGCGCGAGGCTCCCTCGATGAGCGCCTCGGCAAGCTGGTCAGGTGACCGGTCCGGATACTGCGCCCGGAGCGTGACCAGGTCCCGAACCGGAAGCCGCGGCGCCATGGTGAGCACCTGGGTGGTGAGCCACTTGCTTCCTGACGTGACGCCTCTGCCGGTCACGTGAGCGCCGCGCCGGGCGGCGGTGCTGACCGCGCCGCCGAGGCGGCGCACGCCCCTGGCGCGGTCCGCCTCGCCGGTCACCCGCCCGGCGAGCTGCCGGCGGAACCCGCGCTTGCGCAGGGCGCGGCTCTTCCGCTCTTGCGTGTCGGCTAGCTCGACCGCCTCGGAGACTGCTTCGAGCGCTGCCTCGGTGACCTCATCGGGCCCGTTTCCCGCTACCTCCATAACACCGAGGTATCACAAGTCGACCCGATGCACACGGTCAACGTGACGGTTACGCATCGATTGTCCGCTAATGGGCGACAGGCCGAGGTCAGGAGGCGAAGGGCTGCGCGGCCGAGGAGTAGTCGAACAGCTCAGCTTTGGTGAACCAGACGCTGATCTCCCGCTCGGCTTCTTCCGCGTTACCCGAAGCGTGCACGAGGTTGGCAACCGGCAGCCCGTTCGCGTTGGCGTATGCGCGGCTGACGTGGGCGAAGTCACCGCGCACCGTGCCTGGCGCGGCCTGGTCCGGGTAGGTGGAGCCGACCATCTTCCGTACGCAGGGTACTGCGCCGACTCCCTCGAGCACGAGGGCGACGACCGGTCCTGACTGCATGAACTCTGCCATCGAGTTGTAGACGTCGGCGCCGAACCTCTCTTCGAGGTCGAAGTAGTGCGCCCTGGTGAGTTCGGCGTCCATCCAGACCATCTTGGCCGCGACGACCTTCAGCAGCGCGTCTTCGAAGCGCGCGAGCACTCGTCCGGTCAGTCCGCGTTTGACGGCATCCGGCTTGAGCAGGACCAGAGTCCGCTGGATGGCGCTGTCGTCGGTCATGAATCATTCCTCCCGATGGCTGTCTCGCCGGATAGCTTAGCGGCGCTAGCAGGCCCGTCGCGCCCGTGGCGCTCTTTGCGGACGGCTGCACGCCACCGGGCCGGGGCGGTCGCGGCCGGCGCGGGAAACTCTCGCGCACCGGCACTCGTTGTTCCGGTGACAAGGTCACAACTGCGTGGGCTTGCTAGGAGGCAGGTGAGTTTTGGCTCGGGGCGGGTAAGCGTTCTCTCTGTGCCTGACAGCCACGGCACTGATCGATAGGCTGCAACGGTCACATTATGCGCAATGCGCCGCAGCGCGTGTTACGGCGCGGGCAGCCGCAGGTATCGCGATCGCGGGCAGCGCGGCTGCCCGGCGTGGCAGCCAGGTCGGCTCAGCCTGAGCGGGACGAGACGAAAGGTGGAACGGCGAGTGAGAACCGCACGTCTGGCGGCCCAGGCCTGGGAGCGGCGTAGCGGGTCTCGGGTCGGGGGCTAACCTGTCAGGGCGTGCCTGGTGACCGAATCGGGCACTCGTCAGAGGTGAAACGGATCTCAGGTTGGTCACAGCTCCGTGTCAGACGGGTTGCAGAGGTCGCATAGGGTGACTATCCGCAGGGCGAGCATGACCGTCGGGCAGTGCCGGCCCGCTGCCTCAGGCGGCAGGGCCCGCGCGCGACAGAGGAGGATTGCGTGGCTCGACCAATAGCGCCCGTCCGCCAATCGCGGGCGGCGGGCGGGCCGATGCGACGGCGGGCAGCCGGGCGGCGGCCGCGCCCCGGGCTGCGGGTTGTCCTGGCCCTGGTCACCACCTTCGTCTTCGTCACCGGCTGGTCACTCGGCCACGCGCTGACCGTGACCGGCGGCGGCACCGTGGCGGAGCGGGTCGCTGAGTGGGCACGCAACCATGACCTGAGTGCTCTCGTGACGTTCGGCGAATGGCTCACGTACAACCCGCCGAAGGTGGGCGGCAAGCCGAACGTGGCGTTCACCAATCTTGGCGGTTCGACGGTCAAGAAGAAGAAGCACTACCAGGGCATCGTGCCGATCATCCCGGCCGACCTCGGCTCGCCCGCCGGCCCGCCGCTCCCCGGTGAGGGCGTCTGGCGGGTAGCCGGGACGGTCAAGGGCGTTCCCGCCATCTTCAAGACCTACGTGCGGCAGAGCAAGCTCTACTCCTCTTACTACGCCGGCATCGTGTCCATGGACCAGCGGTTGCTGAAGTTCTCGCTGCGGCCGGGCCTGGAAGACCCGGGGCCTGGCAACTGGGGTGCTCCGATGGACATCCCGGCAGGTGCGCGGCTTGGCCTGATGGCGACCTTCAACAGCGGGTTCCGGATCAACGCATCCGGCGGCGGCTTCTACCTCAACGGCCACTACGACGGCGCACTGGTGAAGGGCATCGCCGCGGAAGTCTTCTACCGCGACGGCCGGATGGCGATCGGCACCTGGGGAAGCGGCAGCCTGCATCTTGGACCCGACGTGGTCGGAGTACGCCAGAACCTGCACCTGATCGTGGTCAACGGTCACGTTCCCGCCTCGGTTGGCCAGAACGTGGAGTCGACCTGGGGTGCCACCCTCGGCGGCGCCTATGACGTCTGGCGTTCCGGCCTGGGCCTGACCAAGGACGGCCGGGTCGTCTACGTCTACGGACCTGCGCTTTCGGTGCGCACGCTCGCCAGCCTGCTGCAGCGGGCTGGAGCCGTGACGGCGATGGAACTCGATATCAATCCCGACTGGATGTCGTTCATGTACTATCTGGCGGGAAATCATCCAGCCGATCCGACGCCTCATAACCTCCTGCCGGGGCAGCTACAGTCTCCCTACAGGTACTACTACATCTCCAACCGAGACTTCACGGCGGTTTACGCCCGATGACAGTTCCAACGCCAGCGGCACAGGTGAGCGAGCCGCGCAGTGGCACGACCGCACGCCTTTCCGGGCCAGCCCGGTGGCTGGCCGCTGCGGTACAGAGCACCAGGCCGCGCCAGTGGCCGAAGAACCTGCTGGTGTTCGCCGCGCCGCTGGCCGGCGATACGGTCGGCCGTCCTTACGGGTTCTGGTACGCCACCGTCGCCTTCGCCGCTTTCGTCGCGGCGTCGTCGGCCGTCTACCTCGTCAACGACGTGGTCGACGCCGAACGGGACCGCAGCCACCCGTACAAGAGGTTCCGGCCGGTAGCCTCGGGCAGGCTGCCCGCGCGGCACGCGGTGGCACTGGCTGTGCTGTGCGTCCTGGCGGCGCTCGGGTCCGGCTTCGTCATCGGCGTGCCGTGGCTGGCCGTCACCTTGGCCGGATACCTGATCATCTCTTTCCTGTACTCGGCCGGGCTGAAGCACCTGCCGGTCGTCGAGCTTGGCTGCGTGGCGTCCGGGTTCGTCTTGCGGGTCGTGGGCGGTGCCGCGGCGACGCACGTTCCGCCGTCCGGCTGGTTCCTCGTCGTCTGCAGCCTGGGTGCGCTGATGGTAGCGATAGCGAAGCGGTTTACCGAGCTGACCGTGCTCGGCGCGGACTCAGCCAAGCACCGTCCGGCGATGCGCGGCTACTCCGCGCTGGCGCTCAGGTTCAGTCAGCGGGCCGTGTCGGCGGTCATGGTCGTCGCGTACATCTTCTGGGCGGCCACCGAGCCGTCGGTGCGGATGCGGACCTGGCACCTGGTCAGCTCGCTCGCGCTGATGGCAGCGCTGGTGCGGTTCGACCGGCTGACCGCGCGGGCGACGAGTAAACCGGTCGAGGACCTGATCGCCCGCGATCCGCTGATGGTAGCTGCCGAGGTCAGCTGGCTGGTACTGTTCGCGGTCGGGCTGTAATCTCCGCCGCCGTATCCACCAGGCCGTCGCGCGCGGCAGACGCGCACTACAAGGAAGCGCTGGGATGCTGGAAGACCTGAACCGGCCCGCTCGGATCCTGCTGCTCGGCGGTACCAGCGAAATCGGCCTGGCCATCGTGGCAGCGCTGCGTCTGCCGGCCGGCAGCGAGGTCTTGCTGGCCGGCCGGGACGAGCAGCGACTGGTGGCCGCGGGCAAGGAACTGCCGCTGCCCTGTACGCCGGTCACGTTCGACGCGCTAGCTGTCCAGACGCACCCGGCCGTGATCGAGCAGGTCTTCGCGGCAGGACCGGTGGACCTCGTCGTCGCCGCCACGGGCGTGCTGACCCCGCAGGCCGACCTTGACTCCGACCCGGTCCTGGCCGCGCGGCTGATCGACACCAACTTCACCAGCCATGTCACCACCCTGCTCACAGCGGCCGCGCGCCTGCGCGCTCAGCGGCATGGCACCATCGTCGTGCTGTCGTCAGTGGCCGCGATCAGGCCGAGGAAGGCCAACTATGTGTACGGGGCGGCGAAGGCGGGGCTGGACGCGTTCGCGCGTGGCCTGACCGACGCGCTAGCAGGCAGCGGAGTCCGGGTCCTGCTGGTCAGGCCGGGTTTCGTGACCGGGCGGATGACCGCGGGCATGGCGGCTGCCCCGCTCGCATCGACGCCGGGGCAGGTAGGCGCTGCGGTGGCAGCGGCGCTGGAGGGGACGGCGAGCCAGATCTGGGTCCCGCGCAGCCTGGCAATGATGGCGATGGTGCTGCGGCTCGTGCCGCGGCCCCTGTGGCGGAAGATGCGCCGCTAGCTGACCCGCGGGCTTCCTTGGTGCCTTGGACGACCTGTAAGTACGGTTCTGGCCAGTGTTGCCGTAATAATACGCATGTTGTTTATGCTTTCGGTCCGCATTATGCGTTCCGGTAACTCTAGACTTACTAATCCACGGGCTCCTTGGTGGTTTACTTTTCTTTCTAACGGCAAGTTGTTTGCAAGCGGAACGCAATATTATTAATTCCCTTGCAGCATTGGTGCCGTGGTCGACGGGCATGATCATTTACGGCGAGACCGGTGCCTGACGGGCACTGAGAGTCGCGCCGGTGATTCCGTGAGGCAAGGAGGCGTTCGCTGTGAGCACCACAGGCTCGACCCTCACCCGAACTCAGCAAGCCCCGGTAGGGGCACAGCAGATGCACATCGCGATGGTCGCTCCGCCGTATTTCGACGTACCGCCGGCGGCTTACGGCGGGATCGAAGTAGTGGTCGCGGACCTGGTCGACGCGCTCGTGGCCCGCGGGCACAAGGTGACGCTGATCGGTGCCGGCCGCCACGCCACGAGGGCGCAGCGGTTCATCACGACCTATGATGTGGGACCTGCTGACCAGCTCGGCGAACCAATGCCCGAGATGGTGCACGCCGCCAAGGTGGCCAGCATCCTCGACACGCTCGACGTAGACGTGATCCACGACCATACGATGGCCGGGCCGTTGATGGCCAGGGGCCGGCTGACCCCGACCGTCGTGACGGCACACGGCCCGGTCCACGGTGACCCGGGAGACTATTACCGTGCGCTCGGCGACACCGTGCGGCTCGTCGCGATCTCGGACGCGCAACGGTGGAGCGCACCGGACCTGCCGTGGACGGCGACGGTGCACAATGCGATCCGGACCGACTCGTTCCGGTTCCAGGCAGAAAAGGAAGGCTACGCGCTCTTCCTCGGCAGGTTCCACCCGGAGAAGGCACCGCACCTCGCGATCGACGCGGCCAGGGGGGCGGGGATGCCCATCGTCCTGGCCGGAAAGTGCTCCGAGCCGGTCGAGCGCGCGTACTTCGCCCGCGAGATCGATCCGAGGTGCGGCCCGGACGTGACGATCTTCGGCGTGGCCGACGCGAACGACAAGCGCCGCCTGCTGTCTGGAGCGTCCTGCATGCTGTTCCCGATCTGCTGGGAAGAGCCATTCGGGCTTGTGGTGATCGAGGCTATGGCCTCCGGTACGCCGGTCGTCGCGCTCCGTCGCGGCGCGGTGCCCGAACTCATCGTGCACGGCCGCACAGGCGTGATCGTCGACGAGCCGGCGCAGCTAGTGGACGGAATCCGGCAGGCGCAGAGCATCAATCCGCGTGCCTGCCGCAAGCACGTGGAGGCCACCTTCACTGTCGAGGTGATGGCGGAAGGTTACGAGGCCGTCTACCGCAGGACGCTCGCCATGGTTCCTGACCCGTGGCTGACCGTCCAGGACCAGGCGCCGATCATCGGCTGATCTCCTGCGCGAGCTACGATCTGCTGATGTGACGGCCCGAGGTACTCGCGCGATACAGCGACTCACCAGGCTCGGCATCGAGCACACCGTTCACTCCTACGAGCACGATCCCAGAGCGGGCTCCTACGGCGCCGAGGCAGCGGCCGCACTAGGTGTCTCGCCCGATCAGGTGTTCAAGACGCTGATCGTCAGCGTGGACGGCCAGCTGACCGTCGCCGTGGTTCCGGTGGCCGCTCAGGTCAATCTCAAGGCGCTCGCGGACGCGGTCGGCGGCAAGAAGGCCGAACTTGCCCCTGCCGAGGCAGCGGAGCGGGCGACCGGCTACGTGACTGGAGGCATCTCGCCGATCGCGCAGCGCAAGGTCCTTCCTGTGGTCATCGACTCGACGGCCATGGACTGCGCGACCGTCTTCTGCAGCGCTGGCCAGCGCGGGCTCGAGGTCGAACTGGCCCCGGACGATCTGGTACTCGCCACCGGCGCGTCGGTCGCATCGATCGCCAGGCCAGGCAACTGATCAGTTCGCGGGGCTGGCGGCGTTACGCGCGGGGCTGGCGGCGGCGCGCACTAGCTCGGCGCTGCCCACGGCGACCGGCAGGCGGCGGCTGACCAGGAGCGCGCCGGCCGCGGCGGCAGCGGCGAGCGCGAAGGCGACCCCGATGCCGGCCGACAGCGGCCAGCGCAGGCTCACGGCCGCGGTGATCGCCGCGCCGCCGAGGCCGATGCCGATCGCGCTGCCCAGCACGTCGGCGAGATTGAGCGAGGCGGCCGCCCAGCCTTCCCCGCCCTGCGGCGCCAGCTTGAGCATGAGCAGGGTGGTCGGGGCATTGCAGATGCCCATGCCAAGGCCAGCGACCGTCCAGGCAGCGATTCCTTCGGCAACGGTGACACGGGCAGACAGCAGCAAGCCCAGCCCGGCGATCCCGGTCAGGATGACGGTGAGCCCGATCCTGATCAGGCGGCGGCCTGCCCAGCGGGAGTTCATGCGGGCCTGGATCCAGGACCCCGCTGTCCACCCTAGGGTCGTGCCGGTCACCGCGATACCGGCCACCACCGGACTGCGATGCCGCAGGATCGTGATGGTCAGCGTCACGAACGCGTCGGCCCCGAAGAACGCGAACGTCAGCAGCGACCGCATCACCATGGTGGCCGGCAGCCCGTACCTGGCGGTGAGCGTCCCGGCCGGCATCAGGCGGCGCAGGACAGCCAGGCCGAGGGCACCTCCAGCCACCGCCAGACAGATCCCGCCGGCCAGGCTGCCGGTTCCCGAGCTAGCGGTACTGACGGCAGGACCGCTGGCAGCGCCCGTGCCGCCCGAGCCGATCGCCAGGGTCAGCCCGGCCAGGAACATTCCGGCCGCCGCCGCGACGCCGATCCCGTCGATCAGCCGGTGCCCGTCCGCGGCGGGCGGTGCAGGCCGACCGAGCCGCGCCAGGGCCGGGATGGCGACCGGCCCGGTGACCGCGATGAACGGCAACAAGCCGAGGAACACCCAGCGCCAGCCGAACAACCTGGCGACCTCCGCGCTGAGGGCAGGTCCGGCGAGACCGGGAGCGACCCAGGCGGTCGAGAGCACGGCCATCATCTTGGCCCGCAGTTCGTCGGGCAGGCTGCGGCCGATGGCGACGTAGGCGATGGACTGCACGGCCCCGGCGCCGAGACCCTGCAGTGTCCGGCCGGCCACCAGCACCGGCATCGAGGGAGCCAGTCCGGCAATGGTCAGGCCGGCGGCGAATACACCGATCCCGGCGACGTAGGGAACGGCGGGGCCGTGCCGGTCCGCCGCCCGGCCGGCCGCGACGATGCCGATCATGGTGCCAAGCAGGAAGGCGCTGAACACGAACCCGTACAGGCCCAGACCGTGCAGGTCGCGCGCGACCAGCGGCATCACGGTCGCGACCGCCAGCGCCTCGGCGGCCACGAAGGTGATGGTCGCTACCAGGCCCGCGGTCAGCGCCCGCCGCTCAGCCGCCCACAATCCGCCAGTCATCGCACCCCCGTCGGCTCGCACATTCCGCTCAGCCTAAGAGTTGAAGTGAGCTTGAAGTAAAGCGTGCTTGACCGGATACCCCCCGATAGCGACTATTGCGCTTTATCATCCGTACTGAAGTTCCCCTGTT
>Ga0307372_10012273_pt1 | contig 11256 bp, 11 predicted proteins | sample OX1MG_FD_202533 | JGI IMG/M metagenome (GOLD analysis project Ga0307372, IMG submission 202533) | Soil microbial communities from Risofladan, Vaasa, Finland - OX-1 | ecosystem: Environmental > Terrestrial > Soil > Coastal area > Acid sulfate soil | place: Finland: Risofladan, Vaasa | collected...
CAGCGGGTGAAGAATTTGGCGGGTGTTGAGTTCCTGCCCACAGCTGCTCAGGCCCATTTTTGCGATGTGCCGCGAGGCTGCCCCAACCGAACCGGAGCTTCGCGATATATTAGCAACGGATCAGGGACGAGTACAATATATTGACCTACCACTCATAAAATATTATTATGGATCGCTATGCCCAGCCACAAACCGGGCAACCTCACCGGCGGCGATGTGCGTAACGGGAGAGGACCGACGGTATCCCTCCGCGGCGTCGGTTCGTCTATCGGTTCGCTGGATTTAAAGCAGATCCGCAGCTTCGTCGCGGCATATGAGGAAGGCAGCTTCAGCCGGGCTGCTGCGCGGGAGCATTGCACCCAACCAGGCCTTAGCGTTTCCGTGCAGCGGCTCGAATCAACCGTGGCGCACCGATTGTTCGATCGGAAAGCGCGCGGCGTAACTCCTACGATCGCGGGCAAATATTTTTACGCGTGCTGTGTCGATGTCCTGAAAACAGTAACACAGGCAAGACAGTGCATGATGGACATGACAGGAAGCGTCCCTGCTCAAATCAACATAGGCATTCCTCCCACGATGTTCAAGGGAGTTCTTCCATGGATGCTACCCAATTATCTAAACGCTTATCCGCAAGTGGACGTCCGGCTGGCGGAAGCATACAGCGGCACGCTCACCAACTGGGTGCTCTCGGGAGAGATCGACGTGGCAATCGTCACGAAGCCGCCGGTGCATTTGGGGCTGGAAACGACTCACTTTTGTCGGGACCGTCTGGTCCTGGTGAGGCGCCCAGATCGCGGCTCGCGGAAAGGACGACGGGTGTCTCGCCGCCACGTGCGTGAGTTGGCGAACCTGAAACTCATACTCCCGTCACGGATGCACAGCTTGCGGCAAGTCATCGAAGCCGGGGTACGGCTGGGTACCACTGCGTCGGGCCGAGTTCTGGAGATTGACGGAATGCTCGGGACGCTTGAACTCGTCAGGACCTCGGATTGGACCACGGTGGTTGCCGGTCTGGCAGTAATGGATGAAGTGAAACAGGGGCGGCTGATGGCCGAGCCCATCTACGGACCCGACTTGTGGATTGATTTCTACTTGATACGGACAAAAGATGCGTTGTTGTCCGCTGCATGTAGGGAGTTCTTAGACCGCATGAAGGAGACACTCGGGTGGCTTGGCAACATGCAAAACGCTCTGCCAACGCCAGAAGTTTCCGCAGGCCACAGCATAGATTCTTAACCCACCCAGAATCCTTCTGGTTAGCAGACTCGGACTCCCACTCGGCGATGGCTGCCGGCGCCGCAGCCCCAGCGACAAGGGCATAGGGCAGACGAATCGCTAATATACAATATTATTATTTGACAATTTACGGCCCGGGAAAGAGTATCCTCTGGGCAGACTGGTTCCTAGCTCTACCGCATCTCCATGGACCTGCCGACGGAGCATGCCACTTCCAGGGAGGCTCACCACCGGTTGATACTAACGAAAGCCCTTGATTTATCGGCAAAGAAAAGCAGCCGGTTTCCCTGCCACTCAATTCAGAAGAAGGGCCTTAAGCCACCTGGACAGCCTGGCTACAGACACGGCAAGAACATTTTGCGAAGGGGAGTAAACTGCGGATTCAGCAGCCCAAGCGAATCGGATATGATGCCCACCCGTCAAACACCGAGATCCACCGGCCTACAAGAGCGGCACATCACGGGAATGGACATAAATTCGATAGGAACAGAGCCAGATAGGTTCTGCACTAGGATAACCGCAAAAGCGTTGGAAGAAATGAAGCCAGGGAGACAGGTTCGAGGCGAAGCAAAGGGATTGTCCTCACGGTTTCAATCGCCCCGCGTCACGGAGGAATCGTGAAGAGGATCAATGTAGGCATTATTGGGACAGGCTGGTGTGGCGGAATTCGTGCGGAAACCTGCGCGGTAAGCCCATTTGTGGAGGAACTCCACATTGCCGAAATCAAAGAGGACCGTTTGCAAGAGGTCGCGGTGAAGACCAAGTCCGCCACGGCAACGGTCGACTATCGGGTGCTGCTGGCGAATAAGAGCATCGACGCCATCATGATTTCGACGACCCCGGAGACTACGCATTATCCAATGGCTAAGGAGAGCCTGCAAGCCGGCAAACATGTTCTTTTGGAGAAGCCGATTGCCCTGGAATTGGAAGAAGCAGACGAGCTGATTCACCTAGCGCGATCCAGAAATCTGCTCTTCACCATTGGCTATTCCCAGCGCTTCAATCCGAAATTCGCATATGTCAAGCGGTCAATCGAAGATGGCACGATCGGGCAGCCGGTCAGCGCGTTGGTGAGTCGTCATATTACCCGGAATCTCGGAAAGAAAATCGGCGGTCGCATCAAGCTCTCGCCTGCCGCCATGGAGGCGACGCACGACATCGATTTCGTTCTCTGGTGCTTTGAGCCAAGAAAACCTATCCGCGTCTACTGTCAAGAAGTCTCCAAAATAATGAAGCCAACCCACAACGTTCCGGATTGTGCCTGGATCGTCGTTACCTTGGACGATGGTGCCGTGTTCACGATCGGCGCGGGCTGGGTGCTTCCGCCTGCCTATCCGAATTTTGCCTCCACTTGGGTCGAAATGGTGGGCACCGATGGGGCGATCATGGTCGACGATTCCCACCGGGACGTCTACGTAAGCACGATGAGCAGGGGGATCGAGTTTCCCATCTCCACCATGCCCGGTGAAAAGGTTGGCCATGTCTATGCCGGCCCCATGGAAGCGGAAACAATCCATTTTCTGGAGTGCGTTGCGCTGGGCCGGCAGCCTTTGGTTACCGCGGAACATGCGCGCATGGTTATGCGCGTGTATCGGGCGGCGGATCTGTCGGCGGAGGAAGGACGGCCAATCGACATTCATTGGCCCGCCGCGCCGGCCGATGTATCGACCGTCCGTTCCGCCCGTTGACGCGGGTGCGCGCGGACCAAAACGGGAAACTCGCAGAACAGGTCCGCTGACCTTTCGGACCTGGAGTGTCAGGGACTGGCAAAGTTTCTCTTTCTGAGGCTGAGGCTTGCGCGCAAATTTTGCTTCGCTGGTAACAAATCGCTTGCAAGGCCGCTCTTTCGTCATGGTAGAAGAGGTTCGGACGTCGCTTTGCTGCGACCCCGCCGAACAGTCCTATACCCCTGAAGGAATCCGCCCGGCGTTTCGTTGCTCAGCCAGTTCTCGCGGAGAAATCGCTTGAACATCGCGCCCAGACCCGTTGCAGACAGCGCTTCCGATGAAGTAGCCACCCGGCCGACTCGGGCCCGGTGGAAGATCCTTTTCCTGATAAGCCTGATGTATCTGATCGCGTACATGGACCGCAGCAATATCTCCGTGGCCGCGCCTCAGATCACTCGTGAGTTCGGGCTCAGCGACACGCAGATGGGCCTCGTCTTCAGTGCGTTTGTCTGGACCTACGCGATTGGACAGATACCGGGCGGGTGGTTTGGAGACCGCTTCGGTCCCAAGACGGTTCTTACGGTGATCATGGTTTGGTGGGCGCTCGCTTCAGGAAGCACGGGCTTCGCCCGCGGTTTTATTTCGCTTCTGGCGGTTCGTCTTGTTCTCGGTCTAGGCGAAGCGGGCGCGTTCCCCGTGGCTACACGAGGTATGCAATTATGGTTTCCGAAGTCGGAACGCGGCCGGATCCAGGGCATCACAAATTGTTTCAGCCGGTTCGCTGTCGCCATCACCCCTTTCGTCGCGGTAAGCATTATGGCCACCTTCGGCTGGCGGGCGATCTTTTACATTTTCGGGTCCTTGGGAGCGATCTGGGCGGTCGTCTTTTATTGGATCTATCGGAACCGACCGGAAGAACATAAACGAGTCAATCGGGCTGAACTGGCGTATATCCGCGGCGTTCACGCAGACGGGACGATCGTGCAACTGGAAGCGCGCAAGCGACCGAAGGTGCCCTGGAAGGCCATCCTGGGTTCTGCGAACATGTGGTACATCATGATCGCCTACGGCTGTTTCTTTTACGGAACATATTTTTTTCTCACTTGGTATCCCACGTATCTGGAAGTGTACCGGCATTTTTCGTTCAAGTCCCTCGGCTTGGTTGCCTCCGTCCCTTTGTTTGCCGCCATGGCTGGAGACATTCTGGGCGGTTCGATTAGTGACGCTGTCTATAAGAAGACGGGCAGACTCAAGCTTTCGCGTCGCGTCGTGGCCGCTCCGGCGATGCTGATCGCTGGAATTTTCCTGATCCCCACCGCGTTGAGCCGAAATCCATGGACGGCCTTGCTTTGCCTGACCCTGTCGTTCTTTTTTCTGGATATGGTCCTCGGTCCAGCGTGGGCAGTGTCAATGGACGTGGGCGGTGAATTCAGCGGCACGGTGAGCAGCATTATGAACTCAGCGGGGGCTCTTGGCGCGTCTGCGTCGCCGATTGTTTTCGGCTTTTTCGTGCAAAGAGGTTCCTGGGTAATGCCATTTTTGGTGACGGCGGGTATGTTGTTTGGTGGTGCTTTGATTTGGGCCTATTGCATAGATCCTGAAAAATCGGTAATCGGCGAATTGCGACCGGCAGCGGAAACCGGCCCAGGGAACTAGGAATCCTAAGTTGGCTATCCCAAGGATATGGGGCGATTGGACAACCAGGGAAACCGTTCATGCCGAGCGGCGGAGAGCCGCGCAGCGTGATCGCCAAGCGCTTTGGGTACGACACCGTATCTCATGCCTACAGGCTCGCGCTGCGCTGCACGGAAGGAGACCGCAATGATTAGCCGAAAGCGGCAGATGGAGCCGGCGATCCGGGACTTCGATGAGCGCAACATCACCGATGCGGTGATCGAGCGCTTCCACAACAACCCCGACCCGCGCCCGAAGAACATCATCACCGATCTGGTGCGCCACCTACAAGATTTTGTTCGCGAAGTTGACCTTCGATGGCAAGACCATGGCGAATCGCAAAGCGGCAGCCGAAGAGTTCTCCGCCGCGCCGGAATCCGGCGGGCAGGAGGCTTCCTGATCCTGGTCTGCAAAAGCGTCGAAGTCCGCGAAAGAGCAGCGCGCGGGGGCTGAAGAATCTTGTGCTGCGATAATTTTTTCAGGTTCGAAGCGGCCGGCGCAAAAACCTTGCGTTTGGGCGACGATCGGTTAAATTCTCGCGATCCCAGAGGCACGGAATCGCGGAAAGAGGGAGGATGAAGTGGCTAACAAAACGGGCAGGTTCCATTCATATGGTTTCCTACTGCTGTTCCTTTTAATCGCCGGAGGGTCGTCCGCGACGACCCTGGCGGCGCGGAGCAATGGGCACGGGCCGGCGCGAGCCCAGGCGCAGGCTCCGATACGGTTGCCAGGTTATCCCAGCGCGTGGAAGGGCGAGCGCACGTTCGCGGAAATCAGGGCGGAAGTGCTGCGCCGCGCCAAGCTGAACATATATCCCGTCACGGGGATCAGCCCGGCGGACATTCAAGAAGCCTTCGCCTCGATCCACGCGCTCGGTGAGAACCAGTGGGGTCCGGCGTTCATCGCCATCGGCGATCGCTACATGGCCCAAGCGAATCGGCTCGCGAAATCGAATCCGACCGAGGCGAACGCCGATTATTTGAAGGCTTGGCGCGTTTATTCCTTTGGTCGATGGCCGGTGGCATGGTCGCCGGGAAGGAAGCAAGCTTACCAGAAGGCGCTGGAAGCCTATCGCGCGCACGCGAAGTTTTTCGATCCGCCGCTTCAGATTCTTCGCATTCCGTACGCGGGATCGGAGATCGTCGCCTACCTCCGCCTGCCGAAGCAGCGGAGCGGTCCCGTGCCGGTGGTCATGGCTATCAGCGGCCTGGACGGCCGAAAAGAAAACTTCACGGAGCTGTTCTCCGCCCTGCTGCCGTACGGCATCGGCGTCCTGACCGTGGACGGACCTGGTACGGGCCAGGCGCCGGTGAAGTTCGGGCCGACGGCGGACCGAATGTTTTCGCGGCTGCTGGACTACATAGATAAACAGCCGGAGATTGATAAGACCCGAATCGCGGTGTATGGCGCCAGCTTGGGGGCATATTGGGCGACGAAGCTCGCATTCACCGAGCGCGCGCGGCTGAAACTCATCGTGGCGCAGTCGCCCGGCGCCGCCTATTTCTTCCAAAAGAAGTGGATCGTGGATTCACTCCTGCCCAATCGAGAATACGTCTATGCCCAGGTGCCCGCCCTGATGCACATCATGAATGGCGTCAACACGCTCAGTCAGTTCGAGAGCGCCTGGGCGGCTGACTCGCTTGTCACGCAGCATCTGATTGGAAAACCTTCGGCCCCGATGCTGCTTATCACCGGCGCGAAGGACACCCAGGTTCCCTTCGCCGATACCGTCCTGCTGCTCGAATCCGGCACAACGCCCAAATATGCGTGGATCAACTCGGCCGGCGGCCATATGGGGCGCGAGGTCCACGTTTGGTCCAACGCGAAAATCTTTCACACGATCTTGCTTCCCTGGCTGGTGCGGGTGTTGCAGCCGAGCGACGCGACCCAGAATCGCTATGCGCGTTGATCAACCCGGTCGGCGGCCATATGGGGCGCGAGGTCCGCGTTTGGTCCAACGTAAGCGGTAAGCGAGGTGCATCGGACCCTCGAATTCACTCCCTCTGTGGACTCTCAGGCGCTAAGCTGGGAGGGCGATTCCAGTGGGCCGGGAGTAATGGGCGGATCTCGCTGATCCTGGTGGATGGCAAGCGGCCCAGCACGTCAGTGAGATATGCATGCGGATTCAAACCCCGCCGGCGGCAGCTGCCCAAGATCGAGTAAATCACGGCGCTGCGCCATCCGGCATCGGGATGACCGATGAAGAGCCAACGCTTTCGACCCACTGCGGCACGGTGAGCAGCATTATGAACTCAGCGGGGGTTCTTGGCGCGTCTGCGTCGCCGATTGTTTTCGGTTTTTTCGTGCAAAGAGGTTCCTGGGTAATGCCATTTTTGGTGACGGCGGGTATGTTGTTTGGTGGTGCCTTGATTTGGGCCTATTGCATAGATCCTGAAAGATCGGTAATCGGCGAATCGCGACCCGCAGCGGAAACCGGCCTAGGGAACTAGGAATCCTAAGTTGGCTATCCCAAGGATATGGGGCGAGCGCTTCCACAACAACCCCGACCCGCGCCTGAAGAACATCATCACCGATCTGGTGCGCCACCTACAAGATTTTGTTCGCGAAGTTGACCTGACCTTCGATGGCAAGACCATGGCGAATCGCAAAGTGGCAGCCGAAGAGTCCTCCGCCGCGCCGGAATCCGGCGGGCAGGAGGCTTCCTGATCCTGGTCTGCAAAAGCGTCGAAGTCCGCGAAAGAGCAGCGCGCGGGGGCTGAAGAATTCGGTTAGATTCTCGCGATCCCAGAGGCACGGAATCGCGGAAAGAGGGAGGATGAAGTGGCTAACAAAACGGGCAGGTTCCATTCATATGGTTTCCTACTGCTGTTCCTTTTAATCGCCGGAGGGTCGTCCGCGACGGCCCAGGCGGCGCGGAGCAATGAGCACGGGCCGGCGCGAGCCCAGGCGCAGGCTCCGATACAGTTGCCAGGTTATCCCAGCGCGTGGAAGGGCGAGCGCACGTTCGCGGAAATCAGGGCGGAAGTGCTGCGCCGCGCCAATTTGACGGGATTCCTTTTCATATCCGCGGCGGCTTTCGCCGCCGGCAATCCGGCATCCTCTTCTGTTGCCGCCGGCGACAACGCGGCCGCCGCTGCGGGTCCATCCGGCTATCACTTGCTGAAAAGCATCCCCATCCCCGGCAGTACGCCATGGGACTATTTGACTTACCAGGATTCAACGCATCGCCTCTTCATCACGCATGGCACTCATGTTGTCGTCGTCAACGCCGATACGGGAAAAATCATCGGCAATATTGGAGGCATGACTCACATTCACTGCGTCGCGTTCGCGCCCGAATTGAACCGCGGTTTTGTGACCGATGGCGGCGCGCACAAGCTCTGGATTTTCAATCTGCGGACGTTGAAGGTGATCAGCAGCGCCCCCACCGACCCGGACTCCGACGGTTGCGTCTACGATCCCGTGACGAAACGCGTCTTCACATTTAACGGCGATCCGCACACATCGACCGTTGTTGACGCGAGAACGGGGAAAGTCGCCGGTCATATCGCACTCGGCGGCAACCCCGAATTTCCCGTCACGGATGGGCGTGGGCATATATTTGATAACATCACAACGAACAGCGAGATCATTGAAGTCGATACGCACACCTTGAAAATCGTCCATCGCTGGCCGCTCGCGCCCGGCCATCATCCGACCGGGCTGGCCATCGACGCCGCACACCACATTCTCTTTTCCGGTTGCCGCAGCCTCATGGTCATCATGGACGCGGATACCGGGAAAGTGATTGCCACCGAGCGAATCGGCGCCGGCGTTGACGCTACTCGCTTCGATTCGGGCACTGGCTACGCCTTCGCTTCGAATGGCGAGAGCGGCGATTTGACGGTGATTCACGAGGATTCCCCGGATAAGTTTCATGTCGTTGAAAATGTGCCGACCGAAGCGGGCGCGCGCACCATGGCCCTCGATCAAACGACACATCGAGTTTTCCTGGTTACCGCGAAGCTCATCCGCATCGCGCACCCGAAGCCGCACACCGTCCGTCCATTTCGCATCGTTCCCGGCACGTTCCATTTGCTGATTTTCGGGAGGGACTAGCCGCCTTCTGCTTATCTGGTTGACTGAGCAAACCCCAATAGGTTGCGGTCGAGATCCGTGGCTCCGCGCATATCCACTTTGGCGTAGATCTGCTGGTCTCCAGGGAGCGGTGACGCAGGATGGTGGCGATATCCTGGAACGATGCGCCTTGCCGTAGCATGGACGTCGCGAACGAGTGTCGCAGCAAATGCGCGGCACCTCGACTGGGGCGCACCACGCCAGCGCGGCGCAATGCCTTGTCGACGATATGCGAGACGGCAACATGAGATTCGAAGGCACATAACGGTGCACCGCAGCGGATAAACAGCGTATCGGCGTTGGTTCGCGACCGGCTTTTTTTCAGGTAGGCGAATGTGTCCGCGGTTCTGTTGGAGGTGTGGGCAGCGGCGACGGCTTTCGACAGGCCGCCTTTGCCAACTGCACATGCACTTGTCCCGTGACGCCCAGCTCCAGCACCACTACCGATTGTCCTGGAAATGTCTCGAGAAGCCGTTGCGCATACCGGCGCACCGTAACGACCTAGATGAGGGGCGCAGCGTACCAATCCACCGCGTCGGGCAACCGGAAGACGCGGCTCCGCGGAACAGTCAGATAATCGGCAAAGCTCCCGTTTACATCACGCCCCAGCAGAACCCCATTTGGGCAGAAATTAGTTTGTCCCGCCCGGCAATTGAAACAAGCCCCACAAAACAACGCCGGGTCGACTACTCGCTCGCCGTTCCGTATTTCCCCGTCGCCCCCTTCGACTACCTCCCCGCTCATTTCGTGGCCCATGATGAGCGGATAGCACGCGCGAATGGCGCCCTCGTAAATCTTCAGATCGGCACCGCAAACACCGTTGCTCTGAAGGCGAACCAGTGCGTTTCTTTCTCAGGCGGTAGCCTTGACGCCATTGCCGGATTTTGCGGGCAACGTGGATTCCACAACGCTCTGGAATTCGGCGTCTGTCAGCAGCCTCTTGTGCCGGAGCGAGAATTCCTTCACGGCGGCGACCACGGACATGGCTTCCGCTTCGCTGACCTCCGCGCCCATGTTTTTCAGCGCGGCCTTGACCGAGTCGATGCCGCTGCCCTTGCCCAGCACCACTTTGGCGGGAGCTTGGCCGACCACGTCCCAGCGGTACGGGAAGAGTTCGGTGGCGTACTCGTTGCCGCAGTTTTGAAACCAACTGGCGATGATGCCGGATTCGATCTGGAAGAGCTGGTCGCCAACGACAGGCTTGTTGCTCGGAACCTTGTGGCCGGCGAGATCTTCAACCAGCCGCGCCAGTCCATAGAGCTTTTCGTACTTGATGCCGGTATCCACCCCGTACAGCATGAGCAGGGCCATCACGGTCTCTTCCATCGGTGTATTGCCGGCTCGCTCGCCGAGCCCCAGCACCGTCGAGTGCACGACCTCGACGCCTTCGGCAAGAGCCATCACGGTGTTCGCTACGCCCATCCCGAAATCATTATGGAAGTGAGCTTCGAGCCGCTTGTTGACGCGGGCCTTCACTTCGCGCACCAGGTATTGAATCGAGTGCGGCGCGAGCACCCCGAAGGTATCGACCAAAGCCAGCGCGTCCATGTGGCCATCCCTCGCCACGCGCAGGATGAGGTCCAGCCCCCATTTCAATTCCGCACGGGTGAAATCAATGGGAAAGAAGACCACTTCGAGGCCCTGCGAGTGCGCGTACGCCGTGGATTCGATGGAAAGATCCACAGCTTTTTCAAGCGGCCACCGGTAGGCGTACTTGATGATGTGCTCGCTCGACGGGACCTCCATGACCACGCCGGAGACGCCGCAATCCACAGCACGCTTTACGTCGTCCACCATGCAGCGGGAAAAGGCAAAAATCTGAGGACCCAGGTTCCTCTTGACGATTTCATTGATAGCCGCCGTGTCGCTCGCCGAAACGGCCGGCATGCCTGCTTCGATGCGGTGCACCCCTGCCTCGGCTAGCGCTTCGGCGATGCGAATTTTATCGTCCTTGGTGAAGATGACGCCCGTTTGTTGCTCCCCGTCGCGGAGCGTGATGTCGTGAATTTTCACTTGGCTCGGGAAGTGTAGTTGCGAGCGGACGCTCTCTTTGAAATTCCATGGACTGACGAACCATTTGTCTGTCTTCCAAGGTTCTCTGGCCATTGTGAATCATCTCCTTGTGCGCCGGTTAAACCGGCGAGGTATAGTGAATGCAAGAGTCATACGAAAGTGGTCTAGCGACTCACATCGGCCCTGAGTCATGCGGGAACTGAAAGCCGAACTTCAGCGACGTGTGCACAAACCCATTACCGAACAAGGCAAGTGGTTGCAAGCGGTGGTGCGTGGGCACATTCGCTACTACGGAGTGCCCATGAATCAACCGGCGCTGGCGATTTTTCGATTCCGAGTCGGTTGGCTTTGGCATCGCGCGCTGTCGCGGCGCAGCCAGAACGGCCGGGTTCACTGGGATCGCATGCGGCGCCTTATCACTCGTTGGCTGCCTCTGCCCGTGGTCTGTCATCCCTATCCTCTGCGGCGCATGGCGTCGTTACCTAAGGCAAGCGCCGGATGCGGGAAATCCGCTTGTCCGGATCCGTGGAGGGGGGGATGAGCGATCATGATCCCTACTTCGACTATTACAAATCAGTCTGTTCTTACC
>Ga0307372_10012274_pt1 | contig 11256 bp, 8 predicted proteins | sample OX1MG_FD_202533 | JGI IMG/M metagenome (GOLD analysis project Ga0307372, IMG submission 202533) | Soil microbial communities from Risofladan, Vaasa, Finland - OX-1 | ecosystem: Environmental > Terrestrial > Soil > Coastal area > Acid sulfate soil | place: Finland: Risofladan, Vaasa | collected...
AGACGTCAGCAACCCTCTCAACCAGCGGGCCACCTGAACTCGCTGTAGACAACCTGCTCACTTCTTAATAGGGCTCTCAGGTTGTCCAAGGGATGGGGTCCACTTCAGTCCCCCCAAAGTTGCTCCGGCACCATAAGTTATGAGAACGGTGATTACAGTTACTTCCGATAATCCGGAAGTCCAATTCGGCTGGCTCGAGCTCCGTCGCTGATCTAGTTGGCGTTAGTTTCAGGTTTAGGAAAACGAGCCTCGTTAAACCTCAACTTTTCTCTTGCCACTAGGGCCAGGTCCACATCGAGTACATCACTAAGCCTGATCAAGTAGATGAAAACGTCAGCCAACTCGCTTTCAATCGCGAATCGTTTCTCCACCGTCAGCAACTCACGTTCAGATTCTTCAGGTGTGAGCCATTGAAACTCCGCGACTAGTTCTCCAGTCTCGCCAGCTATGGCCATAGCAAGATTCTTCGGCGTGTGGAACTGAAACCAGTTTCTCGTCGCCGCGAACTCGCGCGTTTCACTGCGAAGTTCATCCAGAATGCTCAAGGCTCGCTCCCCATTAATTTCAAGTTTGTATCGTCTCGCTCGGGACTCTGCAAATCCTGAAGATATCGCTGCGTTTCCGGATCAGTGGAATAGACATAACAGCCATTCATGCCACGCGACATGAGAGTGCGGTATGTATTTCGAATCAGTATGTCGGCTCGGGCGAGAGCGAGGTCGGGGTCTTGTTTGAACGTGCTCTTAAATCCCTTCAATGAATGATCCGTACGTGCTCGTGCAAAGGGATCAGTGACCAGCGTCCCGTTTCTGAAAATCAAGTCTGGCCCAATGATTACACCAATGTAGTCACACTCCAACCCCTGACTGGTGTGAATACACCCAACCTCGTTCACCGACTTAGGGGCAATCATCCACGTGCTTCCGTCAGATGCCAGATTCCATTTCATCGCGAAATCAGTCCCCTCAAAGACGATGTCCTTTTCTCGTGAATCCTTCTTGCTCACCCAATTCCAGCAATAGCCAGCAACAAGGCGGGAGCGATTATTGCCCCTGTTCCTCTCGAAAATGAGATCGCGAAGTCTCGAGGGAGTATCAGCAACCTGGAAGTCATAGTTCGTGTTGCGCACCTCAACCGAGGGCTGCTCGCTCATCCCAAGAAGATGGTCCAGCCAGCGAAGGTACTCGTCCGAGCCCGCACAGCGGAACTGTGCAAAGAGGTCCATGTGGTGAATTGCGGATCCGGACGCGCGAGCCCAACGCTCAATCCCGGCGACGTCTCCGATATCGCGCCACGTGACCTTCTGCTCCTCATCTAGGAAAAAGACGGCCACTCTCGCGCAGTTCATGACTTCCGCGATCTGGTTCTTGCCGAGGTTCCCGTAGAGGCCACCCTTTTCAGTCAATCGATGCGCCTCATCAACCAACAAGACGTCATAAGCAATCTCCGACACATCGCGAAACGCATCAGAACTGACGAACAGTTCGGTAATCTCGGCGGTCTTCATCGAACCTTTGAGCTTTGCCTTGTAGACACGACGAGGGGCCGCATTCTTCGATACGTAGCGCGCATTCTTGTCATCTTTCGTGAGGCGAACGAGTCCGTTCACCGCAATGAGTGACTTCCCGGTTCCTGGTCCTCCCCTCACTATGATTGTCGACTTTTCTCCGTGCCGGGTCTTCCTCTCGATATTGAGGATGGACTCCAGTACCGACTTCTGCTCATCAACCAAAGCAAACTCGTCATTACCCTTCATCATTGAACTCAGCGCCTCGACCAGTTGCTTTCCCGGTTTCATGCGGCTTTCGTCAATCTGCTGCAGCATGGCGACGCCGGGACCTTCAGCAATATGGTCGACGATATGTCGGCGAAGCTTAAGGTGCTCTCCCTTAAAGAATAGGGGCGCCTTCGCAACATTCTCATACTGGTCGTTAGCGCGAAGAACCGTCTGGTCATCGCAGTTATGAATGTAGGCGCAGGGTCGCACGCCAATACCTTCAGTTTGAACCACCTCATAGAAGTCCATCATCTGTCTCGCATAAGACCAGGCTTGATACGAAGGATGCGTTTGATCACGGATTCCTCCGCCGACGGCTGTTCTCACGTGATCACGGAGATCGGAATGTTCAACTCTTGTCCACTGCTTCAATTCGACGATGACAACGTTCTTTTCACCAAGATGATTTGTTCCAGCAATGATGAAATCAATCCGCTGACGACGTCCATTGATTCGATACTCAACCGCAACTCCAGCATCATCAGGGATTTCTTCACTGTTGATGACATGGAACATGGCGTTTCCGAGCGAGTTATGCCACGATTGATACTCAGGAGAGCCAATTGGTACTGTCAAGCCCAGACTGCGCTTCACCGCATCCCTTATTCGGTCCTCAATACCTGGAGCTTGCACCAGGAAGTCAGACTTTGAAGCTAAGTAAGCCAGCATTCTGTGAATCGTACTCATAGATGCCAATCGCCTCGATGTTCCCAAGATGTATTGCAAGCCGAGCGTGGCTAACGTTGATGGGTGAGTTCCCCTTTCCAACTTGATCTGGACTTGTTCTATTTGTACAGGTCAAATAAGAATCGCAAGGTCGGTTGCTAAGCCACGGCGGCAGCAAATTCGACAAAGAGGTCGCCTGCCAACGGGTACTCGAGTTCCCATTTGATGGCCATTGGCTTTTCTCCGACGTGACCCCGATAAGTGCCGGGCCCAATAAACCAAAAGGCGAGATCGTCAGTGCGTCGACGACAGAAGAGGAATATCGAACGACCATCTCGTTCATGATTTCGATACCTTAGGCCAGTCGGACTATCGGCAGCTGTTGTTGACTGGCTCTCCCAATGTACAAGCGTTGGGCTAATGGCGTAGTCGCGATAGCGCGTCGTGGGTGAGAAAGAGTCTCCGGTCTTATCGAGAGTGAAGGCAAACAATTCAGCGCCCTCTAGCTTCGCCTGTCGAACTCCTTCACGCCACTCGGGAACGTTCACCAGGGCGTCGTCTCCTTCGCCCATCGCAGCGAGAATCTCCCGCCGTGTATAACGTCCATGAACTCGAAGAGGCACGTCAGGATGTCGATGGAGTTCAAAATTGACATGAGTCTGTCGACGTTCCAATTCCTCTAATAGCTCAATCATCTCGGCTCGTATCTGGTCGTGGGACCAAAGAAGATGCACACCTTCGCCTAATGATGCATTGCGCGAAAGAGCTCCACTCGTCAGACTTGTAATCAGCATTCGTAGGAGTCGACGTTTGCGAACAGCCAACTTGTCTGGTTCCGGTGGCTGATCGGAAAGTAAAAATTCGCGATAGCCGGCGAGACGCTCAGCATCATCGATGTGCAGCATTCGACCGATCGCGCGACGAAGCTCCTCCTCTTTTGCACCACTTTTCAACGTTGGAACTCCAGCCTGCTCGCACAGTGCGGACCATCCATGACCTTTTTGGCCGTCGTAGATGTCATTGAGATCAAGACCCGATTCATTAAGGAAGAATGATAAGGAGATCGAATGAGAAACTCGAACCATCTCCCGAAACTCCTCGACTTTGGCTTTCCAAAATGAAGGAACTGCAGTCCTCAAACTTCTTAAGATAATTTCCGTGGACTGTCGATCAAGTTGCAGGTGACAGCCCGCCGGAAGATACGGAAAACCCGACTCGACTGCCTTCTCCAACTCCTTACGCGAACCGCCAATCAAGGCTCGAAATCGCAGGTCATAACGAAATTCTTTTCGGTGAGTACCGACAAAGTCCAAGACCGTGCAGACGGTCTTCTTCGCTGACCGGCGAAGTCCTCGACCAAGCTGCTGCATAAACAAGGTTGCGCTTTCCGTAGGACGAAGCATCAGGATCGTGTCAACATTTGGAACGTCAATTCCCTCATTGAACAGGTCCACGGAGAAGACAACCCTTATGGTCCCATCCGCGAGTCGCCGAAGGGCATCACGACGTTCGGTTTCAGAACTATTGCCCCACACCGCGATTGCTGCAACGCCAGCTTCATTGAAATGCTTCGCCATGAATCGCGCATGTTCGACGCTTACGCAAAAACCCAGACACCGCATTGTCTTCACATCATGAACGTGTTGAAGCAGTTGCGCAAGGACTAGCCGTGCCCATACGTCAGTACTCGTGTAGAGCCGGCTCAAAGCCTCGACGTCGTAGCCTTGCCCCCTCTTCCAAGGAACCGAGGTGAGATCGAGTCCATCGTGGACGCCGTAATAGACGAAAGGTGCCAGCCGCCCTTGATCGATGGCGTCCCAAAGCCGAAGCTCTGCCGCGATGCGATTGTCGAACCAGTGGAAGATCGATAGACCATCGCTCCTTTCTGGCGTCGCTGTTAAACCGAGCAGCTCGCGAGGTTGCAGGTGATTAAGGAGTCGAACGTAGGACGCTGCCGCAGCGTGATGAAACTCGTCGACGATCACGACATCGAAGTGATCAACGGGCAAACTGTTGAGGTCGGTTGAGTTCAGCATCTGAATTGACGCGAATACATGCTCAAAGTCCTTGGGGTGAGCATTGCCAACCCACTTCTCGCCAAATGAGGCGTCGCGCATGGCATAGCGGAAAGTTGCCAGACTCTGATTCAAAATTTCTTCACGATGCGCGACGAAGAGTAGCCGCGCACGTGGAAGGCTTTCTCTCAAGCGGGCATAGTCAACGGCGGCCATCACGGTCTTTCCGGTACCCGTCGCGGCAACGATCAGGTTCCGGTGGTGACCTTGTTGACGTGCCAACGCGACCAACTCAAGGAGTCGCTCTTGGAAGGGCTCTGGTCGTAACTCGAGACCTGGGAGAATGACAATGTGATCTCCGTCTGTCTGCCCCTGCCGAAACGTTTCTTCCTCAAATTGGTTGGAGTCATACGATACAAAGTCAGCACTCTCCCAGTAACTCTCAAAGACCGCGATGAACTTTGCGAGAACGTCTGGGTTACGAATTCCCGAGGCACGAATATTCCACTCAAGACCCGTAACTTGAGCAGAAAAGGTGAGGTTTGAGGATCCGACAAACACTGTCGTAAATCCGGAGTTGCGATGGAAACACCAAGCCTTTGCGTGAAGGCGGGTTGAACTGACGTCATACGAAATCCTGATCTCAGCCCCAAGATCGATCAATTGGTCCAAGGCGCGTTGCTCAGTCGAATTGGTATATGTAGTCGTGAGAACTCGAAGCACCTTTCCTGATTCGCAGTGGCGACGGAGCGCCGGAAGAAGCGGAACAATCCCACTTCGACGAATGAAAGCCATCACCACGTCGATCTGATCAGCTGAGTCGATTTCGGCCAATAGCTGGTTCCACAACGTCGGTTCTCCGGGAGCGTTCGTAAGGAGCGCCGTATCGAGAAGCGGGACCAACGGTTCAGCGAGCATGTGAGGAGCACCGTCCGGATTGAGCTCCATGACGGCCCTCAACACCTCAGCCGGCTGTATTAAGGAATCAACATTTTTGTACCCCGTGTTCTCAATTATCTTGGTCGCCAATTCGTTAGCAAGCAGCACGCTTCGCGAGACTCGTTCCTCCTCAGGCATATCCGAAAGCACTTGCTCCACGAGGCCGGCTACGTGTCGTCCTATTCGATCGGCAACGTCTCCCACTCTCAACGGTTGCGTGAGTGCGCGAACTTCAAGGAGCTTCGTCAAATCTTTTTGAAGACTTTCGGTAACAATCGTCTCATACAGTCCCGATTCGAGGTCTGCCATTGACGAAGCTTACGACGGTGACTGATCGATATCGCCCTCATTTCATGGCTCGGCATGAGTGGTCCCGTGCAGCCCCTTGTGCGGGGACCCAACCACTTAAACCCCTACTTTTCAGACAAAAACGAATTCGATGCCCTCTTGCCGGCCTTTGTCGCCCGCGCTCCATTGCCTGATCGAATGTTGGAATTCCAGAGGGGCCAGAAGATGTCGCACGCCGGAATGGCTGGATCGCACTACTAACTACGGACTCACTCCAACAATTGAGTTCTAGACAAGAGCCTTTTAGCACTCACACTTCAGCGGTTTGCAAAATCATCGATCAAATCAACCCATTGGCGACAACACCAACTTTCATCCTTCACGACCGTAGCTGGGTGAATTAGTTTCTCTCTCGTGAAGGCGTACGTCGGGGTTACGGACATCGATTGGTACAACTACCTTTCATCGCGTCCCGCAATTCGTGAGGCGAACTTCTGGCGTCCCTACGGCTCGCGAGCCTTCAAGGTCCTTGCATCCGGAGAACCATTCATTTTCAAGACAAAGGCACCACTCAACAAGATCGTGGGGGGAGCGGTATTTGAGGGCTTTGTTTCTCTCAATATTTCAAGAGCGTGGGAGTTTTTTGAAGAGGGAAACGGCGTTGCATCCCTTGAGGCGTTGATTCAACGAATCCATAGCATCACGGGTGAATCGCTCGATGAGATCGGCGACCGAGAAATCGGTTGTGTGCTGCTTCGCGACCTTTGGTTCTTACCCCATCAAGATCAATTACCAGCACCGCATTCATTCGCCGCGAACATAGTTCAGGGCAAGTCATTCAATTACCCAGGAGAGGATGCGATCGTCGATGCTGTCGTTCAGCACGTACTAACTCACGAGGTGTGGCCGGCAGGGTTCAACGATGAAGTCGAGAATCTTGGACCCACTCACGGGCCTCCACGACTCGTGACACCCCGCCTTGGCCAAGGTGGTTTCAAGGCTGTGGTGCAGGAGGCCTATGTCCGACGATGCGCCGTCACTCACCACAGAATCTTGCCGACGCTCCAAGCAGCTCACATTCTTCCTATCGCGCAAGGCGGCCAACACCGCGTCGATAACGGAATTCTCTTGCGTTCGGACGTACACACCATGTTCGACCGCGGCTACATCGGAATCGACGAGGAATATCGATTGAGGATAAGTCCAAGACTTAGATCAGAATTTGGTAATGGCGACGAGTTCTACACAAAGGAGGGCCAGGTCATAACACTTCCCTTGACGTCGAGCAATCGACCATCCACCGAATTCTTGTCGTGGCACCTCGAGAAGGTCTTCCGTTGAAACTAAGGGGATCCTTCGATGCAATCAAGGAGTCGATCTTGTCGGAGCGTCAATACAAGTCGCTCTGCCAGCAAAACATTCTCACTCGCCGCTGAAGCCCTTCTTGGCTTCTTTCTTTGCGTGCTTCTCGTTTCGCTTTTCTTTCAGCGATTTCCCGACCTTCTTGACATTGTGCTGATTCGGAGATTTCTCGGCCATGTTGAATCCTCTCGCTCCTGTCGTCTTAATTAATGCTGTCAAAATCGCTCTGCGCGAGTTACCCCACGAAGAAATCATTAACGCATATTCGCAACGCCAATGTTTACAATCTCGATTCAGACCTTACCCATTCACCGCATTCACATGACGCTTAGTCCACTAACCACTCGCATCAATGCCAAAAAACAATCTCGCGATTACAAGCAATTAGTCCGTGTCGCCGCCTGAGACTTCGGAAACCTTCTGCTTGCCGGCCGAGACGAAGGGCATCATGCCTCGCAGTTTCTTGCCAATGTCCTCGATTGGGTGGCGCTTGCCAGCGTCGCGAAGTTCACGGTAGCGGGGACGACCAATCTCGTTCTCCTGAATCCATTCGGCGGCGAACGTGCCGTCTTGAATCTCAGTCAAGATCTTCTTCATCTCGCCTTTTACCTGGTCGGTGATGACACGAGGTCCACGAGTCAGGTCTCCGTACTCGGCGGTGTCCGAAACGCTGAAGCGCATGCCCGTGATGCCCTCTTCGTACATCAAGTCGACGATGAGCTTGAGCTCGTGCAGGCACTCGAAATACGCGCTCTCGGGCTGGTAGCCCGCCTCGACCAGGGTCTCGTAACCGGCCTTGACTAACTGAGTCACTCCCCCACAGAGCACGGCCTGCTCACCAAAGAGGTCCGTCTCGGTCTCTTCCGTGAACGTCGTCTCCAAGACGCCCGCGCGCGTCGCACCGATGCCATACGCGTAGGCCAACGCGATCTCGTGGGCGTGACCCGTCGCGTCTTGGTGGATCGCGATCAACGCCGGCACGCCGCCGCCTTCAAGGTAGGTGCGCCGCACGAGGTGACCGGGACCCTTGGGGGCGATCATCGTGACGTCGACGTCTTTTGGAGGATTGATGAGGTTAAAGCGAATATTGAAACCGTGGGCGAACATGAGCATCTTGCCCGCCGTGAGGTTGGGCGCGATGTCGGCGTCGTAGGTGCGCTTTTGCTCGGTGTCCGGGACCAAGACCATGATGATGTCGGCCTCGGCACAGGCGTCAGCGATTGAGAGCACGCGAAGACCGGCCTCTTCGGCCTTCAGAATCGATGAAGAGTCGGTACGCAGCCCAACGCGCACGTCAAACCCCGACTCTTTGAGATTCAGCGCGTGGGCGTGGCCCTGGGACCCATATCCCAAGACGGCGATCTTCTTGTCCTTAAGGAGTTCGGGCTTGGCGTCCTTTTCGTAGTACATCGTGGTCATTCGTTAGTCCTTATACGTAGGGAGCGGAGTGCCCAGTCTAGGAAGTGCGACGCGACCCGTCCGGTGAAGCTCGACGCCGTCGTAACTTTCCAGGGACTTTTCGAACTCGTCACAGCTCTTCGGGGTGCCGGCCAGCATCACGGTGACGTGCTTGGCGTCAACGTCAACAATGGCCGCGTTGGCCTCACCGATCACGTCAAGAAGTCCTGTTCGGCTGTCGACATTGGTCGGAATGGTCGCGAGCAACAGCTCGCGCTCGACGGCGTCACTCGGCGACAGGTCCGAGATGTTGACGACATTCACCAGCTTGTAGAGCTGGCCCACGATCTGTTCTAGGGGCGCGGACTCGGCGTCAACGACGATGGTGATCCTTGAAAAGCGCTCGTGCAACTCCGCGGGCGCGACCGCGAGGGAATAGATGTTGAATCCGCGCCGAGCGAAGAGGCCCGCCACGCGCGCCAAGACACCGGCCTTGTTCTCCACCAGCACCGAGAGGATGTGGTGGCGAACCGGCGTGTGGGTTTCGGGTCCTAGATACGGTTCGGGGGCCATTAGACGTCCGCTCGCAGGCTCGGGTGCACCATGATGTCGTCGTTGCTCGCGCCGGCCGCCACCATCGGAAAGACCTTCTCCGAGGAGTCGGTGCGAAAGTCGATCACGACGGGCACGTCGTTGATCTCGTTGGCCTTTTTGATCGCTTCGTGCATCTCTTCAGGAGTTCGAGCGCGCAGTCCGACGCAGCCCATCGACTCGGCCCAGAGCACGTAGTCGGGCAGGTCAGCGTTCAGATAGACCTCGCTATAGCGCTCCTCGTAGAACATCTCTTGCCACTGGCGCACCATGCCCAGATACGCGTTGTTGAGAATCGCGACCTTGATGGGGATACCTTCCGCGCGTGCGGTCACGAGTTCTTGGGCCGTCATCTGGAAGCAGCCGTCGCCGTCGATGCACCAGACCGTGCGCTCGGGTCGTCCGACCTTGGCGCCAATGGCGGCGGGCACCCCAAAGCCCATGGTGCCCGCGCCACCGGAGTTCACCCAGGTGCCGGGCTCTTCGAACTTCCAGTACTGCGACGCCCACATCTGGTGTTGACCAACGCCCGAGGCGACGATCGTTCCCGGAGCGGAGGCCGCGAGGATGGCCTCGATGACGGCCTGGGGACGCAGTGGTCCCTCAGCCAAAGGCTCGTCATAGGCGAGGGGGTAACGCTCTTGCCAGGTGCGGATCTCCTTCCACCAGACCTCGAGGTTCTGGGGCGTCGCCCCAGCGTCGTCGATCGCTCGCAGCGCGTCAGCGACGTTCGACTGGATCAAGACCTGCGAGCTGCGCACCTTGTTGAACTCGGCGCGGTCGATGTCGACGTGGATGACCTTGGCGTTGGGCGCGAAGGTCGAGACCTTCCCGGTCACGCGGTCATCAAATCGTGCCCCGAGCGAGATCAAGAGGTCGGCCTTTTGAATGGCCGTGACGGCCGGGTACATGCCGTGCATGCCCGGCATGCCGAGGTGTAGTTCGTGGCTGTCAGGGAAAGCGCCACGCGCCATCAAGGTCGTGACGACCGGCATCTTCGTGCGCTCGGCGAAGGCCAGCAACTCTTTCTCCGCGCGCGATTTAAGGGTTCCCCCGCCGACGTAGAGAACGGGACGCTCCGCGGCGTTGATGAGTGCCACGGCTTCAGCGACCGCGTCCATATTCAAGGCCACCGTCGGGCGATACCCCGGAAGGTCCAACTCGTCAATTGTTGTGGGGTACCACCAGTCCATCATCGTCTGGGTGATGTCCTTGGGCACGTCAATGAGAACCGGTCCCGGGCGGCCGGTCGTGGCCAAGTGAAAGGCCGCCGCGACGGCGCGCGGGATCTCTTGGGCGCTCTGGACCAAGAAGTTGTGCTTGGTGATGCCCATGGTGATCCCGGTGATGTCGCACTCCTGGAAGGCGTCGGTACCGATCGCCGCGGTAGCGACCTGACCAGTGATGATCACCAAGGGCGTTGAGTCCATGTGCGCGTTCGCGATGGGGGTGACGATGTTGGTCGCCCCGGGACCCGAGGTCACCATCGCGACGCCGGGTCGACCGGTCGCGAGGGCGTAGCCCTCGGCCATGTGGCCAGCCCCTTGCTCGTGGCGCACGAGTACGTGGCGGATGGAGGAGTCGATGATCGGGTCATAGACCGGCAGGATCGCGCCGCCGGGCAGGCCGAAGATGACCTCGACCCCCTCTTGTTCCAATGATTTGATGAGTGCTTGCGCTCCGGTGAGTTGCACAACGCTCCTTTTCCCCTTAGATAAGCAAAAAGGCCTCCCTTACTGGGAGGCCTCCGGTGTACGAGTGAACGTGACTACCGGCGCCTTGCGCCTACTACCGCCAGAATCGTAATGCTCGTTATCACGTGAATCAGTCTACGCGCAGCGCACCTCGCGCACAACCACTATCTCGCTAGCGAGACGTGACCGCGCCCTTTTCCGCGCCCTGGACGAGGCGGGCGAACTTTTCCAGCACTCCCGTGGTGTAGCGGGGGGTAAAGACGGGCTGGGTCTCGCGGCGCTTTGCCAACACGGCCTCGTCGACCAAGAGGTCAATGCGCAGTTCATTAACGTCAATGGCGATCTGGTCGCCGTCTTCAATGAGGCCGATCGGCCCGCCATCTAACGCCTCGGGCGCCACGTGGCCCACGCAAAAGCCGTGCGTTCCCCCGCTGAAGCGCCCGTCGGTAATGAGCGCACAGTCGGCCCCGCGCCCGACGCCCTTCATCGCGCCCGTTATCGCGAGCATCTCGCGCATGCCCGGTCC
>Ga0307372_10012275_pt1 | contig 11254 bp, 12 predicted proteins | sample OX1MG_FD_202533 | JGI IMG/M metagenome (GOLD analysis project Ga0307372, IMG submission 202533) | Soil microbial communities from Risofladan, Vaasa, Finland - OX-1 | ecosystem: Environmental > Terrestrial > Soil > Coastal area > Acid sulfate soil | place: Finland: Risofladan, Vaasa | collected...
GTTCCGGGGGTGGGTGAGGCCGGTGCCCGCTGGCTGGCCGCGCGGGGCGTGCTGGCGGTGGGCGCCGACACCATCGCCTTCGAGCGGCTGCCGCCTGGCGGCGGGCACGCCCTGCTGCCGGCGCACCGGGTGCTGCTCGTCCAGCATGGGATCTATATCGTCGAGGCGCTGGCCCTGGAGGAACTGGCTGCGGCGGCAGTGCGCGAGTTCACCTTCGTGCTGACGCCGCTGAACCTGGTCGGCGCGACCGGCTCACCGGTGCGGCCGCTGGCGGTGGTCACAGATGCCTGATCCGGGGCTGGCGCTGGCGGAGCAGATAGGCGCGTTCGCGGTCGCGAGCACCTATGACCGGCTGCCCGCCGAGGTCATCGACAGCGTGCGCAAGCGGGTCCTCGATGTGCTGGGCATTTGTGTCGCCGCCACGCCGCTGGACACCAGCGCCGCTGCTCGTGCCTGGGCAGCCGAGCAGGGTGGCCGCCCGCAGGCACAGGCGATCGGCGTCGGCGGCAAGGTGCCGGCCACCCTGGCGGCCTTCGTCAACGGGGTATTGGCGCACTCTCTCGACTATGACGACACCCACCTGCCGTCGGTGCTGCACCCGAGCGCGTCGGTAGTGCCCACGGCCCTCGCCGCCGGGCAGGCTGCTGGCGCCGATGGCAGCTCCGTCATCGCGGCGATCGCCGCCGGGCTGGAGGTGTGCGTCCGCACGGGCATGGCCGGTTACGACGAGGAAACCCGCAACTCCACGTTCTTCGACCACGGCCAGCACGCGACGTCCATCTGCGGTGCGCTCGGGGGGTCGGCGGCTGCCGGGCTGCTGCTCGGCCTGGACTCTGGCGGCGTAACCCACGCGCTCGGCATCGCCGCCTCGATGGCCTCCGGGATCATCGAGGCGAACCGCACCGGTGGCACCGTCAAACGGATGCACTGCGGCTGGGCGGCCCACGCGGGCGTGTCCGCCGCGCAACTGGCCGCGCACGGGTTCACCGGGCCACCGACCGTGCTGGAGGGCCGGTTCGGCTTCTACCAGGCGTGGCTGCACGGAAAGTTCGACCCGGCAGCCATCACCGGCGGGCTGGGCGAGACCTGGCTGGTACCGGACATCTTCTTCAAGCCGTATCCGGCCAACCACTTCACCCACGCCGCCATCGACGCCGCGATCGAGCTGCGCTCGGCCGGGCTGGCGCCCGGCGACGTCGAGTCCGCGACGCTGGGAGTGGCGGCGCCGACGGTGCACACCATCGGGGAGCCGATCGAGGTCAAGCGCGCCCCCCGGACGGGATATATGGCGCAGTTCAGCGGACCGTACGCGGTGGCCGCAGGCCTGTTCGGCGGCGCCGGCCTGGGGGTGGGGCTGGCCGACTTCACCGACGAACTCGCCATCGAGCCTGCCCGCCGGGCCCTCATGGCCCGGGTCGATGTCGTCGCCGACGACCGCTGCGGCGAGGTCTTCCCGCATCAGTTCCCGGCGGTGCTGCGGGTGCGCACGAAGGATGGCCGGGAGTTGGTGGCGGAGGTCATGGCCAACCGGGGCGGACCCGGTTGGCCGCTCTCCTACGACGAGCTCGCCACGAAGTTCCGGGACAACGCCGGGCGGCTGCTGGACGCGGCGACGGTCACGGCCACCGAAAGAGCCGTAGCAGGCCTGGACCACGCCCGCAGCCTCGACGACCTGCTCGAACCCCTTGGGCAGCTTCTGGATCGCCCTGCTCACGGCTGACCGGCGCCGCCCTGTCGTGCCCCTGCCCCACCGCCGCCCATCCGCTTAGGAGGCCCCATGCCAGCACTCGACTTGCTGGTCAAAAACGTCCGCGTGGTGTGCCCGGATCACAGCGGCGCGGCTGACCTGGATATCGGCATAGCGGCGGGCGGTTCACCCGGCTCGGCCCCGCCATCCCGGCCAGCGAGGCGGCGGCGGTCGTCGATGGGCGGGGCAGGCTGGCCTTCCCCGGCGTGGTGGACGCCCACCAGCATTGGGGGATCTACAACCCGCTGGCGGCGGACACCCGGACCGAAAGCCGGGCATCGGCGCAGGGCGGGGTCACCACCGGGATCACCTACATGCGCACCGGCCAGTACTACCTGAACCGAGGCGGCCCGTATGAGGAGTTCTTCCCGCAGGTGCTGAGCGCGGCGCAGCGCGGACCACGGCCAGATCGATCATCCTGCCATCCTCGCCGGTCAGCAGGTCCGGCGTGGCCTTCGGCACCACCACCCCGGTCAGACCCGGCCCGGCCACGGCGGTGATGTCCGCCTCCGCGGTCCCGGGGTTGATCCGGACCCACAGCTCGCAGCCGGGACCGGGCTGGCCGGCCTGGCGGGCCAGCCAGGCCGCCAGCAGCCGGCGCGCCCCGTGCTTCCCGCCCGGCGGCACGGCGTCCTCCAAGTCGAGGATCAGCGCGTCAGCGCCGCGGCTGGCGGCGCGTTCCAGCCGGTCGGGGCGGTCGGCGGGCACATAGAGATAACTGCGCGCCCCGGCTCCGGCTATGGTCTGACCGCGGCCCCCGCTGCCGTCCTGCGGGCCTGGCTCCACCAGCACGGGCTTACGCTACCTGGAATCTCGTTCCGGCGGCCGGAACGAGATCAGGCACTCGCGGGGCGGGCAACGGCCGAACTGTAGCACTGCTCGATGAGGCGGTCCTCGGTGAGCCCATCCCCGGTGAGCTCGCCCGCCAGGCGGCCGTGCCGGAAGACGAGCACCCGGTCGCAGACGTGGGCGAGGTCCTCGAAATCCGAGCTGGCCACCACGATGGAGGTGCCGTCGTCGGCGGCCGCCCGCATCCGGGCGAAGATCTCCTTGCGGGCGCCGATGTCCACGCCCTGGGACGGCTCGTCGAGCAGGAACACCGCGGGGCTGAGCTGCAGCCATTTGGCCAGCAGCGCCTTCTGCTGGTTGCCACCGCTGAGGGTGGACAGCAGGTGGTCGGGTGAGGGGGGCCGCACGCCGTAGGAGACCAGCAGCTTGGCGACGTGCTCATGCTCGCGGCGGGCGCTCAGCACGCCGTGAGAGAAGAACCGGCTCAGCACCGGCAGGCTGACGTTGTCCCGGACCGTCAGGTGGCCGATGCCCGAGGCGCCGAGGCGGTCCCCCGGTACCAGTGCCATCCCGGCGGCGGCGGCGTGCTCCGGTGTGAGCTGTGCCGCCGCCATGGTGCGGCCGGCGAGCACGATCTCTCCGTGCCGGGCGCGGGTCGCCCCGAACAGGAGATAGGGCACTTCGTTCTGGCCCATCCCCACCAGGCCGGCCAGCCCGACGATCTCACCCTTGTGCACCTCGAAGTCGAGCCCGTCCACGACCTGGCCGGACAGGGAATGGGCCGAGAGCACCACCTCGCCGGGGTGCGCGGTGGCCTCGGGGTAGAGCTGCTCGATCTCCCGGCCCAGGATCATGTGGATGAGCTGCGCCTCGGTCACCTCGGAGGTGTCCACGGTGCCGACCACCGTGCCGTCCCGCAGCACGGTGACCCGGTCGGTGATGGCCTTGACCTCTTCCAGCCGGTGGCTGACGAAGATCACGGCGGTGCCGTGCTCGGCGACCCGCCGCATCGCGGCGAAGAGCGCTTCCACCTCGTTGGCGGGCAGGTAGGAGGTCGGCTCGTCGAGGACGATGACCCCGCCCTCGTGGCTGCTGGCGTCCGACACCGCGCGGGCGATCGCGATCAGCGCCCGCTGGACCGGGGTGAGCATGGACACCGGCTGATCGATGTCGAGGTCCAGGTGGAAACGCTCCAGCGCCTGCCGCACCCGGGCGCGTTCGGCCGCCCAGTCGATGTGCCGGGCGAACCGCGGCTGGTAGCGGTTGACCCGCAGGTTCTCCAGGATGCTGAGCGACGGGATGAGGCCCAGATCCTGGTGGACGAAGCTGAGCGCCAGCCGCTTGGCGGCGCCCGGCGGCACCGGCAGGTGGACGGTTTCCGGGCCGACGGTGAGGGAGGCGCCGGGCTCGGGCGCGTGGAAGCCGGCCAGCACCTTGATGAGGGTGGACTTGCCGGATCCGTTCCGGCCGACCAGGCCGTGGATCTCCCCGCGGTGAACCTGGAGCGACACGTCGTGCAGGGCGAGCACCCCGCCGAAGGACTTCGAGAGCCCGCGTACCTCCAGTGCGACGTCGCTCACGGCCGCCCTACCTCCGTCCCAGCGGTGAACATGCCAGCGATGACGCGCCGGTGACCGCGAGCCCTTGGCGCCGGCGGATGCCGGCGCCAAGGGCTCCTGCGGTCAGCTGCACGCAGCTCCCCAGAGCTTGTCGTACTGGCAGGCGAAGTTGACGGTGCCGTACCAGGTCGACTCGTTGGCGTTGAGGTTGATCGTGGACAGGTTGCCGCGGGTGAACAGGCGCAGCGGCACGTGCTCGTTGGCGACCACGGGCGCGCCGGTGGCGACCCGCAGGATCTCGTCGGTGAGCGCGTAGGCGTACCAGTCGTTCGGGCCGCCCACGTCAGCCGACAGCGCGGACTGCTTGGCCAGGTCGTTCTGCATCACGACCGGGGTGGCGTTGAACGACCCGACCTGCACCTTGCGGTTCAGGTTGAGCTGCTGGATCGCCGGCAGCATGTAGATGGTCATGCCGTCGTACAGCGGCAGCATGTAGTTGATGCTGCTGTTGGAGGTCAGCGTCGACCGGGTGACCGTCGGCAGGTTCGTCGCCCAGTCCGGGATCAGCACATTCTGCACCGGCAGCGGGGTCGAGGACGGGCAGTACTGCTTGATCGCGCTCTGGATGCCGCTGACCTCGGCCGCGGACGGCTGCCGGCTGGATGTGGTGGTGATGATCTGCGGGTAGCCCGTGCAGCCGGAGTCTGCCGCGAACCAGGTGCCGAGGATCTTGCCGACCTGCGGGTAGTCGAACGTGACCTCGGCCACGGCGCCGGTGCCCTGCGGCAGCCCGGGGGTGCCGGTCTGGGCGGTGATCACCTTGATGCCGGCCGCGTTTGCCTGCGTGATATAGCTGTGGATGAACGCGGTGTCGAGCGCCATCGCCACGATCACGTTCGGCCGGGCGGCGATGTCCTGGGTGAGGCAGCTGGTGATGCCCTCGGGGGTGCCCTTGCCGTCGCAGATATTGGCCTTCACCCCGAGCTTCTGCAGCTGGGCCTGGGCGACCGCGGCCCACTCGTGCAGCGCCGGGATCTCCTCGGTCAGGTTGATCAGGTCAACCGTCTTGCCCTTGGCGGCCTTCGCGTTCACCGGGGCCGTCGGGCCCTGCCAGGTGGGCGGCTGCTCCCACTGCGCCACCGCCTTCTTCGCGAGGGCGATACCCGCGGCATTCGTGGCTGCGGTGGAGCTGGTGGAGGAACCGGAGGAGGTGCTGGAGCTGCCCGACGAGCACGCCGCCATGAGGAGAGCAACGGCCGCCACGCAGGCACTGAGTGCGAGACGGGGTACCCGACGGGGCCTGGCTTTCTTGCCCATATGAGCAGGTGGGTGGTACATGTATTTTCTCCTTTATCGGAACCTTGAGCTGGCCGAAGAAGCAGCGCCGCAACGCTGTCTCAGTTGCCGGCCGTAGCCCGGCGGCGGACCTCGGCGAACCTGGCGACGGCGACTGCGACGACGAGTGACCCGCCGTACCACACGTTCTGGACCCAGCCGGTGTAGCCGAGAAGCTGCAGCCCGGTGATGCCGGTGACCAGGAAGTAGACGGCGACGAAGGTCCCCCAGGCGTTGAAGCGCCCGGGCCGGATAGCGGTTGCGCCGAGGAAGGCGCTTGCGAAGGCCGGCAGGAGGAAGGTCGGGCCGCCGCTCGGGTCGGCCGCCCCCACCACCCCGGCCTGCATGATGCCCGCCACCGTGGCGATCAGGCTGCACATGATCAGCGCGCCCGCGCGGATGCGCTGCACCCGCAGGCCCGACAGGCGCGCCACCTCCCGGCCTTCGCCCACGAAGACCAGGTGACGCCCGAGCGGCACGTAGTTGAACACGTACCAGAGCACCGTGCACAGGGCCAGGCCGTAGTAGAACGCCAGCGGGAGGCTGAGGATCTGCTTACTCACTGCGGTGATGAGGCCACTGGGGATGCCACCGATGGTCTCCGAATTGCTCATCCCGTACCCGAGGCCGGTGAGCAGGGTGCCGGTGCCGAGCGTGACCACGAACGAGGAGATCCCGCCGCGCACGACCAGCAAGGCGTTCACAGCCCCGGCCGCCACACCCACCACGAGCGTGACTGTGATAGCGGCCAGCAGCGGCCAGTGGTCCTGTGCCGACAGCAGGGCAACCAGGACGGTCGCGAATCCCATGACGGACGCCACCGACAGGTCGAATTCGCCGACCGAGAGTGAAACGAGCAGGCCCAGCGCCAGCACCAGCAGGACAGCCTGGGTGCCGAAGATCGTCGAGAAGTTCGCGACCGTCGGGAACGCGGCCGGCGCGAGCAGGGAGAAGATCACCGCGACGGCGACCCAGAGCAGCACGAGCCCGAACCGTTCAGCCAGACGGACAGGATCGAGGAGCCGACGGCTCCCCCCCTTCGCGGATGGTTTCACAGCCGGCGTCGCGCCGACGGGCGGGGCTGGCTGGAGAGCGTCAGCGGCGACGTCCCCGCCGGGCTCGCTCACGCCGGGACCCGAACCGCTATCAACTGGGCAAGCATGGTGGATTGTGTACATGAGATGCCGACATTCTGTCAATAGAAGGTGTTTGACCGATCTTCTCGGCCCGCAATCAAGCCGTTATGTATACATGATCAGTCTGGAACCTGGCTGCGGGACAGTGGCAGCATGCCCGCCGTCTGCCCCGGATCAGCCCGCCGACCACCGGCCAGCGTGGCCGCGTAATCGGGCACGAACGTCTGCGATTCCCGGGCACCGCACGTGGACCGCCCCTGTGATCTTGGAGGCTCTGATCATGGAGGGGATGCGGAAGTATCCCGAGGATCTGCGCGGGCGCTCGGTGACCGTGACAAGGTTTTGGAACCCCACCGGCTCAGCTTGCGCCTACGGCGGTCAGAAGACCGCAGCCGGCGACGGGGGATCTGCGGGCACGCTCATACCGTCAGTGCGGCTGGTGAGGTGACGCGGGCCGGCGGCGGGTGGTAGGTGCGCCATGCTTTGGCGAGCCGGCGGGTGGCCTCGGTCAGGTCGCCGGGGGAGGCGAGGAAGTGGAGGCGCAGGTAGTCCTCGCTTCGGCCCGAGGCGTCGAGCCCGCTTCCTGGCAGTGCCGCGACGCGGCTGCGCAAGGCCGCCTGTGCGAACGATGTGTCGATCAGCGGGACGCCGGTGGCTGCGGCGGTCCCGGCCAGCCTCCGCTGGGCGAGCGGGGACAGCACCGAGCCGGTCGGGTTGTGGAAGGTCGAGATCACGTAGGCGAGGGCGGGGCGATGCTGCCGGGCGGCCATCTCCAGCCCGCTGAGCCCGACCGGCAGCGCGCGCAGCACGGCCGCAGCGTCACGGAACGCCTCCAGCGCGCCGTGGTAGGTGGGTGCCTCCACCAGCACCGGGGCACCGGGGGTGAGAAAGGCGCGGGCGAGCAGTGACAGGGCTTGCTGGGCACCGTTGGTCACCAGGATGCGTTCAGGGCCGGTGCGGATCCCGTGCCGGGGTGTAGCGCTCGGCGATTGCGGCGCGCAGCATAGGGTGGCCCGTTGGGTGGTAGCCGATATCACCGGAGATCCTGGCCAGCGTGGGCACGATGCTTGTGTAGGCATCGGCCAGTTCCGGTGGCGGCGTGCCGGGGGCGGCACAGGTGAGCTGGATCACGCCATCCCGCGGCTCCAGCAGATGCAAGAACAGCGGCGCGCCGGTCGTTGGCCGCACGCCGGCGCGTGCGGTCCCGGCAACTTGCGTGCCGCTGCCCTGGCGCCGGACGATCCGCCCGTCACGGCGCAGCAGGTCATAGGCGGCCACAACGGTGCTCCGCCCCGACCGCCAGCGCCGAAGCGAGAGCCCGGTCAGGTGGCAGCGGCTCACCCGGCGGTAGCTCCCCCTCGTCGATCAGCCGCCGTAGCCGTGCAGCCAGCAGCACGGGCAGCGGCCACCGGCCGGATGACCAGCGGCCCAAACGCCCGCCCAGCTCGATTGGCTTCATCTGCAAACCAATTCTGCCGCATTGGCTCTGGGATCGCCACCCGAGCGCGCTGAGCATGGTCGGGTAACCCTCACCGCGGAGATGAGAGCAGGAAGCACTGTATGGATTACCAAGAACTCCGGCGGCGGTTCGCGGCGCTGACCACTGCCCATCTGGCGGATGCATGCATTCGCGCTCATCTCCCGGTGCGCTGCGCGCCTGCGCCTGTGCACGCGGTCGTGCCCGGTAGCCGGCTGGCTGGGCGGGTGTGTCCTGCCCGGCATGCCGGCAGCGTCGATATTTTTCTCGAGGCGATCGAAGGGGCCGCACCCGGCGAGGTGCTGGTGGCCGACAACGACGGTCGCCTCGATGAGAGTTGCGTCGGCGACCTGGTGCTTCTGGAGGCTCATGCTGCGGGGCTGGCGGGAATCGTGATCTGGGGGCTGCATCGCGACACCGCCGACATCCAGGCGATTGGGTTGCCGGTCTTCAGCCTGGGAGCGATCCCGGCCGACCCGCAGCGTCTGGATGCCCGGTCCCTCGATGCGCTGGAGTCCGCCACGGTGGGAGATTGGACCGTGGATCGTGAGGACCTGGTCCTGGGCGATGACGATGGCGCGCTGTTCGTGCCGGCCACCCGCGCCGGGGACATCTTCACGCTTGCGGAGACGATCCGCGACACCGAGCGGCGCCAAGCCGGACAGCTCCATGCAGGTGTCACCCTGCGCAGTCAAGTGCAGTTCGACAGCTACCTTGCCCAGCGCCAGCGGACACCTTCCCTGAGTTTCCGCGATCATATGCGAGCCGTGGGCGGGGCCATTGAGGAATAGCCCGGAACCGATACCGCAATCGAGAAGCCCCACGGCTCAACAAGCCCTCGGCCGGCGGCCGAACACCTCACCATTGACACCGCGTTCGCCCCGAACCCCAGCTCGCAGCGATCCAGCCCACCGGCCACCGTTCCGCCTAAGCCGGCGCCTGGCTGGCTTCACCGGAGCTGATCTCGGCCGGTTCCCTTCGGCCAGGCGGCTGGAACAGGTGTGGCTCGCCATCCACCACGCGGAGGCACAGACCGCCGGTCAGCCCGCCGCAACGACGTTCGCCGTCTTCCTGACCCTCAGCCATCCGCGCGCCAAGACGGTGGGCGCTAACCCGGAACTGGTCAAAGCGTTGATGGACGGCACCGTCGCCGCGTTCCAGGCCCACGGCAACCAGGGGGCGGTCGCCGAGATCGCCACCCGGCTCGCCGTTGCCACCCGGCGGCCAGCAGGCCTGATCGCACAGACGTTGCTCAATGACGGGCGCGCGGTCCTCGGCGTCACCGACATGCTCGTCCACCTGCGCGGAACCGGGGTGCAATGGAACCCGGCCGATCACCTGTGCATGGCCGGACAGGTCCTGTGCCAGCAAGTCCCCGGTGGAACGTGGACGCTGTCTGGCGAGATCCACGCCGTCGAGCAGGAACACCAACATGGTACTCGATCGGCAGCGCCGCTACTGCCGAGTAGCCGGGGGCATTTCAGCCCCCGGCCCTCACAGATCCGGACGTGAGCCTCTCAGCTCATCCGGCTCGTGCCGCCCTGCCTTTCAGGTCAGTACGCCAGCTGCCAGTGCGCGAACAGCTTCGGGGCACGTTTCCGCACCATCATCAGCCATTCTCGCGCCCGCTTGAGGCTGCGTTTCAGCCGCTTGCACTTGTTCATCGCCCAGCGCACCAATATACGATCGACACGCTTGCAGAGCGGGTTCACCGCAGTCGAATAAAACGCGGTGAAGTAGGTGAGCCAGCCACCAACGACCGGGTTCACCTCTTTAGCTATGGCATCGAGCGTCAGATTTGTGCGCCGATGCAGTTTTCCCGAGACCACCTTCCGGCCGATCTCCGTGATCTTGCCCGGAGCCGCAGCCGGAAGGAAGTTCGTGAACGCCTCCCGCGTTTCCTTATTGAAGGATCTGCGGGGACGGAACTCGTACCCGCAGAACGTGAACGACCACACCGGGAAGTCCCGGCGCCGCTTCCCGTCCTTGCAGAACACGATCTTCGTCTTGTCCGGGTGCAGGGTCAGGCCGATCCCGGCGAACCGGTGGCCGACCGCGTCCCGCACCTCCAGCGCCTGCCTCTCAGTCACACAGTGGATCACCGCGTCGTCCGCGAATCGCTCGAAGGGGCAGCCCGGATACCCCCGGGCTATCCACGAGTCGAAGCCGTAGTCGGGTCGCCCGGGGGAATTTCACCCCCGGGCTCCCACGGAACGGAGCGTGAAAGTCTCCCTTCACTCCGCTCTTCTCATCTGATCCATCAGAATGTGAACGCGCGCATCCATGCCCAGTGAACGAACATCTCAGGCTGCCTTTCGACAAGCCTCTTCCACCAGGCTTTAACCCGCTTGTATGCGCGCAGTCGCTTGAACTTCTTACGGGCCCATCGCATCAAGTAGGTATTGATGCTCCGCAGGAGGGAGTACATCTCCCACCGGTTGAACCGGCCATAATAGTTCATCCAGCCGCGAACGACCGGATTGATCCACTCAGCCAGATCTTCCAGGTTATTTGTAGTGCACGCGTGTATCCGCCACCGGCGGATGCGCTGACTCTTGTCCTTCAGCGCGACCTCGCTGATCGCAGGCTGGAACGACGTAAAGATACTGCCGCTCTTCCCTGACCTAGACTCCCGGGGACGGAACTCATACCCCAGGAAAGTGAACGACGTGCAGTCAAAATCACGCCGCCGGTTACTGTCCTTACAGTAGACAATCTTGGTCTTATCGGGATGCAACCGCAGCCCGACGCTCTCCAGCCTCTCGGACAGCGCCGCCCAGACCTCGCGGGCCTAGCGCTCAGTCACGCAATGCACCACAGCATCATCAGCGAACCGCTCGAATTCCACGGTTGGGAACTCGCGCCCCAGCCATGAGTCGAACGCATAATTCATGAAGAGATTGGCAAGTACGGGCGAGACCGCTGACCCCTGCGGGGTCCCCTTGTCTCGCTCGGCAACCCTGCCGTCGGGAAGCTGCATCGGCGCTTTCAGCCAGCGCTTCACGTACAACACTACCCATTTCTGGTCGGTGTTGGCCTCCACCGCTTTGACCATCAGATCATGGTCAACCGAGTCGAAGAACTTCTGGACATCAAGGTCGAGAATCCAGTCCTTCTTCCAGCACCGCTCGCGGCACTTCGCGACCGCATCCAGCGGTGACCTGCCCGGCCGGTACCCGTAGGAGTCCTCATGGAAAATCGACTCCGTCCG
>Ga0307372_10012276_pt1 | contig 11254 bp, 7 predicted proteins | sample OX1MG_FD_202533 | JGI IMG/M metagenome (GOLD analysis project Ga0307372, IMG submission 202533) | Soil microbial communities from Risofladan, Vaasa, Finland - OX-1 | ecosystem: Environmental > Terrestrial > Soil > Coastal area > Acid sulfate soil | place: Finland: Risofladan, Vaasa | collected...
ACTTGCGTTGGAAGCGCCAAGTATGATTCACTGGCGCTTCAATGGTCAATTGCGGATGAGCGTCGGAAATTTGAGTTCGTTGAAGTTGCCAAGAAAGCGGCCTCTCTCATAATCTTGTTGGAGCGTAAAATGGTTGAAAAATTGAATCGGCGGCAATTTGCACAAACCTTGGGCGGCGCGGCGTTGGGTGCTGCGGCGCTGAGCAAGCCGGAGCTCGCTCTGTCCCAGCATCGATCGCAGGCGCACGGCGCACAGGCTCCATTCAATCTGTCCGTGATGCTCTGGACGGTTTTCCGGGATTTGCCCTTTCCTCAGCGTTTGGAGAAAGTTGCGGATGCGGGCTACCGCTCGGTGGAGCTGGTCGGGGAATTCAATAAATGGTCAGCGGCGGATTACGTTGCGGCCAATCGCAAGAAGCGCGAGCTGGGGATGGGTTTTGACACGACCTCCGGAGTGCACCACGCTTTGACGGACCCGTCGCAGCGTGACGCTTTTCTGGCGGACCTGCAATCGCTGTTTGAGGTTTGCAAAAAGATCGATTGCCCGTCGGTCATCGTGCTGTCCGGCAACCGCGTGCCGGGTCTCGGTCACGATGCGCAGCACGCAAGCTGCATTGAGGGATTGAAGCGCGCGGCGGATTTGGCTGACAAACAGAACGTCAACGTGCTGCTTGAGAATATCGACCCCGAAGAGAACCCCCATTACTACCTGACCTCCGTGACTGAAGGGTTCGAAATCATCGGCGCGGTTGATCATCCCCGCGTCAAATTTCTCTACGACTTTTACCACGAGCAGATTGCCGAGGGAAATCTGATTGAGAAATTGGAGAAGAACATCGACAAGGTGGGATTGGTCCATATCGCCGATGTTCCGGGACGGCACGAGCCGGGAACCGGCGAAATCAATTACGTCAACATCTTCAAAAAACTGAGTGAACTTCAGTACAACCGGTTCGCCGCTATGGAATTCTTGCCTCTTGGTGATCCAGTCGAGAGCCTGCGCGCGGCGCGGGAAATGGCGCTGAAGGCCGGGCGGGGTTAGCGGTCTGCAGGCTGGTGCCGGGATGACCCTCCGCCCGTGCGGACCGCCGATGTTCCGGCGCTCACGGAGGGCCGCTACCGCCGCCAAAACGTACCACTGCCGACTCTTCCGGAACTGCGACGATTGTAAAGACAGTGAAAACTGGCCGAATTAAGGAAACTTTTGAACCCCGGCAGCCGTATGAGTTATTGAAGCGAGCATGACAGGAAAGAGAGGAATTATGTTGATTCATTTGAATCCCGATACGGTTATCGAAGACCTTGGAAATCACGCAGTGGAAAGCGTTGAGAAGCTGCGCGCTCTTCTCGCTTCCGGCGCCCCTGCCAGAACTGACCCCCAGCGCAAGAGTTTCTACGAAGTGGAAAACTGCTCGCGCGTTTTCTACATTCACGTGTGTCCCAACGGCAAAGTGCTGCTTCTGGCCATCTGGCCCAAGGGAGGCGTCAACGCCCACCTGTCCGCTGGCGACCGTCCTTCTGCCTCCTCCGCGCTGTGAGGTGAAATCAACCACCCCTCAAGCCTTGAAAAGCGGGATAACTCCCGATCCGGTCTGGCATCACCTATAATAAAACCGGAAATGGTGATGAGTTCTTCGCTGGGCGCTGATCCGCTTTTCTCGATTCAAGCCGAAATTCAGAGCTTTCTCGAAAGGCTCGAGAGGCCTGCGATTTCCGGGGAAGATTTCGGCACGCTCGACCTGAGCCATTCGGAATGGCGGCTGAGCATCGAATACGGCAAGCTCATCTTTGAGGCCTGGAACGCCGCCCGGTCATTTCATCGCAGGATTGAGGAAATTTCCCACCGGGACCGGGGGCGGTTGGCGGTGCTGGTCCGGAAGCCCGGCGGCCGCGAAACGGCGATCCTGGAGTTTCACGGCGCCAGCACCGCTCCGGCAGGGCGCGTCATGGCTTCTCCGGCCGATTTCCTGCGCCAGGTGGAAGCCGTACTTCGCCGGGAATATCCCGGCTGGGTTTTTAGCCGCTTCACCAACCGCACGGACCGGGAGCATTCATTCTCCTCCTGGTATGTGCGCGGATTCGCGAGGCGAGGCCACTCGGCATGGGCTTTGCTGGCGCTGGGCGATGCGGGTGATGCTGCCGCAGCGGACGCGGTGTTGGCACATGGGTTGAACTGGCTGGCCTGGCTCCGGCAAAATCACCCGCAGCTCGTCTTTTCAAACCTCAATATCCTCCTGCCGCCAAGCGCCGTCAGTCTTACGGCTCACCGCGCCATTTTCATCAACTCGTCTTTGGCCAAAGTGTCCGTCTTCGAGTGGAGTTCGCCGGCGGAGCCGCTCCGCGAAGTGGACCTCCGGGACTTCGGGAATGTTGAAACTCATCTCGTTTCCCGCTCGCACGTCGAATCTGTTCTTGCCCGCCATCGTGACTTTCTTGCGGAAATTCTTGGCGAAGAGGCCCGACTGCTGGACCTGTTTCCGGGAAACTCGCTAAGCTCCAGCGCCATTCGCTACTTGGGTCTCAGCGTGGGCCGCATGGAGGGACACGTCGCTCCCAGAATTTATTTTGGCCTGGACGGCCGGGAACAGGAGGCTTCGGAATCGTCCCGGAATGAGTTCATCGGCTTCGTCCGTCAGGTGATCAAAGCGCGCGCGGCCGGTGCAGGCGGCTCATCCGATCCGGCCTATGCCCTTCATCCGGAACGCTGGCTGGAAAGTCTTCTGGTTCGTGACCTGACCAAGATCGATCCCGTCCTGCTTCCTCAACCCGTTTATCAGCAAGTTCCGGCGTTTACGGGAGCCGATCGCGGTGTGGTGGACATACTCGGCGTCACGGCTTCGGGCCGGTTGGCGGTGATCGAGCTGAAGCTGGACGAGCAGATCAACTTGCCGCTTCAGGGACTCGATTATTGGCTGCGCGTGAAGTGGCTGAACGATCGCGGTCAATTTCGCGAGCGAGGCTACTTCCCAGGTATTGAGCTCTCCAAGCAGCCGCCACTGCTTTACCTGGTCTCTCCGGCATTCCGTTTTCACACTTCGAATGAGGCCGTGCTGCGATTTTTCGACCCTGCGATTGAAGTGATCCGCGTCGGCTTGAATCAACAATGGCGCGCGGGAATCAAAGTGCTGTTCCGTAGGAATCTATCTGCTTCCGTGGAGTCTCCACCCTCGTGTGACGTTTGAGAAGCTGCTTGGCGACACTTGATGTAGAGCCGGCATCTTGCCGGCACATGCCGCCGGGACGGCGGCGCTACGGTGTTCGTCCAATTACTGGACACAACCGCGGGATCCCGTCAGAATTGAAGGTCCTTGTCCTCTTGCCTTCTGCGCATCGCAGGCCAATAATGGAGCCGTCCCCCAACATGCTGAAGCTCAACCCTGAACAACAGGAAGCTGTCAATCACGGCGATGGTCCCTTGCTCATCATTGCCGGACCGGGCAGCGGAAAAACCCGGGTCATCACCCAGCGCATTGTGCATCTTTTGGAGAGCGCCGCCAGCGATCCCCGGGCTTCACCCTTGCAGCCGAAAAATATTCTGGCGCTGACCTTCACGGAGAAGGCGGCGCTGGAAATGAAAGTCCGCGTCAGCCAGGCGCTGCCGGAACTCACTTCCACACCGCACATTTCCACGTTTCATTCCTTCTGCTATGAAGTTCTTCGCCAATGGCATTTCGAGCGCCGTCTGCTGGACAAAGTCGATGTCTGGATTTTTCTGCGTCGCCGCATGAGCCTGCTGGGGCTTGAGTTCTATCAGAAGCTCGCCGAGCCGGGAGCTTTTCTTCACGACCTGAATGAGTTCTTTTCGCGCTGCCAGGATTCGCTGGTGAGTCCCGGGGATTTTGACGCTTACGTCCTGGCCTGCGAGCAAAAGTTCCTTTCCCAACATCCGGCTGCCGCCGGCCAAACATCGGGCGCCCGCCAACCGGTAGCCTTGAGTACGGCTGCGGGAAGAAGCGCACCAATGCGTTCTTCGCCAGTTACGGGGCCGGACGGGGTTGCGCCGCTCAGTCCTGAGAACCAGACCGCGTGGGAAGAGATTCTGAAGAAGAAGGAACTGGCGCGGGTATTCCAAAACAGTACCCGGCTGATTGAAGATGCTTCTTACTCCAGCCTGGGCAGCCTCATCAGCGAGACGGTGCGGCTGTGGACCTATCATCCGGAGGCGCTCGATCGCGCCCAAAGCCAATTCAAGGTCGTGTTGGTGGATGAGTTTCAGGACACCAATTTCGGGCAGGTGGAGCTGCTCCGCTTGCTGGTGGCGCCGCCTTACCCCATCACTGCCGTCGGTGATGACGACCAGGCCATCTACCGCTTCCGGGGCGCTTCGCACGGCGCGTTTGAGATGTTCTCCAAGGTTTTCCCACGGCATCGTACGATTTACCTCAACCGCAATTACCGTTCTACTGCCAGAATTCTGCGCGTGGCAGACTCGGTGATCGCCCACAACAATCGCTACGAGCAGAAACCCCGATTGCAGACCGAAAAAGATGATGGCGACCGCATCTTTTTGCTGAATTCCCCGGATTACCCAAGTGAAGCTGCGTGGGTGGCGGAGGAGATTCAGCGATTGGCGCGGGAGGGTCGGTCGCTGGCCGAGATCGCCGTGCTTTATCGCGCTCACAGCCATCGCGATTTGTTGGTTGAGGAGTTGCGGCGACGCGGTATTCCGTTTTCCATCCGGGGTCTTTCCATCCTGAATATGCCGGTACTGCGCGATATTGCGGCATACCTGGGTGTGATTCATTCGCCCCATGACAACATCGGCCTGACCCGTATCCTGGCCGATCCGCGCTGGCATTTTCCACCAGAGTTTGCGCAGAGAGTCCGGCTCCACGCCGCCTCAAACCATTGTTCCATCCACGACGCTCTGCAGGCTGCCGGCGCCTCCGGATCGGACCTTCGCGAAGCGATCGCCGCTTCAGGATGGAGCGGACTTGATAAGCTTCTCCGCGAGCTGCGCGGTTTCTCGCGCTCCGCCCCTGTCACTCCAATCCTCAACCGCATCACTGAAGCCTTGGGTTTCACTTTTGTTCCGGGCGATCCACGCTTGGATGCTCTCGAAACATTCCGGAAATTCGTAAATGAGTGGGAAGAGAAGAGCGAAACCCGGCGGCTTGCGGAATTCATGGAATATTTCAACTATTTTGGGGAGGCGGGTGGGAAGCTGGAGGCTCCGGAGCCGGCGGAATCCGGGCAGTCCGTGAAGCTGATGACGGTTCACGCCGCAAAAGGTCTGGAATTTCCGGTGGTCTTCATCCTGAGCGTGGCCCGTCTGCGCTTTCCCTCCACGGAGCGCAAGCCGGTCATCGAGTTTCCCGACGAGCTCCATCGGGGACCGATGCCGCCGGGTGACATCCACATCCAGGAGGAGCGGCGGCTTTTTTACGTAGCGATCACTCGCGCCATGCAGCAGCTTTATATTTCCAGCGTGGCGAAGTCCGAACGGCAGAGATCAAAGTTCATCGATGATCTGCTGGCCAATACCGCTGTTGCCGCACAGGATCTGGAAATGATCGCAGTTTCCTCTGTTGGCTCCACGGCCGGTCCGGCCGGAAGCGCAAAGAATGGCAAAAGAGCATCAACAGCAGCGGACAAAGCCGCGCCCGCCCATTGGAGTCTTGGCAAAGAAAATCAAAAGCTTTCACAAGATCCACCAAATCTTTACCAGGGGAACCTCTTTGGTGGAATCGAACAGGGGCATGGAAATCATTTCTCACCCATTCGACACTGGGCGGCGTATCCCGTACCGGTCGAGAACGATGAAAAAATCAGCCTGAGCGCGACCTCCGCTGAAGATTATCTGCAATGTCCGTTGAAATATAAATTCGCGCACCTGATGCGAATTCCGCCGGGACCGCAGCCGGCCTTGACCTTCGGCAATCTGATGCACCAAAGCGTCCGGCACTACTTCGAGTTGCACAGTCAGGGCCTGCCCTCCGTGGAAGAGGTGGAGCGTTTTTATCTTTCGGGGTGGCGGAGCGCGAGATTTGATGACGATTATCAGGAAGAATCGTACAAGAAGGCGGGGCTCGAGCAACTCCGCGGGTTTGTAGAAGCGCACAACAAGACGGCCATCGATACCGCAAAAGTACGAACGGAGCAGCAATTTTCGCTCGATTTCGGGGACCTGAAGCTCGAAGGCCGGATCGATCAAGTCAACGAGATTGAGTTGAAAGGCCGTTCCCAACAGGAGTTGATCGATTATAAGACCGGCCGGCCGCGCTCTGCGAAGGACGCGGACCAGAGCCTGCAACTTTCGGTATACGCTTTGGCCGCCCGCGAGCTGTACGGAAGCATTCCTGCGCGCCTGACATTTTACAACCTGACGGACAATCGAGCCGTTTCCACCGTTCGCACTGAGGAAAAACTGCGGGAGAGCCTGGATCAGCTCCGCGGAGTAGCGCGGGAAATCCGGGGCGGTTCGTTTGGGGCAAAGCCGGGATTTCTCTGCCGCTGGTGTAACTTTATTTCCATTTGTCCGGCGCACGAACAGGAGCGGTGAAGGATCATGCAGGTTTATGCGGGTGATACCAACCCTGAGATTCTTCGGGTAGCGCAAAGATTGAGGCGATAAGGAGAAGGCTGATGACGGGTGCAATCTGGCTTCTGGGGGGACTGCTGCTGGGCGGTTTGCTCGCCTGGTTCTGGTCCGAATCACGATCGAGAGGCCATCTTCTTTCCTCCAGGGTTGAGGCGGAAGGAAAAATCAAGGCGGCAGAGGCGGCGGCCGTCGAGCTGCGTTTTCAGCGCGACTCGCTGGCGGCCCAGGTTGACGCCCGCACCCAGGAAATTGCCGGACTTCAAAATCAGTTAAAGTTGGAAGGCGAGCAACGGGCCGCAGCAGAAACGCGGCTTGAGGAATTGCAGTCCTCACTGGAGGAAGCCACGCAGTTGCGCGATCGCCTGAAGGTGGAAGGCGAGGCCCGCGTCGCGGCGGAAACGCGCCTGGCCGAATCGCAGACGAACCTCGAAGAACAGCGAAAGCTCCTCGATCAAGCCCGGAAACAGCTCACAGAATCGTTCCAAGCGCTTTCTTCGGAAGCCCTCAAGAGCAACAATCAAGCCTTTATCGAATTGGCTCGCAGCACCTTTGAGACCGTGCAGGAGCGCGCCAAGGGTGATCTCGACGTCCGCCAGCAACAGTTTGACGCCCTGGTGTCGCCCCTGCGCCTGGCTCTCGACCGCTATGAAAAGCAAGTGCTGGAGATGGAAAAGACCCGTCAGAATGCCTACGGCAGCCTGGAAGAGCAACTTCGCGGTTTGGCGAGCACCAATCAACAATTGCAAAAAGAGACGGGCACGCTGGCCACGGCATTACGCGGAGGACCGCAAGTCCGCGGCCGGTGGGGGGAAATGACGTTACGCCGCGCCGCCGAACTCGCCGGCATGTCCGTGCACTGCGATTTCGCCGAACAGGAGTCCGTTGACACGGATTCGGGGCGGCTGCGCCCGGACATGATGGTGAACCTGCCGGGCGGGCGCCGCATTGTGGTGGACGCCAAAGTCTCCCTGAAGTCTTTCCTGGATGCCGCCTCCGCGACGACTGAAAAGGAGCGAATCGAAGCCCTCGAACGCCACAGCCAACGCGTCCGCAACCATATAAACCAACTCGCCGCCCGGAATTACTGGGAGCAGTTTGACCAGGCGCCCGAATTCGTCGTCCTCTTTCTTCCCGGCGAATCTTTCTTTAGCGCCGCCTTGGAGCAGGACCACACGCTGATTGAGGACGGAATGGAGAAACGGGTGGTGCTGGCAACGCCCACCACGCTCATCGCATTGCTCAGGGCGGTGGCCTACGGTTGGCGGCAGGAGCAAATTGCCCAGAACGCCCAGGCCATCAGTGATCTTGGCAAGGAGGTCTATGATCGGATGAAGATTTTCATCACTCATTTTGACGCGGTCGGTTCGTCTTTGAAGAGGGCCGTCGAGAATTACAACAAGTCCGTTGGCTCGCTGGAGAGCCGCGTGCTGGTTTCGGCGCGCAAGTTCAAGGAACTCGGCGCAGCCGGCGGAGACGAGATGATGGAAGTGATTCCCGTTGAGGAGACCCCGCGCGAACTCGCTGCGCCCGAACGCGAGGAATCCCCGGCGGCCGGCGGGGCAAAGCTCGTAGGACCGTCCGGAGGAGAGCCGTGAGAACGTGCGATAGGGGGCGCGAGATGGAACTCGGCGCCGGTAGGATCGCAGAACCGGCGGATACCAAAAAAAATCGGGGACGCATTGCTGCATCCCCGACCGTACCTCTCCGAACTTCGGAGCGGCTTATCTCTTCTTCTTGGCTTTCTTTTTCGCTGCCATTTTTTCTCCTCTCAGTTTCTTTCTAATCTTCCGCCAGCTACGGCCAGCGGAGCGCGTTTTCAATCACCATGTATAGTGATTGCTGCGATGCTTGTCAAGAGGAAAGTGAAAAAGTTGAATCAAAAATTAAAATTGGAAGATTCTGATGCGTACAAAAAATCAGTTTTTTGCGGGCGACAGGAAGCGATGGCGGGCGATCACACGCGCTCCACGCATGGAAACACGCACGCCGATGCGGTGCAATTTCCCATCCGCCGGGACCGGCGCGAAACCCAGCAGATATGCGGTCCGCGCCTCTTTCATCAAGCGCGGATACGCATCCTCCAGAGCATTCTTCCTTTCGACGAAGGATTCATCTCCCCCTGTCTCCACAGCCAGGCGCGAGAGCAAATCTTCTTTCTTCAGTATCCATCCCAATCCAAAATTCACGGCGAAGACACTTACACCCCTTGCCTGAAGCGATCGGACCACATCGTGCTAGGAAAAATCGTTGTCGGTCCCGTTGATGCCGTCGGAGATCACCAGGATCATGCGGCGCCGCTCCGGCGGTTGATCTCGCAGTTGTTGGGAAGCGGTGTAAAGCGCGTCCATCATGCGCTTGCCCACCGGCGGAGCGCCAATGGGAACCGTCCCCGGTTGGTTGATAGGCGTGCCATTCCTCATGGCGGGACCGCCGATCGGTCCCCCCAGAACCAGCGGGCCGGTCCCGGCGCCTTCCGGGAGCGCTGTGTCTAACGCCTTCCCCATGTCTCCGGCTGCGATGTGAAGTCCACCAGACGGTGGATGGTTTCGTCAAAGGTGTAGGCTTCCGATACATCCTGGGGGAGAAAACAGTTCTGCAAATCGGGCAGCATGTTACGCACGGTATTAACCGAGCTTACGGAAAGGCCAGTGTCCACCAGCACCACGACAGCAAGCGGCCCGATCTCATTCGAAAAATACTTTACCGGCCTTTCCTGGCCGTCCACAATAATGCGGAAGTCCCCCTGGGTGAGAGACGGCAGAAGATGCCCACGACGGTCCTTGACGGTGACCGGGACCAAAACAAGCTGCACGTTGCGCCTGAGTTCCAGCCCCTGAAGCTGGCGCTGAGATTTGTCCCGATGTTGGACTTGGCACGCGGCAGGCGAGGAGGATGCCAAAAGCAACGCCACAAGTAGAGCTGCCATCATATGATGCAGCCGGTACGAATTGGCGGAGCCAAACACTGGTTTTTGTTGCCTCACCACTTGGGATGCTCATCTCGCTGATGGGTTGGCTTCAAGAGAAGCCGCCGCAATGCCTCGACGTCTGAAAATGGCGCTTGGAAAGGATAATTTATGAACGATCTGTTGCCCGAGGGCAGTCAACCGGCGATTGATGACCTCAGACCTTTCCCATCCCCTTGGGTTAACGGACAGCAATTGGGGTTCCGTGGGCTCTGGAGATTCTCTCATCCGATCAGGGCCTGCATCAGCCGGTGGAACCGGTCCCGACAGGGAGTGTTCGCTCTGCTGTTTTGCTTGTTGGCCGCCTTGGGCCTATTCGCTCGAAAGCCTGCTTTCATTTCAAATTTGTGGGCAGCGCCGCAACCCGCTTGGGCTTATCAATCCAATGGCCCGGAACCCGGCCAGCCGGTCACGATCCCTCCGGCCCGGCAACAGACGCAAACCAGCCCCACCTTTCGCGTCCAGACAGAGGTCGTGAACGTCTATGCGGTGGTGAAAGACAAGCACGGCCGCTTGATCCCGAACCTCAACAAGGATGACTTTGTTTTGACCGAAGACGGCGTGCCGCAGCAGATTAAGTACTTTTCAAAATCAACCGATACGCCGCTCACCATGGGAATGATGATCGATACCAGTCCCAGCCAGGGACGCGTGCTCCAGGTCGAGAAGGATCAGGCCGATTCCTTTCTGCATGAGGTGCTGAGGCCGAAAGACCTTTGCTTCGTCATCCACTTCGATGTTGACACCGAAATCCTGCAGGACTTAACCGCCAGTCTGCCCCTGCTGACCCAGGCCATCGACCAGACCGTCATCAATGGTGGCGGAGCGGGACCGCTTCCCGGAACTTTTCCCAGCGCCGGCGCCGGAGCCACCCATCTTTATGACGCCATTTATCTCGCCGCCCATGACATTCTTCAGCATGAAGTGGGTCGAAAGGTATTGATCATTCTCTCCGACGGGGTTGACCAGGGGTCGTCCATGAAACTCCGCCAGTCGCTTGATGCCGCGCAGCAGGCGAATGCCATCATCTACGCCGTCGATATCGTGGACCGCATGTTCTATATCCATTCCGGCGGTTTTGGAGAGGGTGGCGATTCGGTGCTCCATAAACTGGCCCAGGAGACGGGCGGGGAAAACATTCGAGTTTCGCGCTCCAGGGACACCTCAGAGGCTTTCCAGCGCATCGCCGAGGAGCTTCGAACTCAATATCTTCTGGGCTACACTCCCACCAATCAGAATCACGATGGAACGTTCCGGCGGATCAAAGTGCAGGCAAAAGACGGCAACGATAAGGTGCAAGCCCGCCTGGGTTACTATGCCCCCAGGGATTAGGGGCTGTCAGATAACAACTGTTCCATTTCGGACCCAATACATCCCCTCACCCCTACCCTCTCCCCGCAAGCGGGGAGAGGGTGACGCGGGGAAGCAGTGCTTCCCGTCGCGGCGGGTAAGGGGTGCCGGTTGGAAGATGGAACAGGTATTTCTGAAAGGGCCCTTAGCGCCATCTTCCATTCGATGAGAACTTGTCACTACTGCCGTAGCGCAATCAGTGGATCGACCTTCGTCGCCCGGCGGGCAGGGGAGTAACATGCGGCCAGAGCCACGCCGGACAGGTGAGACAAATGCAACAAAATATTTTGGAGGGCGGAGCGGACGGCACGCGCGGGCGTTTTTTCCGATGTGGACTGCTGTAGCGGCGGGCTTTAGCCCGGCACTCTCCGTGCTCTGGCGGGATCCCATGGGAACAGA
>Ga0307372_10012277_pt1 | contig 11254 bp, 10 predicted proteins | sample OX1MG_FD_202533 | JGI IMG/M metagenome (GOLD analysis project Ga0307372, IMG submission 202533) | Soil microbial communities from Risofladan, Vaasa, Finland - OX-1 | ecosystem: Environmental > Terrestrial > Soil > Coastal area > Acid sulfate soil | place: Finland: Risofladan, Vaasa | collected...
ACCAAGGTCGAGGGGGACGATGACGGGCTCGCGTTCGCGCATGTACGCGGTGAGGTCCTCGGAGAGCGCCGCTGCCCGGTTGGTCTCTTTCTCTATCCGATCGAGGTAGCCGTCGAGCTCGGGGACGTCGTAACCGGTGAGACTGTTGCGGGCGAGGAACAACAGGTTGATGGCAGCCCCCAGTGGGTTGCGAAGCTCGTGGCCGATCACGGTCGCCATTTCCCCGACAGCAGAGAGCCGTTCCCTGCGCACCAGAGACGCCTGGGCTGCCAGCAGTTCCTCAGTGCGTTCTGCGGCAACCGCTTCGGCATAGCGTCGTCGCCGGGCGAGGATCTCCGAAGTGGTCCCGATCAACAGGGCAACGAGCAATCCCGCGGCCAGGACAATCCACGGCGTCAGACGGGACGCTGTCCCAACCAGGGATTCCTTGGCACTGGCGACGACGAGCCATTTCGTGCTGCCGACCGTGATGGGCGAGCTCGCCACAGGGCCCGGCAGGGGCCGATCGCCCAGACTCCCCAAGACCAGCTGTGTTGGGTCGGCCGTTGCCGACGCGTACACACCGAGATTGAGATTTCCGTAGGGATTGGCTGCACCTGAGATGGGGACGCCCGGATGTATCTCCTCTAGTTCGATGACTACCGTGCCTTGCGGGCCGGAAACGGAACTTACCAAGAATCCGATAAACGTCTTGTCCCCGATGTGGAGGACATTCGTCGTCGAAAACTTCGGCCCGGCGCTCGCCGCCGCGGTGGCAAGCGATGCGGGAAGAGCCTGGCCGACCACAAAGTTCGGCCCGGCAGCCAGGTCCACGGTGTACCGACCCGCGACCGCATCGGCGACGGCTACCGAAGTGGTCGGGCTGACGGTCATCAGCTTGGCCTGCGCCTGGAACAGGCTCGGCGAGTCTTGCGTCGCCAACATCACTTCGCCGAGCGTGGTAAGTGGCGGCCCGATGGCGGCGACCGCCTCGTCGAGGGTCAGTGCGAGCTGGCTGGTGTTGCTCTGAAGAAGTGATTGTTCTTGGGAGGCGACGCTATGCCTCAGAAACAGAAAACTTGCGACGACCAGCACGACGACGATGATCGTCACCACCACTGACATGGGCCTTACGAAACCCGTGTTCCTTTTCATCGCACCCCCTGCTTGCCGTCTGCGACAAACCTACTTCGCAAATGCCGTCGGCCTGATGAGAACCGCCGAGGGTGAACCTCTCGGCCGCCGTCTGGGCCACGGCCTCCCTTACTCCGGTCTCGCGACTTGGGGGTAGGGAACTCACGTCGCCTTCAACCGCCCTACGCCTCGTCCGGAGTCATCGATTCGGGATCATCGAGCAGCACCCCGACCTCAGCTGCCTCGATCACATCCAAGGGGAGCTGGTCATCGTCGGTCTCGTCATCGAAATCGATCTCGCTGTCACGGGGAGCCACCTCGGCGGCATCTTCAGGTACAAGATGTACCGGTTCTTCGGGAACTCGATCGCTGTGGGTTTCGCTCATGACGATATTGTCGTTCCGAAGAACATCCCGACGACAGAGTCCAAAGTCCCTGAGCGCCTCCACTACTCGGTCCTAGCGGCACTGTGGTTGGAGGTCGCAGGCTGCGTCCCAGCCGTAGACGCCACACCGGGTGAACCCTTGCGGCTGCCACCGGGGCCACGACTGCCGAGCTGATTGATCGGGCCGACCACGCATCGCCCGCTGCGGCCCTCAGATACCAGCCTGCGACGGAGGACACGGATCAGGCTTTGGCGGATGCTTTGGCGGATGCTTTGGCGGATGCTTTGGCGGATGCTTTGGCGAAACTGGCGAAACTGGCGAAACTGGCGAAACTGGCGGCTCCTGCGGATGTTCGGCGGAATGCGCCGCGCGATAGAGCGCGATGGATAGTCAGAACTGAACACGGGAAGAGCGAAGGCCGATCCATTTTGATCGGCTGATCTGCATAGATGCTGAGCAGTCCCAACGGGATTTGAACCCGTGTCTCCACCTTGAGAGGGTGATGTCCTAGGCCTCTAGACGATGGGACCGTGCCAAGCTGCCCCTCCCGAGGCAGATGCAATGGTGATGCTGCTACGGCACCCTTGGCGGGGCGTCGTAAGCGCTCGGGGGGGAGGGCTCGAACCTCCAACCTCATGAACCAGAATCATGCGCGCTGCCAGTTGCGCCACCCCCGAATGGGCGAACGGCCAATTTAGCCGACGTGAGGCCTCCACCGGGAATGTTCCCAGCTCACCGACAGGCTGCCTCCGCATCGGGTCCCCGCCCCCGAGATCCGGGCGACCTCGCCGCTCACCAGGGCCCGTCTCAGCCGAGCGACGAGTGGAGCGAGGTCAGATGGTTGAACCCGATGATCCGTCCCAATCCCACTCCCACCGTCTCTTTGGCGTAGTACGGGACCGCCGACCAGCCTTTGATGGGAGACGTCTGGGTCGGTGTCGCTGATGCGGTGAGGCCCATCGACGAGGCGATGGCCAGGCATCGGGCTTCGTGGAACCCGTCGGTTACCAACAGGATGCTCTTGTCGCCGTGGGCCAGGAGCAGGGGCGAGGCGTCCGCCAGGTTCTCCCATGAGTCTCTTCCCCCTGCCTCATAGATGTCCGGCCCGGGTATTCCGTTGGCGACGAGGTACCGGGCCGACGCCTGGGCCTCGGTGAAGATATCGCCGGGTTCCTTGGAGCCGGTGACCACGATGTTGGTGGCGTACTGCTGTTGCCAGAGGAGCTTGGCTTCGTTCAATCGAGCTTGGAGATCAGGAGACGGCACACCGTTGTACTGCGCGGCGCCCATCACCACGATGGCCCCCGCCGCATGCGGTTGGTAGTGGCGACCGGTCAGGTACACCTGGACGGCCGTCACCACCAGGTAGACCACGATGGCGGCAAGCAACAGCAGGATCATCCGGAAGATCAATCGCACCAGCCGGATCCCGGCGAACGTGGCAAGAAGGCCCACGTGGCTAGGACTTCTCCGCCCGCAACCGCTCCAGGGCCGAGCTCAACCGCTCGAGCACCTTCTCCGGTCCCAGTACCTCGAGGGCTTCGAACAGTGGGGGTCCCACCCGACGTCCGGTGACCGCCACTCGAATCGGGGCTTGGGCCTTGCCCAATTTGCGACCGATTCCCTCCCCGACGGCCAAGGTCGCGGCATGCAGGGCCTCGGCGGTCCAGTCGTGCCCGGCCACTTCCTGATATGCGGTCATGGCCGTCGCCAGGATGCTCTCGGCCAGGTCGTCCCCGGTCATGGCCCGGGCCCAGGCGTCATCATCGATGGTGGGCTGGTCGACGAACATGAAATCGACCATGGTCGGTACCTCACCGAGTACCGCCACCCGCTCCTGCACCAGCGGGGCCAGGCGCCGGAACACCTCGGGGTCGAAGGCGCCGTCGGGCCACGGCGCCGACGCCCCGGTCAGCCACGGCTTGCAGGCGCCGATGAACGCATCCACCGGCATGGCCCGGATGTACTCGCCGTTGAGGTGGGCGAGCTTGACCACGTCGAAGAACGCCGGTGAATGGTTGACGTCCTTCAGGTCGAACCACTGCACCAGTTGATCGGCGTCGAAGACCTCCTCGCCGCCGGGGGGGCTCCAGCCCAGCAGGGCCAGATAATTCACGAACGCCTCCGGCAGATACCCCTGGTCGCGGTAGGACTCGACCGCCACCGGGTCACGCCGCTTGGACAGCTTCTTCCGCTGCTCGTTGACCAACATGGGCAGGTGGGCGAAGACCGGAAGCGGCGGGACGGGCTCGGGCTCGTCACCGGTGATCCCATCGGTGACCCAGCCGATGGAGGCCAAGGCCTCCCACACCAGGACGCCCCGGGGGGTCGTGGGGAGGAGGTCCTCGCCCCGGATCACGTGGGAGATCAACATGTCGATGTCGTCGACCACGTTGGCCAGCACAAAGAGCGGGGCCCCGGAGCCCTTCACCGCCACGAAGTCGTCCATCGCCGAATTGGGAAACTCGACGTCCCCCCGGATCACGTCCACCACCGTGGTGATGCCGGTGTCGGGGGTCAGGAACCGGAGGGCCCGGCCTTCCCCCCGGGGCAGCTTGCGGTCCCGGCAGTACCCGTCATACCCGGGCGTCAGGATGCCGGCCGCCTTGTTGCGGGCGTCGACCTCCTCCCGGGTGCAGTCGCAGGCATAGAGGAATCCGGCATCCCACAGGCCGTCGACGGCCTGGCCGTAGCGTTCGGTGCGGGCGGACTGGTGGTAGGGACCTTCGTCGGGGTCCATCGACAGCCAGTGCATGGCCGTCACGATCCCGTCCACCCACTCCTGGCGGTTCCGCTCGGTGTCGGTGTCCTCGATGCGGAGCACGAAGGTTCCACCCGACTTGCGGGCGACCAGCCAATTGAACAGCGCGGTACGAGCGCTACCTACATGGAAGTAGCCGGTTGGAGACGGGGCGAAACGAACTCTGGGGAGGCCCCCGGACACGCCGGGGTTACTCGTCCTCGATGATGGTGATGGCCCCGGTGGGGCAACCATTGGCCGCCTGGCGGACCTTCTCCTCCAGGTCCGCGCCGGGATGCTCGTTCAACACGTAGAGAAACCCGTCGTCCCGCACCTCGAACACCTCAGGGGCGATCCCCATGCAGACAGCGTTGCTGGCGCACTCGTCATAGTCAACGACAACCTTCATGCGACCTCCGGAGCTCGGCGAACGGTTCCGAGTGTATCGGCCCGCGTCGGTCACACCCGGCACTCGGCCACTTTCGGCTAGAACTCTTTGGGTGACCGCTCCCGCTCTGACCGCCTGCCCCCCGACCCCGGACACGACCCGTCGTCGTCGGGGTCGGATCGCCACCGCCATCCTGGTGGCGATGGCGGTGACGGTCACCGCCTGTTCCTCGGGCCCGTCGTCGTCGGGGTCGACGACCACCACGACGGCTGGGGGGTCCACCTCGACCACCGGGTCGGGGTCGGGACTGCCCGCCATCCGTCACGTGTTCGTGATCATGCTGGAGAACGAGGGCTACGCGGCGACCTTCGGCAACCCGGGTGCCGACCCCTATCTGGCCGCCACCCTTCCAGGCAAGGGAGCCCTGTTGTCGAACTACTACGCCACCGGCCACTTCTCCAATGACAATTACATCTCCTTCGTGTCGGGCCAGGCGCCGAACCCCTCCAACCAGGCCGATTGCCAGACCTTCTCCAACTTCCCCGCCACCGCCACGGTGGCCGGCAACGGGCAGATCTCCGATGCCGGCTGCGTCTTCCCGGCGTCGGTGCCCACGGTGGCCAACCAGCTGACCGCCTCCGGGCTCAGCTGGAAGGGGTACATGGAGGACATGGGCAACCTCGCCACCCGCGAGTCGCCGACCTGCGGCCATCCGGCGGTCGGATCCGCCGACCTGACCCAGAGAGCGGTGCCCGGCGACGGCTATGCCACCCGGCACGATCCCTTCGTCTACTTCCACTCGATCATCGACAACACCGCGCAGTGCAGTGCGCACGTGGTCCCCCTCGGCACCACCACCGGGTCCCTGCCGGCCGGGACTCCTCCCGGCACCACCGGCTTGCAGAAGGACCTCCAATCGGTGGCCTCGACGCCCAACTTCAGCTTCATCACCCCCAACCTCTGCAACGACGGCCACGACAGCCCCTGCGTGAACCAGACTGGTCAGGCATCCCAATTGGCCAACGTCGACGCCTTCTTGCAGCAGTGGGTACCGCTGATCACCGACTCCCCCGCCTTCAAGAAGGACGGGCTGTTGGAGGTCACCTTCGACGAGGCCGACATCGGTGATGCCACCGCCTGCTGCGGGGAGGTCGCGGGACCGGCGGCGCCGCAACCGGGCACCAGCGGTCCGGGTGGGGGTCGGATCGGCACCGTGCTCATCTCGCCGTTCATCCACCCCGGCACCGTCAGCACGGTGCCGTACAACCACTACTCGTCGCTGGCCACCATCGAGGACCTGTTCGGACTGGCCCGGCTCGGCCAGGCCAGGACAGCCAGCGCGACCTTCGGCAAGGACGTCTTCGGTTAAGGCTTGTCGGCGCCCAGCACCCACATGGCGAAGAATTGGGACCCGCCGCCGTAGGCCTGGCCGAGGGCCCGCGTCACGCCGTCGATCTGGTGCTCGCCGGCCTGGCCCCGGACCTGCATGGCCACCTCGAGGAACCGGAGCATCCCGGACGCGCCGATCGGGTTGGACGAGAGCACCCCGCCCGAGGTGTTCCAGGGGATGTCGCCGTCGAAGGCGGTGGCCCCGGACTCGGTGAGCTTCCACCCGTCTCCCAGGTCGCAGAAGCCGAGGTTCTCCAGCCACATCGGCTCGTACCAGCTGAACGGGACATAGACCTCGGCCACGTCGATCTCCGCCCGAGGGTTGGTGATCCCGGCCTGGGCGTAGACGTCGGCCGAACAGTCCCGGCCGGCTTGAGGGTTCACCTGGTCCCGGCCGGCGAACATGGTGGGCTCCGAGCGCATGGCCATGCCGTGGATCCACGCCGGCGGGTAGCCCCCGGACACCGAGTCCTCGGCGGCCAGCACCATGGCGGCGGCGCCGTCCGACGACGGACACGCCTCGAGGTAACGGAGGGGGTCCCACAGCATCATCGAGTCCTCGACCATCTTCATGTCGATGTCGGAAAGGTGAAGGTGGGCGTAGGGGTTCCGGAGGGCATTGAGCCGGTCCTTGACCGCCACCATCCGCCCGATGTACTCGGGCGCGCCCGAGCGTCGCATGTAGGCGCGGATATGGGGGGCGAAATACCCACCGGCCCCGGCCAGCAGTGGCGCGGCGAACGGCTGGGGCACCGACAGGGCCCACATGGCGTCGGAGTCCGACTGCTTCTCGTAGGCGACAGTCAGCACCCGCTTGTGGATCCCCGACGAGATGAGGTGGGCGGCCACCAACGAGGTCGACCCTCCCACCGACCCGGCGGTGTGGACCCGGAACATCGGCTTGCCCACCGCCCCGAGGGCCGGCGCCAGGTACAGCTCCGGCATCATGCTTCCCTCGAACATGTCCGGGGCCTTGCCGATCACCACCGCGTCGATGTCCGACCAGGTGAGGTCGGCATCGGCGAGCGCCATCTTGGCCGCCTCCCGGACCAGGCCGGCGATCGAGATGTCGTCGCGCTTGGCCTTGTGGTGAGTCTGCCCCACCCCGATCACTGCACAACGATCAGCCATCACTCACCCTCCAGCACGCAGACGAGGTTCTGTTGCAGGCACGGCCCGGAGGTGGCGTGGGCCACCGCCCGTCCGGCCTCGCCCGAGGCGATGCGGACGGCGGCCTCGCCGATGCGGATGAGGCCGGCCGACATGATCGGGTTGGCCGCCAGGGGTCCACCCGACGGGTTGATGCGGACCCCGTTCCCGAGGCCCAACGCCTCTTTGAGGATGATCTCCTGATGGGCGAAGGGGGCGTGGAGCTCGGCCACGTCGATGGAACCGTCGGCCACACCGGCGACCTCGCCGGCCTTGGCCGTCGACGGCGACGAGGTCAGGTCCCGAGCCCCGAGCGAGTGGGTCTCCATGCGGTGGTCGAAGCCGGAGATCCACACCGGGGTGTCCGACCATTCCCGCGCCTTGTCGCCGGCGGCCAGGACGATGGCGGCGGCCCCGTCGGTGATCGGCGGCAGCGCATGGCGACGGAGGGGGGACACCACATAGTCGTCCTTCATCAGGGATTCGGCGCTGATGTCGCTGGCCACCTGCGCCTTGGGGTTGCCCATGGCGTCCTTGCGGCTACGGGAGGCGATGGCGGCGAAGTCCTCTTCGGTTGCCTTGCCCGCGTCGATCAGCGCCCGGGCCTGGAGTGCGGCCAGGCTCACCGGGTCGGGCCACAGCGGGGCCAGGTAGTAGGGATCGAGCTGGAGGGCCAGGATCTCACTGAGGTTCCCGGGGGACGAGCGACCGAATGAATAGACGAGGGCGGCGTCGATCTCCCCTTCCTGCAGGAGGACCCAGGCTTCGTACAGCGCCCAGGCCCCGTCCATCTCGACATGGCTTTCGGCCCTGGGAGGCCACACCCCGACGGCGTCGAGGGCGGTCACGAAGCTGAAGGGGCCACCGATCAGGTAGTCGGTGGAACCCGAGCAGATGAAGCCGATGTCGTCCTTGGTGATCCCGATGTTGGCGAACACCTCGGCCACCACCGGCTGCAACATCTCGACCTCGTTGCGCTCGTTCTCCCGGCGCACGTTATCCGCCTGGGCGAACGAGGCGATCGACACCGGTCGGCGCACCGGCTTCCGGGCCGTGGCGGCGGCGCTCATAGGTACTCCTTGTAGGTGTCGTAGTCAGCGTCCGGCTCCCCGCTCGGGCGGAAGTACTTCACCGACGCCAGGCTCGGGGTCAGCTCCTCCGGTGCCACCCACACGGCTTCGACCCGCATACCCATGCGGATCTGGTCGGTGGGGATCTCCTGGATGAGGCCCATGAACGAGAGGTTGGCCCCGTCGAGCAGAACCTGGGCGCAGATGTAGGGGATCTCGATGGACTGGCCGGCGAACGGCACGTTGACCACGCAGTAGGTGGTCACCGTCCCGGTGTTGCCCAACTCGACCTCCTCGGTGGTCGGCACCCCGTCGGTGGGGCACGAGCCCCGGGAGGGGACGTAGACCTTGCCGCATTTCGGGCAGCGCTGGCCGATGAACTTGCCCCGCTCGAGACCGCGGAGGAAATGGGAGAGGGCGATGCCGGGGGTGAATTCGAAGTCGAGGCGGATGGGGGTGGCCAGGGTGGTCACCGGGCCCCGCTCCTCGGTGGTTGTCTCGTCATCCATCAGGACCCACCCCCTTCGGGGACGAAGGCCTCGATGTCGGCCATGGCCCCGATCCGCTCGGCGGCCGGGCGGAACCGTACGGTGACCCGGTCCCCGGTGGCGATCCGGCCAGGACCGCCGGCGTCGACCACGTGCAGCATGGCGGTGTCGGCCCCATCGAGGCGGATGAGCGCCCAGGCGAACGGCCTGTCCAGCGGGTGCTTCGGCAGCGGGTCGGACACCCAGGCCCAGGACTCGACCACCCCGCCGGGACCGACGTCCACCGCCTCGCCGGTGTCGTCACCGGTGGCCGGGTCGTACTCGGTGGGAGGGACGATGACCGACCCCCCGCTTCCCCGAACCCCGGTCAGCTTCCCGTCACGCAGGCCGGTGAGGAACGCGCCGATGACCGGTCCCACCGAACGCGAGTACGGGTATTCGAGGACGTGACTGGCGTGCAACGCCTCGCTCTCGGGCATCCGACCCCTCCCTCTGATGTCTCGTCGAACGTCAACGCGGAAAAGTAGAACACATTTCAGTTTTGTGCGCCAACAGGGGGGGTCCTGCCCGGGTCCGGTAGCCGGATCCAACTAAGGTCGGACGGGCCCCGCCCGAGGTCGGCGGGACCACCGACACGAGCGAGGTGACGTGCACAGTCCCGATCAACCCGGGTCCGAGGGTGGCCCCACCTCGAAGCGGCCCAACATCCTGCTGGTGGTGTCCGACCAGGAGCGCCAACGCTCGTGGCTTCCGGCCGGCACCTCGTTGCCGTGGCGGGACCGCCTGCGGGCCGAAGGGCTGGAGTTCACCAACTACTTCACCCACTCGTCGCCGTGCTCCCCCAGCCGAGCCAGCCTGTTCACCGGGCGCTACCTGGCCGGCCACGGGGTCAACGACAACGTGATCATGCCCGAGCACCAGGAGTTGCCGACCTCGGTGCCCACCCTCGGGTCCCTGCTCGACGGGGCCGGCTACCGGTCGTCCTATATCGGCAAATGGCACCTGTCGCAGTCCCCGACCCCCGACATGGAGGCCTACGGCTTCGCCGACTGGGACGGCAACGACCGCCACTTCATGGGATGGGCCGGCACCGGGGTGCACTTCGACCCGATCATCGCCGCCAACGCCGCCCACTGGTTGAAGGCCAACGCCACGCCCTCCGTCGGGGCCGATGCCGATCAACCGGCCTCCGACCCGTGGTTCCTGACCGTGGCGCTGGTCAACCCCCACGACGTGATGTGGTTCCCCATCGATCAGCCCGGCTACCGGGAGCGCCATCCCGACGACGTCGCCGGGGTCCGCTCCATCCTGGAGTCGGCCGCCTGGAAGGACGACGACCCGCTCCCCGTCTACACCGACAGCTACGACGAGGTCGTCGACAGCCTGCCAGCCAACTTCGACGACGACCTGCACGCCAAGCCCGAAGCGCACCGGCAGTGGCGCTGGGACCAGCAACACGGCCTGTGGGGCTACATCGACCCGTCCGACACCCGGGCGTGGCTTCGCCATCTCGACTACTACGTCCACCTCCACCAGCTGGCCGACCGCAACCTCGGCACCGTCCTGGCCGCCCTGGAGGAATCCGGCGCCTGGGACGACACCATCGTGATCTTCACCTCCGACCACGGCGACATGTGCGGTTCCCACGGGCTCCGATCCAAGGGGCCGTTCGTCTACGACGAGATCATGCGGGTGCCGCTGTACGCGAAGGTCCCCGGGGTCACCGCCCCCGGGTCCGTGACCTCCGCGCTCGGGTCCCACGTCGACCTGGCCGCCACCATCTGCGGGCTGGCCGGGGTGGCCCCCTCGGCGGTGGGCCCCACCGTTCAGGGGACCGACCTGTCCCCCGTCCTCGCCGACCCGTCGGTGTCGGTCCGCGACCACGTGCTCTTCGCCCAGGATTCCGCCCAGACCGAGAACCTCAACAAGGTGCGCTACGCGCTGCGGGGCTTTTTCGACGGCCGGACCAAGTACGCCCGCTACTACGGGGTGGGCGGCGGCAAGCCGTCGACCGGGCTGTGGGGGAAGTCGCCGGGGACCAAGCTGTTCGACGTCGACTGCTCGTTCGACGACAACGACCACGAGTGGTACGACCATGATTCGGACCCGGACGAACTGGTCAACCTGGGCAACGACCGGGCCCGCCGCCGGGAGCTACGCGATGTCTACGAACGGATGCGGACCTACGAGGCCGAATCCTTCGTTCCCTTCGGCGCCTCGGTGAGCTGATCGGCCAGCTGCAGACGGAGACGCTCGGCCAGCCCCCGGCATCCGGCCTCGATCATGGTCAGGCAGGCCTCGAAATCGGAGCTGTCGCCGTAGTAGGGGTCGGGCACGTCCATGCGGCCCTGCGCCTTCGGGTCGTAGGAGCGCAGCAGCACCAACTTGGGCTCATGGTGGTCTCGCCCGCCGGACTGGTGGCGGGCCAGGCTGCGGAGGGTCTGGTGGTGGTGGCGGGCCATCGACACCACCAGGTCGGTGTCGTCGAGCCACGAGGTCTCGAAGGCCCGGGCCCGGTGCCCGTGGTCGAC
>Ga0307372_10012278_pt1 | contig 11253 bp, 8 predicted proteins | sample OX1MG_FD_202533 | JGI IMG/M metagenome (GOLD analysis project Ga0307372, IMG submission 202533) | Soil microbial communities from Risofladan, Vaasa, Finland - OX-1 | ecosystem: Environmental > Terrestrial > Soil > Coastal area > Acid sulfate soil | place: Finland: Risofladan, Vaasa | collected...
CCGCGAGCTGAGGGAACTCACTCGCTACAGGCAGAAGCTGGTGCATCTGCGGACCAGCTGCAAGGACCAGGTCCACGGCGTGCTGGCCAAGCTCGGCGTCACGGTGACCTGCACCGACATCTTCGGGGTGGCCGGGTCGGTGTGGCTGGACGGGCTGGGCCTGCCGCAGCCCTATGCCGGGAAGGTGACCTCGCTGCGGCATCTGGCCGGTGAGCTGTCCACCGAGATCACCATGCTGTCCGAGGTGATCGCCAGCCTGCTGGCTGGTGACCGCGGCTACCAGGTGATCCAGCAGCTGCCCGGGATCGGCCCGGTGCTGGCCGCGGTCATCACCGCCGAGATCGGCGAGGTCACCCGGTTCAAGAACGCGGGCCAGCTGTGCTCCTGGGCCGGGCTGACCCCGCGGCACCGCGAGTCTGACACCAAGGTCGCCCGCGGGCATGTCACCAAGCAGGGCTCGCGGCTGCTGCGCTGGGCGCTGATCGAGGCCATCCAGCGCATCCCCAAAGACTGCGTGATCGGCGGCGTCAAGGACGCCATCATCGCCCGCCGCGGGAAGGAAGCCAAGAACATCGCCAAGGTCGCCGCCGCTCGCCGCCTGCTCACCCTGGTCTTCTACGGGATGCGCGACGGGCAGATCCGCTGCCTGGCCAAGCCGCCCGCCGGCCCCGCCGCGACCCAGCCGGCCCGGGCGGCATGACCAGGCCCTGGCCAGCGGCCAGGCGCGAGGCCGCCAAACATTCTGCCCCCCGTCAGGCGCGAGGCCGCCGTCTATTCTGCCCCCCGCCCCCCGGCGGGCGCGGCGCCCCTGTGATTGGCCCCGCCTGACCGCTCTTTGACGCGGACCCGCCCCATGCCCCCCGGCCACGGCCGGGGACACGCGAAGGGATGAATGCAGCCAGCGGCACTGCCCCGCACCGGGATGACTCCGGAACCTGGGACGACCTGACACAACCGAATACCCCCGCACGGCCCCCGGCTCCCCGTTTCCCGCCGCCAGATCATCGGGCTCCCGGGCGGTCACCTCAAGGACGCCTGCGGCGCCGCGGCGCGGCCGGGCTGCGCCCGGTCCTTGACCTGCCCGCCCGCTCGCCACGGACATGGCAGCTACCGGGAAACAGGAGACGCCAGTCACGCCCGCCCGCACAACCACCACAAACCAGAAAACTCCAGCTCAGATCCGCCTTGACACGGCACCGCTCCTTCAGGGATGAATGTTCTCCAGGGGTCGCCAGCCTGTGGCACGATGTTGCACCAGATGCTTCGCGGAGAGCTTTTGCAACACGTCTTCGTGGGTGTGGTGCTCGTTGTCGCTGCTGCTCTGAAGCCCGCTGTCCTCGGACAGGCTGCGTCGTGCAACACGTGTGGCGTGACTATCCGATTTTGATCAATCGCTGACCTGCTGGAATCGTCAAGACGTCCAGTTCATCCTGGTCTGGACCCCCAGAGAAACGAGGAGCACGCCGATCCGCACCTGGTCGCCGGGTTCGCTGATCCGGCGGAACTTGAACCGGAACGCCGCCCCGGCCGGTCACCGGATGTGCGCCGTCTGGCCGGGTTGCTGGCCCAGCCGCTGGCAGCCCTGGCCGGGCCGGGCTACGGCAAGCCGGTATGGCACTGCGCGGTGCGCGCTGCGCCCGAGGACCGGGTCCTGTCCGATGCGGAGTGGGCGCAGGTAGCGGCCGGGATCATGGACCGGACCGGGCTCGCACCCGAGGGTGACGACTTGGGGGTGCGTTGGGTGGCGGTGCGCCACGCCGATGATCACATTCACATAGTGGCGACCCTGGCCTGCCAGGACGGCACCGGCCGAAGATCTGGAACGACTTTTACCGGGTGCGGGAGGCATGCCAGGAAGCCGAGCGCCGGTTCGGGCTGCGCTCCACTGCCCCGGCGGATCGCACCGCCGCCCGCCGCCCGGCCCGCGCCGAGACGGAGCAGGCAGCCCGCCGCGGATGGGCCGAGGCACCCCGCGTGACCCTGCGCCGGGAGGTGTGCACCGCGGCCGCCGGGGCGGGACGGAGCAGGAGTTCTTCACCCGCCTCCAGCAGGCGGGGGTGCTGGTGCGCCAGCGTCAGAGCACGACCAGTCCGGGCGAGGTCACTGGGTACGCGGTCGGCCTGCCCCACCACACCGCGAAGGACGGCGGGGTGATCTGGTACGGCGGTGGCAAGCTCGCACCAGACCTGACCCTGCCGAAACTGCGCGCCCGCTGGGCCAGGCCAGCCGGGCACGACGCGGCCAGCGGGGCAGGGCTGCCGGCCGCGGCGGTCCGTGCTCTGCTCCGGAACACGCTCACCCAGGCAGCGGAGCAATCACAGAATGAGACCGGGTTCTTCGCGGCGCTGCGGGAAGCCGGGGTACAGGTCAGGTTGCGGTTCAGCGAGAGTGATCCGGGACAGGTCACCGGGTATGCCGTCACGCTCCCCGGCCACACCGGTCCCGGCGGAGCACCGGCGTGGTACGGCGGCGGGCGCCTGGCCGCCGGGCTCACTCTGCCCCGTCTGCGCGGCCGCTGGAACCGGGGACGGAGCACACGTCCGGGGCATCGGGGAGCGTTCCGGTTCACCGTCCCCGAACGCGACGCCATTTACGCTCACGCGGCCCGCCAGGCCGCTGCCGCCGCGGAGCACATCCGCCGTTGCGCCCACAGTGATCCGGCCGCAGCGGCCGACGCTGCCTGGGCGGCAGCCGACACGCTGCACGTCGCGGCGCGGGCATTGCGGAACCCGGCATTGCGGTGCGCGGCGGACGCCTACGACCGTGCTGCCCGGGCTCCCCACGGGCGCGTCCCCCGGCGATCCGGCGACGGTGACCAGCTACGCGCCACCGCGCGGCTGATAGCGCTGGCCGGTGACATCACCGGCGACAGCACGCTCACGGCGATCGCACTCGTCGCCAACCTGGCCGCCCTCGCCGCCGCCGTGGCCGACCTGCGCCAAGCCCAGCAGCACGCTGCGCAGTCCGCGGCGGCTCACGCGGCAGCCAGGCACCTGCACACCGCCATGGCCCAAGCCCGGTTACATCCGGCTCGCCCCACCCAGGCCCACACTGCCCGGGCGGGCAGGAGGTCGAACGCGGCCGGCCTCGCACGCGGCGACTTTCCGCTACCGCCACGCCCAGGCAACCCGCTGCCCGTCCAGCACGGCCAGCGCGGCCCAGGTCCGCGCCGGCACCGTGGGCAAGGACCGCTGCCACCACAGCGGGCCGGACCATCCCGGTGACCCCAGGCGGCCTCGCAACAGCAATTGCCGGCTGACGAAGCGCCACTGACGCCGGCCACCTCAGTTATCCACAGGGAGAGTTGCGGGCGTGCACGTGGCGCGTGGAGCCTGTGAGTGGGCCCCGCCGGGCTCCGGCCACGTAAGCAGCCAGCGGAAGGAGGATGAGTCATGCAAGCTCTGGCGAATAGTTACGCGTTCTGGGTACTCGCGTTCCTGGCGATCATTGCCGTGTACCTGCTGCCGACGCTGGTCGGGATAATCCGCAGGGTGGACAGGTTAGCGCTGGTGTTCCTTGTCAACCTGATCGGAGCCCCGACGGGCATCGGCTGGCTCGCAGCCATGATCCTGGCGTTCGGCCCACGCCGGATTCCTGGCCCGCCGCCGGCATCGTGGCCGCCATACCCCCCGCTGACCAGCCGCCTGCCCCAAACCCGCGCGCCGCGCAGCGACGCGCGAACGGGCACCCGCATCTCCAGGCCCTCGTGTCCGGGCGGCGGTCAGCGGACGTAGGTGCCGCGCTGGGGGGACGGCCTAGTACTACAGGGCTAGATCGCGACATCGGCACAGCACTGTAAGTGAGTTCAGCCTCTGCTTGTGCCATTATTGGAAGCGTGGCCATACTTTTCGCGGAACAGGCTGATCTCCCGGACGATGCTGTAACAAGAGAAGATCTTGCCGTGTGGGATACAGAGTTTGAGGGTATCTGCGCGCGGACCGGTACTACAGTCCCGGTTTGTAATCAGCCAAGCGTTCTCCCTGGTCAGAGCCGGGCGCATATCGTGATCGAGACGTTGCTGCTTGTGATACGGCAAGGTCAGTGGTCCGCTCGCGATCAGCCCATGTAACGAACCCGAACTGTAGTACCGGGCCACTGTTCTACCGGACAGATTCTCGCGCTCATGCCGTGCGGTATCTGCGGGGCCTGCTTGCTCCTTTGGAACGGAAGAATGGGTGGACGATCGCCGAGTATGTCGGCCTGCGTGAGCCGAAGGCGCTGCAGCGATTCCTGAACCTCACACCGTGGGACTCAGGCCGGCTGCGTGATCTCGTGCGTGACTACGCGATGGAGCATTTCGCTGACCCGCGGGGAGTGCTGATCGCGGACCCGACGGGATTCGCGAAGAAGGGCCGGAAGTCAGCCGGAGTCCAACGGCAGTACTCGGGCACGCTGGGCCGTATCGATAACTGCCAGATCGGCACGTTCCTTGCCTACGCCAATACGTCTGGCGACCGCGTCCTGATCGACCGTGAACTGTACGTGCCGGGTAACTGGTCAGGTCCCAGGCAGGATTGCAGGTGTGATCATGCGGGGGCGGGCATCCATGGCTGGCCGTCGGTGAGCATGACGAGGGCGTCGAAGAACGTCATGTTGTGCTTGGCGGCGGTGGACAGGTAACTTCGGATCGCGCAGAACTGGGTGGCGCCGGTCAGGGTTCTCAGGCACCCGGAGACCTTCTGGCGGAGCTTGACCATGCGGATGTCGCGTTCGGGCCTTATGTGACCGCGTGATCGTGTCTCACTACCGGTTCGCTGTTATGTGGTCGCCGGGCGTGTCTCACCGGCCGGGTTTGCTGCTAGCTGCTCGCCGGGGCGGGGAGGGCGGCGCTTCGTTGCCCAGGATCAGCTGGATGGCTCCGGCGGCGGCCTGGCGCATCTCGGCGACGAGTCGGCGCAGCTGCCGGTCGTTGGCGATCCAGTCCGCGTAGAGCGCCGCCTCGGTGCCGGTGAGCCGGCGGGTGACAGTCTTGCCGGCCACCTTGGCGGTCCACTGCCAGTACGGGCCGTGCAGGCTGGGCGGGTCGGCCCGGCAGCGGCAGCTGGGGTTGGCGCAGCGGGTGTAACGACGCAGCAGGCTGCCGCCGTGGACGAGCCCGACGTCGGCGAGCTGCCGGGCGAGGTCCTGGTAGCGGCGCTGGTATGCGGCGAGCCGCGCCTGGTCGCGGCGTGGGGTCATCTGGTTCCTCCGGCGTGTCGCTCGATCCTGCTACGCGTTGCTGTCAGTAGGGTCACTGTCTGTTGACGGGTGGGTGGGGGGCGGCGGATGGGTGCTGCGGGGCGCGAAGCGGCTGGCACGTTCGTCAGCGTGCACCGCAGCGAGGCGGCCCGGGCCGCCGGCGCGCCGGGGTTCGCCGATCAGGACGCGGCGGCGGTGCTGGCCCGGGCGGGGGTGCGCGATGGGCAGCCGTTCGTCCTGGGTGCGGATGGCGGCTACGACCTCGCGCTGAACCGGTTCTTCCGGGAGCTGGACGCTTGGGGGGTGCGCGCGGCTAGCAGTGTCAGTGCCTATGCCCGGGACATCGCGGTGTTCTGCCGGTTCCTTGAGCAGGCTCGCGGGGGCAAGAGCATCTGGGCGTGCGATGCTGCGGATCTTGCGGCGTTCAAGCGGGCACGGTTGCACGGCGATCCGGAGCAGTCGGTGTCGGTGTCCACGTGGCGGAGGTCGATCGCGGCGCTGGACAAGTGGGTGGCGTGGGCCAAGTATGAGGGCCTGATCGCAGAACTGCCGTTCCGTTACGCCGACAAGACGGTGTGGACGCCGAACGGGCTGCAGCGGATCCGGGTGAACACCGCTTCCGAGCCGGACCCCGGGCCGGCACCGGTCCGCTTCCTGGCGTTCGGGGATTACCTGACCTGGCGGGATGTCGGATTGGCGGGCAGGCTGCCCGACGGCAGGCCGGACCCGTCATGGCGGGGTCTTCACGACGAGCGCAACTGCCTCTTCGCCGACCTTCTTATCTTCACCGGGATGCGGCTGGGTGAGGCGGCCTCGCTGCTGGTGACGGAACTGCCCGGTATCCGCTCATCCGCCGGGCGGGTGCCGGTGATCTCGCTGGCGGCGGCGGTAACCAAGCGGTCCCGGGCACGTGCGGTTTTCCCGCCGCTGCGGCTGGTCCGCGCGCTGCACCGGTACGAGTCGATCGAACGCGGCGAGCTGGTCGAGCGGATGCGCGCGACGGGCAGGTACCGGGCCGGCGATGACACGGTGCTGGTCCGCCGGGCCGGGCCGCGCAGTGCGGGCCTGGCTGATGGCCGGGCGGTGAGCGTCGGGAAGCTGGATCCGCTGACGCGCCGTCACCTGACGGGGATCGACGGCAGCGGGGAGCTGACCGGGCCCTTGGCGCTGTGGCTAGGTGACGACGGGCTGCCGTTACATCCAGCCGCCTGGCAGGCGGTGTTCGCGCGGGCCAACGACCGGTGCGCCAGGTTCGGGTTCGATGTGCGGGCAACCCCGCACATGCTGAGACATTCCTTCGCGGTTCACATGCTCGGGTTGCTGCTGCGGCAGACGGTCGCCGCGCTCGGCGAAGCGCACACCGCTGGCAGCCTGACCTCGGCGCAGGTGAAGCGGCTGCTGGTCGGGAACCCGGTGCGCAAGCTGCAGCTGCTGCTCGGGCACCGCAACGAGGCGACCGTCTATACGTACCTGGACGTGCTGGACGAGGCTCAGGAGATCGTGGCCTCGGCCTTGGAGCAGTGGGAGACGCAAGCGGCTGTACTGGACCGGCTGGACGAGCAGCCCCGCCGCGATCAGGGCGGCCACGGCGACAGCCTTGATGACGTTCCCGGTCACATGCTGGCCGGCACGGGCTCAGCGAGCGTGACGGGATGACCGGCCGGGGCACCCGGGCCCGCTTTGACAGCGCTGGCGAGCTCGCCGATCCGGTGCCGGTGCCGCGGCTCGGTCCGGTCGTGTTCAGTCTCTCCTTCGGCGGCACGGAAAGGGTCGTGGACCTGTCGGACCTTGCGTGTCCCCTGCTGGTCCGGCCGCTAGCGGCGGCACTGGCCTCGATCGGCGGGGACACCGGCACGATCCGGACCTGGAGCCCGGGCTTCGCGCAGCGGGTGACGCACCTTCGGACGTTCGTGACGTTCGCCGCGGGAGTGCTGGGGCCGGCGGCCGGGCTGACCGACGTGACCCCCCAGTTGCTGGATGACTTCGAGGCCGGGCTGTCACGCCGTTTCGGGACCGGCGCCGGCCCGGTCGGCGTCTACCTGGGGACGGTGGTCCGGCTGATGCGGCTCGCCGCGCAGGACGGGGGAAGCGTGCTGCCCGCCGGGTTGCAGGCCCGGCTGAGTTACGCGGCAACCGAGCGGTGCGAGCCCACGGTCCCGCTGGATGCCTACCCGCTTCCGGTGCTGGTGGCGGTACGCGATGCCGCGCTCGCCGACGTCCGGTCGATCACCGCCCGCCTGGACGCGGGCCGGGCGCTGGCCGCCACGGGGCACGATCCTCAGGCGGCCGGGTGGCTGGCCCGGGAGAACGTGCTGCGGCACATCCTCGAGCACGGGCCGCTGACTGCCAGCAGGATGCGGGAACTCGGCTGGCACAGCAAGCGGCACGGCGGCGCACGGGACCTGAACGACGAGCTGTTCCTCGGCGTCAACGACCTGGTACCGTTCCTGGTCGCGGTGATCTGCCTGACCGGCCTTGAACCCGAATGCGCCAAAGGGCTGCGCGGCGATTGCCTGTCCAGCCCGTCAGGCGGGTTCTGGACACTGGCCTACGACAAGCCGCGGGCACACACCGGTACCGGAAAGACAATGCGGGTCCGCGGCGGGAGTGCCGTTACCCCCGCCGGGTTGATCCAGCTGGCCATCCGCCTGACCCAGCCGGCCCGGGAGCACACCGCAAGCAGCGCGTTGTGGGTTGGCGCCGGTGACGACGGGCTGCGCGCGTACTTCGGCCAAGGCCACCAGATGAACACCCAGGTGCAGGCCTGGATGGCCCGTCACCGGCTAGACCAGCTGGCCGACCACGGTGGCGGCCGGGTCCGGCTGGACCTGCGGCGGCTGCGCAAGACGGTGAAATCCGGGAAGTACCTGGCGGCGGGCGGCGTACTGGACGACTTCACCGCCGGCCACTCCCGCCCGGTCGCGGCGTCCCGCTATGCCAACATCGGCGCGCACCGGGAAATCCACGAGCGGGCCGTCGAAGCCGGGCTGGAACAGGCGCTGGCGGTCGCGCTCCCGCCGCCGGCCGTCGTCCCGGGCGGCGGCACCGAACCGCCCGCGATGCTGACATCCGCCCAGCTCGGCGCAGCCCAGAACGCCGGCAGCGATGTGTTCCTCGCTTCGTGCACGAGCTTCAGCGACTCGCCGTTCGCCCGTAAGCCTGGCGGGCCGTGCCCGGTCGCGGCGTGGGGCTGCCTGGAATGCCCGAACGCGGTCTTCACCGACCGGCACCTGCCCAGCCTCGTCACGTTCGCGGGCTTCCTGCAGGAACAGCGGGAAGCGCTGAGCGAGGCCGAGTGGGCCGCCCGCTACGGCCTTTCCTGGCAGCGGCTGGCCGGCGGCGTGTTCCCGGCCTTCCCTCCCGAACGGCTGGAAGCGGCCAGGATCGCGGCCGCAGCCGATGAAACCGCCGCGGTCCCGGCCCTCCTCCTGGGACAGCTCACATGACGGCCGCCGCAGCGGCCGGTGCTTTCCCGGCAGCCGGCCCGCCCGCCCTCGAGTGCTCAGTTGCCCCGGACGCGCTCGTCCTTCCTGCCCGGATCACTGACGGCCGCCGCGGTGACGGCCCGCGGTTCGCCGACGGCGTGTGGGACGTCACCGCGTTCGTGCCGTGGACCACCCGGGGCAGCAGGATCGACTTCACCACCATCGCCGATCCTGGTCAGCGGCGGACCGCGAAGGAATTCCTGCACTCCAGGATCAACCGGGCGGTCCCGGCCGCAGGCACGACCGCCAGGCCCATGAAGATCACGAACCTGCTCGGGGAGTTCCATGAGGTCCGGGCGATCCTCGCCGACTTCGCGGCAGCAGGAGCTCCCCGGCTGGCCGACGTCACGCCGGCCCTGCTGGCAGGCGTCCTCTCCCGGTGGCGCACCACCTCCGTGGTCGCTGCGGCGGGCAAAGCCGGGGTGGTCAGGCACATGGCCGCGCACGGGCCGTTCCTCACCGACAAGCTGACGTTCATTCCGTGGCTGGGCCGCACAGCGAACCAGGTGGCCGGCCGCGTATCACCGCAGGAGAACATCACCCCCCGCATCCCTGAAGACGTGCTCGCGCCGCTGCTTAAAGCTGCCGTGTTCTACGTCCAGACGGCCGCCGGCGACCTGCTCGCCGCGGGAGCCGAACTCGCCGGGCTGCGCGCAGCCACCGACGGCATGGCCCGCCTCACCAGCGGGCAGGCCCGCGCACGGCTGGAGAATTTCGTCCGGGCCCGCTCGCGGGAAGGCCGCGGGATACCCGCCCAGCGGGGTTCCAGTCCGGAGGCGCGGCAGCCGAACCTGAGGCTCATCTGCCTGTTCGCCGGTATCCCGAGCAACGCCGGCTACCACCGCGAGTACCTTGACGACGCCGCCCGGCAGATCGGGTTCGAAGACGGCGGCCTGAGCTCGCCGCGGTCGCAATGGCCGGGAACCGGGCGGCCCTGGAGGCCTGGCCTGAACGCGAGCAGCCTCGACCAGGAACTGCACCACCTGCGCACCGCATGCTGGATCGTCATCGCCTACCTGTCAGGGATGCGTGACCCTGAAGTACGCGAACTTACCCCGGAGTGCGCGTTCACCGAACCCGGAGCCGACGGTCGTGCCCGCCGCAAACTGCGGGGCCGCGTGTTCAAGGGCCGCAAGCTGTCAGGCGACCAGGCCGACTGGGTGGTTCTCCCGATCGTCCACGACGCCGTCGCCGTGCTACGGCAGGCCAGCAATCACCCGACCCACCTGTTCGGCTGGGACAGGGGCGGCAAAGCCGAGCTCATGCGCGACGTCCCCGGCAGGGTCAACCGGTTCGCCGCCCACTGCAACATGCTGTGGTCCGAACCCGGCCGCCGGTTCATTCCCGGCATCGACGGCAGCCCGTGGGCCTTCGACGCCCGCCAGTTCCGCCGGAGCCTGGCCTGGCACATCGCCCACCAGCCGTTCGGTGTCGTCGCCGGCGCCCGCCAGTACCAGCACGCCAAGGTCACCGTGTTCGAAGGCTATGCCGGGACATCCTCATCGGGTTTCGCCGCCGAAGTGGAAGCGGAGCAGAACATCGCCCGGCTGGATTATCTCGAGAACCTGTACCGGGAGTGGGACACCGGCGGGCCAGCCGGCGGCGGCGCGGCACGCCGTATCGACGCCGAGTTCTCCAGGATCCGCGCCGACCTCGCAGACCTGCCCGGCACCATCGCTTCCCCGGCCCGGCTGCGCACCATGCTGCAGCACCTTTCCATCACGCTGCACCCCGGCATAATCGGCGACTGCTTCTTCCAGCCCGGCACCGCTGCCTGCCTCAAACGCGCCGCGCCAGCCGGAACAGGGCGGCCGCTGCCGATGCTGAACTCCTGCCTGTCGTGCCCGAACGCTCTGCGCACGCCCGCGCACCAGCCCCGCCTCCAGCAGGCACGCGACCAGGCACGCCAGCTGCTCGAGGAAGCCGGCAGCCGGCCGCTGCCCCCGTTGCAGCACGCCGCCCTCAACGATCACCTCGGACAACTCGACCAGCTGATCAGCCAGTGCAGCGGCGGAAAGGACGACACGCCCAGATGACCAGCACTTCCCTGCATTCCAGGCTCGAGGCCGCCCTGCTCCGGCTGCAGGCAGGCCGGCCCGAGCACACCGACGGGAAGCTCAACGTGAAGAACCTGTGCGCCGAAGCTCAGGTCCCGCGAGCCACCTTCTACCGGTCCGCCCACGCCGCCGGGTTCCAGCAGATACTCGACGACCCCGGGCAGCAACCCCAGGCCGAGCAGCAGCGCCGCCAGGCCAGCCAGCTCAAAGCCGGCGACAAGCAGCAACGCGCCCAGCACGCTGCCGACCTGCGAGAGGCACGCGAGCAAGCCAAAATCTACGCGAACCACATCCAGATCCTGACCCTGCGCCTGGCCCAGCTCGCCGAGGACCACGCCAAGCTCCTCGCCCGCGTCGAACGCGACGCCGGGGTCACGCGCATTCCCTCATCACGTCAGCAGACCTGAAACCCGGCGCCGATCTCGGCGGATGCACCACGCGAAACCCCTGACCAGGTGAGACACATCCTGCGCCGAACGCGTCGCGGTGGTGAGACACGACCCGCGTGGACACGGATGGGTGATCGGATAACG
>Ga0307372_10012281_pt1 | contig 11251 bp, 11 predicted proteins | sample OX1MG_FD_202533 | JGI IMG/M metagenome (GOLD analysis project Ga0307372, IMG submission 202533) | Soil microbial communities from Risofladan, Vaasa, Finland - OX-1 | ecosystem: Environmental > Terrestrial > Soil > Coastal area > Acid sulfate soil | place: Finland: Risofladan, Vaasa | collected...
TGCCCGCCCACGGCGTCCGAAGGGCGCAACCCGCCGATGTCGATGCACTCGCCACGACGCTGGCGCGCGCCTTCGACGACGACCCCCTGACGATGTGGCTCTTCCCGGACGCCGCCGCTCGCCGGCGCCGGCTCCCGGCCTTCTTCCGGTCCCTGCTCCGGGTGGCGCTCCCCGTGGGCGAGGTCTACACCGCCGAGGACGCCCGATGTGCCGCCATCTGGAACCCCCCGGGCACCTTCCCCATGGGCTGGCGCACCGACACCCGGCTCGGGCTCACCACGACGCGCCTCGTGGGGTGGCGCATCGTCACGCGGGCACGGGGCCTGCTGTACTTCGCCAGCCACCACCCCAAGGAGCCCCACTGGTACCTGCAGATGCTGGGCACCGACCCAGCCGACCAGGGCCGGGGCATGGGCTCGGCGATCATGGCTCCGGTCCTGGAGCGCTGCGACCGGGAGGGCGAGCGCGTCTACCTGGAGTCGTCGAAAGAACGCAACATCCCCTTCTACGTGCGGCACGGGTTTGCCGTCACCGAGGAGGTCAGGGTCCCGGCGGGCCCGGTGGTGTGGGCCATGTGGCGCGACCCGAGGTGATCCCGCCGGGGTCGTGACATCGGGTTGCGCGCCGCCCTCGGCGAACGTATGTTCGATGTGAATGGACCGTCGCTACGAGCTCGAGAACCTGCGGCGCTCGATCGCCATGCTCCGGCCCGGCTCGGCGGCCCTCGACCGGGAGGCGGCCATGCGGCTGCTGGCCGAGCTCCAGGAACTGGAGCGCCGCCTCCACGCCATGCGCGCCGGGCTGGAGCGTCTCCTCGAACAGGATCGCGATCGGGATTAGCCTGGGCAACGGTCAACTCTGGGGGGAGTCGCCGGATGCGCAGGGGGGGGTTCGGGGCCGCACTGCTCGTGCTGGCCCTGTCGTCGATCGCGGGCTGCACACTCACCACGCACTCGGGGTCGAGCGCGCTGGGGTTCTTCGTGTCGTCGCAGCAGCCCTCGGGCGTCCGCTCCCTGGCCAACACCCTCGGCGTCCAGGTCCAGGGCATCTCCGCGTACACCGACGGGACGTCGTGGTCCTCGATCGGCAGCTACCAGCCGCCCGCGACCACGCTGCGCCTGTACCTGGGTGTCAGCATGTCCCCGGACAACGGCGCCCCGTCCCAGACGCCTGCCCACCTCGCCGTGTACCAGCGGCTGGCGCAGTCCCTCGTGAACGGCGGCCAGCCGTACGCCATCATCCGGATCGGGTGGGAGTGGAACACCACCTTCTTCTCGTGGGGGGAGCAGAACACCACCCCAGCGCAGTACGTGACGGCCTTCGACGACATCGTCTCCACCATGCGCAGTGTGCCCGGGCAGCAGTTCCGGTTCGACTGGTGCGCGGGCTCGGGCAACACGCCGACGAACGGCTCCTACGCGGACTCGTACCCCGGGGACCAGTACGTCGACTACATCGGCACGGACCAGTACGACAATCCCGTCACGAGCTGGAACGACAACCTCACCATGGTGGGCGGCCTGGCATACACGGTGAGCTTCGCCGTGGCCCACGGAAAGGTCGTCAGCATCCCCGAATGGGGCCTGAACGGAACCGACGACCCGACATTCGTCGACCTGATGCACTCGTTCATCGCCGATCCCGCCAACCAGGTGGGCTACAGCTCGTACTTCTCCGACAACGCCGGCGTCGATTCCGACATCACCCAATTCCCCAACGCAGAGGCCGCGTTCACCCGGGACTTCGCCGGGTAGGACCGGTCGCGGGGCTCGTGCCGACGGACCGGGCCCCGTCAGCTGGACTGGGCCTCGACGGCTGGCCGTGACACGAGCGCAGTGGGGCGACGGGCCGACCGGAGGGGCGACCGGAGGGCGACCGGAGGGCGACCGGAGGGCGACCGGCCGTGGGGCATCATGGGCCATGACCCAGAGCAGCCCGCTGCGCGAATCGCCGCGCACGACCCTGCGCCGAAAGCGCGAGCGGGGCACCCATGAACGGGGCGCCATCGACGCCATCCTCGACGAAGGGCTCGTGTGCCACGTGGGCTTCGCGGACGGAGAGTCGTTGTTCGTGCAACCGACCGCCTACGCCCGCATCGGCGACGACCTCTACTTCCACGGGGCGCCGGCCAACCGCATGCTGCGCGCCCTGGCGGCCGGCGCCCCCGCCTGCGTGACCGTGACGCTCCTGGACGGCCTGGTGCTGGCCCGCTCGGCCTTCCACCACTCCATGAACTACCGGTCCGTCATGCTCCTCGGGACGGCGGAGCGCGTCGACGACGACGAGGGCAAGCGGGCCGCCATGTCCGCCCTGCTCGACCACGTCGCCGCCGGCCGGAGCACCGACACCCGCCCACCCAGCGCCCAGGAGCTGCGGGCGACGCTCGTGGTGCGCTTCCCGATCGACGAGGGCTCCGCCAAGGTGCGGCAAGGAGGGCCCATCGAGGAGCCCGAGGACCTCGGCCTGCCCGTGTGGGCGGGGCAGATCCCGCTCGAGATGGTGGCGGGTGCGGCGATCCCGGACGACGGGCTGGCGCCCGGGGTGGAGCCGCCGGCGTACGTGCGCGGGTATCCCTCCCGCCGGCGGTCGGCCGCCGGCGGGAACGGCGACGCGCCGGTCAGTCCGACAGCTGGCTCATGAACTGGTTGAGGTCGAAGTAGTCCCGCCATGCCTTGATGCGCCCACCCTCCACCTCGAAGGTGCCCATGACCGGGAGGCTCACCGTGCGTTCCGGGGACACGAAGCGGTCGACGCGCTCGGTGAGCACCACGTCGCCGTCCGCCACGATGTGGCGCACGTCGAATTCGACGCGGTCCCACCCCGCGGTGAACCCCACGATCATGGCGCGGATGTCCTCCGTGCCCACGAGCGGGTCCACCGGGATGTTGTGGTACTCCGCGTCGTCGTGGAAGTACCCCATGATCTGGTCGATGTCGAGCGTGGACCATGCGGCACAGAAGCTCGTGACGACGTCGATCGGTGCGGTCACGGTTGGCCTCCCCGGTCAGGCGGTGGTGGTCGTCGTGCGGGCACTGCGACCTTGTCGCCCCCGGACCGTAGTCGGGTCCCACCCGGTCGGCCACGATCGATCCGGCGCTCGGTCCTGATGGACGCCGGCCCGGTGAGCCGCGGGCGCGCCCCCCGGGCCCGGCCGGGGCGCCGCCGGGTCGGTGGGCCCGGGCGTCGCCGGGGGTTCCGTGCGGGCGCGGCGGCCAGTGCGATGGCCCTCGTCGCTCTGGGCGCGTGCGGTGCACCTGCCCATGACCCGACGACGCGTCCCGAGACCACCACCCCGGCCCGAACGACGCCCCCGGTGGCGCTCCCACCGGGTGGTCACCTCCCCCCAGCCGCCCTCGACCAGCTGGCGCCCTTCGCCCGAGACCGGGCGGCGGCGGCCGCGCTCGCCGCCATGACCACCCGGGCGACACCCTCGGCCCCCGGGGCCGACGGCCTCACCCTCTTCCTGTTCCACGGCGTGGCGCTGGCGCCCGATCCCTCGGGGGCCGCCGACGCCGGCACCGAGTCCGTCCCCGTCGGCACCAAGGTCCAGGTCGACGATCCCGTCGACTACATCGATCCCTCGGGACGGCGCTGGTACGCCTTCCAGCTCGCGAACGGCCGCGACCCGGGGGCCGTCTACTGGCTGGACATGACGGCGCTGCAGCGCCGGCAACAGGCGACGCCCGGCCGGATCCTGTTCAGCCGGGTGGTCGGCGATCGCAGCGGCGTGCCCCCGACCGTCCCGAGCGCCTACAACGGCGTCTCCTTCGTCGACACGGCCGGTCACAGCCTCCCCGTCGGGGCGGCCGTGATCGTCTCCCTCAACCCCTGACATCGTCACCCACGCGGGGCGCGAGCCGACGCCCCGGCGGTGCTGATCGACCTCGTCCACCGGGCGATCGGGCCGGCGGGCCCCGGACTCACCGCAGGCCCGGGAGGTCGTGCACTTCGAGCGCGGCCGGCACGGGGCGCAGCCCGGCCTCGTCCTCGTGGGTGGCGCCCTGCACGAGCTGGCTGCGACTGAGTGCCACCACGCCCGCCACCAGCGCGCCCAATGCGGCGGCCTCGATGACCACCGCGAAGGGCTCGAGCTGCATGTGCTCCTTGAAGATGAACAACCCGAGCAGGCTGGCGACGAGCGGGTCGACGATGGTGAACCCGGGCTGCGAGGCCGCCAGCGGCCCCGCCTGGAAGGCATGGGCGGAAAGGATCATCGACCCCGCGCCGACGGCCACGAGCACGTAGGGCGACCAGGTGAGGAAGATCGAGAACCCGCTCCCCGTGTGCGCGCTGAGCTCCTTGATGACAGCTGCGACGAAACCCCACGAGATCCCCGTGGCCACACCGAGCGTGGCCGCCTTGCGCGCCGGTGAGGCCGGGGCGCCACGTCGCAACGGCGCGAAGGCGACGGCCGTGGTGATGATCGTCAGGCCGATCGCCGAGATCCCCGCGAACCACCACGACGACGCCTGCGCGTGGAGGTGCCCGCCCGACGGGCTGGCGGTGAACAGGAACACACCCAGGCCGGCGGCCATGGCACCGGCAGCCAGCCAGTCGTGGCGCGCCACCCGGCGCGTGCCGATGAGCGCCATGTAGGCGAACACGAACAAGAGCTCGGTGGCCAGGATCGGCTGCACGAGGGCGAGGTCCCCGAAGTGCAGCGCCGTGACCTGGAAGACGAACCCGAGGATCATGCTGGCGATGCCGGCCAGCCAGATGGGTTGGCGCACCAGGTAGAGCAGCAGACGGGGGCTCAGGCGCTCGCCGCCCGGGGCGGGAGCGGCGCCGAGCCGCTGGCAGACCGACGACGTGGCCGTGCAGAAGCTCGCGGCCAGGGCGAGGATGACCGCCCGCGCCATCAGCCCGCTCTCCGAGGTTGCATCGCCGATCCCGTCACGTTCGCACTCCGGGTAGATGCTATTGGCTCCCGGTGGGCCGCCGGCCCACGGTCGGGATCGGCGCGTGGCGCCGCGGCGCGTCGGCGGGCGTGGCCGCGCCCGACGTCCCGCCCCGGGGTCGGGAGGGGCCCCGGGCCGGGCCGCGCCACCACCTGACCCGTACCGGGCAACTCCTCGCGTAGAGGCGAGTCCTTCGCCCCGCGGGGCCGCGACGTCCGGCCCTGGTCGCCTCCCCACCCCAGCCCGCCTTGTCGAGTGGTGACAAGATCACGAAGCGTGGCCTTTCGGACCACCGCACCACGGCCGACCGGCTGCCCTCGAACGCCGACGCCGCCATGCAGCCGCTCAGGTGTCCGGGAACATCTCCAGGACGGCAACCGCCTCGCCGGCGTGATCCAGGAAGAGGTCGAGCACGTCGGGATCGAAGCTGGTGGCTCGAGCTGATCGCATGATATCGAGCGCCTCGTCGACCGGGAGCGCCGGCTTGTACACGCGACGGCTCACAAGGGCGTCGAACACGTCGGCCACGGCCGCGATGCGGCCCTCGAGCGCGATCTCCTCTCCGGCGAGCCCCCGGGGATAGCCGCTGCCGTCCCAACGCTCGTGATGGGTGTGGGCGATCACCGCCGCCATCACCATCAGGGGTTGGTCCGACTTGTCCAGGATCTCGAATCCCAACTCGGCGTGCTGCTTGATGACGTCGAACTCCTCCGGCGTTACCCGCCCGGGTTTCAGGAGGATGCTGTCGGGAACGCCCACCTTGCCGACGTCGTGCATGGCGGCGGCGAGCCGGATCGACGCACACTGCTCGTCCCCCAACCCGCACAACCCGCCGAGCAGCTCGGCGTACTGGCTCATGCGCTCGATGTGCTGGCCCGTCTCGAAGTCACGGCCCTCGATGGCCCGGGCCAGGGCCTTGATGGTGTCCTCGCTCGTCCGACGGAGGCTCGTCTCGCTGTCCTCGAGACGGTGCACGGTCTCGCCGAGGGCCTGCGTGCGCTCCACCACCATCTGCTCGAGCTGAACCCGGTAGGTGTCGTTCTCGGTCTCGACGCGGGCGCGCAACAGTGCGTTGGCCACCGCGATCACCACCTGGTTCACCTCGAACGGCTTGGTCACGTACCCGTAGGCCCCGAGCCCCAGGGCGATGGTGGCGAACCCCGGGTCGGTCACGCCCGAGACCATCACGATGGGCAGCCACGGAAACTGGGCGCGCACGTAGCGCAAGAGCGCCACGCCGTGCTCGTCGGGCATCATCACATCGCACAGGACCAGCTCGTAGTGATTGATCCTCAGGGCGTGGCGGGCTTCTTCGACCGTCGACACCGTGTCGCAGCCGTAGCCGTGCCGGGCGAGCATGCGAACCAGGGCCCGGCGGACGGCGTCCTCGTCGTCGACGACCAGGATCATGCGGCGAACCCGCGACGATCAATCACCGAGCACTGCCCGGATCTTGACCAGGAGCGCGGCCTCTGTGAACGGCTTGCTGATGAGTGCGACACCCCTCTCCAACGTTCCTCGGGCGGAGAGCACGGACTGGGCGTATCCGGACATGAAGATCACGCGCACATCCGGATCGGCCGCTGTGATCTGCTCTGCCATCTCGTTGCCCAGCATGTGCGGCATCACGACATCGGTGACCAGCAGGTCGATCTCACCCTGGTGCGCGGATGCAGCCGCAATGGCGTCCGCGCTGCAGCTCGCCGACATGACGCGATACCCGTGGCGCGTGAGAATGCGCACGGTGAGGGCGCGCATGGCGTCCTCGTCCTCGACGACGAGCACCGTCACGCCCTTGGTGTCCTTGCTTTCTTCCTCGACCTCCTCCTCGATCCCGACCTGCTCGGCTGACACGTCGGTGAGCGGGAGCAGCACGCTGACGGTCGTGCCGAATCCGGGCTCCGAGTAGATCTGGATGTCCCCGCCCGCCTGGTTCACGATGCCGTACACGGTGGCCAGACCCAAACCCGTTCCGACGCCCGCCGACTTCGTCGTGAAGAACGGCTCGAAGGCGCGCTCGACGATCGTGCGCTCCATGCCGATGCCCGTATCGCTCACCCGTAGGCGCACATGGGGCCCGACAGATCCCTCGCGGCGTTGCGAGGCGTGCGCCTCATCGATGACCACGTTCTCGGTATCGATGGTCAGCGTCCCCCCACCGGGCATGGCGTCGCGGGCGTTCAGCGCAAGGTTGACGAGCACCTGCTCGAGCTGCCCGGGGTCGGCCATCACGTCGCCGAGGTCGGGCGCGAGCGCGATGCGCACTTCCACGTCCTCGCCGACAGCCGTACGCAGCAGCTGTTCGACGCCGCGCACGACGTCGCCGAGGTCGACGACCTCGGGGTGGACGACGTCGCGGCCGCCGACCGCCAGGAGCTGGCGGGTGATCAGGGCGCCACGTTCCGCCGCCCGGTACGCCTCGTCGAGGTCGTCGGCCACCAGGCGCCATCGGGGGTCGGCGCCGGCGGCCGTCTCCTCGGCGACCGCCTTCGCCACCTCCTCGGCCGCGAAAGCGGTGTAGTTGAGGATGATGCCCAGCAGGTTGTTGAAGTCATGGGCGACGCCGCCGGCAAGCTGGCCCAAGCTCTCGAGCCGTCGGGACCGGTGCATCTGGCCGTCGAATCGCTCCTCGGCGGCCGCGGCCCTGAGCCGGCTGCGTTCCTCTTCGGCCTCGATCCAAGCCGATGCGTCGCGGATGGCGGCCGAGACGAGCATGCCCCGGTCGGTGGCGAACGTCCCGCTCAAACTGACGTCAGCGGCGAACTCGGTGCCGTCGGCACGTCGGGCCCACAATTGGCGCCCCTCCCCCATGAGCCGCGCGCTGGGGCTCTCGAAATACGTGGCCCGGTGTCGGGAGTGGCCGACGCGGTGTTCATCGGGAACGAGCATCTCCACGGGCGCACCCACCAGCTCATCGTGTTCGTAGCGGAAGAGCCGGACCGCCTTGTCGTTGACGAATTCGATGCGCCCGTCCCCGCCGACGCACACCGTGGCGTCGGGAGCCGCCTCGAGAACGCCGCGGAACATCGATCTGGCCCTGTGCCGGTCGGTGTCGTCGCGGTGCACGGTCACGACCCCGACGATCTCGCCGGACGGGTCCACCACCGCGCAATGCGACAGGAGGACCGGCACGGGCGAGCCGTCCTTGCGCACGCGCACGGTCTCGTACGGCAGGACCCGCTCCCCGCGCGTGATCATGGCGAGCACGTCGTTCTCTCGCGACCGGTCCCCCGACGGGCACAGCATGTCGATCGGCTTGCCGAGAACCTCCGAGGACTCGTATCGGTACAACGCTGCGGCGCTCAGGTTCCACACCACGATGGTCCCGTGCGTCGACGTCCCGATGACGGCGTCGAAGGACGAATCGATGATCGGTGTCAACCACGCCTGGGTGTCGAGAAACGCCCCGATCTCGGTCACGGTGCCGGCCGAGGTGTCAGCCCACTCGCCGGCCGGCACACTGGCTCGGAGGCCACGCAGTCCGGAACCGCCACGCTTTCGCGCGTGGCCGCCGACGACCCGGAAAGGCCCTGGTCGGCCTCCTCGCCCACTCCCCACCCCTCAGGACACTCAGTGCCCCTCCACGAGTCTTGTTGGCCCCACAAGGAATAGCAAGGGGTCTGACCAGGGCATCTCACTGCAGGTGGCGACCCGACCATCGTGAGAGCACCCGTTGGGGACGACCGGCGGCGGCGCCGGACGGCGGCGGGTCAGGCCTGGCGGTCGGCGACCGGCGGCGAGGGGACCACGAGCACCGGGCACGGTGCGAACTCCAGCACGTGCTCGGTCTCGCTCCCGACGTAGGGTGAGCGGACGCCCCGGCGGTCCGACACCGCCATCACGACCAGGTCGGCCGGCCACGCCCGCGCCTCCTCCACGATGCGCCGCGCCGGCGGCCCGGCCCGCACCACCGACGTCACGGCGTCGGCTCGCACGCCCGCCATCTGCACCTGGCGGACGACGTGGGCCAGGAGTTGCTCCGCCTCGCGGTGGCGCCGGGCCCCGGTGCCGGGACCGGTGACGTCCTCGATCGCCTGCTCGACGCCATGGTCCCCCACCACGGTCAGGACCCTGACGGCCGCCCCCCATCCGGCGGCCAGCGGAGCCGCCCGGCGTGCGGCCTGCAGGCTCTCGTGCGAGTCGTCGACGGCCATGAGCACGCGGGCGATCACCGGACCGTCCCACCGTCGTCGGACCCGGGCCCGCCCCCCGCGGTCGGGGACGCGCCCCGGCGCCGTTGCGCCCAGCGGGTCGCCACGCGCTCCTCGCGCTCGAGCTCGTCGAGTCGCAATTCCAGATGGTCGAGTGCCTCTTGGAGCCGCGGCACTCGAAGACGCTCGATCGCCCGCAGTCGCCGCTGCGTGGCCTGCAGCTCGGCGTCGATGCGCCCATAGGCGTCGTCGGCCACGGCGTGGGCGACGGCCGCCGCCAGCGCCCCACGGTAGGCGGCGGCTGCCGGGGCCAGCGCGGCGTTCCCCGCCGCCAGCGCAGCCGGCCCCGGGGCGGCGGCGGTGACACGGGCGTCGTCGGGATGTCGCACCCCCATGGTGTTGCCCCACCGCACGTGGACCTCGGCATGACCGGCGCACGAGGCCACGGCCAGCGCGGTGTCGGTCACCCCCCCGAGCACGCCCGACCGGAGTCCCCAGCGCTCGGCTTCGACGCACGCCGTATCCCACGCACGCTGCGTGTCGCCGCGCAGCAGGGCCAGGTGCTCTCGTTCGCGCCGGAGCAGCTGGCGCTTGCGGTCGAGCAGCTCCGCGCCGCGGCGCGCCGCGGCCAGGCGGCCGGAGAGCCACAACCGGCCGGCCCGCCCCGGCGGGACGTGCTCAGCCATCGTCGCGGTCGTCCCGGGTGGGCACGGCGTCGCGGTCGTCCCGGGTAGGCACGGCGTCCGACCCGGGCTCGTCACGCCCGTACCGGGCCGCCACGTCGGCCGCGGGCACCATGGTGAGCTCGCGTTCGGGGAGGACCGACACCACCCGCCAGGCGCGGGCCAAGGTGTCGTCGATCGTCCGCGACTCGTCGGGGCGCTGGTCGAGCAGCTCGGCGCCGAAGGCGTCGGCGAACGCCAGGTAAGACCGGTCGGTCTCGGTCAGCGCCGCGGTCCCGATCAGCTCCGCCAGGTCGCGGGCCCGCTGGGCGCGAGCGAAGGCGGCGACGAGCTGTGCGGCCAGGGCGGGGTGGTCCGACCGGGTCCGGCCGCGGCCCGTCCCCTTGCGCATGAGCCGCGACAGCGAGCCCAGGACGTCGACCGGAGGGTACAGGCCCTCGCCGTGGACGTCGGGCGACAGCATCACCTGGCCCTCGGTGATGTACCCCGTGAGATCGGGGACGGGGTGGGTCACGTCGCCCGCCGGCATGGTGAGCACAGGGACCAGGGTCACCGAGCCCGGCCGGTCGTGCAGCCGGCCGCAGCGCTCGTAGATCGAGGCCAGGTCGCTGTAGAGGTACCCGGGATAGGCCCGGCGGCCCGGGATCTCGCCGCGCGCCGCGGACACCTCCCGGACGGCCTCGCAGTAGCTCGTCATGTCGGCCAGCACCACGAGCACGTGCTCCCCCCGGTCGAAGGCGAGATGCTCGGCGACGGTGAGGACCACGCGGGGAGTCAGGATGCGCTGCACCACGGGGTCGTCGGCGGTGTCGAGGAACAACGCGAGGTCACCGGCGGCGGCGCGCTCCTCGAGCACACCGCGCATGGCGGCAGCATCGGCGCGGGTCAGGCCCATCGCCCCGACCAGGACCTTGAACGGCTCCCCGCCGACGTGCGCCTGTGCCGCCAGTTGTGCCGCCAGCTCGAAGTGCGGCAGGCCCGCCGAGGAGAACACGGGCAGCTTCTGGCCCCGGACGAGCGTCGTCAGCGCGTCGATGACCGAGATGCCGGTGAGGACCGGGTCACGCGGCACGTCGCGCCGGGTGGGGTTGAGCGGCGCGCCCGCCACGGGGCGGGTCGTCGTGCCGAGCATGGGCGGGCCGTCGTCGAGGGGTTCACCCAGGCCGTTCCACACCCGACCGAGCCACCCCTCCCCCACGGGGATCTCGAACGGCCGGCCCTCGAAGGCGACGGACACCGTGTCGGGGTCGATCCCCGCGGTGCCCTGGAGCACCTCCACGACGGCGAGGTCGCGGTGCACCTCGAGCACGAGGCCCCGGCGCGCCTCGCCCGAGGCCAGGCGCACGGTGGCGATCTCGTCCCAGCCGACGCCCTCGACCCCGGCCACCACGAGCAGCGGGCCCTCGGCGTCGCGGGCGCCGCGGTACTCGACCGACACGCCGACGTCGGGCGCGCTCACCCGAGGGCCTTCAGCACGGCCAGCACCTCGTCGCGCCGGCTCTCGACACCGGCGGCGGGA
>Ga0307372_10012290_pt1 | contig 11246 bp, 10 predicted proteins | sample OX1MG_FD_202533 | JGI IMG/M metagenome (GOLD analysis project Ga0307372, IMG submission 202533) | Soil microbial communities from Risofladan, Vaasa, Finland - OX-1 | ecosystem: Environmental > Terrestrial > Soil > Coastal area > Acid sulfate soil | place: Finland: Risofladan, Vaasa | collected...
GACGTCAACGGCCAGAACATCGCCCAGTTGCAGGCCTTTGCCCAGGACACGCGGGTGTCGATCCTGTCGACGCCGCGGATACTGGTGATGAGCGGCTCGGAGGCGAGCATCGACGTCGGCAACGAGGTGCCGACGCTGAGCAGCCAGACCACCTCGACGCAGACCACCGGCGGCAGCAGCGCGCTGCTGCAGGGGGTGGAGTACCGCAAGACCGGCATCATCCTCAAGGTCAAGCCGACGATCTACTCCGACGACCGCATTGATCTGGACCTCAGCCAGGAGGTCAGCCAGGCGCAGCCGGCGGCGGCGGGCTCGGGGGTGAACTCGCCGACGATCTTCAGCCGGGTGGTCAAGACCAGCCTGTCGCTGCGCGACGGCGGCTCGGTGGTGCTGGGCGGTCTGATCTCGGACCAGATCACCAAGGGCAACGGCGGGATTCCGCTGCTGAAGGACATTCCGGTGCTGGGGAATCTGTTCAAGTCGAGCTCCAACGACGACACCAAGACCGAGCTGGTGCTGATCATCGTGCCCTACATCATCGAGAACAACGACCAGGCCGAGGCGGTGACGCACGCCATCACCCGCCAGCTCAAGAGCATCGCCCCGGCCGCGCTCAACCCCGCGCCGCTGCGCAAGGCCGAAGGGCGGGCTGTGCCGCAGCGCACGGACAGGAAAGCGTCGCGGGGCATTTGAATCGCACCCCGCAGCGAGCGAACTTCGTGACGACCCGGTCGCGCCCTCGGTCAGCGGGTTCCGGCGCGATGGCGGGAGCCATGTCCAGCGCCTGGTGCGCGAACCGGGGATTCATGCCGAAGGAGGGACTCGAACCCTCACGCTTTTAAGGGCGGCGGATTTTGAGTCCGCTGCGTCTACCGATTCCGCCACTTCGGCGCGGGCGCGAAGTATGCGGCAATCAGTGCAGATGGTCGAGGCCGAGCAGGCGCGTTCGTCGTGGCAATCATCGAGGTCGCCCGCAGGTTCGAATACCGCGCAGCGGGTCATGCGGCCGGCATCGATGTGCCGGTTGCAGGTGATGCCGCCGACGCTGGGGTTGCGGATGCTGTGGCACTCGTGCGGAGGAATCAGGCTGCCGGCGGAGCGGGGCGTTCAGATCGGATCCATGAAGTGCGCGATGGCTGCGCCGAAGCGCGCGGTATCGACCAGAAACGCATCGTGACCCTGCGGTGAGTCGAGCGCGACGAATTCGACTGCGGCACCGGACGCCGTCAGGCCCTCGGCGATCTGCTGCTGCTGCTGAAGCGGAAACAGGATGTCGGTGTCGACGCCGATCACCAGCGCGCGTTCGACGCGGATGCGCCGCAGTCCGGCCAGCACGTCGCCGGCGCCGTACTCGGCCATGTCGAACCAGTCGCTGGCGCGCGACAGGTACAGGTAACTGTTGGGGTCGTAGCTGCGGGCAAAGCGGCGCGCATGACCTTCGAGGTAGGACTCGACCTGGAACTCGAAGCCGAATGGATCGTCCTCGCGGCGCTCGGCGTCGAGGCGGATGCGCCCGAAGCGGCCGCCCCATTCGATCGCCGAGCGGTAGGTGATCACGCCCAGCTTGCGCGCGATCTGCATGCCGTGCTCGGGATAATGCGCATCGTCGTAGCGGCCCTCGTCCCAGTTCGGATCGAGGCGGATCGCCTCGCGCTGCAGCGAGCGGATCGCGATCGCGAACGGCTGCGCCTGCGGCGCGGTGGAGATGCTGATGTGCGCGCGGACGCTGCCCGGGTGCAGCAGCATGTAGGCCAGAGCGCCCATGCCGCCCATCGAGCAGCCGACCATGCAGGCCAGCCGTTCGATGCCCAGTCCCCGCGCCAGTGCATGTGCCGCGTTGGCGACGTCCTCCAGCGCGAGCTCGGGGAAGTCGAGCCGATAGGGAGCGCCGCTCGCCGGGTCGATCGAGGCCGGTCCGGTCGAACCCTTGCAGCTGCCCAGCGCGTTGACGCAGATCACGAACCAGCGGCGGCTGTCGAGCGCTTTGCCGGGACCGATGATCGCTTCCCACCAGCCCGGGCTGGGGTCCTCGGCGCTGGATGCCGCGTGCGCACTCGGCGACAGGCCGGTCAGGATCAGCACGGCGTTGTCGCGTGCTGCCGCCAGCGTGCCCCAGGTTTCGTAGGCCAGTCGGGCCCCGTGCAGGCGACCGCCGCGTTTCATCGCAAACGGCGAGGGCAGGTCGAAATAGCGGCGGGCGTCGTCCATGCCTGCGTCAGCGGCTGGGGCAGGCAAGCCTAGCGGTCGGCGCGCGTGGCGTCGATCAGCGTTGCCGCTCATGGCGGCAAAGCGCGCTTTCGCTGCGCCGCCCCGAGGGCGCGCAGTAGATGCCGTGCAGGGCGATGATCAGCGTCTGCGCCGGGCCCTTGGCCAGCGAATAGAAGATCGTCTGTGCCTCGCGACGGGTATGCACCAGCCCTTCTTCGCGCAGCACCGCCAGGTGCTGCGAAAGCGCCGATTGGCTCAGCGCGACGCACTCGTTGATCTGGCCGACTGACAGTTCGTTGCTCACCAACAGACACAGCACACGCAGGCGTTGCGGGTTGGCCAGCGCGCGCAGCAGACGTGCGGCCTCATCGGCGTTCTGTTCCATCGCCTTGATATCGAACGCGCTTCGCGACGCGGAGGTTCGTGTAGCCATCGGCAGTTCTCCGGATCATGCTTGTGGTGCGGCAATGGATGAGAAGGATTCAGCTCGCGAATATTGTGCCATGCAACAAGGCACGGTTGTTTTCTATATAAGAAGTAACTAAAGTAACGAACCATTTGGTTCTACCACCCTGCGGACCACCGCTCTCATCCTGCAGCGTTCTGGTCCGCAGCGCTGCGGCCTAACCCCACGGGCCGATCAGGAGACTCACATGGCACATATCGTCGTTCTGGGCGCTGGCGTCGGCGGCATGCCGGCGGCTTACGAGTTGCGTGCGGCGCTGGGCAAGGAACACCGGGTCAGCATCGTGGGCGACGGCCCCCACTTTGCATTCACGCCATCGAATCCCTGGGTGGCGGTGGGTTGGCGCAAACCCGACGACATTCAGTTCGAGGCCGGCCCCTGTCTGGCCCGCAAGGGCGTGGAGTTCCACAGCCAGCCCGCGATCGAGATCAAGGCGGCCGAGAACACCCTGGTACTCAAGGACGGCAGCACGATCAGCTACGACTATCTGGTGATCGCCACCGGCCCGCGCCTGGCGTTCGACGAGATTCCCGGCTTCGGCCCTGCCGCCAACACGCATTCGGTCTGCACGACGCCGCACGCGGCCGATGCGTGGATCGCCTATCAGCAGTTTCTCAAGGACCCGGGTCCGATCGTGGTCGGCGCGGTGCCGGGGGCCAGCTGTTTCGGCCCGGCCTACGAGTTCGCCGCGATCCTCGATGCCGATCTGCGCAAGCGCAAGCTGCGCGATCGCGTGCCGATCACCTTCGTCACCAGCGAGCCCTACATCGGCCACATGGGTCTGGGTGGCGTGGGCGATTCCAAGGGGCTGCTGGAATCGGAGTTCCGCCAGCGTCACATCAAGTGGATCACCAACGCCAAGCCCACCGACATCCGTCCCGGCGAGATGAGCGTCACCGAGATGGACGCCAGGGGCCAGCCGCTGACCGAGCACGAGGTTCCTTTCAAGTACTGCATGATGCTGCCGGCGTTCACCGGCGTGGAAGCCGTGCGCAAGGTCGAGGGTCTGTGCAATCCGCGCGGCTTCGTGCTGATCGACAAGCATCAGCGCAACCCCAGGTACCTCAACATCTATTCCGCTGGCGTCTGCGTGGCGATTCCGCCGGTGGAGCCGACCCCGGTGCCGACCGGCGCGCCCAAGACCGGCTACATGATCGAGTCGATGGTCGCCGCGCTGGTGCACAACATCCAGTCGGAGCTGGCCGGGCAGGCGCCACGCGAGGTGGCTACCTGGAACGCGATCTGCCTCGCCGACCTCGGCGACACCGGTGCCGCCTTCGTGGCGCTGCCGCAGATTCCGCCGCGCAATGTCACCTGGGCCAAGGTCGGCAAATGGGTGCATCTGGCGAAGATCGTTTTCGAGAAGTACTTCATCCGCAAGATGAAGACCGGCAACACCGATCCGGTTTACGAGAAATACGTGCTGCGGGCGCTCGGTATCTCGCGTTTGAAAGCCGGGCAGAACGTCGTCGAATCCTGATTCATCCCGTTCCACCGAGAGGTAAGCGCAATGAACGTCGATCGTGCCGTGATGGCTTTTGCAGGCAGCGTCGTGCTGATCAGTCTGGCGCTGTCCCAGCTGGTGTCGCCGTGGTGGCTGCTGCTGACGGCGTTTGTCGGCCTCAATCTGCTGCAGGCATCGTTCACCGGCTTCTGCCCGCTGGCGATGGCGATGCGCAAGCTGGGGCTGGCGCCGGGCTGCGCGTTCCGTTGAGGGATCATCCGTGATGCCCGGAATCCTCCCGTTGCGCGCGGCGCTGCTGCTTGGCGTCGCCGTGCTGGCCCTGAGCGCCTGCGGCCATCCGCAGCCAGTCACACCCGCGGCCAGGCCGCCGCTGGCCACGATCACATTGCGCGAGCAGGTTGCGCCGCGCGAGCGCATCTGGGACGGCACGGTCGAGGCGGTGCATCAGGCCACGCTGTCGGCGCAGACCGCCGGCCGTGTCCTCGAGCTGCCCTTCGACGTCAACGACTACGTGCCGCAGGGCGCGGTCGTGGTGCGCTTCACCGCGGTCGAGCAGGGTGCGGCCGTCAATGCGGCGCAGGCGCAGGTGCGCTCGGCGCAGGCGGCCTACACCGATGCCGAGGCGCAGTACCGGCGCATCGCCGCGGTGTATGCGCGCAAGCTGGTTTCGCAGACGCAGATGGACCAGACCCGGGCCCAGCGCGACGCCGCCAAGGCGGCGCTGGACGCGGCGCAGGCCGGCCTGCGCCAGGCGTCGCAGAGTGCCGACTACACCGTGGTGCGCGCGCCCTATTCGGGCATCCTCACCAAGCGTTACGTGCAGGTCGGCGAGGCGGTGCAGCCCGGCCAGCCGCTGATCGCAGGGCTGTCGCTGGACCAGCTGCGAGTTGAGGCGCAGGTGCCGCAGAGTGACGTCAACGTGATCCGCAAGTTCAGCCGCGCCTGGATGCTCTACGACGGCGGCAGCAAGCGGGTCGAGGCGACCAAGGTGATCGTGTTTCCCTACGCCGATCCGACCACGCACACCTTCACCGTGCGGCTGGAGTTGCCGACGCTGGAAACCGGGCTCAATCCCGGCGAGGTGGTCAAGGTGGCTTTCATGATCGGCTCGCGGCCGCGGCTGCTGCTGCCGGGCAGCGCGATCGTGCGCCGCGGCGAGATCGTCGGCGTGTACGTGGTCAAGGGCGACGGCGTGATGCTGCGCCAGGTGCGGCTGGGCTATCGCTTCGGCAACGACTATGAAGTGCTTGCGGGTCTGGCGCCGGGCGAGCAGGTGGCTGCCGATCCGGGAGCCGCGATGAAGCGGCTGATCACGCAACATGCCGAAGGGGCGGCCGGGCATGACTGAGCCGGGCAAGCTGGGCTTTTCCGGGCGTGTCGCGCGTGCGTTCCAGACTTCGCAGATCACGCCGCTGCTGGCGCTGGCGGGTCTGCTGCTGGGCATCACCGCGGCGATCATCACGCCGCGCGAGGAAGACCCGCAGATCGAGGTCACCGTCGCCAACGTGATCGTGCCGTTCGCCGGTGCCAATGTGCGCGACGTCGAAAACCTGGTGGCGTTTCCTCTCGAGCAGAAACTGTCCGAGATCAAGGGCATCAAGCATGTCTATTCGGTCAGCCGGCCGGGGCTGGCGCTGGTGACGGTGGAGTTTCGCGTCGGCGTGCCGCGCCAGCAGGCGCTGGTCAGCCTGTACAACAAGGTCTACTCCAACGCCGACTGGTCGCCGCCCGGCCTTGGCGTCGGTCCGCCGCTGATCAAGCCTTACGGCATCGATGACGTGCCGGTGATGGCACTGACGCTATGGTCGGACCGCGCCGACGTCGGCAGCGTGCAACTGGCCGAGGTCGCGCACACCCTGGAAGCCGACCTCAAGCGCGTGCCCGGCACGCGTGATGTCTACACCATCGGCGCGCCGGATCGCGCGGTAATGGTTGAACTCGACCCCGGCAAGCTGGCCGCTTACAACCTCACTGTCAGCGATCTGGCCGGCGCGCTCAAGGCCGCCAACGTCGCCGCCGACGCCGGCGACGAGATCCGCGGCAACCGCGACGTGCCGGTCAAGGCCGGCACCCTGCTGATGAACGCCGGCGAGGTGTCGCAGCTGGTGATCGGTCTGGCCGGCGGCAAGCCGATCTATCTGTCCGACGTGGCCCGCATCCGCTCCGGTGCCGACTACCCCAGTCGCCTGGCGTGGTACGGCACCCCCGCCGGCAAGGGCGGGCCGGTGACCGGGCTGGCGCCGGCGGTGACGATCGCCATCGCCAAGAAGGCCGGCAGCAACGCCTTCGACATCACGCAGGCGGTGCAGGCGCGGATCGCCGAGCTGAAGGGCGTGGACATTCCGCAGGGCGTGCACGTCAGCGTTACCCGCAACTACGGCCAGACCGCCAACGCCAAGGCCAACGAGTTGCTGCAGCATCTGTTTCTCGCCGCCGCCGCGGTGGTGCTGCTGGTGCTGTTCACGCTGGGCTGGCGCGAGGCGATCGTGGTCGGCAGCGCGGTGGTGGTGACGCTGGCGATCACGCTGTTCGCCTCGTGGGCGATCGGCTTCACCATCAATCGCGTGTCGCTGTTTGCGCTGATCTTCTCGATCGGCATCCTCGTCGACGATGCCATCGTCGTGGTGGAGAACATCCATCGGCACATGGCGATGGGCGCCAAGCGTCTGTTCGACGCCATTCCGGCGGCGGTCGACGAGGTCGGCGGACCGACCATCCTGGCCACGTTCACCGTGATCGCGGCGCTGCTGCCGATGGCCTTCATCGGTGGTCTGATGGGCCCGTATATGCGGCCCATTCCGATCAACGCCAGCATCGGCATGTTGATCTCGCTGGCGGTGGCGTTCGTGGTCACGCCGTGGCTTGCCTATCGCCTGCTGCGCAACATCGGCCATGGCGACGCGCACGGCGGTCCCGGCCACGCGCAGGAATCGAAACTCGACCAGCGCCTGTACCGGCTGTTCACCCGGGTGATGACGCCGTTCATCAGCGGCGAGCGCGCGCCGCGGCGCCGGCGCAACCTGTTCCTGGGCATCGGCGTGCTGGTGCTGCTGGCGGTGGGGCTGGTGGTCGTCAAGGCGGTGATCCTGAAGATGCTGCCGTTCGACAACAAGTCCGAGTTCCAGGTGGTACTGAACATGCCCGAGGGCTCCACCCTCGAGCAGACCAATCGCGCGCTGCTGGACATGACCACGGTGCTGGACAAGGTGCCCGAAGTCAGCAACTACCAGGTGTACGCGGGCACTTCGGCGCCGATGAACTTCAACGGGCTGGTGCGCCAGTATTACCTGCGCACGATGCCGTATCAGGGCGATATCCAGGTCAATCTGGTCGACAAGGATGCGCGCAAGCGCCAGAGCCACCAGATCGCCCTGGCGGTACGCCCGGCGCTGACGGCGATCGCGCAGCGTTTCCACGCCCATCTGGTGGTGGCCGAGGTGCCGCCGGGGCCGCCGGTGCAGGCGCCGATCGTGGCCGAGATCTACGGTCCCGATTACAAGACGCAGCAGGCGATCGCGCTGTCGCTGGAGAAGCTTTTCGAGAAGACGCCCGGTATCGTCGACATCAACAGCAGCGTCGAGAATCCGCACGCCACGCGCAAGCTGATCGTGGTCGATCGCACCCGCGCGGCGACGCTGGGCGTCAGCCAGGCGCAGATCGTGGCCGCGATCCAGGCCGGTGTCGGCGGCGATCCGGCCACCTATCTGCAGGACGGCAACGCCAAGTACGCGGTGCCGGTGGTGCTGCGCCTGCCGCAGGCCGATCTCGGTTCGATGGACTCGATCCTGACCCTGCGCGTGCGCTCGCAGACCGGCCAGCTGATCCCGCTGTCGGAGGTGGTCAGGGTCGTCAACGAACCGCTGGACGACGCGGTCTATCACAAGGACCTGCTGCCCTACACCTTCGTCACCGGTGACGACGCCGGCCGCGAGGACAGCCCGTTGTACGGCATGTTCCGCATGGTCGGCGCCATCAGCGGTCGTACCTTCGACGGCCATCATCTCGACCAGCACTTCATCGCGCCGCCGGCCAACGGGTCGAGCTACTCGATCAAGTGGGACGGCGAGTGGCAGATCACCTACGAGACCTTCCGCGACATGGGCATCGCCTATTCGGTCGGTCTGCTGCTGATCTATTTCCTGGTGGTGGGGCAGTTCCGCAGCTACATCGTGCCGCTGGTGATCATGGCGCCGATCCCGCTGACGGTGATCGGCGTGATGCCGGGGCACTGGCTGATGGGTGCGCAATTCACCGCCACCTCGATGATCGGCATGATCGCGCTGGCCGGCATCATCGTGCGCAATTCGATCCTGCTGGTGGACTTCATCAATCACGCCCTCGCCAACGGCCGTTCGCTGGAGCAGGCGGTGATCGAGTCCGGCGCCGTGCGCGCCAAACCGATCGTGCTGACCGCGCTGGCGGCGATGCTGGGCGCGTTCTTCATCCTCGGCGATCCGATCTTCCAGGGCCTGGCGGTGTCGCTGGTGTTCGGCATCCTGGTGTCGACGATGCTCACCCTGGTGGTGATTCCGCTGCTGTACTTCGTCTACCTGCAGCGGCGTGGCGGCCGCATCGGCGCCGAGCCCGTGGTCTGAGATGACAGCGGCGATCGCAACGGCAGCCGCCGCGCGATCGGGTATCGCAGAAGCCGGCGCCCGCGGCCGCTCAGCGGCGCGCGAACGGCAATCCCGCCGCCGCCCAGGCGGCGACGCCGCCGATGACCGAAGCGGCCTTGGTTCCCGCTTGCCGCAGCGCGTGGGCCGCCATCTGCGAGCGACCGCCGCTGGCGCAGATGCACAGCACTTCGCGCGCGGCCGGATCGATGCCCGCACGCCGCAGCGCTGCGGCCGGATCGCTCACCAGCGTTGCCAGCGGCAGATGCACGCAGCCGGGCACCATGCCGCGTGCGACCTCGGGGTGTTCGCGTACATCGATCAGGGTTGCGCCCTGCTGCAGACGCCGCTGCGCCTCGGCGCAGCTGATATTCAGCGGCTCGCCGCCGCTACCGCCGATTCCGAACATCGTGGATCCCCCGGGACTTGACGGGGTCACTATATTAGAAAAGATATATATACAGCGGATACCCGTTCAGCCGGGAGACGAGCACGGTCCCCGGCAGGGGTGCAAGGGCCGTCGTGCGGGTCATCGCTGAATTGTCTGCGACGGGGACGATCTCGACGCGCATCCGCGATCGGGAATGCATGGATCGAAGGCTCATGCCGCAGCGTCGGCGGCAGGCGTCAACGGTATCTTGAGATAGGCCACGCCGTTGGCCTCCGCCGGTGGCAGCATGCCGGCGCGCACGTTCACCTGGATGGCCGGATACAGCAGGCCCGGCATGCCCAGGGTGCGGTCACGGGCGTTGCGCAGGGCAATGAACTCGTCGCGACCGATGCCGTCGCGGACATGAATGTTGGCGGTGCGCTGCTCGCGTACCGTGGTCTGGCAACGGGGTTCGCGACCCGGCGGCGGGTAGTCGTGGCAGACAAAGATCCGCGTGTCGTCCGCCAGCGCGAGCAGGCGCCGGATCGAGTCGTAGAGCACGCCCGCGCCGCCACCCGGAAAATCGCATCGCGCGGTGCCGACATCGGGCATGAACAGGCTGTCGCCCACGAACAGGGCGTCGCCGATCCGGTAGGCGAGGCAGTCGCTGGTATGGCCAGGCGCAGCCAGCGCCTGCGCGGCGACCGCACCGACGGTGAAGCGTTCGCCATCGGCGAACAGGTGATCGAACTGCGATCCATCGCTGCGAAAGCCGGGTTCGAGGCCGAGCGCTGCGGCGAAGTGCGTCTGCACCGCGCGGATGCCGGCGCCGATCGCGATGCGTCCGCCGAGGTTGCGCTTGATGAACGGCGCCGCCGTCAGGTGGTCGGCATGGGCGTGGGTTTCGAGGATCCATTCCACGCGCAGCCGCGCGCCGCGCACGTGCGCGACGATGGCTGCGGCCGATGCGGTGCCGGCAGTGCCTGCGGCATAATCGAAGTCGAGCACGGGATCGATCACCACGGCCACGCCGTTGCCGGCATCGCTGACCACGTAGCTCCAGGTCGAACTGGCGGCATGGAAGAACGGCGTGACTTCGGGGTGCACGACATGTCTCCCTGGTCTGTCTCGCAACGCATCTAATTTAGTATAGACGCACTTACCATGCGGTCGTGGCACACTGTGGACGCGATCAGGCCACGGGCTTGTCGCACCGCCATGTTATCCGACGCCCGGGAGCACAGGATGCTGGTCGCCCTGCTGGGCGCGTTGACCATCGGCATCAGCCTGGGCCTGCTGGGCTCGGGCGGATCGATCCTGACCGTGCCGGTGCTGCACTATCTGCTGGGCATGGCCGCCAAGCAGGCGGTGGTCGGCTCGCTGCTGGTGGTCGGTGCGATCAGCGCGGCGGCGGCAGTGCAGCGCGGGCTGCGGCGGCAGATCGACTGGCGCAGCACGCTGTACTTCGGCATTCCCGGCGCGGCGGGCGCGATGCTCGGGGCGCTGATCGGCAATCACATGCAGGGCGTGCTGCAGCTGTTCCTGTTCGCGCTGATCATGCTGATCGCCGGGATCGCCATGCTGCGCCAGCGCCTGCCGGTGCACGATCCGGATCATCGCGTGCATCCGCTGCGGCTGATCCTGCTGGGACTGGCCGTCGGCGCGCTGACCGGCATCGTCGGCATCGGCGGCGGCTTTCTGATCGTTCCGGCGCTGGTGCTGTTCGGCGGTCTCGACCTGTTGCGCGGCACCGGCACCAGTCTGGTGATCATCGCGCTCAATTCCTTTGCCGGGTTTTTCCAGTATGTGCGCGTCTATCACGGGCCGCTGGACTATCGCGAACTGCTGATCGTCGCTGCGATCGGCGCCGTCGGCGGGCTGCTCGGCAATCACCTCGCCGCGCGGCTGTCACAGACCCTGGTCAAGCGCATCTTCGCCGTGGGGTTGCTGCTGCTGGCGATGTTCATGATCGGCGACTTCGGCCGCCAGATCCTCGCCACGCACTCCTGAACGACGCCGCGGCCGCAAGCGGCCGCGGCGCGGATTGACATCACGTCTTCTGCGTGCCCGCTGCGCTCGCCAGCGGGCTCCGCCTGGTGTCGGCCTTGACGAGGTGGCCGAGCT
>Ga0307372_10012293_pt1 | contig 11244 bp, 9 predicted proteins | sample OX1MG_FD_202533 | JGI IMG/M metagenome (GOLD analysis project Ga0307372, IMG submission 202533) | Soil microbial communities from Risofladan, Vaasa, Finland - OX-1 | ecosystem: Environmental > Terrestrial > Soil > Coastal area > Acid sulfate soil | place: Finland: Risofladan, Vaasa | collected...
GAAAATTACAAAAGTAAGACATTCTCGCAGGATGCAGAGTGAAAGAATGGAGTCGCGATGAATTCATTTCCCCTAATCATTCAAGGCGGCATGGGCGCGGGCGTGTCGAACTGGCGCCTGGCGAACGCTGTCTCGCGGCTTGGACAACTTGGCGTTGTCTCCGGAACAGCGCTCGATCAAATTTTTGCACGGCGTTTACAGGATGGCGATCCCGGCGGGCATATGCGTCGCGGCGTGGATGCGTTTCCTTTTCCGGGGATGGCGGATCGCATTTGGCAGCGATACTACATTGCAGGCGGCAAGGGCGAGCGGACACCCTATCGAGCGGTGCCGCGACATAGGAAAGACAATCCGCCGGAGTTGATTGAGCTGGACATTGTCAGCAATTTTGTCGAAGTGTTTCTGGCGCGCGAAGGCCACGACAATCCGGTGGGCATCAATTACCTGGAAAAAATTCAGACGGCGCACCTGGCGACGATTTACGGCGCCATGCTGGCGGGAGTTGGAACCGTCATTATGGGTGCGGGCATTCCACTGAAAATTCCTGGTCTGCTGGATGGCTACGTCGAGCATCAAGCTGCGGAGTACACGATTCATGTGACGGGCGCGGAGGAGGGTGACGACAATACGGCGCACTTTAATCCGCGAGACTACATGGAGTGCGAGTTGGGCCCGCTTACACGGCCGAACTTTTTCGCCATTGTCTCTTCCAACACGCTGGCGACCACGATGGTGAAGAAAGCCAACGGTAGAGTTGACGGGTTGGTGGTGGAGATGAAAACCGCGGGCGGCCATAACGCTCCGCCACGGGGCAAGATGCAATTGTCGGATGCGGGCGAGCCGATCTACGGTGAGCGGGACGCAATCGATATTGCAAAGTTATGCGAACTGGGAGTGCCGTTCTGGCTGGCCGGAGGCTACGGACATCCGCAAAAACTGCGCGAAGCCCTGGCGCGGGGAGCGGCGGGAGTTCAGGTAGGCACCGCATTTGAATTCTCCGAGGAGTCGGGCTTGCGGGAGGATTACAAGCGCAAGCTGTTGCAGAAAGCGATTGCCGGCGAGGCGAAGGTGTTTACCGATCCGCTGGCATCGCCGACAAAATTTCCCTTCAAGGTGGCTTGCCTGGAAGGCACCGGCTCCGAGCCGGATGTCTACGCGGCGAGACCACGCATTTGCGATCTTGGATTTTTGCATGAGCCGTATCGAACCCCAGAAGGAACGATTGGATATCGCTGTGCCGCAGAACCGGCGAGCGTGTATGTGGCGAAGGGCGGCAACGCCGACGATGCGGCGGGAAGAAAGTGTCTTTGCAATGCGCTGCTGGCGAACATTGGCTATCCGCAGGTAAGAAATGGCAGTCGAACCGAGCAGGGAATTGTGACCGCCGGCGATGACCTGGGCAGCGTGCCTTTGTTTCTTCCTCCGGGGCAATCCACATACAGTGCCGCCGATGTGATTGGGAAATTGTTGGAGGGCGCGCCTGCATCCCGCTGCAGAACTGCTGCAGTCAAGCGCGGCATCAGTGACCGTTCGCGATCGATCGAAGATCCGGTGTGCGCGGAGCTTGAAACCGTCTAGACCCTGTCGCGCAGGGAGTCTGAAGATTTCGGCTTGCGATGGTCGGCCCTGGGCGGGAAATCGACGCTGCGATGGAATTCGACCGCGCCTGCGTTTCCACAAGAAAAGTGATTCTCATCACAGGGACATGTACGGGCGATCACTGCCCGCAGACCCTGCTGCGGTTCAGCCTTGTACCAGGAACTCTCCGTCGAGGGAGGTAGCTTATGGCACAATCCACGCACACAGTCGCCGCAATTGAACCCAAGAAAGTTATTCCTGCTTTTGAGAAACTCCTGGTCGCCACTGACTTTTCCAGATCTTCCATCGCAGCCCTTTCCTACGCCGAAAATCTGGTCAACCTCTACGGTACGGAATTACTGCTGACCCATGTGGTGAGCTCCGGAAACGCGTCACCTCCGGAACCGCTGGCAGTATTCGCCGCACCTGAGATCGGGCAGGCGATGGCAGAAGACCTGGAGCAGCTGACGATCCAGTTGCGGCGCCGAGGAATTCAGGCCCGTGCCATCCTGTCGGAAGGTCCGGTCGCGGATGCGCTGGAGGCGCTGGTGCAACAGGAGAAGCCGAGTTTGCTGGTGATCGGCACGCACGGAGCCCACGGTCTGGAGCGGCTGATTCTGGGGTCGACAGCGGAAGCGATTCTGCGCAAAGTGTCTTGCCCGGTGCTGACGGTGGGACCAAGCTGCGCGAACATTACCCCCAAGAATCTTGCGCTGCAGACGATTGTGTACGCGACCGTGTTGCAGCATCCATCCGAGGCTGCGCTGCTCTATGCGGCTTCCCTGGCTCGAGCGCTGCATGCGCACGTGCAGCTGGTTCATGCAATTGATGAAATCAATGATCTGCCCGAGCACTCCCCGGACAAAGAAGTGCAATCGCAGTCGGACCTGCTGGCCGAGGCGCTGAAGGGCTCTGACAGTAAAGTGAGCGTGAATCGCGTCTACGGAGAACCGGTGGAAGCGATTATTCGCCGGGTGATCGCGACGCAGGCCGACCTGATTGTGCTGGGTGCCGAACGAGGTCGGAAACTTGCGGCATTCATGCCGGCAGGCGTTGCGTATGGATTAATTCGCTCGGCGCCTTGTCCTGTCATTACATTCAAGCGGGAGGAACTGTATCATCGCGGGTAGGCAAACCCACAGGGGGGACTGCGTATGGTCAGGGAAGCGAAGGTCCACACCACAGTTTTGGTTGCTCAAGGGATTTTGATGATTGCGCTGGGTCTCGCATTATTCTGGGTGAGGTCCACCATGACCAACATTGTGTTTGAGGCTACGGGCTGCGTGGTGGCGGTATTGTTGACCGCAGCCGGTCTGTTGCTGATCGGCGTGATCGATTGCATCGGCGGTCTGGCGCTGCATCGTGGGCATCGGCGCGAGCTGCACTTCTATTTATTTTTTGCGGCGCTGGCGATGGGCGCGGGATTGTTTTTTTGGATGAGCCCCTGGGGATCGGTGCAGTTGCTGGCGGTACTTGCAGGACTGCAGGGATTGATCTGGGGCGGATGGGACCTGCGGTTCGCATCGCACCTGAGCGATCATCCGCGGGAAAGAAAAGCACTGCGTTTGCTGGGCGCCATCACGCTGGCACTTGGAGTGCTGTTGGTCATCGGAATGGAATTCACCAGTCGTGGCGCGCTGTTTCTATTGGCGACATATGTGACCTACATCGGCATTCACATTCTGTTGATCGGTGTCTACATTTACCACCCATGGAAGAACATCCTGCCGCCGGGAAAACACGTTGACCCTCTACCGGAGATAAAACTGATCTGAGCGCCCCGCCGCAAAGCGGCACAGGAAGCGTCGATCGACTTCTTCGCCCGCGAGGTAGACAGTTCGAATTTCAAGCGCACTCGCAGCGGGTTGGTGCGGCGACCAGTCGAAAAGAACAAGGTCGGCATGCGCGCCAATGTGCAGGGTTCCATTGCGACCGACAAAGTGGCCTGGGTTTTCTGTCGCCATTTGGATTGCGCCGCCGATGGAGACACCGTCGATGGCAGCGGCATGCGCGATGCCGACCGGCAATGAACGATATGCGCCGGCAAGAAAGCCGCCTCCGCAGGCGCTGATGACGCGGCCGTCGGCTGTCACCTCTACCGCGCCACCAACGTTTGCCTGATAGACGCCGACGGGCATGCCGCCCAGCGATACAACATCCGAGACGAGAATGCTGCGGCTGATTGTTTTTGCGCGCAACATCGACTTCAACGTATCGGTGGGTAGATGATGGCCGTCGGCGATAAAGGTGGCGGCGAGGCGGTCTTCCGCAAGCTGCGCCCACAGCAGATTTGGATGGCGCGGGAGCGGACTGCCCAGTCCATTGCCGAGATGAGTGGAGAGGGTTGCACCCGCATCGGCTGCGGCGTGAATCTGCGCTGGCGTCGCATGGCTGTGGCCGATGGCGACGACGATTCCTTTCTCGGCGAGCGCGGAAATGAACGCAAGAGCGGCGTCGTCGTGAGGCGACACCGTGACCATGCCAACAAGTCCGTCACATGCCGCCTGCCATCGTTCAAATTCGGCAAGATTCGCAGGACGAACGTGGTCGAGATCGTGGGCTCCGCGAGGACCATCATTGGGCGAAATGAAGGGGCCTTCCACATGCACAAAAGGAATTGCATGGGCAATCAAAGGATAGGCGCGTCTTGCGTCGGCGACAGCCCGCAACGCGCGAGTGATTTTTTCTTCGGAGGCAGTGATGACAGTGGGAAGAAATGTCGTCACTCCTAGCGCGAGCATTTTTTTCGTCAAGGCGGCGATGACATCCGGATCGACGTCGCCCGCATTTACATCGCTGCCCAGGTAGCCATTCACCTGCAGATCGATGAAGCCGGGAGAAATCCACGGCGCCTCTTCGATAGGACTGGGAATGATGGCGCGAATGCGACCGTTCTCAATGATGACCTCCAGCACATTGCCGCTGGCGGGATCGCGTCCGGTAATCGATCGTGATTTCATCGTGACCTCATAGCGCCGATTGCATCAATTGCATGATCAGCATGGCACCGCGGGGAAGGTGGAATGGATCTTTCACCGGCAGCGCGATGACTTCGGTGGTGGGCTTGCCCTCGCGTGTGAGGCGCTGCAACCAGTCTCCACCATGTGCAGCAGGAAAGTGCGACCAGGCCCAATCGGCGACTTGCTTGTACCATTCCAGGCACCACGGTTCGCCGGTGAGCTCGTGCGCGAGCAGTGTCGCATAGAGCGCTTCCACGTGCGGCCACCAAAGTTTCTTGTCGGAATGAGGAAGGTAGGGAGGGTGACCTTCGATATCGCGCGACAGATAGAGGCCGCCGTATTCTGTGTCCCAGCCAAGTTCCAGATGCCAGCGAATTACTTCCGCAGCGCGGCGAATGAGGGTCTGATCTCCGCGTCGACGGGCGACATGCAGAACAAACCACATCGACTCGATGGCATGGCCGGGCATGACAAAGGTTCCGGCGGGTGGGGGCAATTTCTGATAGTCGGTCGTCAGAAATTCCAGCAGCACCTTTTTATCGGGGCGAACGAAGTGGTCCATGATGCGGGCTACGTAGTCGTCGAGCCGCGCTTCCAGGCGAGTATCTCCGGTGGTCAGGATGAACTCGTTGAGGGTTTCCGTCAGGATCATCGGGATGCCATGATTCTTCCATCCAAGCGGCAAGAGATAGGGTGCGGTCTCCTGAAAGTCCGGCTGGTCCACTCGCTGACATACACGTTGCAGCGTGTTGCGCGCGATCGAGAGAATCCGCTCATCGCGAACGGCGCGATAGTATTCGCTGAAACCATATATAACGAAGCAGTCGGTGTAGATGCTGGTGGCGCCTTCGATTTCGCGGCCCTGCTGATCGGTGTGATAGATCCATCGACCCTGTTTGTCGCGGCCATGCTCCAGCAGAAAGCGGATGGAATTTTCCGCGGCGGCCAGGAATTCAGGACGCTTCTCGACGCGATTGTAGAGCGCGGCGAAAGTCCACACGGAGCGGGCTTGCGACCAGAGAAATTTGTCTCCGCTGATTACAGAACCATCGTCGCGGATGCACGAAAGCACGCCGCCATATTTCCAGTCGATTCCGTGATTCAGCCAGAAGGGCACGACGTTGTCGAGCAACAGGGTTTTGTACTGGGCGTAGACCTTCGCACGGTCCAGGGTTAAGGAACTCATCGCGAGGCCGTTACCACTGCGCATCGACGCCGGGCGAAATGATGTCTGCGAGTGCGCGTCCGGTCAGACTGGTGGCGGTGTTGAACGCGTTGGCCTTGTCTTTCGGGCCGTAGTCGGCGCCATCATTGAGAAGCCCATACGATTTGCCGTTGGCTGGAACGACAATAAACGCGTCGAAGCGTTTGACCGCGGTAACAATGCGAGGATCGCGATCGACATGGTTGTAGTACCAGGTCAGGTAATTGATGATGCCGGGGCTGCGGGTGCGGTCCCAGCTTTTTTGACCAAGCTTCGACCAAGTTCCGTCGGAAAGTTGCGTGCGCAGTAAGAACTGAATGTTCGGCTTGACGGTTTTTCCTATCCAGGTTTTCCATGCTGGATTGTCACAGTAGAGATCGAAAGAGATCACGCCTTCTCCTACGTAGGCTGAGGTGCCGTAGGTGCTGTCGGTCCACAACTGATAATCGTTTTTCGGATCGCCGCGCTTCGCCCAGTCCGCGCCTTCCTCGGCGAGAATATAGGGAATATTGCCGTCGCTGCGCATGGTAGAAAATACCCACTTCAACGCGCGATAGGAGATTTCGCGATATTTGTCCTGCCGGGTCTGGTGATACATCCAGGTAAAGATTGTCGCGCCGGTGAGCGCGGAAGAAAGCGTGTATTGATCGCGAATGGGATCGGTCGGCACGCCGTTCTTAATCTGCTGCCAGCCGGTGCCGAACGCGCCACTGGGCAGGATCATGCCGTCGTGCTGCAGTGAGTTGGTATAGCGCTGGACGGCGTCGAAGTATTTCTTCTGGCGGGCAGCGTCGACATGCTTGTAGAGGACGATGAACAGTCCAAGCGCACTGCCGGTATCCGCAAGATAGACGGGTCCGTAGCCGGTGGCCCAGAAGCCGCTCGGCATTTGCTTCGACAGCAGATAGTCGCCGTAGGCGATGGCAGTGTCGAGATAGCGGCGGTCACCGAAAATTTCGTAGCCTGCGACCAGGTCCCGCATGTAATAGCCGCCGACATAAATGGTGGGGAAGGTGCTCTTCTCTTTGACGATATAGTCGCAGATGCTTTTGAATGTCTGCCGTGTCGCGGTGCAGTTTGCATCGGCGCAAAATGGCGATGCCGATTGAGCGACCGCGGTCGCGATGAACAAAGGGATGAAAAGCAGCAGGCCAACCTGGATGAGGGAACGGCGGAATAGTTCGTGGCGCATCGTTGGTATCTCCTGACGAAATGGCTGCAGTGTTGCGAAGTAAAAGTACGAAAGTCCGAGTTCGATGCAGCGTAATGAAGTGCGTTCAAACGTACTATATCGAGTCTGCGACGCGATTGAAACACGAAGCTCGCGTGGGTGTGCAGACGAGACCGTTTTACGGAGCGGAGCGATCGATGGCGACGGTGTGGCCCTGGCGGCAGGATTCATAAATGCTAGTGACAGCTTCGAGCGCGCGATATCCGTCGACCGCGGAAACCAGCGGGGGCCGCCCGGTGGCGCAGGCGTCGCCGAAGTCGAGGAACTGGCGCTCGAGTGTCAGCGTAGAAATCGCCATGGGATCGGAAGCGCCGGAGGCCATCGCGTTATCGATGGGCGCGGGTTCGCCGGTGTCATTCTGAACGTCCCAATGCGTTAACTTGTCACCGGTGACGATGGCAGAGCCTTTGGTTCCGTGTATCTCGATGCGCTCTGGATATCCAGGCCACAGCGCGGTAGAAGCCTGCAGGACTCCGGTGGCGCCATTCGCATAGGTGAGCAGCGCGTTCACCACGTCTTCCGATTCGATCTGGTGCGCCGCGCCCAGCTGCCAGGCGGCCGATACGCGATCGAGCGGGCCCATCAGATATAAGAGCACGTCGAGCTGATGGATCGCCTGATTGATGAGCGCGCCGCCGCCTTCGCCGCCCCAACTGCCCTTGATGGGACGGCTGTAATATTCCGCGGAGCGATACCATTTGACGTATGCGTCAGCCTGGATGAGTTTTCCAAGACGTGCATCGGCGAGGGCCTGCTTCAGGAATTTTGTTGAATCGTCGAAACGGTGCTGGCTGACGACGCCTAGCTGGATGCCTGCATTGCGTGCGGAATCCATCATCTTGCGCGCTGCCTCAAGGTTGGTGGCGATGGGCTTCTCGACCAGGACATGCTTCTTCATTGTCGCGCTCAGTTGAACCGCCGGCAGGCGGAAGCCGGGCAGGGTGCAGATGTCGACGACATCGACACGGGGATGACGGATAAGTTCTTCGTAGTTCGAGACGAACTCCGCGCCGGTGGCTTCGGCGAAGGCTCGACCTTTCGACGCGGTGGTGTTGGTGCAGACTGTCAGCTCATAGCCGATGTGTCGATAGGCTTGCGCGTGCTTGTGCGACATGGCGCCGGTGCCGATGATCCCTACTCGCAACGTGGTTCCTTTCGGAGGCAGAGGAGATGATTATCGAAGCCACTGGTCGAGATGCTGCGCGACAAATGCATCGTCATTCAAATGCGGATAAGCGCCATAGACGCGATCGATCTCTTCGCTTTGACCTGGGGACATACCTTCTTTCGGATCGAGGCACCAGATACCCTCGAGCAGGCCCTGGCGGCGGAGCACCTCGTGAATGCCAGCGATGCAGCCGGCGAATGTGTTGGCCGCGTCAAAGAAGGCGGCATTCGCATCGGTGATTTGCTGGGCGAGCGTGAGGTGATCGGCGGGGATGGGGCCGCGTGACTGTTTCGCGAACTCGAGATGGGCGACCGCTGTCTTGGTCCAGACGGCCCAGTGACCCAGCAAGCCACCGACGATGCGAGCGCTGTTGCCGCCGAAATTAAATTCCGTCATCAGATCGATCAGGATATTGTCGTCATTTCCGGTATACAGAGCGATATCGTTTTCGCGACCAGCGTCGAGCACGGCACGGATCACATCGATGGATTGATAGCGGTTGAATGGCGCCATTTTGATGGCGACGATGTTTTCGATCTCGGCAAATTTGCGCCAGAAGCGATAGGGAAAAATCTGGCCGCCGGCGAGCGGCTGCAGATAGAAGCCAACGATGGGAAGAATGGAAGCGATTGTTTTGGCGCGATCCAGCTGTTCGTCCAGAGTGAGAGATTGCAGGCCCCCCATACTGAGCAGCACCGCGTCATAACCGAGCGAGCGGGCCAGCTCGGCCTCGGCAACGGCGGCGGCGACAGGGCCGCAGACGCCGGCGATCTTTACCATTGCTGAACCGCGAACTTCTTCCGCGGCTAGTTCCAGGACCGGCTGCAGCAATCCGACGCTGCGAATCGCGAATTGGGTAGTGTGTACGCCGACTGCGACGCCACCGGCTCCAGCGGCGCGATAGTATCGCGTGAGAGCGCGCTGACGGCGCTCATCCAGTTTGCGCGCGCTGGTCAAAGCGAGCGGGTGGGCGGGAATGACAAGACCGCTTTTGAACTTCTCTCTCAGAGTCATTAGTATTTTCCGTCTCGTGTCTGAAAATGTGTGGGCTTGTTCAGGTTTCTTTTGCCGCTGGCGATCCAGTGGGCGGTCCAGGCAATCATTTGATTCGGGGTTACGGTGGGATAGCCGAAGAGTTGATGCTGCTTCGCCGCGTTGCTCAGGTAGGCTGAGGAAGTTTCTTCGCCGACAAAGATGGGCTCGCATCCGAAATGTTTGCCGAATTCTTCGGCGATCCAGCGAATGCTGAGAGTTTCGGGGCCGGTGAGATTCAAGACAAAGGGCGGCGACTGACAATACTCGAATGTGCGGAAGCAAACGGAATTCGCGTCACGCTGCCAGATGGCATTCAGAGCGGGCGTGCGGATGTCGAGTGGCTGGCGCTGAAATACGGCGGTGCCGATATCCGAGAGCACGCCATAGCGAAGGTCGACGGCGTAGTTAAGGCGGAGCAGGGTGACGGGCGTGCCCCAGCGATGCGAACCGTACTCAAAGATGCGTTCGCGACCGAGAACGGATTGGGCGTATTCTCCGCGGGCGTCGATGGGCGTTTCTTCGCTGGCTCCGCCAAGGTGCAGCGGGCGAAGCGGGTAGACATTGCCACTGGAGAAACAGACGATCCGCGAATTGCGATAGCGGCTGGCGACGAGGGCGGGGAGCTGCGTGTTCATCGCCCAGCTAAGATACTCGGCGCCGGTGGTGCCGAATTTTCGTGCCGCCATAAAAATGACGTTGGGCACATCCGGCAAACGATCGAGCGCGCCATCGTCCAGCAAATCGCAAGCGATGGTTTCAATTCCATCTGCCTGCAGTGCGGCAGGCAGCGCCGGATCGGTAAAGCGCGCGACGGCAATGATTTTTTTCTGGACACCGGCTTCATCGATCGCGCGTTGCATCAGGCGCGCGAGACTTGGCCCCATTTTTCCGCCGATGCCCAGCACCAGGATGTCGCCTTGCAATGCCCGCATCGCAGCGACGTCATCCGGCGATGGCTGGGACAATTTGTCTTCGAGTTGCTCTTCGGTGTCGATCTGCATAAACATTTAACCTCAAGCTATTTTAGGGTATCGGCTGGAGCGGTTTGATCGGAAAGCTGGTTGGAGAGAGAGCGGAGAAAATTGCCGACGGCGGTACGCCATTCCGGAAGCGCATATATCGGCTGATTGGACGATTCTGTGATGGCCGCTTGCTGCTTAGGCGCGGTGGCATCGTGAAATACCTGGGCGGTGCCGGAGGCATACGGACGCATGGCAGGTGTGGAGAGAATGAGCTTCGGCATCTTCAGCGAGGGCATGATGCCGGTGATATCGAATCGATCTTGAAAGACCAGCCACATTGGGAGCAGGTGGATATGCTGCTCGCGCTTGACCTCCTGGGTGAGTGAGGGCTGCGGATCTTCAAGGATGAGGCCTGCGATCTGCGGCGAAGTCTGCGCGACATGGGCGGCGACGGCGGAACCGAGACGAGCGCCGTAGAGCACCACATGATCGGCTGGAATATGCCGGAGTCCGGTCAGGTAAGTCAGCGCGGCGACGCCATTGGCGTAGGCCTTTTGCTGCGAGGGATGTCCGGCCTGGCTGTTGCCGAATCCCTGATAGTTGAAGGCGAACACATTGACGCCGAGCGCGTGAAATGCCTTGAGGGCCTCGACATTGTCTGGCAAATCCGTATGGCCGTTAGGGCAGTAGAGAACCACGAAATGCGAAAGGGGCGCTACGGGAGATGGAGAGGGAATCCACCAACCATCCAATCGCTCCACACCTTCTTCGGTGGTGTCAAAGCGAACGTCTGTGATGGGAAGTCCGCTGTTCGCGGCGACAGTCGCAACGCTGGGCTGAATTGTTTTCGGCGGAAAGAAAGTGAACTGCCACTGGCCTTGATAGAAAAGGAGGCAGACGGTGAGATACAGTGCGACGCCGGCAACCGCGAGGACGATCAGGATGGCTTTCACCAGCCAGCGACCGCTGACGACTTCCGCGTGATCGAGTTGACTGGATGAATCGTCTAGTGTCGGCATGTTGCGGGTTTGTTGGCCGCTCGCGGTCCTCGGCTTATTGTTGGAGCGATGCAAATCCTCAGGTGTTCTAGCCACAAAATCGACTCT
>Ga0307372_10012294_pt1 | contig 11244 bp, 6 predicted proteins | sample OX1MG_FD_202533 | JGI IMG/M metagenome (GOLD analysis project Ga0307372, IMG submission 202533) | Soil microbial communities from Risofladan, Vaasa, Finland - OX-1 | ecosystem: Environmental > Terrestrial > Soil > Coastal area > Acid sulfate soil | place: Finland: Risofladan, Vaasa | collected...
ATTGTGGAAGGAGGCCACAAGGTCAGACTCCCTCCCCTCGAAGAACCCGAGCATTGACCCGCGATAGATCGTGTCCGTGGTCACTACGCCGACGTCATTGACCACCATCCGGGGAAAGAGGTGAGATCGCTTCGAAAGCATGAGTCGACCGGGACGTATGAACGGCACGCGGTACCACGGCGACCGGATGCGACACTTGTAACGCTGAGGAAGGCTCTGCGCTACTCCCAACGCGATGTACTCCGCGACTCGTTCGTTCTCCGTGGGGTCGGGCCGATCTGAGGAGAAATCCAACAGGTGTGTTTTGGCGCCCGACGCCTGAGCCTCTTCATGGTCCGCCTCGGTGTACCGCAGACCGGGTGCATGCCGGATGCGTGGAAGCAACGGGGTCGACCAGGCCCGGAGATCGAAAAGCCTGAGAGTCGTTGAGTCTACGGAGAAGTAATCGTTCGCGCCTGTGACGGCGGCGACTTCGAATTTCGCCGCGTCTCCGAGGGGCCAAACATCCGCGAGGTGCGCCACCTCCTCAAACGCGCCGATCTGGTCCTTGGTAAGCAGGTAGCGAGTCCACGGATGTGCGGTCGGCGGGATAAGGTGCGTGACTCCCGTGGCCGATCCGTCCGGAGCGTGTTCGCGCATCTCGCACGAAGACGAGGTGTCCGAGAACGGCATGCGGCGCCCGCTCAAGATGACAACCTCTTGGAGCACAGAAGGGAACGATCCCGGGGGGAAGAGATCGAATCTGAGTTCTGCTGTGTTCCGCACCAGCCACTGGCGAAGGACCCCGGCGGAAATGCCCGTGAAACACTCGGCGGGCACGATGAACGCGAAGGCTCCCCCGATCACGAGGCGGTTCAACGCGCCGAGCAGGACCGGCAACCAGAGATTTGATACCCCTGCAAACGACAGCCCGATCCGCTGTTCAAGGATCGCAGTTGCCCGTTTGTCGGCCTCTGAGACGAACTGGAACCGGACGAACGGTGGATTGCCGACGGCGGCGTCGAACTCGTCCCGTGTGCTGGCGGCCCAGCTGATGGCGCTGGCGGTTTGCACGTGACCGCCCAAGCCGACGAGGTCAACCTCGTCGGAGCACTTTGCTGCCTCGGACTCCAGCGGCTCGACGGCATGGATCGACGTGGTCCGGCGCAGGAGGGTGGGATGCCTCGCAATCCCCCGCACGAACGCACCGTCGCCCGCACTCGGTTCAACGAACCGGAGAGCGGAGTGCCCGCTGGTAAGAGCGGCGACTCTCTCAAGGCAGAGATCCACGAGCGGAGCGGGTGAGTAGAACCCTCCTCGGAGCTTCTCGGCGGTTACTTCTTCGCGCGTTCTCATCGGGGTTCCCCCTTGGGGTGGCGGCCTGATCGCAAGGGGGAAGAGCGACACGACCCATTCTCTACGAACAAGCGTTCGATTACAAGGTCCGTCACAAAAGAATCTTACAACTTATTGTAGCCTTTGTATGTGCATCCTCCGCACGGGCCCCACAAGATCGCGACGAACGGCCAGGTCGTCGTACCTAAGGAAGTGCTCCAGTCGGCGGGACTGTCGGCCGGCGCCTCGGTGTACGTCCAAGCGCTCGAGGATCCCCCAGGTGCCGTTCTCATCGTGCCGGTCGAGGTGGCGGCGCGGTGGTTCGAGGCGGGCAAGGCGACTGATCGGGACGATAGGAGCGAGTGACCCAGGGCGTCCCGTGCCGAGTGCAGCCTCCCCGGCGTTTTGCGATGCTGCAGCCATGCAGGTCCGATTTGTAACTCAGCCCTTCGCGGACGGCCGCGATCTGACGGACTTCATCGGCGCTGTTGCCGCCGATGGGGCCCTGCACAACCTCGACGTCGTCGTCGCCTGGGCAAAGCGTTCCGGCCTCAGCCGCCTTCGGAACCACCTTGAGGCAATCCGCGCTCGTCCCGCAACGACCAGGCTGATCGTCGGCATCGACGAGGGCGGCGCAACGCGCCAAGGGCTTGAGCTAGCACGGGAGCTCTTCGACAGCGTGCACGTGTTCCACGATCGCGCCGGCCGGACGTTCCATTCCAAGGTGTACGCGGCGTGGGGCGACGATGGCGCGCGGGTTCTCGTCGGGTCGCACAACGCGACGGCGGGTGGGGTTTACTTCAACTACGAGGCCGGACTCGAGTGCGACCTGGTCCTGCCTGGTGACGCAGGGTTGTTGACGACGATCCACAAGTATGTTGCGCGCCTCTACGCGGACACGACCGCGTGCAAGGAGCTGACCGACGCAGTCCTCGCAGAGCTCTTGGCCAACCCGAGATACAGGGTTGGTGATGAGGATGCTCGGCACAAGCCCGCGGCCGCTCAAGCACCGGAGGAGTTGGACGCCGAGGTCGACATCGAGACGCTGCCCGGTCCACCCGGGTCAGGTCCGTCGATCTTCGGCGGCAGCGCCGAGCCAAAGAAAGCGGACCCAGGAGCGGCTGGCGCCGCAAAGAATGCAGCCCCGGCGAAGAAGGCGGCCGTGGCTCCCGCGCCTCCACCTGGCGGGGTTGGTCCAGCGGGACCTCCGGTCGTGAAGCGCTGGTTCAAGGCCCTCTCGCACGCGGACGCCCAGCATCCGGTGAACGCCAATACCAACCCGACCGGGGCGCTCCGCTTGGTCCAGGCCGGTCATGCGATTAACCAGACGAACTACTTCCGCCACGACCTCTTCGCCCCCCTGCCGTGGGCCGCCATTCCTAGGCCGCTTGGACTCCTCGAACAGACCGTTGTTCCGTTCGCAGTTGCTGTCAACGGCGTCGACCTAGGAATGCACAATCTCCGGGTCGATGACGCCGCCTATCGTGAAGCCGGTCAGGGCAACTTCACAGCCGTTCTCCACTGGGATTCGCTCACGCCGACGCTCGCGGCCATGGACTACACCGGCTACTTCGTCGTCCTCGAGCGACTCGGGGATGGTTCCTATCGCCTCGAGATCACACCGCAGGACCCGGGCGGCGCGGCGTTCGTAGCCTGACGTGGGGTGATCCAGGGTCCCTCCAAACGGTGCAGCGACTCTGGGTCTTGAGTGTGCTGCGGGTCAAGAAATACTTCGTCACCCCGTGGCCTCGTAGAAGCGGTCGTACATCTCGGCGTCGACGCCGATGTAGATGTCCTGGGTGACCCGGATGGAGGAGTGACCCAGGAGGCGGGACACGTCCTCGATGCGGGCGCCGGGCTGGCGCAAGGCCCAGGTGGCGAAGACGTGGCGCAGCGAGTGGAAGGTCCACACGAACCGGCCGTCGTCTCGTCGGCGCCAGCCCGCCTCGGTGGCCGCCGGCACGAAGATGTTGCGGCGAAAGTTGGAACGCCGCGCCCAATGTCCCCGGGGTGAGGGGAAGAGAAGGTCGGTCGATCCGATCTCGGCCAGGCGGCGCTCCACCATGGCCGCCAGGTCGATGCCGGCGGGGGTACGGGCCGGATAGATGGTGATGCGTCGGCGGCGGTTCTTGGGAGCGGCTAGGCGCGGGCCGGAACGGGTCTCGATGACCTGACGGTCGACGACCACCTGGCGGCGGGGCGACTGGACACGGTCGGCGGTGAGGGCGGCGTGCTCGCCCCAGCGCAGTCCCGAGTAGGCCACGAACAAGACTTCCAGCTGTCTCCACCACACGTCGCGTAGACCGGCCGCGGCGGCCGCCAGGTCCTGAACGGCCGAGGCCGTGGGGATGTCGGCTTCGCCCACGGGACCGACGTCCTCTAGCCCCTCGAGATCGTGGACAGTAGCGGCCTGGCCGGCCGGAGGGTGCCAGCGCAAGCCACGCATCACGTCCTGTCGGACGAGGAGGAGCCCCTCGTCCAGGGCGGCCGAGGTCATGGCCGACAAGCACCGGCGGAGGTGCTCGGCCACTGCCGGGGTCTCGGCCCGGTTGAGCATCCGCTGGAAGTGGGCCCGGGACAGCAGGCGCACCGGCAGGGCGCCGATGACCGGGGTGACGAAGCGGGCGCAGTAGGACTCCTGGGCCTCCCGGTGGCGCTCGGACCACCGGGTGCGGGTCGGGTCGAGGTAGTGGCCGACGACGGCTTCGCCTTTGGCTCGTTCGACGGCCTCGGGGCGGCCGGCCATCAGTCGCTCGACCAGCGCCTCGGCCCGGTCGACGGCTGCCGCTCGGTCCCTGGCGGTCGTGTCCCGCCGGGTGCCGTCCTCCTCGACCCAGCGGATGCGCCAGTAGCCGTCGGGGCCGGCCGGCTCGTAGACGGTGACGCCACAGTCGAAGTCGAGGACTGCCGGTCCGGACGCGCTCATCTCAGGAGGCGCCGGGCCGCCGGCGGCGCTGGCGCACCCGATAGCCACCAGGGATGGCGCTGTCGGCATCCGGTCGTGCTCGGTACCACGACGGCTCGGCCTGGACCCGTATGTAGGCAATCACGGCGTCGGCTTCCCAGCGGAGCCGCCGCGGGCTGAAGGCCACCGGGGCTGGGAATCCGTCGCGGCGGACCAGCTCCCAGGCGAAGGTCCTGCCGATCCGCAGCTGGGACTGCAGATCCCGAATGTCCCACAGGAGGGTGGCGAGCGCGTCGCCCGATGCCTCACCGGCCTGCTCGCGAAGCGACTCGGACCTCATCGCTCCTCCCGGGCGATTCGCCGAGAGCGCCTCCGGGACTCCGCCATCGCCCTGGCCAGCAGCTCCTCCCCCTCATCGGTGTAGGCGATGCCGGTGTAGGACCAGTCCCCGAACATCACGGCCTCGTCTCCGGCGTCCGAGACAGCGCCTTGGTTCCGTTCCTCTCGCCACCGGTAGCGCTCCTCCCGGAGGCCCGGAAGGTGGTCAACCCTCCCCGGCTCTTGGTCACCCATCTACAGGTGTCAGGAGGGGCGACGCGACCCTCCCGGTCCCCTCTGTGCTCCACCACGGTTCACCGCTCACCTTCACCCAGCCCCTCCTCTGGCGGCACCCGTTGCCGCCCACTCCCTTTCCGGACCTGTTCGGGGCCGTTTGTCAAAAAACTTCTCGAAAAAGTTGTCCTTCGGAGCCGGGCCTGGGCACTCCGGCCGGGGGCACGGTAGGGCCAGGACCGCCGCCGCCACGCCCCGGCCGCCGGGGCCGGGGCGACCTCGATGGTGGCTCGGCTCAGTCAGTCAGGAGCGGGGCCGTCAAGGTCGCCTGCGGCGTCCCTACGGGACCGGCTGCGCCGGACCTTGACCGCCCCTGGTGCTCGGCTCAGCGCTCCTTCTGCAGGCGGGAGTTGGCCGGCGCCAGGTCGAACGAGCCGCCGTCCCGGGTCGGCCCCGCCGCCGCCGAGAGCGGATCCGAAGCCGCCGGCCAGCTCCCATCCGTCAGTCCGGCATACGCCTTCATCACGGTGACCGACGCTGGTGGCACAACCTCGACGCCGGGACGCACAAGCCGGTCCCGAAGTCCCGCCGATGGCGTGGCGGCGTCCGGATACCTGCGTCGCCTTGTCGTGGCCACCCGGGCGGCTGACGGTCCACGATCCTGTCGGTCCCTCGGACGCCGACAACCCCACTGCGGTCCAAGCCTCCGCAACGCTTCGGGTTTCCCTCCGGGGGTCGCACACGTGCTTGTCCGCCTCCTTGGCGGTCCCAACCGTTCGGTCCCTGTCAACCACCCGAACCCAAACGAAAGGGAAGACAGACATGACCGGAAACACCGTCACCATCACCGGGAACCTGACCAGGGACCCCGAACTGCGCTTCACCCCCTCAGGTCAGGCCACCACCAGCTTCGGGATCGCTGTCAACCGGCGCTGGCTCAACCGGGACGAGGGCACCTGGGAGGAGTCCACCAGCTTCTTCGACCTGGTGACCTGGGCCGAGCTGGCCGAGAACGCCACGCAGTCCCTCGCCCGGGGCACCCGGGTCACTGTCACCGGACGCCTGGAGCAGCGCTCCTGGGAGACCCCGGAGGGCCAGAAGCGCTCCAAGGTGGAGATCAACGCCTCCGACATCGCCACCAGCCTGGCCTGGGCCACGGCCAAGGTCACCAAGAACGAGCCCAAGGCGCCCGAGGCGGCTTCCGTCAACGAGGACGAGCCGGCTTTCTAGGACCATCTGAGCCAGGGGCCGCCACCACCCGGTGGCGGCCCTTCTGGCGCGCTTGGCTCAGCCCGCCACTGCGCCTGGCTCGGACGTCCTGGTCATGCCCTGACGCGCCTTCAACACCCGGTCGATGGCTTCGGTTACCGCCGGCAGGGATACGGACCGGCGGGCCTGGATGACTTTGCGCTCCGAGGTGCCGAGCACCTCGGCCGCCCGGGCGTCATCGCCCAGGGTCAGCGCCACCGCCGCGGTCATCTCCGCCAAGCGGGCCTCTCGGACCGAACGCCGAGCGGCCAGCACCTCGAGCTCAGCCGCGTGGCGGGCCCGTAGGGTCTGCTCCTCGACTCCCAGGGACTCCAACTCGGCGGCGGCCTTGAACCATCCCCGCACGATCAGGTCCTGGCGCGCCGCCATCGACCGCATCCTCCGCTGAGCCTCCACCAGGGCCCCATCGCGCTTTGTCATCCCAGCTCCTCTCCCCATCCGGGTCATATCTGGCCCGAGGCAGCGGATGGTTACACGGGCGATGCCCGTTTGGGTACCCCCCGGGCCGTCAGCCGCGCTCGGCGTAGAGCCCCTCCCGGGCCGGCTCCCGGGCGCGGTCCGAGGCCCGAAAGTCAAAGGCCCGATCCCACACACCTCTGCATCTCCTGATGATGAAGGTGGCCGGCGTCCCGCCCGTTGGCACCGGCGGGCCAGGAACTTTCCCAGAAAGTTTTTTGACGATCGGCCCTCTGAAGGTCCGGATAGGGACATGAATGCTCTCTGTCGGAAAGATCTTCGCCGGAGGTGGGTGGCGCTACCTCATCGACGCCGTGGCCGGTGGCGGCGAGGACTACTACCTGGCCGACGTAGCCCGGGGCGAGGCTCCCGGGCGCTGGGCCGGCCGTGCCGCCTTGCCCGAGTTGGGCCTGGCCGGCGAGGTGACTCCCGAGCAGATGGAGCGGGTCTACGGACTCCTGCTGCATCCCAGCGAGGCGGTCGAGCTGGGCCGGCCGCCTTCGGTCTTCCGTCCCCTGGCCGAACGCATCGAGGCGGCCCGGACCGCCCATCAGGCCAAGGTGCGACGCGACTGGGTAACCCGGGAGGACGGCCTGGTGGCCAACGGTCTGGGCTCGGTGGAGATAGAGGCCGAGGAGGTCGTCTACCGGGCCCAGGCAGAGAGTGACTTGGCCGAAAGGGAAGCCCTCCTGCGCCGGCGGGGTGAGCGCCGGTCGGTGGCCGGCTTTGATCTGACGTTCAGTCCTCCGAAATCGGTAAGCGTGCTGTGGGCGGCGGCCGACGAGGCTGGGCGTCAGGCCATCTGGGATGCCCATCACGCCGGGGTGGAAGCAGCCCTGGCCTACCTGGAACGGGAGGCGGCGTGGTCGCGGGCCGGGCATTCCGGCATCCGCTCGGTGGAGACCACCGGTTGGGTTGTCGCTTCCTTCGACCACCGCATGTCGCGCTCGGGCGACGTGCAGATCCATACCCACAATGCCGTTCTCAACCGGGTCCGCTGCTCGGATGGCCAGTGGCGGAGCCTGGATGCCCGGGCCATCTACCGGGTGGCCGCCTCGGCCGGAGCCCTCTATGACCGGGTACGGGAGGCGGCCCTGGAGGCCAACTTGGGGGTGCGCCACGAGGTCCGCAAGGAGGGTGGTCCCCGGGAAATCGTGGGCGTGCCGGAGGAGGTCTGCCGGCTCTTCTCCACCCGCCGGGGCCAGATCACCGCCCGGGTGGCCGAGATGGCCGAGGCCTACGAGGCGAGCCACGACCATGGCCCCTCGGACTGGCTGCGGTCCCAGATGGCGGCCTGGGCCACCCTGCAGACCCGCCAACACAAGGACGGCGCCGAGACCACCGAGGAGGCCCTGGCCCGGTGGTCGGCCGAGACCAAACAGCGCCTGGGTACGACGCTGCGGGAGGTGTGGATGGCGGCCACCGACAACAAGCTGTTCCACGACTCGGAGCTGGATCCCTCCGAGCCGGACGAGGACGACGCCGTGGTCGCCAACGCTCTGGTGGAGCTGGAGGAGAGTCATTCCACCTGGACCCGCTACGACCTGGCCCGGGCGGTGACGCGACAACTGGCCGTCACCGCCGGAACGGATCCCGCCGCCCTGCTGGGCCGGGTGGACGGCCTGGTGGAGACAGCCATAAGTGCGCGAGCCGACGAGTTCGGCGTGGTCGGGCTCACCCTGCCCGAAGTCTTCTGCGTGCCCGAGCGGCTACGCCGGAGCGCTGACGGCGCCTCGGTCTACCGCCAGCACGGGGTGGAGCGCTACGCCACCGCCGGGGCCCTCTCCGCCGAGCGGCGCATCCTGGCCGCCGCTGAACGAATCGACGGTCCCAAGGTGACGTCCGCGCGGGCCGGAGCGGTGCTGGCCGAGGCCGCTCTCGGCCTGGACCAGGAGCTGGTGGTGCGCGACGTGCTCGGCTCGGGACGGGTGGCGCAGTGCGTACTGGGACCAGCGGGGGTGGGCAAGACCTTCGCCATGGCCGCCCTGGCCCGGGCCTGGCGCACCGGCGGCGGGAAGGTGTTGGGCCTGGCCCCCTCGGAGACGGCGGCGCGGGTGCTGGGCCGGGCCGCCGGCATTCCGGTCCTCAACACGGCCAAGGTCATCTGGGAGCACGCCCAGCGAGACAACTCCGGCCGCGACGAGGCCTGGACCGCCTCCTACGGGATATCCCCAGGCGACCTGTGGATACTCGACGAGGCGGCCATGGCGTCGCGCACCGACATCGACGCGCTGGTCGGTCTGGTCAGCGCCGCCGGGGCCAAGTTGGTGCTGATGGGAGACGACCGGCAGTTGGATTCACCGGAGGCTTCAGGGGTCTTCCGCATGCTGGTGGAGCGGACGGGCGCCGCCCAGCTGGGTGAGGTCAGGCGGTTCTCGGCGCCCTGGGAGGCGGCGGCCAGCCTGTACCTGCGGGCCGGGGAGGTTCGGGTGCTGGAGGACTACGAGCTGCGGGGCCGGATCGCCGGCGGAGAGGTCTCCGAGATGGAAGCCGCCGCTTTGGAGGGCGCCCTGGCCGACTGGGCCCGGGGCCTACAGGTCCTGTTGCTAGCCGACACCAACGAGGCCGCCGCCGTGCTCTCCGAGCGGTTCCGAGCCGCGCTGGTGGACCGGGGGAAGGTGGGCGACGCCACCACCGTTCCCCTGGCCGACGGCAACGTGGCCGGGGTGGGCGACGTGATCGTCACCCGGCGCAACGACCGGAATCGGTCGACGACCGAGGGCTCCTGGGTGGCGAATAGGGACCGCTGGGAGGTGGTGGCGGTGAGCGCCGGCGGGCTCAGCGCCCGGCGGGTCGGTGGTGACGACACCGTCGAGCTGGACGGCGCCTACCTGGCCGGCTGGGCCCAGCTCGGATACGGCGGAACGGTCCACTCCTCCCAGGGCGGAACGGTGGACGTCTGTCACACGCTGGTGACGTCGAGCACCTCCCGGGCCGGGCTGTACGTGGGCCTCACCCGGGGCAGAGCGGCCAACTACGCCTACGTCGTCACCGTGCGCCCGGAAGGCGCCGACGCCGACGGCCCCGAGGCTGACCCCTTGGAAGTCCTGGCCGGCGTGGTCAGCCGGGAGGACGATCCACTGGCGCGTTCGGCCCTCGACGTGGCCGGAGAGGAGGAGCGCCGCCGGGTCGGACTCGATCGGCTCTTCCCAATCTGGGGGGACCTGTTGGCGGAGGCCGGCCGAGAGCGCTGGGCCGATGTGCTGGCCCAAGGAGTCGATCCCTCCCTGGCGAAAGCGGTGGTCGACTCCCCCGCCTGGAGCGCCCTGGCGGCGCGTCTGCGGGCCATCGAGGCATCGGGAGCCGATGCCGGCGCCGCTCTCCTCGACGCCGCTTCTCTCCGCGGGTTGGAGGATGCCAGCGATATTGCCGCCGTCTTGCACTGGCGACTGCGACGGGCCGAGTCCGCTGCCCGGGTAGTGCTGGGGTCATCCTTTGCGGAACTCACCCCCACCTACGGTGGAGATTTCGACGCGGTTATGGCCGAGGTGGCGGCCGCCATGGATGTCCGCATGACGGTGTTGGCCGAAGAGGTCGAGCTTGACGCTCCCGCCTGGGCGGCCGAGTTGGGTCCACGACCCCAAGCCGGCGAAGCCGCCTGGACCGCTGGTGCCAGCCTGGTCGCCGGCTACCGGGAGGCCTTCGGCTGGGAGGATCCGATCGACGCCCTGGGGCCCCGACCGCCAGCGGCCCGGGTCGATGCCCGGGCCTGGTGGGACCGCGCCGCGCTCGTGCTGGGCCAGTCCGAACCAGCGTCGCTGGCTTCGATGACCACCGAGGAACTGAGCCTGCTGGTCGATGCGGCCAGGACGGAAACAGCTCCGCCGCGGGTGGCCGTCGCCCTGGCCGATCTGTCGGCCCAGCTGCGGGAGGCGGAGCTGGACGAGGGCCGGGCGATCCTGGCCGGTGACGGTCCGGGCAGCGAGCGAGCTCGGATTGCCCAGGAACGCCTGGGTGTCCAGGTCGCCGACCTGGAGGAGGCCCAGCGAGCCTATGACGTCTGGTCGGCCCGCCACGGAGCGGTCCGCGCCCGGGCCGAGGCGGCCAAGGCCGAACTGGACCTGCGGGACGACGCCCTGTTGGCCGCTCCGTCCGGTTCCTGGGGCCGGATCCGTTGGGAGGAGGAGCTGGCCCATGCCGAGGCCCTGGTCGAGACCATGGAGGCGGTCCTGTCCCGACACGAGGCGAAAGCGGCCGAGTTGGGTGCCGTCCTGGCCGGTGCCGAGGCATCCCTGACGGTCAACCGCCGGCAACAGCCCCTCGTCGTCGCCGCCGCGGCCGCCGTTCGGGCCGAGGCCCGCCTGGCCGAGCGGATCGACGTGCTCCGAGCCGACCTGGAGCGCTCGGCCTTGGCCCCGGGTGGACTGCGGGGCCGGGCCCGCATCCGGGCCCGGGACGAGCTGGATGGTTTGCTCATCGAACACCCAGACCTGACCACCGGTGCCACTCGAGCCGAAGCCTGGTCCGCGCTCGCCGCCCAGGCCAGGATCGACCAGGGGCTCAGCCTGGTCGGCCTGGAGGACGACGTCCTGAGGCTTCGGGCCGATGGGAAGGAGTTGGCAGAGGTCCTCGCTCAGGGCCGATCTCAGCTGTCGACCCGGCTGTCCCGGCTGGAGGTCCTGCGCGCCGCTGCCCCCTCGGTGGTTGCGGACGCAGCCGAGGCCGGCCCGGCGCCCCAGGACGTGACGCCGCCGCCAGCGGTCACACCATCCATCCACGTGCGCACGACGCCCGAGATAACCCCTGGC
>Ga0307372_10012295_pt1 | contig 11243 bp, 11 predicted proteins | sample OX1MG_FD_202533 | JGI IMG/M metagenome (GOLD analysis project Ga0307372, IMG submission 202533) | Soil microbial communities from Risofladan, Vaasa, Finland - OX-1 | ecosystem: Environmental > Terrestrial > Soil > Coastal area > Acid sulfate soil | place: Finland: Risofladan, Vaasa | collected...
CGGCTTGGATCCGGAGCGCGTATGCACGGCGTTTCCGACCCTGATCTTCGTTTCCGTGTTGCCGTTTGGCGCGGCGGGCCCGCGCGCGAACTGGCGCGCGGGCGAGCTGGGATGTCTGCATGCCGGCGGCGAGGGATACCTCATGCCGAACGGCCTCGCCAACGAAATATTCCCCGATCGGCCGCCGGTCAAGATCTACGGAGAGTTCGCGAGCTTTCAGGGCGGAACGGCCGCCGCGACGGGAGCGATCGCCGCGCTGTATGCGCGCGCGGTCGAGGGCGGCCAATTTCTTGACATCTCCATTCAGGACGCGAACGTGGCGGAGAGCACTGTCGCCATCCAGCGCTGGGGTGATGGGATCCTCGAGACGCGCGAAACGCGGGCGTTCCGATACGGGGGCGTCCTGGAATGCCAGGGCGGGTACGTCGAGGTCTTGACGCTCGAACAGCATCAATGGCAGGCGCTCAAGAGCCTCGTCGGCGAGTGGGAAGGGCTCGATCTCGCGCGTCTGGACGATCCGCTCGAGCGCGCGCGCCACGGAGCGCAGATCAATCAGTGTCTGCGCGACTGGGCGAAACGGCACCCCGTGGACGAGGTGGTGCGGCGCGGGCGGGAGTGTGGCGTCCCCATCGCGCCCTACTCGTCGCCGCAGGAGATTCTCGCCGATCCGCACGAGCGCGAGCGCGGCCTCTTCACCTCCGTTCCGATCCCCGGTGACGGGCCGCGGAACATGCTGCTGGCCCCATTCCAGTTCTCGGCTACGCCCACGACGCTGCGGTCGGGTCCACCCTCGCTTGCCGTGGCTCCGGAGAGCCTGGCGGAGGCCGGCAATGGCTAGCCCGCTGGAGGGAGTGCGCATTGCGGACTTCACGCTGCACGCGGCCGGGCCGTTCTGTGCGCACGTGCTTTCGCTGCTCGGGGCTGAGGTCATCAAGATCGAGAGCGCCATGCGGCCCGACATCTTCAGGCGGCCTCATCCCGTCTACGGACGGATGGACGTCTCGCCGTTCGAGCAGGTCGCAGCCAACAAGCGCTCGATAACACTGAACCTGCGCGAGCCCCGCGGCGTCGAGCTCGCCAAGCGTCTGGTGGGAATCTCGGACATGGTCATCGAGAGCTTCCGCCCCGGCGTGATGGAGCGTCTCGGGCTCGGCTATGATCAGCTGGCTCGCGTCAAGCCGGACGTCGTGATGGTCTCCATCTCGGCGTTCGGGCAGACGGGACCCGACCGGGAGCTCCCCGGATATGCTCCCCTCTTCAGCGCCGCCGGCGGACTCGGCTACCTGACCGGATACGCCGACGGCCCGCCAGTGGAGATCCGTCACGTGATGGATCACTCGGTGGGCATGATAGGGGCGTTTGCCGCGATGTCCGCACTGTGGCATCAGCGGACGTTCGGTCGCGGGCAGCACGTGGACGTCGCGGCACGTGAGGTGGCGAGCGCCTTCATCGGCGAGGCCCTCCTGCAAGCCGAGTATGGGCAGGTACCGATGCGGAGCGGGAACGCCAGCGATGCGACGGCGCCCCATGGGGTCTATCCGTGCCGCGAACCAGACTCGTGGCTGAGCATCAGCATCTCCGATGAGCGGCAGTGGTCCGCCTTGGTGGAGACCGTCGGCGACAGCCGCCTTGGGGAGCCCCGCTTCGCCACGCTCGCGGGACGCCTGGCAGGCGCCGAGGAGCTCGATGCCGTCGTGACGGAATGGACGCGAACCCGCGACGCCGACGACACGGCGCGCCGGTTGCAGGAGAGGGGGGTAGCCGCCGTTCCTTCGTGGAACGCCGCTGCGCTCGCAAGTGACGGGCACCTGCGCTCACGCGGAACGATCGTCGACGTCCCCGTCGACGGAAAGCGGCGCGCCGTTATCGGCACGCTCTTCCGGTTCTCGAGATCCACAAGCGGGCTCCGGACGACGACGCCGGCGCTCGGTGAACACAACGACTACGTCTTCGGTGACCTGCTTGGGCTTGCCGAAGACGAACGACGCATGCTTCAACATGCGCGCGTCATCTTCTGAGCTGAGGAGTACGACATGACACGTTCGCGCAAATGGCTGCTCACCGCTGGGGCCGGCGCTGGTGTTGCGGCCTCCATTGGTATCCTGCGCTATCCGGGGAGCGCCGCCCAGTTCACCTACAAGCTCGGCAACGACCAGCCGGCGGCCCATCCGATGACCGCCGAATCCATCAAGGCCGCGGCGAGAGTGCGAGAGGCCACGGGCGGTCAATTGGACATCCGCGTCTTTCCGAACAGCGCCCTCGGGACGGACAACGACATGCTCTCGGAGGCCCGGGCCGGAGCACTCGAATTCCTGCAGATCGGCAACAACATCTTGGCGAGTGCCATCCCGTCGGCGGCACTCGAAGGCATTCCGTTCGCCTTCAGCTCGTACAAGGAGATGCTCAGCGCGGCGAACGGGGAGCTCGGCAGCTACATCGCGGCGCAAGCGCAAAAGATCGGACTGCGGAAGTTCGACGGATCGTGGTATGGGGGGACGTTCCAGACGGAGACGCGCGACCATCCCGTCGAGGCTCCGGCTGATTTCAAGGGCCTGAAGATCCGCGTTCCACCCGGGCCGCTCGACGTCGGCATCTTCAAGGCATTCGGCGCATCGCCGACGGTCATACCCATCACCGAGGTGTACGTCTCCCTGCAGACTCACCTGGTCGATGCGATCGAAGTTCCGCTGGCCACCGTCGAGAACTTCAAGTATTACGAGCAGACCAAGTACGTTTCCATGACGAATCACAACTACATCAACTACCTCATGGTCGCCAACACTGCGGCATGGCAGCGCCTGCCAAAGAAGCTTCAAGACATCGTCGATGCGGAGTTCAACAAGGCTGCCGTTGCCGCCACGAATGCGATGGTTGGCGTGGAGAGCAGCGTCGGGGGGAAACTGCGCGCGCAGGGGATGGTCTTCAATAGCCCGTCGCTCGAGCCGTTCAGAGCCGTCATCCGCGACTCGGGGTTGTACGCGCAGTGGCGAACGCGGTTCGACCCCGTCGGCTGGAAGATGCTGGAGAAGACGACCGGGAAGCTCGCGTGATCGCCTGACGTGCGTAGGAGTGCACGCGGCAACGGATGATGGGGCCGAAAGATCTGCTTGCAGGCGTGAGCGTCGTTGAAGCCGGCGGCGGCCCAGCGGTTGCGGTTGCGGGCCGGTTGCTGGCCGACCTCGGTGCGACCGTCACGAAGGTCATGCCGTGCGTCGAGGCGAGGTCTCCCGCGTGGGCGCTCGTGCTCGACGAGGGCAAAACGATTCGGGACCCCGCCGACTTGTCAGAGGTCGCTGACGGCGGGAAGGTTCGGATGCTGCTGCTTGGCGATCCGGATCCGAGCCTTCCCGAGGTCGAGAGGTGCTTCGCTTGCCCAAGACCGACGGTCGTGCGCGTCGACGCGGCGGGCGTGGACGACCTCCTCTGGCAAGCCGCCGCAGGCATCTGCGCGGGCATCGGGGAGCCGGGGCGCCCTCCGCTGAAGCTCCCGCTCGACCAGAGCGCGCAGCAGGGCGGGTTGACGCTTGCGTTGGCCGCATGCGCATCGCTGCTATCCAACGTCCCGCAGGAGATCGTGGTCTCGGCGCTCGACGTTTGGATCGCCTTCTTCATGGGCCCGGACGTCGCCAACGCGCGCTTCGGCCGGTCGAAGACGCGCCGGGGCGGGCACCGCGGCGTGGGCGTCCCGTGGCCGCGGACGATCCTTGCGTGTGAGGATGGCTACTTCGCGGTGCAGTGCGCGACGCGGGATCACTGGCAGCGCTTCCTGAAACTGGTGGACCGCCCGGATCTGGAGGGGGACGCGCTCTTCGCCGACCGGATCAAGGCCAATGACGAGCGCGGCGAGGAAGCCGACGCCGCCTTCGCGGGGTGGTTCGCGCGCCGCACGAAGGCCGAGATCCTACGCGACTTTCTTGCCGCGAAGCTGCCCGGTGCGCCGGTGCTCACGATCGACGAGGTCGCGGAGCAGGAGCACCTGCGGGGCCGCGATGCCTTTCGTGTCGTCCGCAGCGGCGAGGCCGACGTCCTTGCCGTCAATCCACCCTTCCTCCTGCACGGGGCGGGACGCCCGGCACCACCTCTCACGCTCGGGAGGGACGCCGCCGCGCCGCTCGAGGGCGTTCGCGTGCTGGACTTCGGCTGGGTCTGGGCGGGAGCGGTTCCCGGCCACATACTGGCGGATCTCGGCGCGCAGGTCATCAAGGTCGAGACCTCGACGCGGCTCGACTACATGCGGCAAGGACGCCCCATCGTCGGTACGGCGCGAGACCCTGAACAGAATCCCATGTTCCAGGCGGTCAATCGCGGGAAGCTGAGCCTCACGGTGGACATGACCAAGCCGGAGGGGGCAGCTATCCTGCGCGATCTCGCGGCGGCTAGCGACGTCGTGATCGAGAACTTCGCGCCAGGCGTCCTCGATCGCCACGATCTTGGCTGGAAGGCCCTCAGTGGCGTCAATTCCGGCCTGGTCATGTGCTCACTCTCCGCCGCCGGCGCGACCGGCGTGCTGCGCGACCTTCGAACCTACGCGATGATGATCGGCGCACTCTGCGGCTTGGATTCGATGGTCGGCTACCCCGGCGAACGTGTGTTGGGATCTCAGTCCTCCTACGCCGACCCGAATGCGAGCCTCCATGCAGCGCTCTCCATTCTCGCCGCGCTCTATCGGCGGGCGCACGGGGGCGAGGGATGTTGGATCGACCTCTCGCAATGGCAGGCAGGGCTCCGTACGGTCGACGCGGCGCTGGCGCAGTGGTCCGTGGATGGGCGCGTGCCGAGCCCGAATGGTCTGGCACGCGAGGACCGGATCGTTCACGGATGCTATCCGGCCGCAGGGCATGACGAATGGATCGCGCTATCGGTGCGGGATGCGAACGGCTGGGCGACGCTGCGCGCGGCGCTCGATGGCCCCGCGTCGCTCCCCGCGGAGCCGACAGACGAGGACCGACGTGCGATCGCCACGGCGCTTGCAGAGGAGACGCGACGGTTCTCCGCGCGAGACCTTGCGCGACGGCTCCGCGGGCACGGCATTGCCGAGGCGGTCGCCACCGCGGATCAGCTTGCCGACGATCCTCGCGTCCGCGCTGGAGGGCTCTTTGAGGACGTCGAGCATCCCCTGCTCGGGAGCGTTCCGGTCTACCGCCTGCCCTGGCTCGTCAACGGTAAGAGACTCTCTGTCCGCTCGCGCGCGCCACGGCTCGGGGAGCACAACGACGATGTGTTGAAAGGCATCCTCAAACTCTCAGACGAGCGCCTTGCGGACCTTCGCGAGGCGAACGTGCTCTCGTAGTCAGTGGCGGGGTTGAGCCGGCAGCGCTTCGAGGAGATCCGCTGCCTTGACGACCGTCGCTTGCGTAGGGAAGACGTCCTCGATGAGGCACTCGTGCACCCGTGGGCTACGGTCGGCGCAGCAGTCTGAGACCACGACGAGCCGGTAGTCCGCGTCCGCGGCGTGACGCACCGTCGAGAGCACGACCCCGCTGGTGGCGATGCCGAAGAGGATCAGGGTGTCGATCGTATTTGCTCGCAGGATCAAGTCGAGGTCGGTGCCTGCAAAGGCGTTGACTCGATGCTTCACGACGACGATATCGTCGGGCCGGGGTGCGACCGCGGGGTGGATGTCCGCCCCGCGGCCGGAGAGAAAGCCCGACTCTTTGATCTTGCTGAACCGGGCATTGCGCGGACTCACCTCGGGATATCCCGGGCGAAAACCGACCTTTACGTAGACGATTGGGATGGCAGCCTCGCGCGCCGTCTCGAGCACGCTCGCGGCACGCGCGAGCAACGTGCCGTCGGTGCTGGCGTAGGTCGCGACGATGTCTACCTGAAAGTCCATGATCAAGACGGCCGTGCGCGACGGATCGATCGTCAGGCTCTCGTGCATGGCTTACCTTTCTGGCGATGCCTCGCCGCCTTCGTGTCCCTAACCATGCTGCGCTTGACGGCGCGCGACTTCGGTGAGCCTCACGGTGACGAGGGAACCTTGGGGGACGACCACGTTCGTGCGGTTGTTCTTGGCCAGGAAATAGCCGCCTGCGGCGCCCGCTAGGCCGCCGACGTTCACGCCGATGAGCTTCCCGAGGTAGTTCCCGGCGAGCATCCCCGCCACGGCGCCGCCGACTTCTTTCAACGTGTTGCTCTTGGCCTTGGCGGTCAGATTGGTGACTTGACCCTGCACGGTGTAGGAGGTCCCGTCCGAGGTGGTGAGCCGGTCGAACTGGATCTCGATCCTACCCGGCCGGCCTTGGCCGGCGCGCTGCACCGCGCTGACGTGCCCGTACATCGTCGCCCCGACGATGCGGCCGCTGCCGTCGGCGGAGGTGACGTTGGTGAGGGTCACGGGTTGCCCCACCTGGGCCTTCCCCGAGTCGAGACTCTGCGAGAGCGCTCCGTTCAGCGGCGTGCCGGTGGTGACGGTCTGAGCCGACGCCCCGACGGCGGTGAAGGCAAGAGTTGCGGCTAGCGCCGCGGCCGTGAGAAGAAAACGCATATTCGGATAACCTCCGTTGTCGCGTTGGACCCCCATCGATGCTCGTACGGATGCATCTGTACCCACATTGCGGGCCTGCTGAGCCTCGTCGACCGCTTCATGCCGAGCGGCTAGGGCGAAGGCCGGGCCGCCGGCGCCGCGCTCGCCCCGGAGTTACCTGGGCAGTCACGGAGCTTCGTGTAGCCCTCGCGCGTCGTGTGCTGCATCACGAATTGCACGAGCGGCGGTTCGAGCGGCGCCTTGGCCGCCGGCGGCCATTGGAACGTGACCGGGAAATTGGGATTCTCGGTGTTCTGTGGCGACCACGGATCCGAGGCCTCGTCGGGGTAGTACCAGGGGTAATCGAGGACGACATCCTCCGCGTGCCGGTCGGGAAAGTGCACGATCATGCGAATCCTCACGACGTAGCCCCCCGTGCGCGGATCGAACTCGTTGAGGCCGCCGACGTCGACGAACTCGACGAAACCGCAGGGCTCCTCGGCGGCGGCCGCCCCGCTCCCGGTTCCGCTTGCGCCGGTACCCGCGCCCGCACCGCCGGGACCCACCCCGCCCCTCGGGGCCGCTCCTGTTCCCGCGCCGGCGCCTTGACCACCCATGACCACGGGTACGGGAGACGGCGTGGAGTGATAGCGTGTCTGCACGCGCGGCGCCGCTTGGCCGCGGCGCTTCGCGCGCTGCGGCGGGGCCGCGTGCCCCGGCGTGGCCACGGCGACGTGCGCGGGCGCGATTACCGCCGCCGGGTGCCGGCGCACGGGCTGCGGCGTCGGTGTGGTCTTCGGGATGGGACGGGGCGTGGGCTTGGGCCGGTGAGCGATCGTGATCAGGTGCGTCACGACCACGACTTCCCGCTGCGGCGGAGCGGCGACGCGCGCCGGATGCAAGAAGGCGACGACCGCGGCGTGCAGCGCAAGCGAGATCGCGAAGGCGAGAGCGAGCCGTCGGAGGTTGGTCCCGTGCGTGTTGGCGGGCACGCCAACGCATGTCGCATCTCCTCGCCGAACTCCTGGCTGTTCAACGGGCCGAGCCCTCGATGCCGGGGGTGCTGCGCTCATCGCTCGTTTGTCGTATCCCTTCGACGACTTGAGCGAGCCACGGCTCCGTTTCTCCATCGAGCTGACATGCCACAAAAGTCATCGCCGTACCATACCACGTACAGTACAGTGAAGTGGGACGCACTGGGAGGCTCGCGAACCACGCGGTGGCGCGGCCCCCAACCTCCAAGCGCATCCGAGCGGTCCTCTCCGCAGGACGTTGCATGGTCAAACGACCTGAGAGAGCGCTCAGGAGTAGAACGTGCGCATCATCGCAGCGGCTGCGTGCTGGAGTTCGTGCTGGTGCTGACGGCGCTTCCCGCGCAGGCGACGATCAGGATTGCGTTGGGTATCGCCGGCATGGGCGTGAGCTACCCCGCCGTTCTGCCCAATCCCAGCGGCCAGTTCAACCCCTTGGCGGTTCCGCAGAACTACGGCGGCTTTGGGGCGATCTATTCCGCTCTGCAATTCCTGCAAGTGACGCCCACGGTCGCGTACATGGTCACCCCGAGGCTTTCGCTCGGTCTCGGCCTCGACGTCGACTGGCAAAGCTTGCAGGTCTCCCCATTTGCGGCCACCCCGCCCAATGCCAGCGGCTATCCCGTCTCCAGCCCGGCATCGTCGAGCTTTGGCTCCGGCTTTACCCTGGGAGCCGCGTGGCGGCCCAACGACAAGCTCGAGTTGGGACTCATCTTCAAGAGTCCTCAGCACATGCAGACCATGCACTACACCTCGCAGTATCCGGACGGGACGCCGGCCGCCTTCGACTTCAGGCTCGACTACCCGATGATCGTGGGCGCGGGAGCCGCCTATCGGCTCACGCCCAGGCTGCTGGTCGCCGCCGACGAGCACTGGATCGATTACGCGGGCACGAAAGGATTCTGCGAGTCGGGCTTCGCTCCGAATGGCGCTGTGAGCGGGTTCGGCTGGCGCAGCATCTACAGCACGGCCGTGGGTTTTCAGTATGACGTGAACAGCCGCCTCGCGGTGCGAGCCGGCTACAATCACAGTGGCAATCCCGTTCCGTCGAGTCAGCAGTTCTTCAACGTCTTCGCGCCCGCGCTCATACAGGACAGCGTCTCCGCCGGCTTCGGCTGCAAGCTCGACGGGGAACGCACGATCGACGTGGTCTATCTGCACGGCTTCGCCAATGCCGTATCGGGCCCGGTGTACACCAGCAACAACGCGGTGATTCCCAACAGCATGGTGCGAAACCAGTTGAGTGAGGACGAGCTGAGCCTTCAGTTCCGCTTCAAGCTGTGATGCTCCAACTCGTCGGCTAAGGAAGTGAGAGGATAGACATGCGCAGACTGGTCATTCTCGGCGCAGGAACCGCGGGAACGATGATGCTGAACAAGCTCGCGCGCGTCCTGAACGGGGATCAATGGCAGATCACGGTCATCGACGGCTCCGAGACCCACCTCTACCAGCCGGGCTTCCTGTTCATCCCCTTCGGCGTGTACCGGCCGGAGGATGTCGTCAAGCCGCGCCGTGAGTTCTTCCCGCCGAACGCGAGAGTCGTGATCTCCAACGTCGATCACATCGACGCGGATCGCAAGCGCGTCATCCTCGAGGACGAGTCCGCCGTCGATTACGACTATCTGATCATCTCCACCGGCACGACGATCCGCCCGGACCAGACCGAGGGTCTCCTCGATGACGAATGGGGGAAGACCAAGTTCGACTTCTACACCCTGCAGGGGGCGGAGCGGCTGCACCGCTTCTTCGAGTCCTGGCAGGGCGGACGGCTGGTGCTCAACATCGCCGAGATGCCGATCAAGTGCCCGGTCGCGCCATTGGAGTTCCTATTCCTCGCGGATTCCTACTTCACCGCCAGAGGCATTCGCGACAAAGTGGAGCTGCGTTTGGCGACACCGCTCTCGGGAGCATTCACGAAGCCCAAGGCGACGGAGATCCTCGGCGACCTCTTGGAACGCAAGAACATCAAGGTGACCCCCGACTTCGGCATCGCGCGCGTCGACAACGAGCGGAAGACGATCATCTCCTATGACGACGTCGAGGTGCCGTACGACGTTCTGATCTCGATTCCGACCAACATGGGAGACGAGTCCATCGCTCGCAGCGGTCTGGGCGACGAGCTCAACTATGTGCCGACGGACAAGGAGACGCTTCAGGCACAGGCCTACGATGACATCTTCGTGATCGGGGATGCCGGCAATCTGCCCAGCTCGAAAGCGGGTTCCGTCGCTCACTTCCAGTCCGAGATCCTGTTCAAGAACTTTCTCGACCGCATCGAAGGACGGCCGATGAGCGCCCGCTTTGACGGACATGCCAACTGCTTCATCGAGTCCGGCTTCGGCAAGGCGTTGCTCATCGACTTCAACTATAATGTGGAGCCGCTTCCCGGAAAGTTTCCGCTCCCGGGCATCGGTCCGTTCTCGTTGCTGCAAGAGACGCGGATGAACCACTACGGCAAGCTCGCGTTCCGCTGGAGCTACTGGAACGTGCTGATTCGCGGCGCGGAGCTGCCGATCGACTCGAAGATGTCAATGGTGGGGAAGGTGGCATAAACATGGAAACGCTGGAGATTCTCGGCAAGCACCTCGCCGTCGACAAGGACGGCCACCTGGTCAACCGCGCCGACTGGAGCGAGGAGCTCGCGCGCGCGATCGCCGTCCAAGAGGGGGTCGGCGAGCTCACCGATCTGCACTGGGCGGTCATCAGAGCCATGCAAATGGCGTTCGATCGCGACGGAGAGGCGCCCTCGATCCGCCGGCTCACGCACGAGAGCGGTGTCGACACGAAGACGCTCTACCAATTGTTCCCGAAAGGCCCGGCAAAGAAGGCGGCCAAGATCGCGGGGCTGCCGAAGCCGAAAGGATGCATCTGACATGGATCGAGTGTCGATCATCGTTTCGCACGGCTCGCTCGAGGGCGTCTACCCGGCATTGATCATGGCGAACGGGGCGAGAATGGAGGGCATTGAGGCGTCGCTCTTCTTTACCTTCTTCGGGCTCGAGGCCATCATCGACCGGCGCCTGGACCGCATGCAGGTGGCTACCGTGGGCAATCCGGCGATGCACATACCGACGATGATCGGGATGCTGCCGGGTTTCTCGGAGCTTGCCACCTCGATGATGAAGAAGGAGATGGAGAAGCTGGACATCCCTCCGGTTCGCGAGTTCTTGCAGATGATCCACGACGCGGGCGCCGAGGTCTATGCGTGCAAGGCTTCGGTGGACATGTTCCACCTGAAGAGGGAAGACTTTTGGTCCGGCGTCGACGAGGTCATCTCCGTGGGCGAGTTCTACGAGAAGGCAGCCGGCGGACAGATCGTCTTCACGTAGGATCTCTTGCTTGCGCAAGGCGCCATTGGCAATTCGATCGCGATAGTCGAAAACGATCGAGTGAAGAAGTCGGCGCACGTCGGGCGCCGTGGCTGAACGTACCGTGACGATGGTAACAACGCGGTTACTCGCCCCGGTTCGCATCTGGATGGACTTGCCATCGCAATCGCATTGAGCGGTGAGGCGCTGATCAAGCCGCGCTTGTAGCGGGGGATTGACAAGCGTTCCGGGGCGGGATAGGCTAAATTATCGATCGATGAATTAGCCTACTGTGGGCCCTCGTCTTCTTTTGGTTGAGGTGCCATATGGATCAGATCGAAGTCGGCGTCATCGGTACCGGTTGGTGCGGCGGGATCCGTGCAGAGGCTTCTGCTACGTACCCTGCGGTCAAGGCTTTGCATCTCGCGGAGACGC
>Ga0307372_10012296_pt1 | contig 11242 bp, 7 predicted proteins | sample OX1MG_FD_202533 | JGI IMG/M metagenome (GOLD analysis project Ga0307372, IMG submission 202533) | Soil microbial communities from Risofladan, Vaasa, Finland - OX-1 | ecosystem: Environmental > Terrestrial > Soil > Coastal area > Acid sulfate soil | place: Finland: Risofladan, Vaasa | collected...
AGGCGCCGTCGTGCTCAGCGACGGCTGGCCCAGAATTCTCCCGACCCCCGCCCCTAGCCCCGCCCGCCCCAGAGCCACCTGGCGCCGGTGTACGGTTACCGACAACTCGCGCTGTCAGCCTTGACGGTCCTGGAAGCCGATATCGCGGCTTCCAGGGCCAGCGCTGCGATCTCTCACGCCGGGATTCCGGCCGAAGCAGAGCAAGCACATGTCGTCGCTTTGCGAGCGGTTGCCGACAAACTGCTTGACGTCGCTGAGAATCAGTTGGCCGAGTTGCTTCACCCCTGACGCCTTGTGGTGCAACTGCTGTTCCAGCCGCTTCAGGCCGTAGAGTTCGTTGTCTCGGTTCATGGCTTCGCTGAAGCCGTCGGTAAACAAGGCCAGGCCGGCGCCTGCTTCAAGCGCGATGGAAAGCTGCTCGTAGGGGAAGTCGGCTGCCACGCCCAGCGGCACGCCGGTCTGTTCCTCGCCGATCGACTCGACGCGCTGATCGGGGTGACGCAAGAACGGCGCCATGTGGCCCGCGTTGGCCAACTGCACTTCGTGCGTTTGGCAATCGATGATCGCCAAGGCGCAGGTCACGAAGCGGTCTTCCCAACTGCTCGTGAATCCGGCGTTCAGCCGCATCAGGGCCTCCGCCGGGCCTGCGGAACTGGCCAGCACGTAGCGGGCTTCCGACGAAAGCTTGGCCATCAGCAGCGCTGCGGCGATGCCTTTGCCCGACACGTCGGCCACGATTACGGCCAGCCGCCCGCCCGGCAGCGGCACGTAATCGAAATAGTCGCCGCCAACCTGGTTGGCAGGCTCGTAAAAATCGAAGAACTCGTAGCCCTCGACTTCCGGCGCCTTCTGCGGCAGAAAGCCTTGCTGCACGGAACGGGCCAATTGCAAATCGCGTTCGAGCACTTGTCTGCGCAACGCCGCTTCGTGCAATTGGGCGTTTTCCACCGCGAAGGCCGCCTGCCCCGCCACGCTGGCCAGCACGTCGAGATCGTCTTGCAGGAACGGCGTTCGCTGATCGAGCGTGTCGATCTGAATGACGCCGAGCGCGTGGCCGTCGCTGTCGACCAGCGGAGCGCACATCATGGAGCGAATGCGAAAATCGGCGATGCTCTGGCTGCTATCAAAGCGCGAATCGGTGGCGGCGTCGGCCGACAGGATCGCCTCTTTCGCTTCCATCGCTTGCCGCACGATCGTGCGGCTGATGCGGATGGTTTCCTGGCCGTTTCCGCGGCGTTGCTTGACGGCCTTCGGAATCAACGGTCCGTTGTCACCGACTTGCAGCACCACGAAGCCGCGATCGGCCTGCAAGAAGATCTTGAACAAGCTGTCCAGCAGCTTCGGCAGCACGTCGTCCAAAGATAGCGCGGCCCCCAAGGCATGCGTGATTTCCAGCAGCGCCTTGAGCTTCATTTCGGCGTTGACGGGCGAGGCGCGCAGGCCGGCGCGCGAGGCCTTCACCGTCGACATGATCGTAGAACTGCTCAGGTTCGAATCCTCGACCAGCAGGGCCAGTCCCCCTGTTTGCCCCAGCGCCGCTTCCGAATCGTCTGTGTCGCCTTCGGCCGTCAGCGGCTTGGGCGGCGCCAAGTGGAACGAGAACAGCAGGTCGCACACCTTGACCTGATCGTTCTCCTGCAGCCGATGCCGACCTTTCACCAGCTCGTTATTGACGAACGTGCCATTGCGGCTTTCCAGGTCTTCGACGTAAAACTGGTGGTCGAGTTCCAGAATCTGGGCATGCTGCCGGCTGACGGCGCCAACGTCGAGCACGATATCGCAATCGGGATGTCGCCCTAAAACGGACCGCTTGCCTTGGAGCGGAAACAGTTGGCCGGCATTGAGCCCGTTAAGCGCCTGCAAAAAGGCCATAAGACTAGCAATGCTGCGGGTTGACGGTTTGCCCCTTTTTCAGCCCGGCCGCCAGCTTGTTGCTGTTGCACGCGGCGCCGGCGCTATGTCAATTGGCGACGCAACGCCTAACCATGCTCAGGCCGCTCGTATCGCCGATTTTAGAGGCCGCCGGAATCCCCCGTCAACGGTCCCCCGGCGGGAATCCGCCGCCGCTGCGCCAGGGCGATCGCTCGGTCCGCCAATTCGCGCCTCCGGCGCCGGCTCCGGGCGCGCGGAGTGATTCAGCCGCCGATTTTTTCCGCGTTTGCCGGTCAACTTTACGGCCTTGCTGGCGGGCCGCTTTTTGTTAAGCTTTGGCATAGTCGACCGCAGGGCAAGCGTCACCGCTTCGCGATTCGCGCGTCAAACGGATTTCGCAATAGCGCCCCATGTGACAGCACTGCGTGGTACCGACAAGCAAGGCCCATACAACGACTTAGGACAGGTAGCTCAGTTGGTAGAGCAACGGACTGAAAATCCGTGTGTCGCCGGTTCGATCCCGGCCCTGTCCACTCTTATCTGGCAAAGACTTACGACGATTTGAAAAACTTCTCTCGGCGGCTTCGACAACCGCTCCTACAACCTAGACTTAGGTCAGGAGGAGCGAATGTCCAGAATTGCCTCGAAGAAGCCTGCCAAACCATACCCTGATTTTCCGCTCACGGCCCACCCAAACGGCCAATGGTGCAAAAAGATCAGGGGGCGGGTGCATTACTTCGGCCCGTGGGCCGATCCGCAAGCCGCGCTCAGACTCTTCAAGGACCAGCAGGACGACCTGTATGCGGGCCGCAAGCCCCGACAACCGGGCAGCGACGATTCGACGCTGCGGTACGCCCTGAATCACTTCCTCTCGGCGAAGAAACTGGCCCAAGAGTCTGGAGAGATTACCGCGCGGAGCTATCTCGACTACGAGAAGACGTGCGATCGGATAGCGGCCTCGATCGGCAAGTATCGGCAGTTGAGCGATATTCAGATTGCCGACTTGCAGAGGCTTCGCCGCGACCTCGCGAAAGGGGCGAAGTTGAAGAAGCAGAAGGGCAGGCGGCGTGACCGCGGCGTCAACACGATCAAGAACGACCTGACGCGGGCGAGGATGTTTTTTCTCTACGTCAACGACTACTTGGTCGATAAGCCGATCAAGTATCGCAAGGCGTTGGCGTCGCCGCCCAAGCGGCAGATTCGCAAAGCGGCGAATGAGTGCGGGGAACGCATGTTCGAAGCTGCGGAGATTCGCAGAATTGTCGCAGCCGCCTCGCCGCAGCTAAAGGCTATGACGTTGCTGGGCCTGAACTGCGGCTTCGGCCCGCACGATTGCGGAACCCTGCCGATCGATAAGCTAGACCTGGCGAACGGCTGGCATTACTACGGGCGGCCGAAGACTCACAACAAGAGGCGCTGCCCTCTCTGGCCGGAAACAGTCGCTGCGTTGCGAGAGGTTTTGGCCGATCGGCCAGAGCCTGCTGAGGAAGGGTGGGGAGGGCTGGTATTCTTGACGCCAGTGGGCGGATGTTGGTCGGACGAGGATACCGGCTACAACGAGGTCAGCCCCGCGTTTCGCAAGCTGCTCAAAGAGCTTGACATCTATCAGAAGAATGTAAAGGTGTTCTACTCGCTGCGCCGCACCTTCGAGACGATTGGCGCAACCGCCAACGAGCAGCTTGCCGTCGACTTCGTCATGGGCCACATCGGCACAGACATGGCCTCGGTCTATCGGCAGAAGACGTTCAATGCCCCATTATTGAAAGTCACGAACCACGTCCGCGACTGGTACTTGGGTCTAATAACGCTCGACTAGGAGCGTCTCCGCCTTTCGGCGTCGCGCAGCAGGCTTGACAACTTTCGTCTGCCGCCGCCGCTCAAACTCTGCCAAAGCCTCCAGGCTAATCCGATGACTGGCCCGCTTGCCGGGGCGGGCCACGTTGACAGCCCTCAATTCATCGGAGGCGATCCAGCCGCGAACCGTGTCGGGCGAAACGCCAAGCTTGCGGGCTGCTTGGGGAGGCGTTAGAAAATTGCCTGGCCGCTGCTTGGCCTTCCTTTCAGTCCATGCGAGGATACGCCCCAACGCTTGCAGTCCCTCCCTAGGCGTCAGGTAACCGCGTTCTGGCAATGCGGCCTCATAGCCGTGCCGGCAAGCCAATCGAAACGCTGTTTCGACCGTCTGGGCTATGCCGAGTTTGTCGAAAAAATCGGCCTCGGCAAATTGCATGTAGACCTCCATGTCGGCGAATTGCGTTTCCAGCCACCCGATGTATTGACGAATGGTTCGTGGCTCCTTCGGCATGGATTGCCCCTTTCAGCGCTTAGTGAAGTGATTCAGTTGCTTGGTTCAATTGCCACTGAGCCTTCCTGGCTACCGCGCGAAGCTGCGACTAGAGCAAAACAAGTGGACGACCGTCTTGCTGCGGGTTACGATCGCTAGTGGCTGCTCAGTTCCCTAGACTTTGGCTCCTAACCGGGTCAATCGATCGAGTCGGCGTCGCTTGGATCATCGATGATGCCAAGACGGCCGGCTTTCACCGCGTTGTTCAGGCGTTGTTCTGCGCGACCGCCCTTTGCCCCGCGCACATGTCCCCGATCCGCCTCGCTCGTTCTTGGCGTCTCCGGTGAAAACGCGTAACCCCAACGTCTCCGCCTTCGCGACCAGGCGAGCTAGCTTTATGTCGTTCATCGATTTGGCCTTTCAAGCGTAGTACCTTGCCCGCGCATTCTCGCCGACCTCCAGGTCGGTCTTTACCTTGCGAACAGCCTTGTCAGCATCCAAGCCGCGAAGTACCCAACGCAAGCATACGGATTGCTGCTTCGGATCGTCGAACGCTGATTCTGCTTCGCGAACCGCGATGATCGAAACCATTTCGCGGAGTGCGTCGAGTTTCAACCGGCTGAAAGTGTCACGGCCAGCCTTGAGGCGGAGGAAATCGCGGAAACGAAGTTGATCCATCGGAGTAGCGTTGATTTCGTCGATTGTCATGCGGCTGCCCTCTCAGTCTGTCTCGTAGCAAGACTCGCGGTGTTTTGATCGCACCAACTTAATGCCGAAGTTCTTCGCCGTTGGACCAACACAGGCCCTAAATAGCCGCGATGGCGTCGTTAATCCAATGCGGCGACGCGCCAAGTCGCAGAATCCTGGCAATCGCATCGGCCACGAATCATTGGCCGATGCGAGCCAGGAAACTGCGAGCCTAAAGGCTGGCCTACGAGGTCCAGCCGCCGTCACGTCGATTTGCGCTTGACGCCGGCGTCCTCGCATGACGTCGGCGTCAAGCGCTTGCAGTCGTGCAGCTCAAGCCGCATCCTCACTGCTTCGGCGAACCTTGCCACGAGCATCGGGGACTCTTGGCTCCTTGACGAGCTTGCCATCCTTGCGGACGTACCTGTACGGCTTAAGCGACTGCATGGGGGTAAGGCTGATGTTGCCGACCCAGTTGACATTGCCCGTGCTGGTGCCACCCGGGTACTTCTCCGGGAGACGCTTGCGGAACTCGCGGTCAGATAACCAAGTGCTCGCATCGCCGCCGGCCCACTTTGAGTATTTCTCGTGAAGGTCAGCTAGCTTGACCTTTTCGCCTGGAGCATTATGAACGGTTTCCGCCAGAAACTCTTCAATTGCCGGACGACCAATTTCCTCGGCCCGCTTCTTGGAGTCCGTGTTTATGACCGGAATACGTAGGCGCCCTTCAAGTGGCGGCAACGTCAAGTCGAGAAGAGTCCGCAGGAATGCCGGTCCTTCGGCCGCGACTGTTTCGAGTAAAGTCTTTTTTGGTATTTCGTTCTCGACTGCCCCGACAGAGATCATCGTGATTCTCGTGTCACCGGGAAACACCGGGCAATATTTGAGGTCGTTCGCCGTCTGAATCCAATGCGTCGTGTTGGGACTCTGATAGCAATCCGTCCGCATGCGGCGGATGGACAGCTTCTGCGAAGTGACGGCGTCGCGAAGCCGTTCCCTAGCATCTTTGTGCTTGGTTAAGTTTCGTTCTTCCACCACGCACACGATCGCACCGTCGATTTCGCCGTTGTAGCCACTGCTGTTCGTGAGCGCTAGATCGGCCCGCACTACAGCGTTCACGAGTATCTGGTCGAATGCTTCCCACAGGATCGACTTTCCACAGTTTTCGGGGCCAAACAGGAACAAGTACGGCAACGGCTGGAACGGATCGCGGATCGTGCAAGCCAACCACAGTCGCAAGTATTCGGCGCCTGTCGTGATGTTCGCACGGCGCGCCCACGGCATGCTCGCGATCGCTTCGTCCAGATCGCGGCCAATATGAGCAAGAATCGTGTCCCACGTCGGATGCCCAGACTCGCCGCTGTCGGGCCGAGGCGCTGGTGGAAAACGGAATTGAGGCGCCTTTAGGTTCCACTGCCGGCCGCCGGGATATTCGGGCTGGAACGGCAACTTAATCAACGTCCAGGCGTTGCGTATCGACATGCCAATCGCGATTTCAATGTCGGCTTTGGTGAAGCCGAGCGAGGCCAATACGGACTTCGAGTGCGTCAGGTTTGTTTCCATCCAGATGGAACTGTCCTGTTGGATCGCCCACCCGGCACTTTGATTGCCGATCGTCGTGAGCGCCCGCACACGATCAAGCTGGCTGGTGTTCGTTGCGGATGTGTCGTTCGGCGTATTGTCGACGGGCGATCCGTCGATGATTTGCGACCACATATCCTTAACGTCGGCCCCCGTCCAATTACCCATATTATCGGGGTCGCCAGGCACGCCGTGTTTAGGCTTGATCTTTGCGACTTGCAGTTGTAGCTGCGGTTGCCCTTCCTTTATCCTCTTGACGATCGTTTTGCGATCCTTGATAGCATCCGGGACGTCGATCGTGACGCCCGTGGTTTCCAGCGCCTTCGCCGCATCTGCAAGCGTCTCGAATTCGAAACCCTTCTTCAATTCCTTCGCGTTCAGCGCACGGGCCGCCGTCTTCAGCGTCGCCAGCCGATTAAAGGCGCAATTAGTCCATCCTTTCCCGTCTTGCTCCCACGTTTCGGCCTCGGCGATACCGGGCGAGAACCGATAGATACGCCAACTGCTGTCCGACATGGGGAACGCGAAACAGTTCGGCGTGGCAAGGTCTTTCCCATTCGAGTTGGTCTTGTACAGTCCCTTGATTGCGAACTGCGGATCGTCGGCGATTTGCCGGAAGCCGACCGTATGCGTTTGCAGTAGGTGATGGTCTTGGACCCAGACACAGCAGCATCCGGCCCGCTCCAAGGCCGCGATATGGGCATGGTGACCCTCATCAAGCGGGATGGCCCGGTGCGCACTGGTCAGCGTGTCGAACCCGCCCTCGTCCTGATCGTTGATCCCGGCGAGTTTGATCTTCGCCCGCTTCCGCGACACGACGTCAAGATGGTCTCGCCAGTTGCTCGGCACGCAGGCCAGCGGTTCGCCGGCTTTGATGAGGGCCAGCCCTTGGTTTTCCTTGTTGCTCTTGCGGTGCCAAATCCACATGTTGCCGCCACAGGCGTCGATCTGGCCGCCGAAGTCGAAGCCGGCCTCGTGGCTCATCATGCCCAACACGGCGCGGGCCAAGGCCGCGTGCTCGGTGTGATTCGCAGTCGGCACCGGGTCGGCGAAGACCGCGTACAAATGCAGCCCAGCGCCGCCGGTCGATCGCCGCGTGGTGACATAGGGCAAGTCTTGGGCCGCCTGGCGGACGCGATCTAACGCGTCGTCCGACACACCCACGCCCTGGGCGTGCCCGGCGATCGCGTCGAAATCGAAGCCGATGTAGCGGCTGACGCGTGCCCGCCAGTCCCAACCGGTCGAGCCGATCGCCTCGGCGTGTAGTTCGATCGGCCACTTGAGATCGTAATCGTCCCAATTCGGCTCGCTGTCGGCCTGCCTCGGGATTCGAATGTTCCACCATTCATTGCCAGTGTCGTCCTCATAGGTGGAAGTGCGGCCCTGCACCGGGTGCCCGTTACCGGCGGCCACGTTGAGCTGCGTTTCGAGTGCGCCGTCAAATTGCAGGTAGAAATCCAGCAGGTCTTTGCAGTTGTGGTTGTCGCGCTGCTGGCGCAGAAATTCGACGAGCGTGGGTAAGACGTGCATGCTGCCCCTCTTTTGAAGTGATGGAAGTGAATCTTACAATCTACACGGATCCCAATTATGCACGACGCCTCGGCACGGGCAGGTTTTTTCTTGGCCTCGAAGCTAATCTTTTGAGCAACTTTTTTCGCCGACCGCCGCATAACCATTGGCAGCCTTATATCCCGACCGGAAGCCGCGGTTGCATGTTTGCCATGCCAAACTTCAAGAGCCAGTCGAGGCGCCATTCCGCGTGTTCCAAACGGATCGTTCACGCACGACCAGATGCGGCCATAGGCAAAGAGCTTCCGCTCACGAGTGTTCGATAAATTTTAAAGTACAAGTACAGTATTATTAGCAATTCAGGCTTTCTGCCGAGCAATTCTAAATAGCGATGCTATACTAGTCGTGATGAATAACTGAAGCAGGAGAAAAATAGCAATGCCTTACCGATTCGTGCTCGGCGGTGTCGAGGTGCAATGTGATACCGCAAAAGAACTTAAGGCGGCCCTAGCGGGTGGAGTCGACGCAGGACAAATGCCGCCAGCCCAGAATTCAGACGGTCCCCGAAGCCCGTTTCCACCGGCAAAGGCGCCAGGGCGGCGGCCAGTACCGGGGCGCCGCACAGGTGCCCAAAAATCGTGGCGGATGGGCAAGTGGTTGGCAGAACGAGACGGTGGAACTGCCGAGGAGGCGCGATCCCGTCTAGCCGCCATGAAAAAGGCGGATTTCAATGCCTACTCTAAGCTCGAAGCCGAGTTCTTCGCGAGCTTAAAAGCCGACAAGAACGGCTCAAGTTAGGCGTTAGAATATTTGTTGTAAATCTATTGATGACTTTGGACTCTACATTTGAGATGACACCTATGACGAAGCAAACCGTGAGTTACATCCGAGTATCGACCGCGCGGCAAGGAACGTCTCGCTTAGGTCTTGAGGCCCAACAAACTGCCGTCCGGCTGTACGCCGCGGCCCAAAACGCCGAGATTATCGCGGAATTCACCGAGATCGAAACCGGTAAATCGGCCGACCGCCCGCAGCTTGCTGCGGCGATCCGGCAGGCTCGGGCGTGCGGCGCCACGCTCGTGATCGCGAAGCTCGATCGACTCGCTAGAAACGTCGCTTTCACCTCGGCGATGATGGATTCGGGGCTCGAATTCGTGGCTCTGGACTGCCCGCACGCGAGCCGCCTTGTGCTGCATGTCATGTGCGCCTTTGCAGAACACGAGGTTCGGCAGATCAGTGAGCGAACGAAGGCGGCCTTGGCCGCGGCTCGGGCACGTGGTACGAAGCTCGGGGCGGCATCACCGAACAGTGCGTTCCGGCGGGGCGCCCGCCGGGGCTGGAAGGCGGGGAGCGAGCGGTCGGCGGCCGTCCGGGCGCGGCGGCTGGAAGAGAATTACGGTCGGATCCTCCCGACCATGAAGGCGATGCGTGAGGCCGGGCAGACGCTCGAACAGGTGGCCACGTGGCTGAACCGAGAAGGCTACCGGACGACACGGGGGCGCGAGTTTGGCCGGTCGACCGTGCTCCGGGCGCTCGCTCGGGCAGTAGAAGCCGCGCAGTCTTCTCATGCCACCCAAATACACTAGCCTCGAGTCTCTCGCGTTATCTCGACCTCACCGGTGGGGAACGGAACCGGCTTGGAAGGCCCTCAACGCGTTATACGCGACGCTGGGGGCCTTATTCTCGATGAAAGGCTGATGCTACAAGGGCTTGCTGGCTACTATAAAAGCGTCTGCATCAGATGGAAAGTGGAGCGTGAGGGAATTTCAGTGGAGCGCCAAGTTCTCACGGAAGTGGTTGTTGCATAGTGAGTTGAAGCAATTTTAGAACAGTTTCAGAGGGAGTAATGTCATAGTCACTTCGGGTGGTGGCACTGGCCATTGTCAGCGTTCATTACCGAGATGTTGCCTGTAAAAAGGGGAGAGGGGAGTTACGCCTTCTTTACGTATTAGAGAATAGTAGTTCATCCAAGTATTTTCTATTACTTAGAATAGAGAACGATTTCTATTTCCATAGTTATATATAAGGCGAAACGTAAGTCCTTACCCTGAAACGTTTTAAAAAATCGACCTATCCGACGAACCCTCCACTGTTTCTCCGCCGATCACATCTGGCATTTTACCGCAACACCTGCCCAGAATGGCACTTGCGGCAAGCGAGAATTGTGGCTCACTTCCCTGCTTTTTACCTCTTCTCCCCTCTTTTCCCCTCGATGGCCTCGCCGCTCCCGACTGGCAAGTCCCGCACCCCGCGGATAAGCGGATAAATAGTCCACGAACCTTGAGTTGAGGAACCAACCGACGGCGCGGTTGCTCTCGTCTGCCCACGCGGCTGCCTGGGGCGTTATCTACTTTCAAGTGGCCGAACCTCGGTGGACGCACACCCGTCTTTTGGACACGCCCCGGCGGCTGCAAGCCTGAACCCCTCGATCTCCCCGCGTCCAATCCGGTCGCAAGTCCAATAGCATGACCTTCATGCCGTGGGACTCTGAACCCCTCGAAAAACCCGCGTACCTACCCCGGCGCAACCTCTTGCGCCACACCGAAGGGCCGCGAATCGCGTGCCAAAGGCCGGCTGTTGCCGGGTCATAATCTGACCGCCCCCCTCTTGGCATAGGCCGGCAACCGCACGCGCCGAACAACGACGCAAGTCATGTATTAGTAAATCTTTGCGCATTTTGTAGCAAGTGCTTGACGTTCGTTAATGGCCAGGAAACAAGCCGGCGCCAGGGCGATGGCCGCTTCCCCGGCGTCGAACAGGCCGCAAGACATGTTCAGTTATCACTTGTCGTGCGATCCGTGCGTCCGTCTCACGCGAGCGGACAAAGCCTACGCACACCTAAAAACATAGTTGTCAACGGCGTAAGCAGCTTTGTGGTCGACGTTTACGCAAGACTCCGCCGCTCGTTGGGGCAATGCCCCGCACGAACTGGGCACCTGCATAACGAATCGCCTAACCGCGGGCGCCCGCTTCGCCAATCGTCCGCCACTTCGCAACGCAAGCCATTCGGCGTGGCGACTTCCGGTAGGGAGCTAGGTCGCCGACGTCGATCGCGCATTTCATCCGCTTGCGGCTTTCGGTGAACCGCGAGCGAAAGCCGCGGCGTTCTGGCGACTGTCGTAACGGTGGCGCTTAGATGTAGCGACGACGGACGCATTTTCTCGGCCGAATCCAGGTGAAACTTTACTGACTCTATCGGATTGCAGGTGTGTGGTTTCTTAAGCCCATCAGTGAGGTTGACGCCATGAGGTTGTGGAGCCAATGCTCATGGTAGCGTTTGCCGTTGAGTCGATGAGCCGGACTGTCATG
>Ga0307372_10012298_pt1 | contig 11241 bp, 12 predicted proteins | sample OX1MG_FD_202533 | JGI IMG/M metagenome (GOLD analysis project Ga0307372, IMG submission 202533) | Soil microbial communities from Risofladan, Vaasa, Finland - OX-1 | ecosystem: Environmental > Terrestrial > Soil > Coastal area > Acid sulfate soil | place: Finland: Risofladan, Vaasa | collected...
AGCCCGAACGTGTCGCTGAAGCGGTCGTTCGACTCGGCTTGCACCACGCGGTGATCACCTGCGTGGCCAGAGACGACCTCCCCGACGGCGGCGCGGGCGCGATGGCCGCCACGGTGAACGCCATACGTGCGGTCTCGCCGGGCACCGACGTCGAGGTCTTGACCTCGGATTTGAAGGGCGACCTCGCCTCGCTCGAGACTCTGCTCGAGTCGCGCCCGAACGTGTTGAACCACAACGTGGAGACGGTCGCTCGCCTGCAACGCGCGGTTCGCCCGAGCGCGGGGTACCTGCGATCGCTCACGGTCCTGGCGCGAAGCGCCCGAGCGGGCTTCACGACGAAGTCGGGTCTCATGGTCGGCCTCGGCGAGACGCCCGACGAAGTCGAAGAGACGCTGGCCGACCTGGCGTCGGTGGGGGTGCAGATCGCCACGATCGGTCAGTACCTTCGCCCGACCGCTCGGCACCTACCGGTCGCGCGCTACTGGGAGCCCGCGGAGTTCGACGACCTCGCCGAGCGCGGACGGCGCCTCGGACTCGCCCACGTGCAGTCCTCGCCGCTCACGCGCTCGAGTTATCACGCCCGCGAAGCGTTGAGCGAAGCCACCCCCGTGGCGGCGCCCGCTCGGCGTTGAGGTCAACTCGACCCGGTTCGCTTTCGAGCGCTAGTGAAATGATGGTCCCGTGAGCGATTACGTGGCCGTTAACCTCGCGAACTGGAACAGTCGCGTCGTGCATCACGTCAAGGCGTACGGCCTCGACGACTTTCTCACCAGTCCCGAGCACCTTTCGGACGTGGTTCGCTTCGATCAGGTGCGCTTGGGCTCGCTCGCGGGACTGGACGTCGTGCACCTGCAGTGTCATATCGGCACCGACACGTTGTCCCTCGCGAGACTCGGGGCCAAGAGCGTGACGGGCCTGGACTTCTCCGCGCCCGCCTTAGAGGCAGCTCGCGACCTGGCGCGTCGTGCCAACGCCGAAATCACCTACGTCGAGAGCGAGCTCTACGCGGCCCCCGAGGCGCTCGGCGAGGGACGCTTCGACCTCGTCTACACCGGGGTGGGGGCGATTTGCTGGTTGCCCGATATCGCGCGATGGGCGAAGGTCGTCGCCACGCTGCTGCGACCAGGTGGACGCCTGTTCATCCGCGACGGACATCCCATGTTGGGGACGCTCGACGATCCTCGGGCCGATGGGCTCTTGGTCGTTGCGTATCCCTATTTTGAGACGGTGGGTATCCCTTTTTCCGACACGCATAGTTACGTCGAGCACGATGAGCCTCTGGCTTCACCCGAGACGCTTCAGTTCAGCCATGGCCTCGGCGAGATCATCACCGCCCTGGCCGAGGCGGGGATGCGGCTCACCTCGCTTGACGAGCATCAGTCGGCCCCGTGGAATCCCTTGGGGGACGCCATGGAAGACGTCGGCGGCGGAGAGTTTCGCTTGCGAGATCGCCCCGAACGTCTGCCCCTTACGTACACCCTGCAGGCCACCAAGCTCTAGGGGAGACTCGTTCCATCGGCGCCGCGAGCGGCCGGTACGTCCACGCCCGCCACCGACACTGCATCGGCGCTCAAGGTCTTACTCATGCCAGGGTAAGGCTCAAGAGCCCGCTGCTTACTTTGCCCCGGGCTGGGAGTGTTTGCATCCGAGCGCTGACGTCAAGAATCCTCGACTGGAGAACTCAAACGTGGCGTTGAAGAACTTGCTTAAGCAAATGCTTGGTTCGGATTTCAAGGGCTCGCGGAGCTCGGTTCTCGCGCTCGGTATCGCCACTGCCGTGGCGCCCCACTTGAGAGCAAACAGCTCGACTTCGATTGGGCGACGGGAGATGGCGGCGCCCTCTCGGCATCGGGATTATTCGATCGGGTGCCAGTGAAGCTCGAGGGTTCCTCAATGGCTCAGCGAAGCGAGCACTTTTCGGTTACCTTGTCGATGACGAATACTCGGAGGTGGCATGGACAAGGACCTAGTCGATCAAGTCATCGACGTCGCTCAACGGGTGGTGGCCAGCGGGGCAATCTCCGCCAACGGACACGGGAACGTGAGCCTGCGGGTTCCAGGAGCGGAGGAGATGTATTTCACCGCGGGCCCATCGCTACGAAACCATTCACCATCAGCCGTCGTACGAGTTGGGCTGGACGGAGTCCTTCTCGAGGGTGAGTTGCCGCCCATCCAGGGAGCCGTCGTGGCCATGCACACGGCGATGTACGCGGACCACGCTGAGGTTGGCTGTGTCTTGCACACGCATTCGCCATACGCGACCGCCTTCGCCGTGGCCCACCGTCCGATTGGATGCTGGGTCGAAGCCTTGGCCATGTTCGGTTTGCCGACCGGAGTTCCGGTGGCCGGATACGGTCCGCGGGGATCGGACCAAGCGGTGGCCAACATCCGAGTCGCGATCACACCGGGGGTTCCGGCGGTGTTGTTGGCGAACCACGGGGTGCTGGTGTTCCACCGAACGCCTGAGTTGGCGATCCAGATTGGCGGAATCGTAGAAGAGGCCGCACAGGCGGGGCTCAACTCCGGCGGTCTCGGCGGCCCCGTCGAGATTCCAGAGGAACTCCGTGAGGCAGCCCTCCAGCGTGCCATGCTCTTTGCGCACCATGGAACGACACACGCTTAGTCCCAGTCTCGAGGTCAGGGCTTAGCCTCCTCGTTCAATCGCCAAACTCTGGCGTCGCAAGCTATCGACAAGGTGAATCGGATCAGGGATTCATGTCACCTTCGGGGACCCGACGCGGCTCCGCGTTCCACGCACTGGCGTTTAGGTGCTAAATCCATTCTCGAGTCGGGGGCTCGAGACGACAGACACCATTCGCTGGCTGCTTGAGCAAACTCCACTGCTTAGACCCGTGACCGAAGACGACGTGCGACCTAGTCCCGTTTCTCGAATCCAAAGGTGCATTCGTTTTTCACTGAGGCCCTACGTCTTGCACTCGATCACATGAGAAACGTGACGTCGCTGATCTTCGAGTCCTTCACGCGGTAGACAACTGCGGCGTGCAGTTTCTGAGGGTAGCCCTCCAGGATCAGACCATCGATGATCTCCTCGTCGATGACGTAATCGCCGAACTCGATTCGCCTCGGGATCTCCAGACGCAGGTCGGGACTATCGCGAAACAGAGGTTCGTAGAACCCACGGATCGCCAGCTCTCCTTCCATAAGGACGTTGCCGCTGGCGTCTCTGATCACCGCGTCCGCCGAGAAGTAGGAAAGGTACCCGTCTAAGTCGCGGGCTCGATACGCGGCAACCTCGCCGTCAATGAGATCGGTCGTCGTGGACATTTTGCTCCTCGGGCCGTGGTGGTTAGGCGGCGCTCCGCGCGCCGTGCGCTGCACTTTACCGTGGCCCGCGGGCTTTATCTCACGTGGCTAGCCGTATTGACGCCTTGGCGCTTCGCGCACGCCGTCCTCGGACCCGAGGACGTGACCAAGCGATCTGAACTGAGTGCGAGCGTGATGAAACCTTCGACGCGTGCGTAGAAGGGACCCTCACGTGAGAAGACTCTCCAACTGTTCGCGGGTTGGTCCGGGCGTGTTGTATATGGGATTGGCGGCGGCAACCTCTAAGACTTTCTCCATCACACCAGGTCGCGAGACGACCTCCATCGGCAGGGAGTAGCAGCTGCCCAGTTCGCTAAACCACGCTTTTACCTCGCTGTCGTAGTGACTCGCCGACGCGAACGTTCGACCGAACGCCGCCGCGGCGTCCGAGGGATCAAAGGGATCAGGTAGACCCTGGCGAAATGCGTCGACTTCCGCCGCGCGCAATTTCTCGATGTTCACGGTCGCCGCGTGCCAACTCTGGGCGCCACTTTTTGTTTCCTGTTCCCAGGCCTCGGCCATTGCGGCGGGCTGATCGAGGTGCTCGGTAATGGGATCAACCAAACTCACGGCGTGTTTCAGTCCTAAGCAGATCCCTCGACCTAACGAAGGGTTGGTGAACCCCCAGGCGTCGCCGATTGGCAGAAGACCGGTCGCCGAAGGGCGTCCGTCCACAAAGAACTCGCGCACCGTGTTCGCCGAGGCGGCCATTGAATAGACGTCGCTGGCGGGCTCACCGTCTATCCAGTGCGCGTGAAGGGGCATTGAACGAACTACTCGTTCGAAGACCTCTGGGTCGCGGACCTTTCTCATCGCCTTGTCTTGGGGGGAGTGGTAAATAGTCGCCGACCAGTGCCCGTGATCACCGGGCATCGTGAGCAGGCTGATCGATCCCACCGCCGCCAGATTGTCGCCTAGGAATTCAGGTAGCGAGTCGCCCCGGTAGTAGCGCGTGTTGTAGACGAATCCGAAATCCGACACATGTTCCGTTGGTGCGACGCCACCGGCGGCTTCGATGAGCGCCGGAAAGGCGCTGCGACGCCCGCTCGCGTCCAGGACCACGTCGGCGTAGTAGGCGTCACCGGCCCCGGTCTTTACCCCAATCACATGGGGGATTCCGCCGATTACTTCAGGACCAGTGATTAATTCTGTGACGGGGCTCGAGTTTCGGATCTCGATACCCGCGCAGGCGCGCGCCGCAGCGACGAAGCCAAATTCCATGAAAGGACGTCGACAACTCGTCCGCGTGGTGAATTGAGAGAGGTCAACGTCCTTCCCGCTCGTAGGATTGTGGCGAGCTTGGAGTTCGGGTACGTTGAACTCTTCGACGCCGGCGATGGCCATTTGTTCAAGGACTTCTGGAAGGTATTGGCCAAGTTGTGCGTGCGCCGCAGGTTGCAGGAAGTGGACTTGATGGAACTGGGCGACGCTGCGACGCTCCCACGCTTCCCATAGGTCATTGACTCCGCTCGGAGCTGGTGCTTCCCGGTCGAGTACCACGACTTCGACGCCTCGCTTTGCCAACAACATTGCGGTGGCGAGCCCCGTGGGTCCTCCACCGACGACGATCGCCTTCGACATGGATACTCCTTGGCTCAAGGGGTGACTTTACCTTGTCGACGATATGGTTGCGTGATGATCGTGTTCGTCCACGGAGTCCCTGAAACCCACGTGATTTGGAATAAGTTGCGCGCGAACCTGAACGCCCCGTCAATCGCGCTGTCGATGCCGGGCTTTGGGTGCCCGCGACCGCCTGGTTTCGCTGCTACCAAGGATGAGTACGTTGATTGGCTCGTTGGCGAATTAGAGAGGATTGACGAACCTATCGATCTGGTTGGCCACGACTGGGGAGCCGGTCTCACGTACCGCGTCGCTACTGCCTACGGAGATCGACTGCGATCGTGGACTGCGGACATCGCCAATATCATGCATCCTGACTATGTTTGGCATGATTTTGCACGGATCTGGCAGACCCCCGTCGACGGCGAAGCTTTCTTTGCGGCTCAACGGAAACTCTCGCCTCGAGAACGAGGAGCCCGCTTCGAGATGCTCGGTGTGCCTCCAGAGGATGCGGAAGCTATGGCCGCGGCGAGCGACGACGTGATGGACGCGTGCATTCTCGACCTCTACCGTTCGGCGACGCCAAATGTATTTGCCCACTGGGGAAGTTCGTTCAAACCGACCTTGGCACCGGGCATGGTGTTGTGTCCCTCTGAGGATCCCTTTGATAACGAATCGAAGTCCCGCAATATCGCAAGCATGCTCGGTGCTCGTCACCAGATCATCGACGGACTGGGCCACTGGTGGCCCATGCAGGGGCCAGAACGCTGCGCGAACATCGTTGATGGTTTCATTGAATCAATTAGTTAGTTCGCCGCACTCGCTTCACTAACGAGCCGGATTTTGATGCGTCATTGGTCGACTCCGTGATGAAGTGTGATGTGCACGCTGCTATTAAGAAAGCGGCGACGTTTCATCTCTTCGCTCCCCAACGGTGGGTGCCATCCCATTGGCAGCTCAAGCCGCGGGTCTCGCAGTCGAGTTTTTTGGTGAAAAACTCGGTCGGGGTTAGTGCATTAGAACTCAATCGGTAAGAATCACGATGATGCGCAAGCAATATCATTTCTGGCCGGGTCAACATGGACTGGACGCGTGGGACGTCCACCGGCTCATCGAGTTGAGCCGGGAATTCCCGGTGATTGAGGTACTGGTCACTTCGATCACAGAAGTGGAGTCGAACTACTGGTTTGGACACGGTTTCGGCGAGCCCACCGTTCGTAACGTTGTGGAACATATGCGACTCGTTCAAGAGGTGGACTCCACACTCCCGATCATCCTCGGTGTCGACGGACGAGTGATGGATGGAATGCACCGGATCGCTAGAGCGCTTCTCGAAGGAAGGCCAATGATCAGTGCAGTGAGGTTCGATGTGCATCCAGTGCCGGATTTTCAAGACTGCACGCCGGAGGACCTTCCATATTGATTATGAACCGGCGCCTAATGCCTTGGTCTAGTTAGGCGGGAAGGGTGGTTGAAGCTTGCGGGACGTGCATCACCGCATCTGTCGAATCAGACGGTTGACGCGCTATTGACGTTGCCTTGACCGACAAATGGCTTGGTCTCAGGTCGTAGACGTCAGGGAGCCGACGTCAACAGTGTCCGATTGACGACGCAGCCAATAATGAACGAGTTGGGGCAAATCATGTTCGTCGGCACGTTGAACTCGCTGGCGCCCGTGCCCAGTGGACGAAAAGTGCAGTCTCAGCCGAGTGACTGTCGCGTCCGATGCCACGTATGGTGTGCGACATCCAAGACGTAGAAGGCGTGACTTCCTTTCGGAGCCTGGTAAGCCGTTGATCTAACACGCAGGCCAATGCCACCGCTCACGGCGTAGGCACTCATCGTCCAGTCACTGGCGGGGTTCAAGTATTGGTACCACTGGTGTCCACGGTCGGTCGTGACGTCAATAACCGCATTGCTGACCATCACAACGGACAACGGGCTTTCCGGAATCACTTTGATGACGTAGAAAATCCCCCCACCGGCCCAATCACTCGCCAGTTGCGGACCTGCCGCCTTCCAGTGGGCGCCGCCGTCCGTGCTGCGAACCGGGAACTGCCGAGCTGTGCCGTGTTCTTCCCACACGCCCCAGCGGTACTTCGGTCCCGATGATTTGAATTTCACCCATCGCGCTTGAGCTCCGGTGAGGACGGTTCCCCATGACGGGGGTTGGTACGCGGTCGTCGAGAACAAGAGCCCGGGTTTCATTGTCAACTTGGCTGGATAGGGAGATGACGAGGCGGCCGCCACTGACGCCGACGAGACCGCCAACATCAGGCCAACGCAGACTGGGATGAGACACTTTCGCAAGAGAACCTCCGCTGTCCGCCATTCTGACAGCCGCGAGCGCGTGCCAGGAGTCAGCTGGAAACTCGAAGGAAATATCACGCGTTGCACCCTCTTTATCTATCGCTGCACTCGCCAACCGCGTCCAAAATTCCAATGCATGAACGACGATTGAGTACTGATGAATGAGTCACTCGGAGACACCCCTTGGTCGTAAATGTCAAGCGGCTCGCTCTTTTCGCGGTGACCACGCAATCTCTTCGTCGTAGGGACAGTCGTTCTCGAGGCACGCGTGCAAGATGCCGACCCACTTGTTGGCGAGCTGGCGCACGGCCTTTCGGTGGTGCTTGTCACGGGCTCGTAACTCGTCGTAGTAGTGACGTGCTCCCGGCGACGGGAGGAGAGAACTGAAGGCCCACTGATCCAGCGCTCCGGCCAGGCGCTTGTTGCGACTGTGGCGCGCGAGGACGACTCTAGATTTGCCCGACGCTCTAGTGATTGGTGACGTGCCGGCGTAGTTCCTGCGAGAATTGGCGTCGTAGTAGCGGTTCGGATCATCTCCGAACTCGCCCAGCACCCGAGCGCCCAGGACCGTCCCCATTCCTGGAAGAGAGAGGATGACCTTGGCGCTCGGGTGCTTCTTAAAATGCTCCGACAGCGACGCCTCAAGCTTGGCGAGCGACGCGTTGAGCTGGACGATGTTGGCCATCGCCGCTTCGGTGGTGACGCCGTAGGCGTTCTCCAAGGTGGCGGGTTGGCGCAGTTGCTCGCGGTGCAACACCTCGTAGATCCGCTCGACACGTTCCTCGAGGTGACGAGATCGCCCCACTCGCTTGAGCGCCGTCGTCATCCGGGCGCGCGAGAGCGTTCGCGCGACGCCGGGCGTGGGTGCGATGGCCAGAATCGCCACCGCGTCGGGTCCCGAAAGGTCAGTTCCAAAGGCTTCCAGCGCCCCGGGGTAGTAGTCCTTCAAGGCCGAACGCAGAGAGTTCACTTGGCGTTGGCGGGTCCAGATGGTGTTCTGGTGCGTGCGCGCGAGCAACTTGATCGCGTCACTGAGCGCACTGTCACCGGCCACCTCGCGGTGGTTGTGTCGATCCGTGCGCACTAAGTCGGCCAAGACCTTGGCGTCGCCGGGGTCGGACTTCGCCCCCGAGACGTGGTGGCGTTCGCGGTAGCGCGAGGCGGCCAGTGGGTTGATCGCAAAGACCTGGTAGTCCGCCGCGATCAACGCCGTCACGATCAGACCCCGGTCCTTCTCGATGCCGACGATCACTTCACTGGGCTCATCATCGTCACCCAGGTGCTCGGCCACCATGGTGTGCAGTTCGCCAAGACCCACTAGTGAGTCCGGGATCCGTTTGCGTGCGAGCACCACACCTTCTGCGTCCATGACGCACACGTCGTGGTGGACTTCCGCCCAATCCACTCCAACAAATATCATTCGACCACCTCCAGTTCGTTGTCCATGAATGAACCTCGAGGTAGCGGTGGCGACCTAATGGACCAGTGCTCGCAGCACGACACCCCTCCAGCCTTCTCCGCCGTCCTCACCAACTGACCGGGGCACGTTCTCCGACTAGAGCTCGACGCTCAGATTGTGACAGTGCTCACCGGTCAGCGGTTCAGTGACATCATCTCCTAAAAGACGATGTCGGGTTCCATTAGATTGTCAGTGCCGGAGAGTTCACGTGCACAACGCCCGAGCCGAGAATGACACTCTGGCCGGACGATTGAGGCATTCGAATGTGCGGATCGTCGATCGAGGGCGCAGTCTTTGTGACTCGCTGAACCTGACGTGTGAGAGGTCTACGTACTCAAACGGGTCCACGCTCCACCGCGACGGGTAAGTCAACAAATAGGATTGATGAGTGACGGACGCGAAAGAACGCGGGGCGCGCTTGTGGGGCTCCCCAGGCTTTCTGCGCTTTTGGATGGCCTCCACTGTCTCTGACTTCGGAACCTACGTCAGCACGATCGCTATTCAGGTCATTGTGGTAGTCACGCTCCACGAAGGCGCCGGCAGCGTGGGACTCGTCAGTGCCGTTCGCTGGCTTCCGTATCTGTTGTTCGGTCTGATAGCTGGCGTCCTGGTCGACCGTTCCCGTCGGCGTCCGCTGCTGGTCATCACGGACCTGGCTCGTGGGCTTTTGCTAGTCGTCGTGCCGGTGCTCGCATGGACGCACCACCTTTCGCTGGTGGTGTTGATGTTGTTCATGGCGGCATTCGGGCTGCTGTCGCTGCTGAACGACGCCGCCTCTCAGTCCTTTCTGCCGCGACTAGTGCCCGCCAACCAGTTAACTGCTGCGAACGCTCGACTTGACCAAAGTGCAGCGCTCGCGCAGACCTCCGGTCCAGCAATCGGTGGGGGACTCGTTTCACTGCTGAGCGCACCTTGGGCCGTGCTCTTCGACGCGGTGAGCTACGTCGCGTCGGGTCTCCTGCTTTTGCGCATTCCGGTAGCCGAACCGCCAAGTCGACCAGTGTCCCTGCGCGGCGTACCACGTGAGGCGTTAGAAGGTGTGCGATGGATCTATAGACACGCCACATTGCGGCCGCTCGCGCTAAGCACGCACGGCTGGTTTCTCTGTTCCGCGGTCGCCAGTACGGTGCTACCGCTCTTCGTCTTGCGGACCCTCGGCATAAGTGCTTTTGGCTACGGAGTGATGTTGTCGGTGGGCGGTGTTGGCGCGCTCGTGGGTAGTTTCGCCGCGACACGACTCGGCACGCACTTTGGTTGCGGTCGGGTTGTCGTAACCTGCCGCGTGACGACGGCAGCTTCATGGGCGTTGATGGCACTTAGCCATCACTACTGGTCGGGTTGGGTCATTTTGGGCGCAGGGCAACTGCTGCTTGGCTTATCCATGGGTGCGGAGAACGCAAACGAGATGAGTTACTGGCAAGCGATGACACCTGACGCCCTTCAGGGCCGAATGAACGCGACGAGGCGCTCGATCAACCGAGCGATGCTCGTTGTCGGTGCGCCGGCGGGCGGATTTTTTGGTGACGCGATCGGGTACCGACCGATGCTTTGGTTTGCGTCAGTAGGGTTTCTTGTCGTGGCAGTCGCGCTCGGTTTGTCGCAGTTTCGCAACGCTCGCGTCGAAGACGCACCTCTCTGACGTGCTCAACCTTAGCGATGCCCAATTCACTAAGCCTTTTCTTCGCTGGCGTCAGAGACCCGACGTCACAGGCCTGTCACCTTGCGCTGGCGGCTGACTTTGATCAAGAACTTGAAATTCTGAGTCCTCTCGAAGCTAATCTTCGCACCGCTGACGCCCTTTCTATCGACTCTCATTCTCGGATGTAGCTCGCGGCATCTCCGGGGACTAGAGAGACACGGCAGCGTCGCGTCAGTCGGTTCGTGTTTCGCACCAAGACGGCCTAAACGTCGGTCCCCTTGCGAGCGGGGCGGTCAGAGACCATACTGGGATTTCCGCTTGAGAAACCATAAAGGAGATTCGAATGGCTTACTCTCTCGCGTGCGCCGACACTGGAAGCGACTGCGCATTTTCAGTCACCACAGCAACTGAGGATGAATTGATGAAGCACGTGCAGATGCACGCATCCGCCGCTCACCCGGAATTGGAATTGACTCCGGAGACAGTCGCACATGTCAAGAGCCTCGTACGATCCGACTGACACTGTTCGAGTTGGCAACTCCAATAACCGCAACGAAAGCCACTTTGGGTTCGCTCCACTTTCGTGGTGGCTTTTGGGCCCTGTAGCGAACAGGCATCGCGTAAAGCGATGCCTGACGTCGAGCGTTTGGCGCGGGAGGAGTAGGTCAAGCTAGATCCTGTCGGAAGGTCGTCGACAGATGAAACTTACCGGAGCCGGAGACGTGACGTGAACCGCTGCGCCCCCGAGGTCACTTGCTCCTGAAGATGCAAACGCCTGACAGTAGTGAGAAGCTGATGCTTTGGTCACACCGCATTTTGACTACTAAGTAGCTGGATTTATTTTTGGCATCACAAGAGCGATTGGCCACTGGCTCTCATACCGCACGAGCCGTGATGTAGATCATTCTGGAAGGTTGCAATGAAGCGCACGATCGGAGTTGCCGCAGCG
>Ga0307372_10012299_pt1 | contig 11239 bp, 7 predicted proteins | sample OX1MG_FD_202533 | JGI IMG/M metagenome (GOLD analysis project Ga0307372, IMG submission 202533) | Soil microbial communities from Risofladan, Vaasa, Finland - OX-1 | ecosystem: Environmental > Terrestrial > Soil > Coastal area > Acid sulfate soil | place: Finland: Risofladan, Vaasa | collected...
TCGAGTGCCGCCGCTCCGTGCTGGTCGTCCGGATCGATGCGGGTCATGAGCTTGATCCCCGTCCAGCCGTCCCCCGCGGCCCGTCCCACGGTGGCCACCAGCCGGTCGTCGAGCTCGAACGCCGACCCGGCGAGTCCGGTGCGGTTGATCGAGAGATAGGTCTGCTGCCCGGTCCCGACGGCACCGGAACGGGCCAGGTCGGTGAGGGGTTGCACCGTGGCCAGAATGCCGTCGCAGTGGGGCAGGGCCTCCTGCAGCGCCGCCAGGTAGTCGGCGTACCGCTCGATCGTCGGCACTCCGCGGGCACGGTGGTCGGCCGCCAGCACCAGGGCCGGAAAGCCGACCCACCCGTCCGCCGCCCCCCCCTCCGCCGCCGGGTCGGTCACGCCAGCCCGGACAGCGCGAAGACGACCTTGGCCACGGCCGAGAAGTCCTCCCGGCCGTAGCCGGCCACCGAGGCGGCGGTGAGCGCCTGTCGGACCGTCGCCGCGGTGGCCAGGGGCACACCGGCGCTCGCCCCGTACCCGAGGGCGAGATCGAGGTCCTTGGCCATCAGGTCGGTCATGAAGCCCGGGAGCCACCCGTTGGACGCCGGGCTGTCGGCCACCACACCGGCCACCGGCAGGCGGGTGCGCACGGCCACACAGTCTCCGGACGAGTGCACCAGCACCTCGTGGAACTTGTCCAGGTCCACCCCGGACTTCAGGGCCAGCGCGGTGGCCTCGGAGGTGGCGAGCATCTGCGCGGCATAGATCAGATTGTTGCAGAGCTTCACCACCTGGCCCATCCCCGGACCCCCAACATGGACGATGCGGCCGGCGAAGGGCTCGAGGGCCGGACGGGCCATGGACAACGTCGCCTCGTCCCCCCCCACCATCAGGGTGAGTGCTCCCGCCTCCGCCCCCGCCGTCCCGCCCGACAGGGGCGCATCGAGGAAGGCGGCCCCTGCGGCGGTCACCCGCTCGTGCTCGGCCCGGGCCACTTCCGGGTCGATGGTCGAGCAGTCCACCACCACATGTCCGGCCTTGAGCTCCGGCAGCAACCCGGCGACCACTTCGGTGACCTGCGGCGAGCTGGGGACGCACAGGATGACGATCTGGCTGGACGCGGCCACGCCCGCGGGTGACCCGCCGTCGACGGCGCCGAGCGCCACCGCGCGGTCAACCGGACCGGGGCTGCGCGAGGCCACGGTCACCCGATGGCCGGCCTCGAGCAGATGGCGGGCCATGGGCAGGCCCATGGCCCCGAGGCCAATGAAGCCGAGTTGCATCCGGGTCCTCCTCATCGCTGGTCGGTTGTCTCCCGGGCCGGGCGGCGGCGCCCCGGTTCAGCGGTCGAATTGCGGCAGCCACGACGCGGTGGCCGACAGCAGCTCGGCCGCCATGGCCTCGGTCTGTTGGAGCCCCCCCCGCCCGGCCAGGGGGTCGAGGAGGAACGCCGCACCGGCCAGCATCCGGTCGCCCTCGACGGCGGCGGCCACGGTTATCTCGGCCACGGCCACATGGCGGCGGACCAGCTCCGCGTAGGGAGCGGGCAGAGGAGCGACGTCGCGGCCGCGGACCCCGTCGCCGTCGACCACGCAGATCGACTCGACCACGGCCTCGGGTGGGACGTCGGGCACCTGGCCGACGTTGGGGATGTTGACCGGGAGGTGGCGGGGCGAGCCGGTGAGCAGCGAGTCGATGACCAGTGCCGGGAGCTCCCCGGACGGCCACGTCTGCAGCGGCTTGGTTCCAGCCAGCCAGGCGTCGACATCGGCGATGTAGCCGTTCTGGTGGTCGAGGCGCTGGCTGATGGAGGTCAGCTCGATGTTGTACTCAGCACCCCAACCAGACTCTTCGGTGAGCACCCACGGCAGGAATTCCGCCACGTGACGGTCGCCGGCCGCGGGCAGTGCCCCCCACCGGTCGAGCAGGGTGAGCTTCAGTGCGTGGCGCTGCACGAAGTCGAGCGGGGTGAACTCCCCGGCCCTGGGTCGCCCGGGACCGGGCACCAGCGCCCCCAGTCCTCCTGCCCCGTCCACCATGCCCGCCAGGATGGCGAACCCATCCTCCCCGTCGACCTCGAGGCCGGTGACCACCGGGAAGTGGTTGACGCCGGCCACCGTCGGCTGCACTGCCTCGTGGGGCTTGCCCAGGGCGATGGCCAGGTCCATTGTCCAGTTCCCGACCTCGTGGCAGAGGCCGATCGCCTTGACGGCGGTCTGGCGGCGGACGGCCCGGGTGAGGCAGGTCATGGGATTGGTGATGTTGAGCAGCCACGCACCGGGACAGACCGCTTCCATGTCCTCGGCGATGCCGACCAGCACGGGCACGTTGCGGAGGGAGCGGTTGATGCCGCCGGGCCCGACGCTGTCACCCACGGACTGGCGGATGCCGTGGCGGCCCGGTACCTCCAGATCGACGGCCATCGAGTCGAACCCCCCGGTGGAGATGGTGACGATCACGAAGTCGGCGCCCTCGAGCGCCCGTCTCTGGTCGGTGGTGGTGGAGAGCGTGGCCTTGGCCCCGAGCGAGTCGTTGACCATCCGGCCCAGGGCCTCCATCTTTTCGAGCGGCACCGGGTCTATGTCCTCGAGCACGATGTGGGCACCGGCCACCGACGGCGTGCCGAGCAGGTCGGCGAGCAGCTCGGGGGTCCACTGGTAACTGCCCCCGCCGATGATGGTGACCTGCACGGCGCTCAGTCCCGCTGCCCGGCCACGGGGGGTCCACCTGACATGGGTGTCACTCTACCCAGGCCCCGGGCCCGGGCTCCGACACCGGGGGCGGGCGGGACATGTCCGAGCCGTTTTGCCGGGCGGGGCGGGGCGGGGCGGGGTGCTTCAACCCGGGGGCACGTACCAGTGGACCAGGTCGGTGCTCCGGGCCACACCGATCTTTGCGTGGCCCCACCCACCCAGCTGGTTGAGCTCGTCGCTGCCGGCGTAGAGCAGGTAGTAGAAGCCGCCCGGGAGCGAGCTGGCATCACAGAGAAAGGCCGAGTTGGCGTGCTCGTAGCCCACACTCGACAGCCCCGGACCGCTGTTGAACCGTTCGGAGGGGACGTCCAACCGGTACCCGGCGCTCCATTGCAGCCAGCCCTGAGCGGTTCGAGGGTCGCCCACGAGGGTGAACAACCAGGGCTGATCGAGGTTGTCCGAGGTGGCGACGAGCCGCCACCTTCCTGCCGCGGTCAGGAATTCGAAGTTCTCGACGGTGCCGCCGTTGACGGTGATGTCGGGACGGCCGAGCAGCTGCCAGGGCCCCTCGGGTCGGCCGGTCACCGACCTGGCCATCTCGAAGACATCGGGCTGGGTCGGTGACGAGAACTTGTAGCCCAACAGCAGCTGGTTCCCGGTCGACACCAGGGCGCCGTCGATCATCCGGTCCGGTGGCGACGGGGCCAGCGACCACGCCAGCGGGTGCGGCGTCGACCAGCTGGTGAGATCCGGCGACGTCCGGTAGTACAGCCGGGCCTGGGTGCCCGCCGGGTCGGATGCCCCCGGGTCGGACTGGTAGGTGACCACGAAGCGCCCGCTCGGGTCCCGCACGACGTCGGGCGAGGCCACACCGAGCACGCCGCTCTGGTCCGGCCACGGGGTGACTGGCGACCAGTGGAGCAGGTCCGGGCTGGTGGCGGTGGCGATCTGCCAGAGGACCCCGTCGGGTAGCGAGGCGTCGGCCGTCACGTAGCTGAAGAGCATGTGCCAGCGGCCCCCCGCCCACGTGAGAGCCTCGTCCTTCACCCCTCCCGACGCGTCGGAGAGGACCGGGTTGCGGAGGTGCGCCCAGGCCACACCGGGACTGCCCGGCCCGGCGATGCAGGCGTGGCCGGCGCCGCCGGCCAGCTGCCGGGCTGACAATGCCGACGGTGACGCCGCGCCCCCCGCCGGGCTCTGGGGGTTGGTGGCCCCGGAACCGCACCCGGCGAGCAGTGCCAAGCCCACCCCGAGACCGCACCACCGGCGACGCACTGTCATCGGGCCTCGCGGCGGTCGGAAGGTCCGCCCCGAGCAGGGCCGACCGTCCCCATCATGAGGTGCGAACGCTGACGATCCGGTACGTTCCGGCGCCCAGTTCGAGGCGCGCCACCCCGCCCGCGGTGTCGGCCAACTTGACCCCCGGAGCCCGGCCGACCGGGCGGCCGCCCTCGGTGATGGCGCGCCCGCCGCCCCCTGGCACGAACACATTGGCGGCGCTGTTCGGCGGCACCGACACCTCCAGGGAGAACTGGGGATCCGGGGTGGTCGGTCGGCTCCAGGCGACGGAGATCGCACCGCGGGGTGTGGGCAGCGAACCGCTGGCCCCGGCCAGACCGCCGGTGGGTGGCGACACCTCGAAGGTGGCGAACCCCGGTCCGGTGGGGCGCACGCCGAGGAGCGACCGCTGGATCTGGACCAGCACATTGGAGCCCCACCCGTGGGACATGCTGTCCCCGACGACGTCGGAGGGGTTCCACACCTCCCACGTGAAGGTGGCGCCCCGGGCCAGGATGTTGGCCCATCCGTCCGTGGTGGCGTCGGTCAGGCGGGTCACGAGGTCGTCGTACAGGCCGGCCATGGCCAGGGTGCCCAGCACCTCGGCGGCGGTCTGGGGCGGGGCCTGCATTCCGAGGCTGCTCACGTAACGGGCCACGGCACCGAGGCGGGCGGCCGGCACCACCTGGTAGAAGGCCGCACAGGCATTGGCGGTCTGCGACGACTCCGGCGTGGGAGCGCCGTCGCCCATCCGCCCGTCGAGATAGGTCCCGTCGGAGCGGGTCAGCCGCCGGTTGACCTCGGTCGTCAGGGCCGCCTGTCGGCGGCGTTGGAGCGACACCTCGCCGGCCGGCCGGTGCAGCGCCTCGGCCACGTCGGCGGTCCGGCGGAAGGCGTTGACGCCGAGGACGTTCAAGCGGGTGACGACGGGGTAGCTGTAGTAGACGTTGGTCGCCGGCAGGGACGTCACCAGTCCGGTCCGGGGCGAGACGGAGCGGTGGATGTAGTCGGAGATCCGCCGGAGCACCCCGTAGACCGCGTCCAGAATGGCCGCGTCCCCGGTGTGCATCCAGTACTGCCACACCCATTCGGGATAGATCTCGGTGGACTCGTTGATGTCCAGCGCACCCAATCCCGTCGGATAGATCTTGTTGACTGCGCCGTTTGGCCAGTACCGGCCCTGGGACTGGCCGAATTCCAGCAGCGACTTGCGGGTCAGGTTCTGCTCGCCCAGCGCGGCCATCGCCGTGCACGACTCGTTGAAGCCGTCGAACAGCCAGGGGCCCTTCTCCCTGGTGGGCGTGTCGATGAACTGCTCCTGGGCGGTGAACAGGGCTGAATGCAGGCCCAACTGGAACTCGGCGTCGATGACCGGCTCCGCCGACGAGAAGGTGGCCGCCGGCTGCGACGGCACGGCCGTGTGCCGGGTGAGGGCGACGACGTCCCCGGGGCCGAGCGCCTCACCCGGGTTGTCGATCTGGAAATAGCGGAACCCCAGGTAGTCGAACGGGTGGAATTCCTCTTCACCCCCGCGCTGGACGTAGCTGTAGCTCATGTCGGTGTGCTGGGTGCCGTGTTGCGTCGAGACCTGGCCCGGCACCCCGGTGAACGGCTGCCCGGCCGTCGGCTCGTCAAGCAGGTAGCCCGCCCGCATGGTGACCAGGCGGCCGGCCACCCCGTGATGGAAGGCCACGGTCGGGACGGCGGCGTACACCTTCCCGAAGTCGGCGACCACCGCACCGGAGGACAGCGTGGTCAGGGACACCGGGGTGACCGGTTCCTCCACGATGCGGGTGCGCACCGGCACAAGGCGGGTCCACGGTGCAGTGGGCGCCCTCCCGACGACGTCGGCGGGGAGCCAACTCCGGTCGTCGAATCCGGTGAGGAGCCATCCGATCGGTTCGCCGGGCCCGTTTATGTTCTCGGTGAAGTCGACCAGGTCCCCCTCGAGGTCGCGTTGGGTGCCCGGGAACCATGCTCCCTTCTGCACCCGCCACGACCCGTCGGTCAACACCCGTTCGATGTGCCCGTCGGTGTAGTGGACGGCGATCTGCGCGATCATCCCCGGTGTGCCCGCCGGGTGCCCCTTGGTCGGACCCTGCCAGCTCGACACCATTCCCACTGCGTTGGCGGCGCCGGGACGGACGAGCCCGGTCACGTCGAGCGTCTCGTAGTACATAGAGTCGGGATAGCTGTAGGCCGGGCCCTTGCCGGCGCGCACGCCGTTGACGTACAGCTCGTACTGCTGGTCTCCCGAGACGTAGGCCCGGGCCCGGGCGATCGGGCCGTGGCCGAGGGTGGCCTCGGTGCGGGCGTAGGTGTACTGGTCGGGCTCGGTGTTCGCGCCGCCGGTCGCATGCCGGATCCAGGACGCCCGCCAATCACCGTCCTCGAGCCCGGTGTCGAATGCCGATGGGGCCGAGCGGGGTCCGGCGACCCCCCGGTGGTCCCAGGTCTGCACCGTCCAGCGGTAGGCGGAGTCCGCGGCCAGCCGCGGTCCGGCGTAAGCCACGAACGCCTGCTCCGAGGAGGTGACCCGCCCGCTGTCCCACAGTTGCTGCGGTCGGTCCGGCCCGGCGAGCGGCCCGGACACCACGATGCGGTAAGCGGTCTGGCGGGCACCCCGTCGGCTGTCGTCCAGCTGCCAGGCAAAGTAGACGTCGCCCGGTCCGAGACCGATCGCCACGGCCAGGCCGTCGGCCGCGAGGGCGAGCGGCGCGCCCGCAGCGCCGGTGTCGGCGTGTCCCGCCGGTTTGGCCGCCCCGTTGGGATCGCTCGCCGCGGCCGCGGTCGGCGGCGTCACCGCAGCCACGGCCAGTCCGGCCGCCCCCATCACACCGCCGCCGAGCAGTTGGCGCCGGCTAAACGTCCACGGGCGAGGACGCTGTCCTTCGGCCCGCTCGCCCATCTCACAAACCCTAATTCGTGCAGGCCGAGGGCGGCGGCCGCGCCGCACCGGATTCGATGTGGGGCCCGGGCCCGGGCGGTAGCATCCGGCGGTGGCCGCGCCGTCCCTGCTGTACGTCACCCAGGTCTCCCCGTACCGGGACGGGCCGGCCGGTGTGCACGGTGTGCTCGACCAGTCCGCCGCGGCCATGGCCCAGCTGGCCGAGTCCGCCGGCCTGGCATTCCACCGGGTGCCCGACGTCCGCGATCTGGACCCGGCCGCGCTGGACTCGGCGCGGGTGGTCGCCCTGTTCACCATCGGGGAGACCCCTTGGTCGTCGGCCCAGCGGGCCGCCCTCCTCGGTGCCACCCGCGGCGGACGCACCTCCGTGCTGGCGGTTCACTCGGCAACCGACTCCTGCTACGGGTGGGACGACTACCGCCTGCTGGTCGGCGCGCGATTCGACGGTCACCCCTGGACCCAGGTGTGCACGCTGGATGTCGTCGACCCCGCGCATCCCGCTGTCGCCCACCTCGGCCCCACCTGGCGGTGGCACGACGAGGTCTACCGGTTTCGGGACCTCCGGTCCGACGCACAGGTGCTGCTGCGGGCCCGCGAGGACGAGCTGGATCCCGAGGCGGCAGCGGGCGACCCGCCGCCGCCCTTCGGCTACCCGCTGTCGTGGTGCTTCACCGAGGGATCCGGCCGGGTGTTCTCGACCTCGCTCGGCCACTTTCCCCACGCCTGGGAGACCCCCGACTACCTCCGGCACCTGGCCGGCGGCCTCGACTGGCTGGCCGCAGGGAGCTCGGGGACCGCGCCTCCCTGACCCACCGGCGGATCGTCCTCTGCCGCCGATTCCCGGCGTCCGCCGGGGTCATCGCCCATCCTGCTCCACGACGACGGCCTCCCATCCCCGCAGCCGCAGGGAGCCCTCGACCGGCTCTCCGTCTCGGCGGCGGTCCGAGCCCAACAGCACGGTGCCTGACACCCCGTCGACGACCGCCTCCCCATCGGCCATGTTGGCAGCGACGACGATCCGTTCGCCCCGAGCCCAGGCCCAGGTGCCCGGAGTGGTCGGCAGTGACCGGTACGGGCCGCCGCGCAGCTCGGGCGTCCCCCGCCGGAGGGCGATGAGGTCCCGGGTCAGCCGGAGCATCGAGTCGGGGTCGCCCCGCTGGTCTTCGACGTTGTACCTGGCCAGGTCGCCGAAGGGCAGCCACGGTCGGGCCCCCGGGTCGGTGAACCCGCCCCCGGGACAATCGCGCCATGGCATCGGGGTCCGCATGGGGTCTCGCCCGGCGTAGGCCGGCCAGTAGGCCACGCCCAGCGGGTCCCGGAGCTGGTCGTGGGGGACGTCGGTGTCCGTCAGCCCGATCTCGTCGCCCTGGTAGAGGACCGGGGTTCCCCGGAGGCACAGGAGCATGAACAGGGCGACCCGCGCCTTGTCCGCGCCGCCCTCGGCCCAACGGGTGGCGAACCGCGACATGTCGTGGTTCGACCCCGTCCACACCGGCCAGGCGCCGGGGGGCAGGGCCCGCTCGGTGGACTCGACCACGGCACGCAGGGCATCCGACTCCAACGGGGCGTTGATGAACGGGAAGTTGAAGGCCAGGTCGAGCTCATCCGACCCGGTCCCGTAGTACCCGGCCAGGGTCTCGATCTCCGGCACGGGTGTCTCGCCGATCAGTACCCGATCGCCGTAGCCGTCGACCAGGCTCCGCCACCTCCGGATGACCTCGTGCACTTCGGGCCGGTTGCCGTTGTAGACGGGTCGTTGCCCGAAGAGCTGGACATCCAGGGGGTCGGTCTCCCTCGCCGGCGGGTTGTCACGGAGCTGGGCGTCCTTGATGATGATGTTGCACACGTCGATCCGGAAGCCGGCCACACCCCGGTCGAGCCAGTGCACGATCGTCTCGTCGAACGCGCGTCGGACCTCCTCGTTCCACCAGTTGAGGTCGGGCTGCTGGCGCAGGTGGTTGTGGAGGTAGAACTGGCCGGTCGTCGGCTCGAGGGTCCACGCCGGGCCGCCGAAGCTCGAGACCCAATTGTTGGGCGGGGAGCCGTCGGGACGAGGATCGGCCCAGACGTACCAGTCCCGGTGGGAGGCGGCCCTCGACGACCGGGAGTCGAGGAACCAGGGATGCTGTTCGCTGGTGTGATTGGGGACCAGGTCGACGAGCACCCGGATGTCCCGGTGCCCGGCTTCGGCGATCAGCCGGTCGACATCCTCCGAGGTTCCCGCCGCCGGGTCGACGGCCAGGTAGTCGGCGACGTCGTAGCCCCAGTCCGCGTTGGGCGAGAGGGTGATCGGGCTCAGCCAGATGCCGTCGACCCCGAGCCACTGCAGATGGTCGAGGTGGTCGATGACCCCTTGCAGGTCGCCGACGCCGTCGCCGTTGGAGTCGCCGAAGGAACGCACATAGACCTGGTAGAGGACCCCGGTCCTCCACCACGGGTCCGCCGACCCCCGGGAGGGGCGTGATCCGTCCGTCATGGCGCTCGACTCCCCTTACCGGTCAACCGTTGGGGAGCGGGACGAACGGCTTGACGGTGACCCAGCAGGTGCCCTGGGGGATGTGGTTCTTCGGCATCTTGCATTGGGTCGACGGCGGCGTATTGATGTGCAGCCGGACGATCTGGTACTCGGTCGGACCGTAGTGCTTGGTGGGGCTGTAGCTGAGGATCGGGGACCACGTCCCCGGATAGTCGGTGATCTTGGACATGGCGGTGACGAAGCTGCGGCGGTTGAGATCGGGGCCGGCGGCCCGGGCCGCAGTGGCAAAGAGGCGGACGGCCTGGCACCACGAGGCCACCGGGCCCTGCTCCTCGATGTAGAAGGACAGGTCGCCCGGAGGTATCTGGGGATAGGCCTTGTGCCACGTGGTGAAGCAGCTGCGGAGGCCCGGGTCGTAGCCGCCCTGGCTCTGGGGGCGGTCGTCGTCGATGCCGCCGAGGGTCATCGTGGTCAGTCCCTCCTGGCCGTCGAGCGCTTTGGCGTAGGGAACGGGCAGAAGCCCGAGGGCCCCCTGGATGGTCGACTCGTAGTCGCTCAGGAGCAGCCGTGGGAAGTAATTCTGGGCGGTCTCGGCCTGGAGCAATGGGAAGAAGACATTGAACTGGACCAGCGGGATGACCGTGGTCACACCGTCGCTGCGCAGCTGCTGGACGGCCAGGGGTGCCTCGGAATCGGTGGTGGCGGTCTCCGAGGGATCGGAGGCGATGGTCTCCACCACCGGAGTGATCCCCGCCCCCGCCAGGTCGGGCAGGAGGTAGTCGTTGAGGGCCAACTGGTCCGAGGCCCGGTCACCGACCACGACCCCGACCTTTCGGCCACCGCCGAGCAGCCCGTCGCTCAGCCCCCACTTCACCACCGCCTTGAGGATGACCGCCTGGTCGGCACCGGTCCACCAGAGGTACGGCGAGCCCAAGGTCGTCCAGTTGGTGACCGTCGACCACTGCCCGATGAACGGCGTGTGGCCCTCCTGGGTGATGCACAACTGGTTGTCGTCCCTCCAGTCACCGAGGCCGTCGATCACCGCAAAGGCGGCTGGGGACCCTTCGGTCCAGGTCTTGCACAGCGCCCGGATGCCCGACTGGTTCAGAGGGTCGAATGTGGTGATGATCGGGTTGATCATCCTCCCGTTGATCCCACCGGAGTCGTTGATCTCCTTGACATAGAGCAGGATGGCCTTGCTCTGCTCGCCGAATTCGAGGTCGGCAGCGAACCCTTCCTGGCCGGCAAGGGACGACAGGGAGACGATGGGGAAGGCGACGTTGATGCTGTTGGGGGTCACCCCGCGGGTCGAAGTGCTGGCCTGGCTGACCGGCACCGACTCCTGTGCCGACATGCCGCCGCCCGGTGCCGCCTGGGTCGTGGAGCCCGGCGGGGCGGTCACCACCCACGCCGTCGTCCCGACGATGACGGCTCCCACGACGGCCAGCGTGCGGATCTGGGTGGAACGGGGCCGTCTCACGAAGTGGCCCCACGATCGGACCAGGCCGCCGAGCGGGTTCCAGCGCCTCATCCCGCTCACCGGCAGCCCCGTCGGTGGCACCGGTGACGATGGGGGTGACCGAGGCGATCAAGAGGACCGCCGCCCATCTGCGTGCCGTGGCACTCGAAGGCGGTCATGGCGGTCTCCTTCCTCGCGGTGTCGGGCCGAGCCGGAATCGGTCCGGCGGCCGGACCGTGCGTGGTCAGTACCGTATCCCCGTCCGCGACTCCGGGCCCGTCGCCTCCCGGGTTGCCGCGCTCCGACGCCCGGCCCCGGCTACCCGGTGGCGGCCTCGGGCACCGACAGTGGGCCCGGGCCTGCCGGCCCCCGGGCATGGATGCAAAGGCAGCTGTTCGAGCGACGGATCGTGTCGCTGACCGGCGACCTCGACGACGA
>Ga0307372_10012300_pt1 | contig 11238 bp, 11 predicted proteins | sample OX1MG_FD_202533 | JGI IMG/M metagenome (GOLD analysis project Ga0307372, IMG submission 202533) | Soil microbial communities from Risofladan, Vaasa, Finland - OX-1 | ecosystem: Environmental > Terrestrial > Soil > Coastal area > Acid sulfate soil | place: Finland: Risofladan, Vaasa | collected...
TGCTGACCGCCCTACCCCAACGCATCGAGGGGCTGCTCGAAACCGATATCCTGCAAGCGCTGCCGCTTTACGCGCTGATGGGCGCGCTTCTCAACCGGCTGCCGCTCGCCGACATCCTGTTCCGCGCCGGCACGGCCCTGTTCGCGCGCACCGCGGCCGCGCCGCTGCTGTCGGCCGTCGGGCTGGGTACGCTCTTGGCGCCGATGAACGGCTCGGTCGGCGCCAGCGTCGCGACGCTGACGCGGATCGTGCTGCCGCGCCTGCGTACGCATCACGTGTCGAATGCCAACGGCCTTGCCACCGTCTGCGTCGCCAGCACGCTCGGCGTCGTGGTGCCGCCATCGCTCGTCCTGATCCTCCTCGGCAACGCCATGCTGCGCGCCGACACCCAGGCCATGAACATCACCGGGCATCTGGGCGTCGCCATCAATACGCAGGACGTGTTCCGCGGCGCCTTGCCGCCGGCAGCGATGTTCCTGGTCCTGACGGCGGTGCTCACGTGGCTGATCGGCCGGCGTGCAGCGCCACCGGCCGGCGCGCGCCTCACGCCCAGCGAGCGCGTGCGGCCGCGCGACTGGGTGATCGCGGCGGCGACGGTGGCATTCGTCCTCGGCCTGCTGATCGGCGTCGTCTTGGGCTATTTCTACGCGGTCGAAGCGGCGGCAGCCGGCGGCATGGCGCTCTTCGTCATCGGCCTCGTCTCGCGCACCTTGACGATGAAGGTGCTCGGCCAGGTGCTGCACGACACGATGGCTATCACCGGCGCGCTGTTTGCGCTGCTTATCGGCGCAACGACCTTCACGCTTGTGGTCCGTGCGTTCGGGACCGACCGGGTCATCACCGAGATCATCCAGTGGGTTCCGGGCGGCGGCATGGGCGCGGTGCTTGCCGTCATGCTCGTGCTCTGGCTTTGCGCCTTCGCCCTCGACGCCTTCGAGATCATCTTCGTGGTCATTCCGCTGGTGATGCCGGCGCTGCTGACGCGGGTCGACGATGCCGTCTGGGTTTCGGTCTTGGCACTGCTGTCGCTGCAAGCGAGTTTTCTGCTGCCGCCGCTGGGCTATGCGGTGATGATGGCGCGCACCTCCGCGCCGACCCGGGTCGATCTCCGCGCGCTGGTAGCCGCCCTGCTGCCGTTCCTCGGCGCGCAGCTTGTCGTGCTCGGCCTGACGATGGCGTTTCCCGGATTGGCGCGTCTCGCCATGCCCGCCAGTCCCGTTGCTGCCGCGCAGCACAAGCTGAGCCCCCAGCAGGTTGAACGCCTGCTGCAGCAATCGCTGCCGCCCGACGAGGACCACTGATCCGCCCGCGACCGCCCGAGCCGCGACGGCTGCGCGTCGACGCCGACGCGACTTTTGCCACCGAACGGCTGGAATTACCTTAGGCCGCCGTGGCATAGTGCCCGCCGGCCGCAGGGCCGTAGGCGATGCCTGAGCCAAGCCGGAGCCAACCGGCAGGTTAGGGTATCGGAGCGGGGAGGTTTTCGGGTTGCAGTTCCTGTTGCGGGTAAGTCGTGCGATCGACTTTCTCAACGAGAAAGTTGGGCAGACGGTCTATTGGCTCGTTCTCGCCGCCGTGCTGGTAAGCGCCTTCAACGCCGTCATGCGCTACACCATCGATTACAGCTCGAACGGCTGGCTCGAGATTCAGTGGTACCTCTATTCCGGTTTTTTCATGATCGGCGCCGGCTATACGCTGCTGCGCAACGAGCACGTCCGCATCGACATCATCGGCAGCCGGCTGTCGCCGCGCACTCGCGCCTGGATCGATGTGCTCGGCGGCATTTTCTTCCTGCTGCCGATGGCGCTCATCATCATGTCGCTAGCGTGGCCGGTATTCACCGAATCCTACATGCTCCATGAAACTTCGCCCAACGCCGGCGGCCTGCTGCGCTGGCCGGTGAAGCTGATGATGCCGGTCGGCTTCTTCTTGCTGGCGCTGCAAGGTGTCTCGGAGATCATCAAGCGTATCGCCTTCCTGATGGGTCTGATTCCCGATCCGACGCCGCACCACGCTCACGGCTCCGCCGATGAATTTGTGCCGCAAGAATGGCTGCACGGAGATAAGCCATGACGGCGCTGTTCATCGCCAACATCGCACCGATCATGTTTGCGATGCTGGTCGTCCTCCTGATGATCGGCTATCCGGTCGCTTTCTCGCTCGCCGCCAACGGCCTACTGTTCGGCGCCATCGCCATCCATTACGGCCTGTTCGGTCCCGATCTGCTCCAGGGCCTGCCGCAGCGCGTCTACGGCATCATGTCCAACGACACGCTGCTGGCGATCCCGTTCTTCACCTTCATGGGCCTCATCCTCGAGCGCAGCGGCATGGCCGAGGACCTGCTCGACACCATCGGCCAGATGTTCGGGCGGGTTCGCGGCGGCCTCGCCTACGCCGTCGTCTTCGTCGGCGCCCTACTGGCTGCGACGACGGGCGTGGTCGCCGCATCGGTGATCTCGATGGGCCTGATCTCGTTGCCGATCATGCTCCGCTACGGCTACGACCGGCGCGTTGCCGCCGGCGTGATAGCGGCGTCCGGCACGCTGGCGCAGATCATTCCACCCAGCCTCGTGCTTATCGTTTTGGCCGACCAGCTCGGCCGCTCGGTCGGCGACATGTACGAGGGTGCGTTCATTCCCGGCGTCGGCCTCGCCGTGCTCTACGGCGTTTATATGTTGATCGTCTCGATCTTCTGGCCGAAGGCGGTGCCGGGGCTGCCGCCCGACGCGATCACCGTACGCGAGTCAAGCGGCAAGGCCGGCTACCTGTCACTCGCCGTGATCACGCTCGGCAGCGTCGTCTCCGCCTGGTACCTCATCGATAGAGGCTATCTTCAGCCGATCTGGGCCTGTGCTTCCGTCGGCGCCGCCGTTTACGCGATCGCGCTGGCCGACAGGTTCCTCAATCTGCGCATCCTCAGCAAGCTGACACGCCAGGTCATCATCGTCATGATGCCGCCCCTGGCGCTGATCTTCCTGGTGCTCGGCACCATCTTCCTCGGCATCGCCACGCCGACCGAAGGTGGCGCGATGGGTGCGACCGGCGCGTTGGCGCTGGCGCTCGCCAATCGCCGGCTCGACTGGAAGCTGCTCAAGCAGGCGATGGACACGACCGCCAAGTTGTCGTCCTTCGTCATGTTCATCTTGGTCGGCTCGACTGTGTTCAGCCTGGTGTTCCGCGGCGTCAACGGCGACCTCTGGGTCGAGCACCTGCTCATCGGGCTGCCCGGCGGCCGGGTCGGATTCTTGATTGTCGTCAACCTGTTGACGTTCTTACTCGCGTTTTTTCTCGATTTCTTCGAGCTCGCGTTCATCATCATTCCGCTCCTGGGCCCGGTGGCCGAAAAACTCGGCATAGACCTGATCTGGTTCGGCGTTCTAATCGGCGTCAACATGCAGACCTCGTTCATGCATCCGCCGTTCGGCTATGCGCTGTTCTACCTGCGCAGCGTTGCGCCGAGCGAGGAATACACCGACCGAGTGACGGGTAAGCGGTTGGCGCCGCTCACCACCGGCCAGATTTATTGGGGCATCATCCCGTTCGTGTTCATCCAGGTCATCATGGTGTCGGCCATCATCTTCTTTCCGAACATCGTGCTCGCCTCGCTCGACACCGCGTCGAAGATCAATCCCAACACCATCCATTTCCAGGCGCCAACGGAGGAGGACACTGGACCGCCGACGGATTTCAAGTAGCGGCTGTGGCAAAGCATCAGCACAAAAAAAGCCCCGCTGTCGCCGGCGGGGCTTTCGTCGTTTAGATCCGCGCCGCGTCTACGCCCGGCGGGAGCCGACCTTGGCGTACATGAAATTGTCGAACTGCTGTTCGTCGACCCGCATCCACTCGTCCTCGGTGGCCAAGAAGGGCGTCCACTCGTCGTAGACCTTCTTGAATTTCGGATTGCGCGCCGATTCCTCAGCGTAAAGCTGACGCGACGCATTGAAGCACGCGTCCATGATCGGCCGCGACCAATACCGGAGCTGCGTCCCGCCGGCGATCAGCCGCTTGAGCGCCGCCGGATTGTCCGCATCGTACTTGGCGATCATCCAGTTGTTGGCCTCGGCTGCGGCAGCTTTGATCACCGCCTGATAGGTCTTCGACAGGGAGCGCCACTTGTCGAGATTGATGTAAGCCGACAGTTGCGCCTGACCTTCCCACCAACCGGGGTGGTAGTAGTATTTACAGACCTTCTGGAAGCCGAGCCTCTCGTCGTCGTACGGCCCCACCCATTCGGCGCCGTCGATCGTGCCTTTCTCGAGCGCCGGATAGATATCGCCGCCGGCGAGCATCTGCGGCACCACGCCGAGCTTCGACAACACCGCGCCGCCCCAGCCGCCGATGCGGAACTTGACGCCCTTGAGGTCGTGGACCGTCTTGATCTCCTTGCGCCACCAACCGCCCGCCTGGGTGCCGGTGTTGCCGCACGGTATGGAAACAACGTTGTAGCCCGCATAGAACTCGTCCATCAGCGCGCGACCGCCGCCGTTCCGCAGCCACGCATTCTGGATGCGGTAGTTGGCGCCGAACGGCGCCGTGCAGTCGAACGTGAACGTCGGATCCTTGCCGACGTAATAGTAGGGAGCGGTGTGGCCCAGCTCGACGGTGCCGTTCTGCACCGCGTCGAGCACCTGCAACGGCGGCACAAGCTCGCCGCCAGCGAAGGCACGGATCTGGAATTTCTGGTCGGTCATCTCGCCGACGAGCTGCGCGAAATACGCCGCGCCGCCATAAAGCGTGTCGAGGCTCTTGGGCCAGCTCGCCACCAGGCGCCAGTTCAGCGCCGGCGCGCTCTGCGCGATCGCCGGCGCGGCAACAGCCGTCGCCGCCAGACCAACGCCGCCGGCCGCGATGAATTTACGTCGATTCATGGATACCCCCTCCCCGAGAATTGAACTCCGGTCCGGCGCCCGCCGGTTCCGTAAGCCTTGGCCAAACAGTAATACAGGCCAGCCGATCCCGCCAAACCCGAAATATGGCGCGAATCCGCTGATTCAGGCGGCGTAGGCCGGCACCTTGCGGGCCAGCCCGTCATAGAGATCGAGGATGCGTTCGCGCCAGGCATGGACGACATCGTCCTTGTCGAGCAGCGCGAACGCGCTGATCGCGCGCGCCCACTGGAAGCCGCCGAAGACGACGTAGTCAGCCTGAAGCGGCGACGCGCCGCCGAGAAATGGCTGATCCTTCAGCACCGTGCGCAACGGCGCCAACGCGGCGCGGAACGCGGGCAGGCTCTTCTCGCGGTCCGCCACCACCTCTTCGAGGGGCTTGCCAAAACGCTCCTCGCGCGACTTGCGGAAATAGTCGCGGTCCTTGGGATGGAGGTGGTCCATGATGTCGCGCACGATGAGCCGCGCCATTGCCGGCTGCACCACGCCGTCAGCCCAGCCGACGTAGAAACGCGTCAACGCGCGGCCCGCGCCGCCGCCGAACAGCGACGGCCGATCGGGATACGCATCCTCGAGATAGCACGCGATATTCCAGGAGTCGGCGACCCATTTATCGCCGTCGACCAGCACTGGCACGCGCCCCTGGCCCGAGCGCGCGATGCGGTCCTTCTCAGTGAAGCGCCAGGGAATGGTCTCGACGGCGAGCCCCTTGTGCGCCAGCGCGAGCTTGGCGCGCCAGCAGAACGGGCTGAACCGGCGCTCTTCGTCGACGCCCGCAAGGTCATAAAGCTTCAGCATGGCCGCCTTCCATCACCACTCCGGTCCGGTCGCGCCGATCGCGGCGACCACCAGACCAAGCACCAGGTTGAACGTCACGATATAACGAATCTGAGTGAGCTGCGCCGCCGCGACCGGCAGATCGCCGGCGTCGAGCGCGCGCTGAAACCGGCGCCAGGGCCCGAAATAAAGATGGCCGAAGACCAACATCATGAGGATGCCAAGTCCCATCATGACCTGGACATAAAGACCGCCCGCGCCGAGCTTGATCATGCCCGCGCCCGACAGCAGCAGTAGCGCGACCGACACCCAGACCCAGGGAAAGAAGCGCGCCAGCGCGCGGCGCATAAGCGGTAGACGAATGCTCGGCTCGAGCGGCGCGGCCGCGGGCCGCAGCATGAAATGCGCGAAGAACATGCCGCCGATCCAGATGATCGCGGCCCAGATGTGCAGGAGCAGCCCGAAGATCATGGCGGCGGCAGTCTAGCGCCATCGGCGCGGCCGCGAAACCGGCCTTTGTCGCGCGCCTAATCCTCGCTGAAATGCCGCCGCACCGCGGCGCGATGCTCCTCGGGCAGCGATTCGAGCGCCCGCAGCAGCGATCGCATCCGCCGCCGCGTCGCATAGAGCTGATCGAGCAACCGCAGCACGATCGGGACGGCCTCTTCGTCGACCGCGAGATCGCGGCGCAGCTCGACGATCAGCCGCACGCGCGCGACATCGAACTCGGTAAAGACATAGCTTGACGACTCGCTCTCCGGCAGAACCCAACGCTCGGCGATCCAGCGCTCGAGCTCGCCGGGCTCGACGCTCGCCATTTGGCACATCGCTTCGAACGTGATCATGCCGGTTCCGTCCCGCGGCGCGGATCGTAGGGATGTTTCGGCGCCCACTCGCGCAGGAAATCGGCGAGCGCCTTGTCGCCACCCTCGGGCAGCATAACCTTGAGCGTCACGTATTCGTCGCCACGGCTGCCATCCGGCTTGGGAGCGCCTTTGCCGCGCAGCCGAAGGCGCGTACCGGTGTTGGAGCCGGCCGGCACGGTCATCGTCACGGCGCCGTCCGGCGCCGGCACCGAAATCCTGCCGCCGAGCGCGGCCTCGGCGATCGTCACCGGCAGCTCGACGTGAATGTCATCGCCGTCGCGCCGGAACAGCGGATGCGGCGCGACATGCACCTCGATCAGCGCGTCACCGCGCGGGCCGCCGCCGACGCCGTCGCCGCCCTGATGCTTCAGGCGCAGGATCTGGCCGTCGCGCAAGCCGGGTGGGATGGTGACGTCGAGGCTCTTGTCCGGAGCTAACTGCAGCCGCTTCTTGGCGCCGTTGATCGCCTCGAGAAAATCGATCGTCAGCATGTAGTGCTGGTCGGCGCCGCGCATGCGGATATGCGTGCGTCGTGCGAACGGACCTTCGCCGCCCGCCCCGCCGACGCCCGCGCCACGACCGAAGATCGCGAACAGATCCTCGAGATCCTCCGGCGCAACGCCTTCGGTCGTATAATATTTGGCGCCGTCCGGGCCTTCGGCGAAGCCGCGATAGTTGGCACGGTACTGCGGCTTTTCGGCGCCGGTCTCGTCGATTTCACCACGATCGTAGCGCGCGCGCTTCGCCGCGTCGGACAGGAGATCGTTGGCGGCGCTGACTTCCTTGAAGCGCGCCTCGGCCTCCTTGTTGCCGGGATTGAGATCGGGGTGATGTTGCTTCGCCAAGCGGCGATACGCGCGGCGGATATCCTCCTCGCTCGCGTCGCGTGCCACGCCCAGCACTTCATAAGGGCTTCGCGCCATGGCCCATCATATAGAGCATTGGGCGGGGTCGCTCCAGGCGTGCGCTGCGTGTATTCTGGCGCCATCCGAACCGCGGAATCCGGGCGCGGAACGACTCGGCTATGAAGCGTGCGACACCTCGCGCGACAGGTCACGCTAATGAGCTTTCAGGATTTCCTTGCGGCGATCAAATCGCCGGACCTTCGTAGCATCGCACTGCATTGGCAGGCGGTGCGCGGCAGCAAGCGCATGCCCGGCTGGAAGGATATCGATCCGGCCGCGATCGCATCCTACCTGCGGATCGTCTGGTCCTGGAAGTACGACAGCGCTTCCGACACCTTCACCGGCCGCCTCGCCGGCGACGCCATCATCGACGCGTTCGGCGAGAATCTGCGCGGCAAACCGATGAAAGAGTTCTTCCGCGGCCGCCAGTACGAGCGGATGTTCGCGCGGCATAAGCGCGTCGTCGTGGAGCCCGCTTTCGCGCACGGCATCGGTCCGGTATTTCTTCATGCCGGACGCCACGGCCAAGGCGAACGGATCATCATGCCCTTGGCGAGCGACGGAATTCACGGCGACGGCATCTTTGGCGCGACGATCTACTCGCCGCAGCCGTCGGCACCGCCGGCCGAGGCCGCGCGCCAGACTCTCCTCGTCGAATCCGTCGATTTCTTCCCGCTCGACTAACGCGCGCGTCAGCCGATACCGCTCAGCCGCGCACTCTCGCGCCATAGCCGCTCGCCAGAATCATCGTCCTGCGCCGAGACCGACGGTTCGCGCACGGCGCATTTATCGAAATACAGTCCGGTGAGGCCGGCGATCTCCGGTGCGGACGCAAGATAGACCGGCGTCTTGGCCCCTTCCGCCGGCGCGATCGCCATGAAGCGCTTCGCGACACCGAGGCCGAGGCGGAAAACACCGCGGTTGTTGTTGCCGAAGCTGGTCGCGACGAATCCCGGATGGAGCGCATTGGCCGTTACGCCCGAACCGGCGAGCCGGCGCGCCAGCGCCCGCGTGAACAGGATATTGCACAGCTTCGATCGCTTGTAGGCGAGCCAACCGCTGTAGCCACGCGCGGTCTGGAGGTCGTCGAAGGCGAGGGTCGCACCGCGGTGTGCCTCGGAAGCGACGTTGACGACGCGCGCGGGCGATGACGCTTTCAGCCGATCGAGCAGCAGGTTGGTCAGTGCGTAATAGGCCAGGTGGTTGAGCGCAAAGGTGCGCTCGAAGCCGTCGGCGGTCGTCTCGCGCCGGCTGAAAATTGCGCCGGCGTTGTTGAGCAGCACATCGATGTGCGGCAGCGCCGCAAGCTCGCCGGCAACGCGGCGGACTTCCGACAGGCGCGACAGATCGGCGACATGGACGCTGACGCGCGGCGCGCCCTTGCCCGCGAGCTCGGCCGCAAGCGCGTCCGCCTTGGCCCGATCGCGCGCCACCAGCGCCAGCGACGCGCCCATCGCCGCCATCCGCTCGCAGACGACGCGACCGATGCCGGAAGTCGCGCCGGTGACGACGACCGTCCGGTCCTGCATCGATGTCATGGTGCCGTCGTGCCCTGCGCCGGCGCGGTGACGGCGTCGCGCACCCGCGCCCAACATGCGGCATCGCTTGCCGCCAGCAACGGGCGGTCATGGATGCACGGATCGTAGTCTGTCTCGTCGAGGAACGCGGCCCGGCCGCCAGCCTCGATGGCGATCAGCATGCCGGCGGCGTGGTCCCACGGCAGCGAGCGCGAATGTAGCGCGAAATGCGCCTCGCCGAGCGCCAGATTGATGTATTCGATGCCGCTCGAGCCGATATTGTGCGTGCGCATCCCCGCTTGGGCGATGGCTTTCGCCGACCGCATGCCGGCGACGGTGCGGCCGTAGGCGGAGCCGATCGGATCGGCAGGCGCCGGCGCCACGTGCAGGCGGCGCCCCTCAGCCCAGGCGCCCTCACCTTGCCTCGCCCATACCAGCCGGTCGCCAAGCGGATCGAAAATCCAGCCGACGCGCGTCCGACCATGTTTCACATATGCGACAATCACGGCAAAGCCAGGCTGACCGCGGGCGAAATTGGCGGTGCCGTCGACCGGATCGATAATCCACAAATTGTCACATGTATTGGTTAGGCTTAGGCGTCTAGGGTCTTCGGCAACGGCTTCCTCGCCCAAGACCGCGGAACCGGGGATCATTTCGGTCAACCGCGCCGTCAGCCTGCGCTCGGTCTCCACGTCGGCGATGGTTACCAAGTCGCCCGGTCCTTTCTCGCGCATATCCTCGCGCTTGAGCGTTCCGAAGCGCGGCAGTATGACGCTCTGCGCGGTTTCGCGGATCAGCCGGGCGACGGCGTCGGGATCAGGCATCGATGGCGACGGTTTGATGATGGGTGCAGTGGACGGGTTCACTATGACGGAAAGCGGCGGCGAATTCGATGTCGTGGTCATCGGCGCGGGCGCAGCGGGGATTGCCGCTGCTCGGCAATTGGTGTCGGCACGTCTTGCGGTCAAGGTCGTCGAGGCACGCGAGCGGCTCGGCGGCCGCGCCCACACGGTGCCGACGGATTTCGGCTTCGCTATCGATCTCGGCTGCGAATGGCTCCATTCGGCCGACATCAATCCATGGACCCGCATCGCCCGCGACCTCGGCTTCACGATCGATGAAACGCTGCCCGACTGGGGCCGGCGCATCACCTGGTTGGAAGGCGACGCGGCGCACAGCGAGTGGCACGCGGTGATGGAGGCGTTCTACGCCCGGCTCGACCAGGCCGCCGAAGACTCCAATGACCGGCCGGCATCGAGCGTGCTCGATCCCGGCGGCAAGTGGAACGCGCTGCTCGGCGCAATCAGCAACTGGGCCAACGGCGCCGAGCTCGACCATGTCTCGGCGGTCGACTACGGACGCTATGACGCAACCTATATCAACTGGCGCGTGATCGAGGGCTACGGCGCGCTGATCGCCCGCTATGGCCGGGACCTGCCGGTCGCGTTCGGCACCATCGTCGAGCGCGTCGATCACGGCGGCCAGCGCATTCGCGTCGTCACAAACCGCGGTACGCTGACGGCCCGCGCCGTCATCGTCACCCTGCCGACCACGATGCTCGCCGAGGAACGGATGAAGTTCTCGCCGCCGCTACCGGAGAAGGTCGCCGTGGCGGGCGGCCTGCCGCTCGGCATCGTCAACAAGCTGTTCCTGCGGCTCGATGAGGTCGGAGCGCAGGAGCTGGCGCGCGAGAGCGATCGCCATCTCGTCGGTGCGCTCGATCGCGTCAAGACCGGCAGTTATCAGATCAGGCCGCACGGCTGGCCGGTCGTCGCCGGCTTCTTCGGCGGCGAGCTGTCGGCCGAACTCGAGCGCGGTGGCATGGCGGCGATGGCCGACTTCGCCGAGAGCGAGCTCGCCGGCCTGTTCGGCGCCGGCATCAAGGCGCACTTGTCGCCGATCGCGGCATCGCGCTGGGGCGTCGATACGTTCGCACGTGGCTCCTATTCGATGGCGCTGCCCGGTCACGCCGACGACCGTTCGGTGTTGGCGGCCCCGGTTGGCGAGCGGCTGTTCTTCGCTGGCGAAGCGTGCTCGATTGCCCATTTCGGCACCGCGCACGGCGCCTATATGTCCGGCGAGACCGCCGCCCTCGCAGCGATCAAAGCGCTCAGGACGGCGCCGACGGCGGACGCGCCGACCCGAGCAGCCGCCGCTTGGCGTGGCGCGCCGCCAATTCCAGCCGGTACTTGAGGCGCGGAAAGCGGATCACCTGCCACGCGAGCTCGTAGCGCTCGGTGGCGAAGCTCGCCTTGAGCTGATTTTCGCCGGCGAGGAAATCATAGGC
>Ga0307372_10012301_pt1 | contig 11238 bp, 5 predicted proteins | sample OX1MG_FD_202533 | JGI IMG/M metagenome (GOLD analysis project Ga0307372, IMG submission 202533) | Soil microbial communities from Risofladan, Vaasa, Finland - OX-1 | ecosystem: Environmental > Terrestrial > Soil > Coastal area > Acid sulfate soil | place: Finland: Risofladan, Vaasa | collected...
CGGGTCGTCTCCTGGAACGAGGCGGCCGAGATGAACGAGTTGGTCTGCAGGCTCGCCTTGGTGATGCCTTGCAGGACCGGGTGGGCGACCGCCGGCCGCAACCCCTCGGCCTCGACCTTGGTGTTCTCGTGCTCGAACTCCATGCGGTCGATCTGTTCGCCGGCGAGGAAGGTGGTGTCGCCCGGTTCCTCGATCTCGACCTTCTGCAGCATCTGGCGAACGATCACCTCGATGTGCTTGTCGTTGATGCGCACGCCCTGCAGCCGATAGACCTCCTGGATCTCGTTGATCAGGTAGCTCGCCAGTTCCTCGACCCCGAGAATGCGCAGGATGTCGTGCGGCACCCGGTTGCCATCCAGCATCAGATCGCCCTTGAGGACATAGTCGCCCTCCTGCACGCTGATGTGCTTGCCCTTGGGGATCAGGTACTCGACCGGGTCGCCCTGGCCCTCCGGCGGCACCACGACGATGCGCCGCTTGGTCTTGTAGTCCTTGCCGAATTCGACGCGCCCCTCGCTCTCGCTGATGATCGCGAAATCCTTGGGCTTCCTCGCCTCGAACAATTCGGCGACGCGCGGCAGGCCGCCGGTGATGTCGCGCGTCTTCGAGCTTTCTCGCGGCATGCGGGCGAGCACATCGCCGGCCTTGACGGGGGCGCCGTTCTCGACCGACAGGATCGCATCGACCGGCAGGAAATAGCGCGCCTCGAGCCCGTTGGCCAGCGTCAGCACCCCGCCCTGTTCGTCGCGCAGCGTGATGCGCGGCCGCAGGTCGCCACCGCGCTGCTGCTGCTTCCAGTCGATCACGACCTTGGAGGAGATGCCGGTCGCCTCGTCGAGCACCTCGCGCATCGAGATCCCTTCGGAGAGGTCGATGTAATGCGCAATGCCGTCCTTTTCGGTGATGATCGGGATCGTATAGGGATCCCATTCGGCGAGCCGGTCGGTGCGATGCACCTCGACGCCGTCGTCGGCCAGCAGCCGGGCGCCATAGGGCACGCGATGGCGCGCCTTTTCGCGACCGGCATCGTCGACCAGCACCATCTCGCAGTTGCGACCCATCACCACCGGCAGACCGGCCGAGTTGATGACGACGTTGCGGTTCTTGACCTGCACACGGGCGTCGAAGGCCGCCTCGATCGAGGACTGCTCGGCGCCGCGCTGCGCCGCGCCGCCGATGTGGAACGTGCGCATCGTCAGCTGGGTGCCGGGCTCGCCGATCGATTGCGCGGCGATGACGCCGACCGCCTCGCCGATATTGACGACGGTGCCGCGTGCGAGATCGCGGCCGTAACACTTGCCGCATACCCCGACATGCGCCTCGCAGGTCAGCACCGAGCGGATCGAGACGGCATCGATGCCGGCTCGCTCGATCGCGTCGACCGCGTCCTCGTCGATCAGCGCCCCGGCCGGCAGCACGACGTCGCCGGAGAGCGGGTCGAGCACGTCGACCGCGGCGCAGCGCCCGATGATCCGGTCGGCGAGCGGCGCGATGATCTCGCCGCCATCGACCACGGCGCGGGTGAGCAGACCGCGGGTCGTGCCGCAATCCACCTCGGTGATGATCGCGTCCTGCGCCACGTCGACGAGGCGGCGCGTCAGATAGCCGGAATTGGCGGTCTTGAGCGCCGTGTCGGCCAGCCCCTTGCGGGCGCCATGCGTCGAGTTGAAGTACTCGAGCACGGTCAACCCCTCCTTAAAGTTGGAGATGATCGGGGTGGCGATGATCTCGCCCGAGGGCTTGGTCATCAGCCCGCGCATGCCGGCCAGCTGCTTGATCTGGGCGGCCGAGCCGCGGGCACCCGAATCCGACATCATCCACACGGCGTTGATCGGCTCCCCCGGTTTCGGAGTGCGGATGACCTTGATCATCTCCTCGGCAACCTTTTCCGAGCAGCTCGTCCAGGCATCGACCTCCTTGTTGTATTTCTCGCGCTGGGTGATCAGGCCGTCCTGGTATTGCTGCTCGTATTCCTTGACCATGGCCTGCACGTCGGCGACGAGCTGGTGCTTGGCCTCGGGGATGATCAGATCGTCCTTGCCGAACGAGATGCCGGCCTTGCACGCCTGCTGGAAGCCGAGGCTCATCAGCCGGTCGCAGAAGATCACGGTCTCCTTCTGGCCGCAGTGGCGGTAGACCTGATCGATCAGGTCGCTGATCGCCTTCTTGCCCAGGAGCTGGTTGATCAGCTCGAAGCCGATCAGCGGGTTGCGCGGCAGGATCTCTGACAGCAGCATCCGCCCGGGCGTCGTCTCGACCCGGCGGACGACCGGCTGGTTCTGCTCGTCGACGGTCTCGTAGCGCGCCTTGATGCGGCTGTGCAGCGAGACCGCCTTGGCGGCCAGCGCCTGCTCGATCTCGCCGACCGTGGTGAAGGCCATGCCTTCGCCGGGCTCGCCGTCGCGCTGCATCGTGATGTGATAGAGGCCGAGCACGATGTCCTGCGACGGCACGATGATCGGCTTGCCGTTGGCCGGGCTGAGGATGTTGTTGGTCGACATCATCAGGACGCGCGCCTCGAGCTGCGCCTCCAGCGACAAGGGCACGTGCACCGCCATCTGGTCGCCGTCGAAATCGGCGTTGAAGGCGGTGCAGACCAGCGGGTGCAGCTGGATCGCCTTGCCCTCGATCAACACCGGCTCGAACGCCTGGATGCCGAGCCGGTGCAGGGTGGGCGCGCGGTTGAGCAGCACCGGGTGCTCGCGGATCACCTCTTCGAGGATGTCCCACACCTCGGGCCGCTCCTTCTCGACCATGCGCTTGGCAGCCTTGATCGTGCTGGCGAGGCCGTAGAGTTCGAGCTTCGAGTAGATGAACGGCTTGAACAGTTCGAGCGCCATCTTCTTCGGCAGGCCGCACTGGTGCAACTTGAGTTCCGGGCCGACGACGATGACCGAGCGGCCGGAATAGTCGACGCGCTTGCCGAGGAGGTTCTGACGGAAGCGGCCCTGCTTGCCCTTCAGCATGTCGGACAATGACTTCAAGGGCCGCTTGTTGGCGCCGGTGATGACCCGGCCGCGCCGGCCGTTGTCGAACAGTGCGTCGACCGCCTCCTGCAACATGCGCTTTTCGTTGCGCACGATGATGTCGGGGGCGCGCAGCTCGATCAGGCGCTTCAGGCGGTTGTTGCGGTTGATGACGCGGCGGTAGAGATCGTTGAGGTCGGAGGTCGCGAAACGGCCGCCATCCAATGGCACCAGCGGGCGCAATTCGGGCGGGATCACCGGCACGACTTCGAGGATCATCCATTCCGGCCGGCTGTTCGATTCCATGAACGCCTCGACCAGCTTGAGGCGCTTCACCAGCTTTTTGCGGCGCGCCTCGGAGTTGGTGTCGTGCAGCTCGTCGCGCAGCCGCTGCTTTTCCTCGACCAGGTCGATCGCCGACAGCATCGTGCGCAGCGCCTCGGCGCCGATCGCCGCGGTGAACTGGTCCTCGCCGTATTCGTCCTGCGCCTTCAGCAGGTCTTCCTCGCCGAGCAGCTGGCGCAGCTTCAAGGGGGTCAACCCGGGCTCGATGACGACGTAGTTCTCGAAATAGAGAATCCGTTCGAGATCCTTCAGCGTCATGTCCAGCAACAGGCCGATGCGGCTCGGCAACGACTTCAGGAACCAGATATGCGCCACCGGCGAGGCCAGCTCGATATGGCCCATGCGGTCGCGCCGCACCTTTGACAGGGTGACCTCGACGCCGCATTTCTCGCAGATGATGCCGCGATACTTCATGCGCTTGTACTTGCCGCACAGGCACTCGTAATCCTTGATCGGGCCGAAGATCCGGGCGCAGAACAGCCCGTCCCGCTCCGGCTTGAAGGTGCGGTAGTTGATCGTCTCGGGCTTCTTGATCTCGCCGTAGGACCAGGAGCGGATGCGCTCCGGGCTGGCGATCGAGATGCGGATCTGGTCGAAGCTCTGCGGCCCCGAAACCTGCCCGAAGATGTTCATCAACTCATTCATCGAGGACCCCTCTCGAACCAACCGTTGACCGGGCGCGGCACCGCCGCGTCCGGCATCCGGGCGACCAGCGCCGCCCCGCTTTTACCTGCTGCGACAGGCGCTCTGCAGACCATCAATAGCTGCGTGGCTCCAGCTCGACATTGAGGCCCAGCGAGCGCAATTCCTTGACGAGGACATTGAACGATTCGGGGATGCCCGCCTCGAAATTGTCATCGCCCCGGACGATCGCCTCGTAGACCTTGGTGCGGCCGGAGACGTCGTCCGACTTGACCGTCAGCATCTCCTGCAAGGTATAGGCCGCCCCGTAGGCTTCGAGCGCCCAGACCTCCATCTCGCCGAACCGCTGGCCGCCGAACTGCGCCTTGCCGCCCAGCGGCTGCTGGGTGACGAGGCTGTACGGCCCGATCGAGCGGGCGTGGATCTTGTCGTCGACCAGATGGTGCAGCTTCAGCATGTAGATGTAGCCGACCGTCACCTTGCGGTCGAAGGCTTCGCCGGTGCGGCCGTCGACCAGCGTCACCTGGCCGGACGAGGCGAGACCGGCGCGATCGAGCATGCCGACGATATCGTCCTCGCGCGCGCCGTCGAACACCGGGCTTGCCATCGGCACGCCATGGGTCAGTTCGCCCGCCATCGCGATCAGCTCGTTATCGGGCAGCGCCTCGATCTCGCTGCGCTCGGCGCCGTCGTAGATCTCGCCCAGGAGGCGGCGCAAATCGCCGTCGCCCTTGCCGTTGCGGTGAATTTTTTCGAGCACCTCGCCGATCCGCAGCCCGAGCCCATGCGAGGCCCAGCCCAGATGGGTTTCCAGGATCTGCCCGACATTCATCCGGCTCGGCACGCCCAACGGGTTGAGCACGATGTCGACCGGCGTGCCGTCATCGAGGTAGGGCATGTCCTCGATCGGCATGATGCGCGAGATGACGCCCTTGTTGCCGTGCCGTCCGGCCATCTTGTCGCCCGGCTGCAGCTTGCGCTTCACCGCGACGAACACCTTGACCATCTTCATCACGCCGGGCGGCAATTCGTCGCCGCGCTGCAATTTTTCGACCTTGCTTTCAAAGCGCGATTCGAGCTCGGCGACGGCGGCATCCATCTGCTTCTTCAACGCCTCGATATCGGCCATCCGCGCATCGTCGCGCACCGTGATCTGGCGCCACTGCCCGGGCGTGTACTCGGCGAGCAGCGCCTCGGTGACCTCATTGCCCGACTTCATCCCCTTGGGGCCGGCGACCGTCGTCTGCCCGATCAGCAACTCGGTGAGGCGCGCGGCAAAGCTGCGTTCGAGGATGGCGCGCTCGTCGTCGCGGTCCTTCGCCAGCCGCTCGATCTCGGCCCGCTCGATCGCCAATGCCCGCTCGTCCTTGTCGACGCCGCGGCGCGAGAAGACCCGCACCTCGACGATCGTGCCCGAGACGCCGGGCGGCAGGCGCAGCGAGGTGTCGCGCACGTCCGACGCCTTCTCGCCGAAGATCGCGCGCAACAGCTTTTCTTCCGGGGTCATCGGCGATTCGCCCTTCGGCGTTACCTTGCCGACCAGAATATCGCCCGGCTTAACTTCGGCGCCGATATAGACGATGCCCGCTTCGTCGAGGTTCTTCAGCGCCTCCTCGCCGACATTGGGGATGTCGCGGGTGATCTCCTCCTGGCCCAGCTTGGTGTCGCGCGCGCTCGCCTCGAACTCCTCGATGTGGATCGAGGTGAACACGTCGTCCGACACGATCCGCTCGGAAATCAGGATCGAATCCTCGAAATTGTAGCCGTTCCACGGCATAAACGCGCACAAGACGTTGCGGCCCAAGGCCAGCTCGCCCTGCTCGGTCGACGGCCCGTCGGCGATGATCTCGCCGGCCCGCACCAGGTCGCCGACCTTGACGAGCGGCCGCTGATTGATGCAGGTGTTCTGGTTGGACCGCTGGAACTTCAACAGGTTGAAAATGTCGACGCCGGAGGCGGCGGCGGAGGTTTCGGCGGTCGCGCGGATCACGATGCGGGTCGCGTCGACCTGGTCGACGACGCCCGAGCGGCGGGCGATGATCGTCACCCCGGAATCGCGCGCCACCGTTTCCTCCATGCCGGTGCCGACCAGCGGCGCCTCGGCGCGAATGAGCGGCACCGCCTGGCGCTGCATGTTGGAGCCCATCAGGGCGCGGTTGGCGTCGTCGTTTTCGAGGAACGGGATCAGCGCCGCGGCGACCGAGACGAGCTGCTTCGGCGACACGTCGATCAGGTCGACATCCTCCGGCCGGCACAGGATGAGATCGCCGTTCTTGCGGCAGTTGGTCAGCTCCTCGACGATGCGATTGCTGGCATCGACCGCGATATCGGCCTGGCCGATCGCGTATTTGCCCTCGTCCATCGCCGACAGGTAGATGACGTTGTCGGTAACGATGCCGTCCTCGACCTTGCGATAGGGGCTCTCGATAAAGCCGTACTGGTTGACCCGGGCATAGGTCGCCAGCGAGTTGATCAGGCCGATATTGGGCCCCTCCGGGGTCTCGATCGGGCAAATCCGGCCGTAATGCGTCGGGTGCACGTCGCGCACCTCAAAGCCGGCGCGCTCGCGCGTCAGGCCGCCCGGCCCCAGGGCCGACAGGCGCCGCTTGTGGGTGATCTCGCTCAAGGGGTTGGTCTGGTCCATGAACTGCGAGAGCTGCGACGAGCCAAAAAACTCGCGCACCGCCGCCGCCGCCGGCTTGGCGTTGATCAGATCGTGCGGCATCACCGTGTCGATCTCGACCGAACTCATCCGCTCGCGGATCGCCCGCTCCATGCGCAACAGGCCGACCCGGTACTGGTTTTCCATCAATTCGCCGACCGAGCGCACCCGGCGGTTGCCGAGATGGTCGATATCGTCGATATCGCCGCGCCCGTCCTTCAGATCGACCAGCACATTGAGGATCGCGAAAATGTCCTGCTTGCGCAGCACCCGGATCGAATCGTCGGTATCGAGCTCGAGACGCGAGTTCATCTTGACCCGGCCGACGGCCGACAGATCGTAGCGCTCGGAATCGAAAAACAGGCTGTTGAACAGGGTCTCGGCGGTCTCCAGGGTCGGTGGCTCGCCGGGGCGCATGACGCGGTAGATGTCGATCAGCGCGTCCTCGCGCGTCGCGCTCTTGTCGATCGCCAGCGTGTTGCGGATATAGGGCCCCTTGCTGTCGGCGCCGCGGCTGACGAGATCGATGTCGAGCATCGGCAGCTCGCTAAACCCGGCTTCCTCCACCTGCGCGAGCGCCGCCTCGGTGATCTCGTCACCCGACTCGAAATAGACTTCGCCGGTCTCCTCGTTGATCAGATCCTGGGCGAAATAGCGGCCGACCAGCTCCTCCTGCGGCGCCAGCACATTGACCAGGCCCGCTTCGCGCAGCCGCCGCGCCAGCCGCGGCGTCATCCGCTCGCCAAGGGCGACACGGACTTCACCGGTGTCGGCGTCGATCAGGTCAGCGGTCAGCTTGCCCTTGTACTGCTCGGGCTCGAACGGCGTCATCCAGCCATTGGGACCGCGCTGAAAGACGACCGTGCGGTAGAAGGACAGCAGGATTTCCTCCTTCCCCATGCCGATCGCTTCGCCGGGCTGCAGCGTCTTGCTCTCGCTCTTGCGCAGGGCGCGCTTCTGTTCGGTCGCGGCGTCGTCGAGCGCCATCAGGAGCGTCGTCGCCGGCAGCTTGCGGCGCCGGTCGATGCGGACATAGACGTGGTCCTTGGCGTCGAACTCGAAATCGAGCCACGAGCCGCGATAGGGGATGACCCGCGCCGCGAACAGGTATTTGCCCGAGGAATGCGTCTTGCCCTTGTCGTGGTCGAAAAAGACGCCGGGGCTGCGGTGCATCTGGGACACGATGACCCGCTCGGTGCCGTTGATGATGAACGTGCCATTGCGCGTCATCAGCGGCATGTCGCCCATATAGACGTCCTGCTCCTTGATGTCGCGGATCGAGCGCGACCCGGTATCCTCGTCGACGTCCCAGACGACGAGGCGCAGCGTCACCTTCAAGGGCGCGGCAAAGGTGATGCCGCGCTGCTGGCACTCGTCGACGTCGTATTTCGGGGTCTCCAGCTCGTAGCGCACGAATTCGAGTTGCGCGCGCTCCGAGAAATCGCGGATCGGGAACACCGACTTGAAGACTTCCTGCAGCCCGAGATTGGCGCGCTGCTCGGCCAACACCCCCATTTGCAAGAAATGGTCGTAGGAGCTGCGCTGCACCTCAATCAGGTTGGGCATCGGAGCGACTTCCGGAATGCGCCCGAAACTCTTGCGGATCCGCTTATGGCCGTTGAAGGATATCGCCATTTATGTCCCTCGCTGTGGACCGCCCGACCGTTCGTCAACGGCGGCGGCGCGAATTTCCGATCGGCGCCCTGCCATATGGCGGGGCCAGCGCATCCCGCCGGGCCGCAATGCGCGGATCAACCCGGGCGACGCCAAGGCCGGGCGTGCGGTATCATTCGCACCCCGGCTTGGTATTCTCGAACTCGACGCAGCGCCCGGGACAGATGCCCTGGGCAGCCGCTGCGCGCTGCAGAAGGTCGTGGCGGACCTACCTTATTTCGACAGTCGCCCCCGCATCTTCAAGCTGTTTCTTGATTTTCGCGGCTTCCTCCTTGTTCACGCCTTCCTTGACCGGCTTGGGCGCCGCCTCGACGAGGTCCTTGGCTTCCTTGAGGCCAAGCTGCGTCAATGCCCGCACTTCCTTGATGACATTGACCTTCTTCTCGCCGATCGTGGCCAGGATCACGTCGAACTCGGTCTTCTCGACCGCCGCCTCGGCGGCGGGCGCAGCGGCGGCTGCTACCGCGACCGGAGCCGCGGCCGACACGCCCCATTTCTCCTCCAGCATCTTCGCCAGCTCTGCCGCCTCGATGACGGTCAACGACGAGAGATCGTCGACCAGCCGTGCCAGTTCCGCCATGTTGCTACTCCCGATTGCGCCCTAAGGCCTCTTTTGCACGAATTGCGTTTTGCCCGTCCGCGTCCACCGGCTAGGCCGGCTCGCCCGCTGCCGCCTCGCCCGCTGCCGCCTCGCCCGCTGTCGCCTCGCCCGCTGCCGGCTCGCCCGCTGCCGGCTCGCCCGCTGCCTCGGTGTCGTTCTTGGCGGCGTGCGCCGCCAGGAGGCGCGCGAGCTGCCCGCCCGGGGTCTGCAGCAGCATCGCCAGCTTGGTCGCCGGCGCGTTGATCAGCCCGATGAGCCTGCCGCGCAATTCGTCGAGCGAGGGCAGGATCGCCAGCGCCTTGACCGCCGCCTGATCAAGCACCTGGCCCGACAGCCCGCCGCCGACGATCGTCAGCTTGGTGTTGCGGTTGGCGTATTCGACCGCGGCCTTCGCCGCCGCCACCGGATCGCGCGAGAAGGCGATCGCGGTCGGTCCGGTGAACAGCGGCGCCAGCGCGGCGAACGGGGTGCCTTCGAGGGCGCGCCGCACCAGCCGGTTCTTGGTCACGCGATAGCTGGCACCGGCGCTGCGCATCTGGCGACGCAGCTGGGTCACCTCGGCGACCGACAGCCCGGTCTGGTGCGTGATGACGACGCACACCGTGTCGGCGAGATCATCGTGCAGACGCGTCGTCAGCTGTTGTTTTTGGGCTCGATCCACCTAATCGTCTCCAAACTCGTCGGCGAGGCTGCCGATCCTCGGCGATTACGCCCGCTGTTCCTCGGCCAAGCCGGCGAGCTCGACCTTGACGGCCGGTCCCATCGTCGAACTGAGGCTCACCCGCTTGATGTAGGTCCCTTTGACGCCGCTCGGCTTGCCGCGGGTGACGGCGCCGACAAAGGCGCGCACATTATCGATCAGCGCGTCGTCCGTAAAGCTCGCTTTGCCGACCCCGGCATGGACGATGCCGGCCTTCTCGGCGCGGAACGCGACCTGGCCGCCTTTCGCCGCCCTGACCGCCTCGGCGACATCCTGCGTCACAGTGCCGAGCCGCGGGTTGGGCATCAGGCCGCGCGGCCCGAGAATCTTACCGAGCCGGCCGACCAGCGCCATCATGTCGGGCGTCGCGACGGCGCGGTCGAAATCGATCTGCCCGGCCTGCACCTTCTCGACCAGATCCTCGGCGCCGACGACATCGGCGCCGGCGGCTTCCGCCTCCTTGGCGCGGTCGCCACGGGCAAACACCCCGACCCGCACCGTCTTGCCGGTGCCGTGCGGCAGCATCACCGTGCCGCGCAGGTTCTGGTCCGGCTTCCGGGGATCGAGGTTGAGGTTCATCGCGATCTCGACGGTCTCGTCGAATTTGGCCGAGGCGCGCGACTTGATCTGCTTGACCGCCTCTGCGACGCCCAACGGGTCGCCGGTCGGGTCGATCCCCTCATACGCCTTTGTCAGCCGCTTGCCGTCCTTGGCCATATTCAGCTCCCGTGTCGCTTGTCGTATAGATTGAGCCTGCTATTCGACGACCTCGAGCCCCATCGAGCGGGCCGAGCCGATCACCATGCGGCAGGCCGCGTCGAGGTCGTTGGCGTTGAGGTCCTGCATCTTGGTCTGCGCGATCTCGCGCACCTGCTCCATCGTGACCCGGCCGACCGTGCCGCCCTTGCCGGTGGTTTGCGCCCCCTTCTCGACCCCCGCCGCCTTCTTGAGGAAATAGGCGGCCGGCGGGGTTTTGGTCACGAAAGTGAAGCTGCGATCGCCATAGGCGGTGATCACCACCGGGATCGGCATGCCGGGTTCGAGGTTCTGCGTCTGCGCGTTGAACGCCTTGCAGAACTCCATGATGTTGAGGCCGCGCTGGCCCAATGCCGGGCCGATCGGCGGCGACGGGTTGGCCTTGCCGGCCGGCACCTGCAACTTGATCAACCCGACGACTTTTTTCGCCATGACCTACCTCTGATCCGATGCCGGGGCGGCACGCGCGACCCCGAAAATTGTCATTCCGGCCGTAGCGCAGCGAAGAGCCGGAATCCATGCACACCGGCCGGTGTTCCTGGATTCCCGCGTCCGCGGGAATGACGAGTATGGTGTTGCCAGGTCGAGCATCATCGGTCGGGCTTTAGACCTTCTCGACTTGCGAATATTCGAGTTCGACCGGGGTTGCGCGGCCAAAGATCGACACCGCGACCTTGATCCGCGACTTCTCGTCGTCGACCTCCTCGACGATGCCGTTGAACGAGGTGAACGGCCCGTCCGACACGCGCACCTGCTCGCCGACCTCGAAGGTGATCGACGGCTTCGGCCGCTCGATGCCCTCCTGCACCTGGCGCATGATCCGCGCCGCCTCGTTCTCGCTGATCGGCGACGGCCGGCCGCGACCGCCGAGAAAGCCGGTGACCTTGGCCGT
>Ga0307372_10012304_pt1 | contig 11237 bp, 7 predicted proteins | sample OX1MG_FD_202533 | JGI IMG/M metagenome (GOLD analysis project Ga0307372, IMG submission 202533) | Soil microbial communities from Risofladan, Vaasa, Finland - OX-1 | ecosystem: Environmental > Terrestrial > Soil > Coastal area > Acid sulfate soil | place: Finland: Risofladan, Vaasa | collected...
ACCGACGTGGCCAACGGGATGGTCGCGGTGGTTCGGCTCGAGAGCCCAGACACCGGAGAGAGCGAGGTCACCGTAAAACGCCTCTACCGTGAGAGTGGACATGTCAGACTCCAACCGTCCAACGACGACTTTGTCCCGCTGATCGTCGACGATGCTCATATCGAGGGCAAGGTGGTAGCCGTCATCAGGGTCCTCCGCCAGTAGGGCCGGCGACTCGTTCGTCCTCGTCCGCGCCGGACGTCATCCGCTTGACCAGTGCTTCCGGCAATCGGCCGGTAACGTGAATGCCGTCGCTGGCAAACTCCTCGCCCTCGACGACACCGAAGCGCCGCCACCGGGAGAGCGCCTGCCAGTTGTCGTAGGCAATCGTCGCTTCGAAGGCCAGCATGTCCCGGGAAAGCGCCCCAGCGATGGCGCCCCGAAGACGGTCCAAACCCTCCCCCGACGCGGCGCTCACTAGTACCACCTCGAGATAAGGGTCGGGATGGAAGCTCTGCAGTCGCATGCGACTCTCAGGAGAACATCGATCCACCTTGTTGATCGCCAGGAGCAAGGGACGGTCGTCAAGCTCCAGATCCCGTAGGGCGGCATGGACGGTCTCCAGTCGAGCCTCCGCCCCGGCATAGCTGGCATCGAGGACGTGGACCAGCAGATCGGCTTCGCCCACCTCCTCCAAGGTGGCGTGGAAGGCGGCGACGAGCTCGTGTGGGAGCTTCTGGATGAAGCCCACCGTGTCCACTAGCAGGCAGGGTGGGCCAAACGGGAGCCGCACCGAACGGGTCGTGGGATCGAGGGTGGCGAAGAGCTGGTTCTCGACCAAGGCTCCCCCGGCCGTCAGGGCGTTCAGCAGGGTTGACTTGCCCGCGTTGGTGTACCCGACCAAGGCGGCAGTGCGGAAGGGTTGGCGTCGGCGGCCGTCCCGGTGCAGCGCCCGCTCCTCATGCAGGTCGGCCAGCTCTTTGTGGAGAACCCGCAGTCGACTACGAATACGCCTCCGGTCCGTCTCCAACTTCTGCTCGCCCGGACCTCTGGTCCCGATCCCGGCGCCAAGTCGAGACAGTCCGCTGGTTCCGCTCAGTCGAGGCAGGAGGTGCTGAAGCTGGGCGACCTCGACCTGGATGCGGCCCTCTCGCGATCGTGCGTGCTGGGCAAATATGTCGAGGATCAGTCCCGTCCGATCGACAACGGGAATGTCGAGTTCCTTTTCCAGATTGCGCTGCTGGCGCGGCGAGAGCTCGTCGTTGGTGATCAGCAGGCCAAACTCGAGGCTTTCGCGCAGAGATCGAATCTCGCTGACCTTGCCCCGACCAAAGAAGAACGTGGGGTCGACCGTCGCACGCTTCTGGACGTCCGATCCAACCACCGAGGCTCCCGCGGTGCGAACCAAATCTCCCAGCTCATCCATTTCCTGCCCGACGCGCCCCAGGTCACGCTCCGTTGGTGCCCATCCAAGCAGGAACGCGCGATCCCCTTCGCTCTGCAGGGACTCGTCGAAAACTCTCATCGCACCCTCGCGGTCCATGCACTGTCAATAGCGGCCAGGCATTGGCTGGTCACTGCGGCTGGGCTGACCGCGGCGTCAACCCAATGGAGATCGGGCTCGGTCCGCAGCCAGGTCCACTGGGCCTTCGCATAGCGCCAGGTTCTGGCGATCACTCGGCCGACCGCCTCTCCGCGAGTGCAGCGACCCTGGGCCCAGTCGATGACTTCAGAGTATCCGATCGCGGTTCGTGCTAGCAGCTCGGCCGAGAAGCCCCGGGATAAGAGGGACTCGACCTCCTCGCGAAAAGGGTCTGCGACCAGGCGCTCCGACCGCGCCTCGATCCGATCTCGGAGCAGCCCGGTGCCCACATGGCAACCGAGTTTGACGACCGACCACTCGGGGGGAAGCTGGCTCGCCCGAGCGCCCGCCCGGGCGAGTTCCACCGCCCGGATCACGCGTCGCGGATTGCTCCGATCGACCTCCCGAGCACGCTGAGGGTCAAGTCGCTCGAGTTCCGCAGCCGCGGCGACGGCGAGCGAGGGGGGGTCGATGGGTCCACTGGCCGAATCAGTCCGTCGGGCTTGCGGAGCGACCCCGCCGAAATCAAAACCGCCCAGGAGAGCTCGGATATAGAACCCCGTTCCTCCCACCACGATTGCCGGCCTCTTTCTGCTCGCGATCGCTTCGACCGCGGCCGTCGCCTTGACCCGGTATTCGGCGGCCGAGAAGGAGTCGCCTAAACGACTCCAGTCCAATCCGTGACAGGTGACGCCCTGGAGCTCCGCCGCCGTGGGTTGGCAGACCCCGATCGTCAGTTCACGTATTCCCTGGCGGGAGTCCGCGTTGACCAGTTCACCTCCCAGCTCCTTGGCGAGGCATACCGCTAGCTGGGTCTTTCCCGATGCTGTCGGGCCCAGGATGGCCACGACCCGAGGCCGATCCGGAATGGGGCCATCCGCGCCCGATGTCCCCATCAATGCCTCCGGAACGCGGACCGGAGCTGCCCCTCCGAGAGCAGCAAAACTGCTGGCCGACCGTGCGGACAGGTGATGCCGCCAGCGGTGGTGGCCAGATCCTGAAGCAGCGTCGCCACCTCATCTGGTCCGAGCCGATCTCCGAATCGGACGGCGCTATGGCAGGCCACCGACGCCGCCAGCCGATGCTGACGCGTGGGCCAATCGACTGCCCCGAGAGCCTCCTCCCCGAGGACTTCCTCGAGCAACTGCTCGAGTTCCGAGAGACGGGTGCCGGTCGGTACCGCCGAGCATCTGAGGGTGCCTGCCCCGAATGGTTGCAAATCGAACCCGGCTCGCTGGAGTAGTTCAGCCGCTTCGATCGCGCCTGCGACCACGGACGGCCCCACCTCCAGCAGCATCGGGCTGAGCAGTCCCTGCGCGACCTGGCTCCCCGGCCCACTCTCCCCCGCTAATGTCTCCAAGATCCGGCGATACAGCACCTTCTCGTGCGCCGCGTGCTGGTCGAGCAGGGCGAGCCCCTGCTCCGTTTCCACCACCAGGTAACGGTTGTGGGCTTGGCCGAGGTAGCGCCAACGGTCAGCGCCCGCGAGGGGGTTCGCCTGATCTCCCAGAGCCAGCTGGTCGCCGTAGAGATCCAGCGGGTCACTGGTCTCCGAGTTGACCGCCTCCCCGACGGCCGACCACGCGACTTCGGTCCGGAGTGGCTGCTCCGAGCCGGCGCTCATCACCAAGAGGTTGGCAGGAGCCAGGTTGCGCAGGGCTCCCCAGCAGGCATGCTGGACCGCCTCGAAGGCCCGGTTCTCCTCCCGGAACCGCACCTCTCGCTTGGTCGGGTGCACGTTCACATCTACCGCGGTCCGGTCGCACTGGAGGTCGAGCACCGCCAGCGGGTGCCTGCCCACCTCGATCAGCCCTCGATAGGCGCCCTCGACGGCAGCCGCCAGGGCGCGCTGGTGGACGCGGCGTCCGTTGACCATCAGAACCAGGGAGTTGCGGTTGGGACGGGCCACCCCGGGTGGTCCGAGAACCCCCACCACCGAGATGCCGTCGCCCTCCCAGTTCACCTCGATCAGCTGCTCCGCGACGCCCCGGCCAAAAATCGCCCGGGCGGCCTCTACTAGGTTTCCATCTCCGGGCGTACTCAGCAGAATTCGTCCCCCGGTACGGGTTTCGAATCTCACCTCCGGCCGCCCCAGTGCGGTCTCGGAAACGACCCGCAGGCAGGCAGCGGCCTCAGCGCGGGGAGATCTCAGGAAGGCCCGCCGAGCTGGGATGTCGGAAAAGAGCGCCTCCACGGCGACGGAGGTTCCCGGCGGGGCCGCGACCAGCGACACCTGCCCCGAGTGCTGGTCGCGGGAGTCCAACCGGGCGCCTGCCGCGGCCTGGGCCTCTCTGGTGACGACCACGACGCGGGCCACGGCGGCGATGCTGGCCAGCGCCTCCCCGCGAAAACCGAAGGTCTCGATCCGAAGCAGATCGTCGATCGCCGTGAGCTTGCTGGTCGCGTGGCGCTCCAGGGCCAGCGCCAGCTCGCTGGGCGGCATGCCCCGGCCATCGTCGACCACCCGAATGCGTTGGGTGCCACCCCCTTCCATCTCAACCGTGATCTTGCCCGCGCCCGCATCGAGGCTGTTCTCGAGCAGCTCCTTGACGACCGAGGCCGGTCTCTCGATCACCTCCCCGGCGGCGATCGCATTGGCCACCGCCGGCGGCAGCTTTCTGATCGGCCCCTGCACCCGGCCCGAGGTCAACGCGGCCGGTGGACCGGAGCTCAGGTCGCTTCTCCCGCCTGCCGCTGCCACTGAGCGATCTTCTGGAGCGCCTCCAGGGGCGTCATCCCGTCGAGTTGCAGCTGCTCCAACTCGACCATGACCGGATGGGCTGGGGTGAGCGGCAGCGCAAGCTGCATCTCCCCGCCGCCGATCGGCGCCAGCGGCTGAGCCGACTCGCGACCGGCTAACACCTGGGCAGCACGGAGCAGGACCCATCTGGGGAGTCCGGCCAACTGCGCCACGTTGATCCCGTAGGAACGGTCAGCCCCGCCCGCCACAATCCGGTGAAGGAAGGTGATGCGCATCTCTCCATCGAGCTCGGTCTCCACCACCTCGACGCGGAAATTCCGCAGCGCCGGCAGGGTCTGGCTCAGCTGGGTGAGCTCGTGGAAATGGGTGGCGAAGAGAACCCGCCGGGAGGCCTCCGGCTGATCATGAAGGTATTCCAAGATCGCCTGCGCGATGCTCATGCCGTCGTAGGTGCTGGTGCCGCGCCCGATCTCATCCAGGACCAGCAGGCTGCGGAGGCTCGACTGGGCCAGGATCATCGCCATCTCCTCCATCTCCACCATGAAGGTGCTCCGGCCCGCAGCAATGTCGTCCTGGGCACCTACCCGGGTGAAGATCCGGTCGACCACTCCCCAGCGCGCACTGGTGCAGGGCACCATCGAGCCCACCTGGCCCAGCAGGCAGATCAGAGCGACCTGACGGAGGAACGTCGACTTCCCGGCCATGTTCGGCCCGGTCAGGAGCCAGATGCGCTCGGTCTCACCATCCATCTCAGCGTCGTTGGGAACGAAGCGGCCCGCACCGAGCGCGGACTCCACCAAGGGATGTCGGCTCCCGATCAGCTTCAGGCCGAGCCCGTCATCGATTTGGGGCATGACCCAGCCCAGTTCCTGGCCCGAGTGGGCCAGTCCCTGCAAGGCGTCCAGATCGGCCAGGGCCGACGCCGCTCGGCCCAGCCCGCCAACCTGGCCGGCCGCGACTTGGAGCAAGGAGTTTAGGCAGTATCCCTCCCGAAGCAGCGCCCGCTGGCTGGCGGTCAGGACGATGTTCTCGTGCTCCCGCAATTCGGGGGTCACGAAGCGTTCAGCCCCGACTAGCGTCTGGCGGCGCAGGTAATTCGGTGGGATCGCCTCGCGCGCCGTGTTGCGGATTTCGATGTAGTAGCCGAAGACACGGTTGTAGCCGACCTTGAGCGACTTGATTCCCGTTCGTTCTCGCTCGGTCTCCTCCAATTTGGACAGATACTCCCTGGCCCCCGAGCTGGCCTGGCGGATCTCGTCGAGTTCCGCGTCGAAACCCTCGCGAATGAAACCGCCCGCCCGGGCCTGGGCCGGGGGATCGTCGACCAGAGCGCGACGGATCAGGCTGGACAGCTCTTCCCCGGGCGCCGCAGCCAGCTCGGCTACCAGTGACCGGAGTGCGTCTGCTCCGGCCGGCGCCAAAGCGGCGATCATCTCCGGGAATCGTTCCAGCGTCTCGGCCAGGCCCCCGAGGTCTCTCGGAGTGGCTACGCCGTGCACACAGCGTCCGGCGAGGCGCTCCAGGTCGCGGCATGATCTCAGGGCAGCTCGGACCGCCTCTCGCAGCGCCCCAGACTGGGCGAGCTCGGCCACTGCCGACTGCCGGGCGACGATGGTGGGCAGCAGAGTGAGCGGCTCTTGCAGCCAGGCGCGCAATCGACGGGCGCCCAGGGGAGTCAGCGTGCCATTGATCAGGCGGAACAACGAGGGGCCACTTCCGATGGACTCGGTCAACTCGAGATTCCGGCGGGTCGAGGGGTCCAGGTTCATGGTCGCGCCCGGAATCCGCCAGCTGATCCGGAGGAAGGCTGGGGAGATCGCCAGCTCTGCCTCCTGGCAGTAGTCGACGACGGCGGCGAGGGCCGCCAGCGCCAGTTCCTGAGACCCGGCGGGGGTGGGCTCGTCCAGGTCGGCACCGGCAGATTTCGCCAGTGAATAACCCCGTTCGCTGTCGAAGGTCGAGGCCGCCCGGTGGGCGATCGCGGTGGTCTGGGGAAGCCCGATCGGTGGCGGCGAATCCACAGCGAGTATCAGCTCAGCGGCGTCCAGCGCGGTCAGCAGGTAGCCAACTCGAGGCGAAGTCATTCCCCCGGCGATCACGCCGAGCTGACAGCTGCCGGAGCTCACGTCCAGCGCCGCCAGCCCTACCTGATCTCCGCTGGCCAGCAGGGCGACGCATCTCGCCGTAGCTTCGGGCGCCAGAAAGCTGTCCTCGATCAGGGTGCCCGCCGTCAGAACCCGCACCACTCGGCGCGCAACCAGCTTGCCCGGCTGGGCGACCTCCGTCTGATCACAGACCGCGACCTTGACGCCTGCGTCGAGGAGCTTTCTCGCGTAGCCCGCCAGGCTGTGGTGCGGCACCCCGCACATCGGGATCCGACCCGCCCTCCCAAAGGGTCGGGAAGTGAGCGCAACCCCCAAGATCGGAGCCGCCAGCTGCGCGTCGTCGCCGAAGATCTCGAAGAAGTCGCCCATCCGGAAGAGGACCAGGCAATCCGGATGAGCTCGCTTGGCCGACCAGTATTGGCGCACCGCCGGAGTGTCCGGAGAATTCAGCGCCACTTCGGCAATGGGGCTGGCGGCGCCCAGCAGAGTCAAGCGGCCACGAGCTGCCAGGCGGTTGCGGAGCTGACCCGGGCGGTCACGGTTTCGCCGGGGGCGGCCGGCCTCTCCAGCCAGGCAACCCGGTTCTGGCGGGTCCGGCCGTAGGCCCGACCGTCCTCGCCCAGCCCCTCCACCAGGACCTCCACCGAGGACCCCACCAAACCCTGGTTTCGCTCCGCGCTGATCCTTCGCTGGAGTTCCAACACCGCCTGCAGGCGCTGCTTCTTGACTGCCAGTGGAACATCGTCCTGCCGGCGGTAGGCGGCGGTCCCGGGTCGGGGCGAGTAGGCCTGTACGTGCACGGTGTCAAAGCGCACGTGGGCCAGCATCTCCATGGTGGCGGCGAACTCCAAGTCAGTCTCGCCACAGAACCCGACGATCACATCGGTACTCAACGAGATTCCCTCGACGCGGGCGCGGGATCGCTCCAGCACCCGGAGATATTCACCGACCGAGTACTCCCGCTTCATCCGGCTCAAACAAGAGTCACTCCCCGACTGGACGGGCAGGTGGAACTGCTCGCAAGCGGTGGGCAGATCGGCGATCGCATCCAGCAGACGTACCGAGGCGTTGCGCGGATGTGAGGTGAGGAAGCGCAGCCGCTGCAGACCGGGAATCCGGTCCACTCGGGCCATCAACTCAGGCAGGCCGGAGCCGTCCTCCGGGCTGACGTAGGAATTGACATTCTGCCCGAGCAGGGTGATCTCCACGACCCCCCGGTCCACCAGCCGTCGGGCCTCCCTCTCGATCTGGGCCGCTGGGCGGCTGGACTCCCGGCCGCGCACAAAAGGGACGATGCAATAGGTGCACATCTCGTTGCATCCGAGAATCACTGGGACATAGGCGCAGAGCCGGTCCGAGGCCGGTAGCGGCACGGGGCCCTCGAGGGCACCCTGGAACAGGTCCCGGAGGCGGGCGAAGAATCCGTCGGGCTCACGCATGTCGAAGACGTAGTCCAGCTGACGGAAGCGACGGAGCAGCTCGCCTCCGTGCTCCCCGACCATGCATCCGGTGAGGGCAATTCCCCTCCCCGGCCGGGCCGCCTTCCAGGCGGCGAGCTCACCCAAACGGCTGCTGGCCCGGTCCTCCGCGTGTTGGCGCACGGCGCAGGTGACCAGGACCGCTAGGTCCGCGTTTTCCAGTTCCACTCCAGGCACCATGCCCAATTCAGCAAACTGCTCGGCCAGACTGTCAGCATCGGCGGTATTCATCTGGCAGCCGACTTGCCAGATGTTGACTCGAGGAGCGCGGTCCCCGCTGACGGCGATCGGAGTGCGGTGCGGCCGGGCCTCCAGCAAGGGCAGTGGGCTGAAGACTGACCTGGGTCCGGATGCCCCCGTCAGCGGACCTCCACCACCAGACGGATTCCCGTCCGCTCTTCGCCGTCGATGGCAATGTCGATGAAGGAAGGAATGCAGACAAGATCCAGTCCTCCGGGGGCGACGTAACCACGGGAGATCGCAATCGCCTTGATCGCCTGGTTGATCGCCCCCGCTCCGATCGCCTGGATCTCCACCCGGTGCTGGGATCTGACTACGCCCGCAATCGCCCCGGCTACCCGCACAGGTTGCGAGGTCGCAGAGACCTTGAGTACTTCCACTGGGGTGGCGGCGCTCCCGCCGGTGGGTGAAGTCGGAATTGACAAGATGTCCAAGGTCCTGAAGTGTGATGCGGATTCTACGGCTAAAAGGGCAGCGGTGGACCACCCGGTGGCCAGCTGGCTGGCTTGGGACGCCAAACGAACTGGCCGATGAGGCTGACAATAAGGCAAAGAACTACCGCCGCGGCCGTCAGGTCCAGCAGGAAAGCGGCACGGTCCAGGTGGCTTGTCCCCCAAGTCGCGACCAGCGCGCCCAGCGCCCGCCCCAGGCACATGAACCACATCGCTGCCCCAATGGCCTGGCCGACCCCCTCGCTCGGGGTCTTGGTCTGAATCCGATTTAGGCCCCAAACCTCCTGCAGGGCACCGCTCCCGGCGAAGATCACCAGCGCCGCCGCCACCAGGCCAGCTCCAAGCATCACACCCACGGCGGCCGCCGCCGCCAAGTGAAGGTATCCGACGGTCACAATACCCTTCCGGCGCACCTGGGGAAGTCGCAGCGCAATGGCGCTCGCGAGGATCGACGCGCCCCCGACGAGCACATATAAGAGTCCCACCTGACTGGCGTGGACGTGGAAGACGTATCGAGCGAGGGGCACGAAATACACCTGGATTACCGTGGCCAGAGCGGCACCCAAGGCAGCCTGGAAGGCGAACAGTCGCGTGGTTCGCTCAAAGAGAAGAAGCTCGAAGCCTCGACGCAAACTGGGCCAAACCTTCTGAGGGACATACGCCCGGAGCACCCAGGCCGCGGGCTGGGGGCCGAGCTTCACGGTCAGGACTGCCGAAGCTAGGAAGGTGGCCCCGTCCAGGGCGATCAGCCAGGCAGGGGCTAGGAGAAGAAGAAGCACCGCTCCGACGGCAGGAGCGAGCACCAGTGCAGATTCGGCGACTACCGAAAGTAGAGTGCTCCCGAGGGAAACCAGCTCCGGTGGCAGCACTGTCGCAACCAGCCGGCGTCGACCGGGCTCATAAAGCGCGGATGCACCCCGGGCAAAGCCGGCAGCCAGGAGCACCACCGCCAGCAGATGGCCTTGAGCCCCCACGATCGTCATCCCCGCAAGTGCCGCTCGGACCAGATCGAGAGCGATGAGGCGCCTCCGGCGATCTCCGCGATCGCCTAGATGCCCTCCAATCGGAAGCAGGACCAGCAGGGGCACCGACTCGAACACGAAAAGTAGGCCGACTCCGGCCTCCCCGCCCAACCGGTAGCAGATGATGAGAAGCGCCGGCAGCGTGAGGAAATCTCCGTACCAGGAAAACATCCCCGAGAGCCACAGTGCCCGGAACCGCTTGATCCGGAGCGGCTCGCGCCATCCCGCCCGCCGCACAGCCAATCTCACACTCCAGTCGAGCCGACGCGGGTCCGAAACCCCCGAAGTGTACGAAGCGACTAGCACCCCCTCTTCCCGCCGTCGGAGCTTTTCCTAGAATTCGCGGTGCGCGGCCCGCCCATTCACAGCGACGTTATGTGACACTTTCGTCACTTGGAAGTCAGTCGAATGCGACACGCTCCGCGGCGGACGTATGGTGACGCGGAAGGGTTTCTCGGGCAGCTACGTCTGTGCTAGGGAACGTAACACGCGTCTGAGGAGAGAACGAACCATGAGCACGTGGGACCTGATGGAGTGGCGCTAGGCTGATTTGCGAGGAGGGCGATCCGCGTCCTCTAGCGTGAGTCGAGGGAGAGCAGTTCCAGCAGGGACTGCTCTCTCTTATTTGTGACATCTTCGAGGGCGTCGTCCGAGATGCTCTCGAAGGCTTCGACCGCTCGGGGGTCAAACTGGGTCCCGGAGCACCTCCGGACCTCGGCCCTGGCGTCTGCCAGCGACATGGCACTCCGGTAAGGGCGGTCCGAGATCATCGCGTCGAACGCATCGGCGATCGTGAATACCCGAGCCGGCAGGGGAACCGCATCCCCGATCAAGCCATTGGGATACCCCTTTCCGTCATATCGCTCGTGGTGGGCCAGGATCACCTCGCGAGCCCTTTCCAGCTGACGTACGTCGGCCACCATTAGCGCACCCAGTTGCGGATGAGTCCGCATCACCTCCCACTCTTCCTCAGTGAGCGGCCCTGGCTTGTGCAGAATCGCGTCCGGCACGCCGATCTTCCCGATGTCGTGCAGGAGGGCACCGTGACAGAGCCGGATCAGCTCCTCGTCCGAGAATTGGAGAAATCTGCCCATCAACAGCGAGTACTCCACGACGCGGCGGCAATGTCCCTCAGTGTCACTGTCCCTAAGGTCAATCGCCTTCGAGAGGCTGACCAGGGTCGCGTTGAACCCGCTTTGAGCCTCGACGGCGCGCGCCTGTTGCTCGCGCATCCAGCGGTTTGTGGCCGTCTGCACGATGGCGACCGGCGCGGCGAGGGTGATCAACGCCGGGCCGGCCCCGAACCAGTAGGAGGCCGCCACGACTCCCAGTCCGGTCATGCCATACCCAAGGTAATAAGGGGCGACATCAATCGCAGCGCGGAGGAACTCGTCGTACCGGAACGCCCTCCGGCCCTGGTCGGCGACCATCACCACCCCGAGGAGTCCCTGGTTCACCAGCCAGGCGGCCAGCCCGCCGGCCACGCCGGCCACGAATAGCCAGCCCACATTGCCATGACTGGTACGCTCCAGCGCCGTGTACACCCAGAAAGCCGACGCGTAGACCAGCAGACTCATCGCGCTGTTGAAGATGGTCTTCACGGTGACCCCTCGGCGCACGAACACCGCGGTCAGCAAGGAAGCGATGCTCGAGGCCGCCGCAGCGGGTAATCCGAGCA
>Ga0307372_10012309_pt1 | contig 11234 bp, 11 predicted proteins | sample OX1MG_FD_202533 | JGI IMG/M metagenome (GOLD analysis project Ga0307372, IMG submission 202533) | Soil microbial communities from Risofladan, Vaasa, Finland - OX-1 | ecosystem: Environmental > Terrestrial > Soil > Coastal area > Acid sulfate soil | place: Finland: Risofladan, Vaasa | collected...
CCGCCTTATACGCGTTATATTCCGCCAGCGTATAGGTGGGCTTCGCTTGCGTATTTGCTGCCTGCGGCGCGGCCCACAATTTTCCAGTTCCAGTTCCAATCCCCAGCGCTATCCATAATAGACCGGCGCCCGTCACCATCCACTTTCGCATCATCGGCTTCCAGCCTCCTCAGCAAATTTCCCTGAACCGGATTACAGCAACAACATACAGGAATTTCTGTTGGTTCAAAGCTCTCGGATTATAGGGAATCCTACTTCACGGCGCAAGCGTCAATCCCTCCCACCGCACTGCGAGGCACTTTCCCCCGGTGCGGGGAATGGGCCTCAAATTCACTGATGTTATGATGTCAACCCGTCGGAAAAGGAAGCCCAACATTAAGGTTACCACCTTTTTTTCATTCATGTGGAGGTTCGATGAATCACGATAGCCCTCTTGCAGGACAGGTCGCACTGATTACGGGAGCGAGCCGGGGAATCGGTCTGGCAACCGCGCGCCGGCTGGGCCGGATGGGCGCAAAAATATCGATGTGCGCAAGAAATCCGGACCGGCTGGAGCAGGCCGCGTCCGAACTGCGCGGCGCCGGCATGGAAGTCCTGGCGATGGCCGTGGACGTCACCCAGCCCGCCCAGATTTCGAATTTCGTCGCCCAGACGCAACAGTCGCTCGGCCCGGTCGACATTCTGGTGAACAACGCCGGCATCGGCATCTTCGGGCCGTTCCAGGAGCGCAGCGAAGCCGATTGGGATGCCATTACGAATACAAATCTGAAATCCGTATTCCTGATGAGCCGCGCGGTGGCTCCGGAAATGATCCGTCGAAAAACGGGCCACATCATCAATATCAGCTCCCTGGCCGGAAAAAACACGTTCGCTGGCGGCGCCATCTACTGCGCATCGAAATGGGGACTCATGGGCTTGACCGGCTGCATGGCCGAAGAGCTGCGCGCGCACGGCATCCGCGTGAGCGCCATCTGCCCCGGCTCGGTGGCCACCGAGTTTGCCGGGCAGGGCGCCAAGGACCCCGCAAAATTGCTCCAGCCGGAGGACGTGGCGCACGCGGTGGCCGCCCTGGTGACGCAAGCGCCCGGCAGCTTCATCAGCGAAGTGCAGATGCGCCCCACGCGAAAACCGTAATCCGCCGTCTTCTCCCCGATCCCCGCGCACGGGTTTGCGGATGAATCGAAGGATTGTGACGGCGCGGCGACGCCAGTCGCCTGACAATGCTATTCTGTTGGAACCAGGCGCCACGCTGCGTCATCTCATACCTGCCTGAGTACAAATGAACGAGCTGCTCCAATTCGTGGTCCGGCACGGCTACCTGCTGGTGTTCGCCTGGGTTTTTGCCGAGCAGGCAGGGCTGCCGATTCCCTCGGCGCCGCTGCTGCTTGCCGTGGGTGCGCTGGCGGGCACGCATGAAATGAACCTGGGGCTGGCGCTCGCAGTGGCCGTGTTCGCCGCAATCGCCAGCGATTCGATGTGGTACGAACTGGGCAGGCGAAAAGGGGTCCGCGTGCTCCAGTTACTGTGCAGAATCTCTCTGGAGCCCGATTCCTGCGTGCGGCGAACGCAAATCAGCATCGGGCGCGGCGGCGCGCGCGTGCTGCTGGTCTCCAAGTTCGTTCCGGGACTCAATGCCGTAGCGGCTCCGCTCTCGGGAATTATTCGCATGGGATGGCGGCGCTTTTTGCTGTTCGATCTGCTCGGTGCGGTGCTCTGGGCAAGTTGCTTTACAGTGACCGGCTACGTGTTCAGCGGCGAACTGGAACGCGTGGCGGCCCGCGCGGCGTATCTGGGGGAATGGCTCCTGGTCCTGCTGCTGGCGGCTTTCGCCGGCTATGTCCTGTGGAAATTCAAAAATCGCCGGCGATTTTTGCGCGGGCTGAAGATCGCGCGAATCACTCCCGAGGAGCTCAAGGGGAAGATGGATGCCGGAGAAGACGTAATCATCGTCGACCTGCGCCACACGCTGGATTTTGACGCGCAGCCGGAAACGATACCCGGCGCGCTGCACATGGATGCCGCCGAATTCGAGGAGGCGTACGAGGTCATTCCCCGCGACCGTGAAATTGTCCTGTTTTGCGCCTGCCCGAACGAGGTGACGGCCGCGCGGCTAGCCCTGCTGCTTCGCAGCAAGGGCATCACGCGGATACGCCCGCTCGCCGAAGGCTACGAAGGCTGGCGCAGGCGCGGATTCCCCATGAGCCTTTTGAAGGACGCTCCGGATGCGGCGAAAACGGTAAAAGCTTAATCGGAGGGAATGCCCCCGGGAATGTCCCGGCGGCGCAGGCTTGCGCCTGCGTTTTTCCCCCGCAGCAGCAAATTCGAAACCCGCAGCCTTTTGCTCGCGCCACGGGAGATCATCGCCGGAACTTACAGGCGCGGCAGGACGATGCCCTGCTGCGACTGATACTTCCCCTTCTTGTCCTTATAGGAAATTTCGCAATCCTCGTCGGACTCGAAGAAAAGTACCTGGCACAGCCCCTCGTTGGCGTATATCTTTGCGGGCAGCGGCGTGGTGTTGCTGATTTCCAGCGTGACGTAGCCTTCCCACTCCGGCTCAAACGGCGTAACGTTCACGATGATCCCGCAGCGCGCGTAAGTGGACTTGCCCAGGCAGATTGTCAGGACGTTGCGCGGGATGCGGAAATACTCCACCGAGCGCCCCAGCGCGAACGAATTCGGGGGAACGATGCACACGTCTCCTTTAAACTCGACCAGCGAGCGCGGATCGAAATTCTTGGGGTCGACAATGGTCGAGTTCACGTTCGTAAAAATGCGAAATTCGTCGGCGACGCGGATATCATAGCCATAGCTGGACACGCCGTAACTGATCACCCCGTCGCGCACCTGGCGGTCCTGAAACGGCTCAATCATCTTGTGTTCCAGCGCCATCTTGCGGATCCAACGATCGGGCTTCACCGACATCCAACGCCTCCTGGGAAAATCTGGCGCCCCCCGCACCCTCAGCGGCACCCGTTCAGAGAATCGCCCGAACGAAATGCATGGCAGGCAAGCGGCAAAGACGCGAATCTTAACCGAGCGCGAGTGGCTTGACAACCCGCAACTGCATGTCTAGCATAGCTTGCCGTCGAAAAGCAGGAGGCTGGTGTGATCAAGCTCGATATTGTGAACGCGGTGGTGAGCAAAACCGGCGTAAGCCGAAGCAAGGCGGAGCAGGCCGTGGAAACGGTCTTCGACGCCATGAAACGCGCCCTCGGCAAAGGCGAGCGGATAGAGTTGCGCCGCTTCGGCGTGTTCAATGTGCGGCCCCGCAAGACCGGCATCGGACGCAACCCGCGCACCGGCCAGGAAGTCAGCATCCCTCCCGGCAAAGCGGTTCGCTTCAAGCCCGGCAAGGAATTGCAAACGCTCTGAGTCCCGATTCGCAGCGCGCATTCGCCCCGCACAGTTCGCCTGCGGCGAATCGCTTTGTATCTTTCCGCTCCCGCGCGGCCGGGCGCGCATCCAATCTGTCATGAGTAATCCGTCATGAGCAATCCGGGCGACATCGAAGCGGGGGCCGTCGAAACCATCGCTCCCGTGGTGGACACCTGGGAGCTGCCGCCCAACGCTTACTGGGAAGACCGCGAAGCGCGCCAGCAGCGCAAGTCGTTCGCAATCGCTGTTTTATTATTTGTGCTGACTGTGATTTCGACGCTCGCGGTTGGCGCGCAATTTGCATCTGCATATGCTGCCGGACAATCTCCGAATTTCGCCGATTTTTTTTCGACCTACGCCACGCTGCTCGCGCACCCGCAATTTCTGCTGGCCGGGGTGCCTTTTGCCTTCACGCTGATCGGCATCCTGCTGGCGCACGAATTGGGACACTTCTTCGCGTGCCGCTACTACAAGATTTCCGCCAGCTATCCGTATTTCATTCCCGCGCCCACGCTCATCGGGACCCTGGGCGCATTCATCCGCATCCGCTCGCCCATCTACAATCGCAAGGCGCTATTTGACGTGGGACTGGCGGGGCCTGTGGTGGGATTTCTCTTTGCGATTCCTGCGCTGGCCATTGGCGTCATGTACTCGAAGGTGATTCCCTTCTCCGACGCCCATTCCGCGATTGTTTTCGGGCAGCCGGTTGCCTTGCAAATGCTGACCGATATCCTGCGGCCCGGCACGCCGCCGGGCGATCTGCTGTTGCATCCGGTCGGGCGAGCTGCCTGGGTGGGCCTGTTCGCCACGGCACTGAACCTGCTCCCCGGCGGACAACTGGATGGCGGGCACATCCTGTACGCGGCGGCCAGCAAGTACCACCGCAAAATCACGATGGGGGTCGCGCTGCTGCTGATCCCTCTCGGCCTCTATTTCTGGGACGGATGGGTTCTCTGGTCCATCCTGCTATTAGCAATCGGCTTCCGCCACCCGCCCTTGCTGAACCACGGGGAGCCGTTGGACCGCAGACGCATTATATGGACCGGCATCGCCATTGCTATTTTCGTTCTGTGTTTCATGCCCACGCCCGTTATGATTCGTTAGCAGTACAGGTAGCAAAACAGGCTTCCGCCCGTTTTTTCCGCACTGGCGAAATTCGGCGCCGCCGGAACGCAAATCTAAAACAAGCTCAACGGGTCCACATCCACCAGAACCGCCTTCTGCGGAATTTCCTTCTTTTCACAGAACGCCAGCAACTCCGCGAGCACACGCGTCAGCTGAGCGCGCCTGGGCGCCTTCAGCAGAAACTGAAACCGGTATTCGCGTTTGAGCCGCGCCAGCGGCGCCGCGGCCGGACCCAGCACCTTCACGCCGCGCGATTCCTGCGGCGCAAGAAACGCGGACAGCTGCCGCGACCACCGGATGGCATTTTCGATTTTAGCGTCGCGCACCAGCACGCTGGCCAGCGCCGTAAATGGGGGATAGTGCAGCAAACGGCGAAACTGCAATTCCCTTTCGAAAAAAGCAAGATAATCCTGGCGCGCGGCCAGCTGAATGGCGTAGTGCTCCGGGTAATACGTCTCCACGAGCACTTCCCCGGGCAGCGCGCCCCGCCCGGCGCGTCCGGCCACCTGCGTGAGGATTTGAAAGGTGCGCTCGGCGGCCCGGAAATCCGGCAGGCTGAGCTGCGAATCCGCGGAAACAACTCCCACAAGCGTGACGCGCTGAAAATCGTGCCCTTTCGCTACCATTTGCGTCCCCACCAGAATGTCGATTTTCCCCGAAGCGAAATCGCCGAGCACCTGCTGGTAGGCGCGCTTGGTGCGCACCGCGTCGCGATCCAGCCGCGCGACCTTCGCGCCGGGAAATTTTTCGCGCAGCTTCTCTTCGAGCTGCTCGGCGCCCGCGCCGAAAAAATAGACGTGTTCGGAGGCGCATTTCGGGCAGGTCTTCGGCACGCGCCGCGTGAATCCGCAATAGTGGCACTCCAGGCGGTCGCGCTGCTTGTGGTAGGTGAGCGAGATGCTGCAGTTCTCGCACTGAATTCCCGCGCCGCACGACCGGCAAATCACAAACCAGGAATACCCGCGCCGGTTGATCAGAATGAGCGATTGGGTCTCGCCGGCCAGCCGCGCGCCGATGGCTTCGGTAAGTTTTGAGGAAAGCGGCCCGGCCCGGTGCGTGGCCTTGAAATCCTCGCGCAGGTCCACAATTTCCACCGGCGCGAGGGGCCGGTTTTCCACGCGCGATTCCAGCTGCAGCAGCTGATATTTTCCCGAGCGCGCGTTCTGAAAACTTTCCAGCGACGGCGTCGCCGAACCCAGCAGCGCGACTGCCCCCTCCATCTTCGCGCGCACGATGGCGACGTCCCTGCCGTGATACCGCGGCGTCTCTTCCTGCTTGTAGCTGGCTTCCTGTTCCTCGTCCACCACCACGAGGCCCAGATTCTCCACCGGCGCGAACACAGCGGAACGCGTGCCCACCACAACGCGCGCCTCGCCGCGCCGCACGCGCCACCACTCGCGCGCGCGCTCCACCTCCGCCAGCGCGCTGTGCAGCACCGCGACGCTCGAACCCAGCCTCGCCCGGCACAGCCTCCCCAGCCACAGCGTCAACGCAATTTCCGGCACCAGTATCAGCGCCGTCTTCCCGCGCGCCAGCGCCGCTTCCACCGCGCCGAGGTATACTTCCGTCTTGCCGCTGCCGGTCACTCCGTAGAGCAGCCCCACCTGGAATGCGCCCGCATCGAGCCAGGACTTGATTTCGCCCAGCTCCCGCTGCTGGTCCGCATTCAGGACATTCGACGGCGGCGTGTAGTCAACTTCGAATAAATCCTCTTCCACGGCCAGCGGCTCTTCCCAGCACTTCAATTTTTCCTGGCGAATCAGCCGATCGACCAGGGAGCGCGAAACATTCGCGAGTTTGGCAAGCACGGGCAGCGGCATGGGACCCCGCTCCTCGGCGAGCACATGAAAAATGCGCGCTTCTTTTTCCGTGAGCGCGCCGCCGCCATCCTCCCCGGCCCACGCGACGATCTTCTGCACGCGCGCGTTCCGGTGCACGGCGACGTCGCGCGCCTCCAGATGGCGCCGGCGCAGGAGCCGCTCCGCGGCGGCTTCCCCGCCGGGCAATTTGCGTAAGCGGTCCGCGCGGATGGGGCGATCCTCGATGTGCAGCAGCGAGAGCAGGGCGAGTTCCGCGATTTCCGCCTCGCTGCGATTTCCCGCGGCGTCCAGTTCGGAGCGGCGCGCGTTCCCCGCATCGGTCAGCAGGAACTCGCGCTCGTGCCGCAGATCGATTTGCGGCGGCAGCATCGCGCGAAACACTTCTCCCGGCGGCGCCACGTAGTAGCCGCCCACCCAGCGGCCCAACTCCAGCAATTTCGGCGGCAAGGCGGGAATCGCGTCGAGCACCTCGACGATTTCCCGGACGTTCTTCACCCGCCCGGGATCCGGCCTGCGCGTGGACACCTCCACGACCACTCCAGTCATCGCGCGATTGCGAAACGGAACCAGCACGCGGCTGCCCGCGCAGACCGATCCGGCCAGGCTTTCGGGAATCGCATACGTGAACAGCGAACGCAGCGGCACCGGCAAAGCGACTTCGCAGTAAGTGGCGGGCATAGGAGGAATATAGCCTAGGTGAACAGGCTTCAGCCTGTTTGGTTTTGATTTTCGTCCGTTCAGAACGGCGCGCGGGCAAAGCAAACTGTTTGGCAACTCACCTTCGCACCGGCCAGCGGCTAAAGCCGCATGGATTGCACGGGTCTGATGTCACGGCTTCAGCCGTGACATAAAGCAGATGGAATGAATACGACTTCAGCCGCTGGCGTGTTGGGAAACAAGCTGTGACACGGTTTCCGAAGCCTGCCCTGCGGCAAAACCCACAATCATTGTCAGCGAGAAGGTTTCTTCCCCTGCAATCCCAGATGCGCCATGACCTTCTGCAAATCATTCCAGACATCGCGCTTCGCATTCGGATTGCGGAGCAGGTAGGCCGGATGGTAAGTGGCCAGCAGCTTCGTGTTTCGATAATCGAACCAGACCCCGCGGAATCGGGAGATCGGATCTTTGGTCTTCAGTAGCGCCTGCGCGGCGGTGCCGCCCAGGCAAACAATCGCCCTGGGCGCGAGCACGTCCAGTTGCCGGAACAAATAGGGCGAGCAGGTCGCGACTTCGTCGTCCTCGGGCTTGCGATTTTCCGGCGGGCGGCATTTTACGACGTTGCAGATGTAGACGTCTTCGCGGCGCAACCCCATGGCTTCGATCATTTGCGTGAGCAATTTTCCGGCGCGCCCGACAAACGGCAATCCCTGGGCATCTTCGTCGCGCCCCGGCCCTTCGCCGACAAAAACAAGCTCGGCGCGCGGATTTCCCGCTCCAAAGACAATTTTGTTGCGCTGCTCGTGCAAGCGGCAGCGCGTGCACTCTCCCAGATTTTCGCTAATCAGGTCGAGCGTATCGCCTTCGATGCGGTCCAATGCTTCGTACAGCGAAGCGGCTTCCACGATCGGGAGAACCGGGACGGCCGGTGCGGGTTTTGCCTCAGGCTGTGCGACATCGGGTTGCGATGTGGGGACAGACGCCGCCTCCACCTTGCGCGGCTTGTCAGTACGCGTTCCCATGGTCCTCCGGTCCCTGTAAAACTCGCCGAGATTCAAATCTTGGTAGTAGTGAAGCCAGGCTTGCAGTTTTTCGCGGGGCGCCGGGGTGCGGGGAGAATCCATCGGGCCGGTCAGCGCGCCCGCCCGGATACCGAATCCTGCGGCGCGGGACTTTTTACGGATGGATGCCGCAACGCGAGCAACCGGTCGAGAATGCGATGCGCCGCGTCGATCTTGGGCATTCTCGGGAAAGCCTGCTCGCCGCCCTCGCGCGCGTACAGCGTGATGACGTTGGTGTCGTGATCGAATCCGGCGCCTTCGGCCGTCACGTCATTGGCGACGATCAGGTCGGCTTGCTTGGATTCCAGCTTGGCGCGCGCATGCTCGGCCACGTTGTTGGTTTCCGCGGCAAATCCGATGATGATCCGGTCACCCTTGCCGCGCGAAACGTCGGCAAGAATGTCGGGCGTGGATTCTAGCTCCACCGTGATGCGGGCGCTGCTGCGCTTCATTTTCTTTGTCTGCGGCGCCACTGGCCGGTAATCCGCCACGGCCGCGGCCATAATCAGCGCGGTGGCGCGCGAAAAATGCTCCAGAACGGCGCGATGCATCTGCTCGGTGCTGCGCACAGAAACCAGTTCGACGCCTTGGGGAGGATCGAGCCGCACCGGGCCGCTGATCAAAATCACGCGCGCCCCGCGGCGAACGGCGGCCTGCGCCAGGGCATAGCCCATTTTTCCGGAAGAGCGGTTGGTGAGGTAGCGCACCGGGTCCAGGTCTTCGCACGTGGGTCCGGCGGTAACAACGATGGTTTCATTGCGCAGGTCGTGTTCGATGCCCAGCACGCCGCATACGGCCTGCGCGATGGCGTCGACGCCGGCCAGACGCCCCGCGCCGGTCAAGCCGCAGGCCAGATAGCCTTCCTCCGGCTGTACCACGCGCACGCCCCGCGCGCGCAACATTTCGACGTTTTCCTGCGTCGCCGGATGTTCCCACATATTGACGTTCATCGCCGGGGCCACCACCACGGGCGCCGTTGTGGCCAGATACAGCGTCGTCAAGAAGTCGTCGGAAATCCCGCGGGCCATCTTCGCGATTACATTTGCCGTGGCGGGCGCCACGACCAGCAGATCAATCCGCTGCGCGACCGCGATGTGCTCGATCGCGCTTTCCACGTTGGCGCCGGCGGATTCCTCGTCGAACATTGCGGTAATCACCTTCTGCCCGGTGAGCGCGGCAAAGGTGAGGGGCGTAATAAATTCCTGAGCGCTCGAGGTCATCACGACTTGCACTTCGATGCCCTCTTTCTGGAGCCTGCGCACCAGTTCGGCGGCCTTGTAAGCCGCCACACCACCCGAAACGCCAAGTGCCACGCGCATGAGCATCTCCCGGCGCTAGTCCTTGCGCCGTTTGCCGTCCTTGTCATCGTTCTCGCCGGGAATGATTGGCAGCTGATATTCCAGCACGCCCGCGGACAGCTCCTCGACCGCCACTCGAGTGAACTTATGGGAACGCGGGTTCGCGATGAGCGGGGTAGCCCCCATCATCAATTGCCTTGCACGCCGCGCCGCCACTACCACAAATGCAAACTTGCTTTCCGGTGCCTGAGTCTCGACCGTCATAAGACCGTTATCCTCCAAAAGATTCCAGAATCTTGCGTGCGCGTTCACTCAAACAGCTGCGCAGACAACGCGCGGCCACCGTGATCGCCTGAACTTCGCGCCCGGCGCGCTCCACATCGTCGTTCACCACTAGAAAATCATACTCCGTATAATTCTGCATTTCCTGCTGCGCCCTGTTCAACCGGCGCTGGATGGCTTCCTCGGAATCCTGGCCCCGGCTTCGCAAGCGCCGCTCAAGTTCGGCCCTCGCCGGAGGAAGAATAAAAATGGCGACCGCCGAGGGCAATTCCCGCTTCACCTGTTCGGCGCCCTGCACGTCAATCTCAAGAACCAGGTCCAGGCCCTTGCGCTGCGCTTCCTCCAGCCACCGGCGCGGCGTGCCGTACCGGTGCTTTCCGAACACGCACGCATATTCGAGAAACTCGCCCTGGCTGGCCCTCCGGTCGAATTCCGTTTCGGAAACAAAATCATACCATTTTCCGCCGCTTTCCGTGGCTCGCGGGGGCCTGGTGGTGCAAGAAATGGAAAACATGGTTCCCGGCACCTCCAGCATTTTCAATACCAGCGTTGATTTTCCGGAGCCGGAAGGCCCGGAAACGATGAACACCAGCGGGTGCTTTGCCTGTGCGATTATCATTCGACGTTCTGCGCCTGTTCCCGCAGTTTTTCGATGTCGGATTTGACTTCCAGCGCCAGGCCGGTAATCGCCAGCCCCTCGGATTCGACACCCGGAGTTTTGGATAGCAGCGTATTGGCCTCGCGCTGCATTTCCTGCAAAAGAAAATCGAGTTTCTTGCCCGTTTCACCCGCCGTGGCGAGCAGTTTTTGAAACTGCTCCACGTGGCTGTGAAGACGAGCCAGTTCCTCGCTCACATCGCCGCGCTCGGTCAGCAACGCCGCCTCCTGTGCCAGGCGGGCCGGATCGATTTGCACCGTCTTCAGCAGGTCTTCGAGCCGCTGTGCCAGGCGGCGCGCGATGGCCGGGCGCACATCCTCGGCCAGTTTTTCAATCTCCGTTGCCCTGGAAGATATCCGCGCCAGGATTTCGTGCATTTCCCTGGCCAGGGCCTGCCCTTCGGAACGGCGCATGGTTTCCAGACGCACAAGGGCTTGTTCGAGACATGCGTCCACCTGCTCGCCAAGTTTTTCCTGCGCCTGTTCGCTCTGCAGTTCACCCGCGGTTCCCGGGGCGGCGACCACGCCCGGCAATCGGAAAAGGCCGATCAGGTCCGGTTCGGTTCTGACGTCGAACTCGCGTCGTAGCGCTTCGACGGCCTTCATGTAGGCGCCGGCCACCTCCTGATTGACTTCAATCGTGGAAGGGGCGGTCTGCTCGTAATAAACATTCACGTCCACATGGCCGCGCCGCAAACGGTTGCGAAGCGCCTGCCGGATGCGCGCTTCGAAAACTTCGAATCCATCCGGCATGCGCAGATGAATATCCAGGAAGCGATGATTCACGCTGCGCAGGTTGATGCGCACAGCTCTGCCGTCGCGTTCCAGGCGAGCCTGCGCAAAGCCCGTCATGGAATGAATCGCTTTGGTGGGTGCCGTGGCGGGTTTCATCCATTCGCCTTCCGCGCGGGAGCGGCCACGTCGTCCAGGTCGGCGAACTGCATTTCGTATAGGCG
>Ga0307372_10012311_pt1 | contig 11233 bp, 10 predicted proteins | sample OX1MG_FD_202533 | JGI IMG/M metagenome (GOLD analysis project Ga0307372, IMG submission 202533) | Soil microbial communities from Risofladan, Vaasa, Finland - OX-1 | ecosystem: Environmental > Terrestrial > Soil > Coastal area > Acid sulfate soil | place: Finland: Risofladan, Vaasa | collected...
ATGCCGCTCGCCGAGGGCGCGCCGGGCCATCTTGATCGCCATGAACGAGGTGATCCCCTCCGGCTTGGCCAAGTTGAGCAGCCCGGTCAGCACCGGAGCGTCGCCCTTGGCACCGCCCCGGCGGCGGCCGATCCCCGGAGCCGCCGTCACAGAGGCACGGCCTGGATCAGCCGCCGGGCCTCGGTAAGCACGGCGATCTCGACCTCGGCGATGGTCCCTCGAACTTCCGTCCCGGCCGCCCGGCGGTGGCCTCCTCCTCCAAAGGGGGCCACCAGCTGGTGCGCTTCGATCGGTCCACGAGTTCTGACGCTGACCCGAGTTAGCTCCGGCTCGGCCTCCTTGAAGAGCACGGCGCAGAGCATGGTGTCGAGACTCTGCAGGATGTCGATGATCCCTTCGCTCTCCTCCATGTCGGCCCCGCTGTGCCGCAGCATATCCAAGGTAACCTCGCTCCACACCAGCCGGCTGTCAAGCTCATACGTGGTGGCGGCTAAGGCCAGCGCCTGCAGCTTCAGGGTCGTCTCCGGCCGGGACTTGTAGCTCTTGAGCGCAACCCAGGCTGGGTCAGCCCCCAGGCTCGCCAGCTCGGCCCCCAGCTGAAGGACGGCACCGGTCGTGTTGTCGTGCCGGAACCCCCCGGTGTCAGTGAAGATGGCAGCATAGAGGTTGGTCGCCGCCTCCGGGCTGACATGGGCCCCCCAGGACTGCAGCGCCTTGAAGACGATCACTCCGGTGGCCGCCACCTCCGGCTGCACCAGAGAGATGTCTCCGAATCCCTCGTTGCTGACGTGGTGGTCGATCACCACGGTTAGGGGAGCTGCTGCAATCCTGTCGCGGAGGTTGCCGAACCGACCCGGGCTGCCAGCGTCAAAGGCGATCGCGACGGCCTCGGCAGGAGCCTCGCGCTGGTTGACCGCCTCATAACCAGGCAGGTAGGAGAGCCCCCGCGGGAGCGGGTCGGGTACCCACGGATAGGCGCGCTTCCCCTCCCGGCCCAGGTAGTCGGCGAAGGCCAGCACGCTGCCCAGGGAGTCGGCGTCGGCGTCCTTGTGGGCGACCAGGAGAAATTCGTCGTGGTCCCGCACCACCCGGTGGATGCGTTCCAGCGCCTCATCCATCGGAGGCCCCTCGGCGCACCCTGGGGGCGGTCTCCAATTCCTCCAGCAGCTGGCTGACTCGCACCCCGTAGGCGATCGAATCGTCGAGGCGAATGTCAAGCCTGGGGATGCGGCGCATGTGCTCCAGTCGCTCGCCCAAGCGATGGCGAAGGAATCCAGTCATCCCCCGCAGCACCCGCAGCACCTGCTCGCGCTCGGGATCGTCGGCCAGCACACTTACCTTGACCCGAGCATAAGAGAGGTCGGCAGCGCAGGCTACCGCCACCACGGTCACCATGGCAAGCCGAGGATCCTTGACGTCCCCGGCGATCGCCAGGGCCAGCTCCTGCCGCAGCTGGACATCCACCCGTTCCCGGCGATGGCTGACGGTTGAGTCGCGCGCCGACCTCACCACCGGTTCAGAACCCGGCCCGCGGCCCGGCTAGCGATTTCGCTGTTCCACCACATAGCACTCGAGGATGTCCCCTTCGGCGAAGTCCTGATAGTCGCCGAGATCGATGCCGCACTCGTAGCCTTGGGCCACTTCCCGGACATCGTCCTTGAAGCGGCGCAGCGAGGCGACCTGAGTCCGGTGGACCTCCTTGCCCTCCCGCAGTACCACCGCCAGCGAACCCCTCGTGATCTTGCCCTCGGTGACCTGGCTGCCGGCGATCACGCCGATCCGCGGCACCCTGATCCGGGCCTTGACCTCCGCGCGGCCCTCGAACACCTCCTCGAAAGTCGGCTCGTGGAGGCCGCGGATGGCCTTGTCGATGTCTTCGGTGATTTGGTAAATCACGTCATAGGTGCGGACGTCGATGCCATGGCTGTCCGCCAGCGCCCTGGCACTGGGGTCAGGTCGAACGTTGAACCCGACCACGATGGCATTGGCAGCGGCTGCCAGGTCGACGTCGGCTTCCGAGATTGGACCGACCCCGTCAGCCACCAGGCGGAGTCGCACCAACGGGTCAGAGAACCTGAGCAGGGCTGCCCGGAGCGCCTCCAGGGAACCCTGGCTCTCGGCCTTGACCACCAGGTCCAGGTCGCGCAGTCCCTCGGCTGACTGCTGGCTGAGCTCAGCCAGGCTGACCCGGTTGGCGTCCGCTCGGCCTGAGCGCAGCGCCAGCCGCCGCTCCTCCGCCAGCGAGCGGGCCTCACGCTCGGTCGCCACCACCAGCAGTCGATCGCCGGCGGTCGCGACCTCGGGAAGTCCAGTCACCAGGACCGGCGACCCCGGAGTTGCCTCCTGGGTCCGCTGGCCGCGATCATCGAACAGGGCCCTGATCCGCCCGGCCACGCCCCCGACTACGAAGAAGTCCTGAACCCGGAGGGTTCCTTCCTGGACTAACACGGTAGCGACCGGGCCCTGACCCTTCTGCAGGTGCGAGTCGATAACCGCGGCCTCGCCCGGGCGATCAGGGTTAGCGCGCGGCTCACCCAGGTCACTAACCAGCAGGATCATCTCCAGGAGATGGTCGATTCCATCTCCGGTCTTGGCGGAGACGGGGACGCAGACGACGTCACCGCCAAAGTCCTCCACCACTACCCCATGCTCGGCCAGCTGCTGCTTGACCCGGTCCGGGTTAGCGTCGTCGCGGTCGATCTTGTTGAGCGCCACCAAGAGGGGGACGCCAGCATTGCGGACGTGCTTGATGGCTTCCTCGGTCTGGGGCATGACTCCGTCGTCCGCCGCCACCACCAGCACCGCGAGGTCGGTGATGTTGGCGCCGCGGGCCCGCATCGCGGTGAAGGCCTCGTGCCCCGGGGTGTCGATGAAGGTGATCCTGCGGCCCTGCCGCTCTACCACCGAAGCTCCGATGCGCTGGGTGATCCCTCCGGCCTCCCCGGGCGCGACGGAGGTCTCGCGAATGGCGTCCAAGAGGCTCGTCTTACCGTGGTCCACGTGCCCGAGCACGGTGACTACCGGGGGCCTGGGCTTCAGGTGCCCGGCGTCCGCGTCAGCGTGGAACTGGACCCGGTCCAGCATCCGCTCGACCGGCGCGGCGGCTTCCGGCTCAGCGTCGGCAATCTCGATCTCCAGCTGCTCGGCGACGAGGTGCGCTGTCCCGGCATCGATGCTCTGGTTGATGGTGGCCAGGATCCGGTGCTGCATCAGAACCTTGGAGACCTCGGCGGCCGAGACTCCTAGGGCAGCCGCGAGCGACTTGACGGTGAGGTTGGCGGGCAGTGCCGCCTGCTTGACCTTAGCGATGAACGTATCCTCCTCAGGCTGGACCTGCCGGCTCGGGGCCAGTCCGGCGGGACGAACCAGAGATCATACCGGCCACCGCCTCCGCCACAGCGTCATTGTCGATGACGGCCGCGCTCAGACGCAGAGCCCGGCCCACCCCCCGGCGCCGCCGGGCCGCCTCCCAGCAACTCATCTTGGCACACAAATAGGCTCCGCGCCCCGGCCCTCTAAGACCGCTGGTCTCGGCGACGATCTGCCGACCGTCCCAGCGCAACCGCACCAAGGCCTCCTGGGAAGCCTTGGTGCGGCAGCCGATGCAGGTGCGCAGCGGTAGGTGGCCTACCGGCGGAGCAGCTACGAACCCTCTCCCAGCGAGCGGATGTCGATCCGCCAGCCAGTCAGTCGCGCCGCCAGCCGAGCGTTCTGGCCTTCTTTTCCAATCGCCAAGGAGAGGCTCTGCGGCGCGACCACCGCCGTGGCCCGGTGGGCCGCCGGGTCCAAGTGCACCGAGATCACCGGCGCCGGGGCCAGCGCGCGGGCCACCAGTTCGGTGGGATCGGCGGACCATTCCAAGACGTCAACCTTCTCCCCGTTCAGCTCGGCAACCACCGTGCGGATCCGGACGCCCCTGGGCCCGATGCAGGCTCCCTTGGGGTCGATTCCTTGACGCAACGATTCAACGGCCACCTTGCTGCGCTCCCCAGGCTCCCGGGTGACCGCCTTGATCACCACCGAACCGTCCGCCAACTCCGGGACCTCCGCCTCCAGCAACCGGCGCAGCAGCAGCACGTTGGACCGCGATGCCCGCACCTGGAGCATCTCCTCGCCCCCGCCGACTCGCGATTCCATCAAGACGACCTTCAGGTGGCGGCCGCGGATAAGTCTCTCTCCGCGGATCTGCTCCTCTCGGGGCAGGTAGGCCTGCAGCTGGCCGGCCCGCAGGAAGATGGTTCCCCCGTCGATCCGTTCCACGATGCTGGCCACCAGGAGGCCGCGGCTGGCCTCGGCCTCTCCCTCCAACCGCTCCCGCCGAGCCTCCCGCACCCGATGCCCAATGGCGGCCTTCACCAGTCGGGCGGCCCGCGCAGCCACCGCCTTGGGCAGTTGGGCCGGTTCCCGAACCGATGAGCCCACCTCGGCCGAAGGGTCCAGACAGAGCGCCCGCTCCAGGGAGATCTCGGCGTCGCTGGCGGGTTCCCCAGCCACCACCACCCGGGTCAGCTGCACCAGCAGCTGACCTGTCTCTGGGTCGAGTTTCACCTCGACGCCGGGTGGGCTCGGCTCCAACTGGGACCAGGCGGCCGGGATGGCCGCCTCGATGGCCGCCACCACTCCACTGGTGGGCACGCCATGAATCTCCCGGAGCGTCCGCAGGACCTCGCTCAGCTCGCCAGGCCGCTCTTTATCGATGACCGGGGCGGAGCCCGCCACCGTCTTCACAGGTCGACCACCACTTGGGCCGCCGCCACCGCCTGGCGCTGGACCCGCCAGGAACGCAGGCGGCCACCCTTGGTGCGCCGCACCTCGAGGTCGAGCTCCTCCGGCCCGAGTGAGACCAGCCGTCCCTCCACCACCGTTTGGGAATCGCCGTCCTGCAGCGTCAGTCGGACCCGGCGCCCCAGCGCCGCGGCGAAATCTTGCTCAGAGGCGAGCGTGCGCTCCGCCCCTGGCGAAGAGACCTCCAGCGCATAGGGACCGGGCAGCAGCTCCTCGCGGAGATCGAGCAGCGCCGAGAGCGCCTCGCTGGCTTGACCGCATTCGTCGATGGTGATCCCTCCGGGTCGATCGACGGTGACGCGCAGCACCGCACGGCCTTTACCGGGATGCCAGGAGACGTCCACCAACTGCAAGCAGAGTTGGTTCGTGACAGGCTCGAGCAGCCCCCTCACCAACTCTGCCGGCGACGCTTCGACCACGTTATGTCAGCCTCAGGTACACGAAGATCCAGACCTGTCCCCACCTCGGGACGGGGAGCGCACCCGGCTGCCTCCGTAGCGCGATTCTAACCTCGGAAGCGCTCTAGTTGTCAGTGGCGCGCAGCGGTGGCGGTTCCCACCGGCACCCGGGGGCTGCTGCGACGCGCGACGCGTCGGTCCAGCCCCCGCCAGGCGGTCAGCAAAGTGGCCGCGTTAAAGATCGAACTGTAGGTTCCGGAGATGATTCCGATCAGCAGCGCCAGCACGAAGCCCTGGATCGACGAACCGCCAAAGAGGAAGAGGGTGAGGAGCACGAAGACGACGGTGAGTGACGTGTTGAGGGAGCGCGACAAAGTTTGGGCGATTGACAGGTTGACGACCTGATCGAAGTTCATTCGTGGTCCCTGCACCCGGAGATTTTCGCGGATTCGGTCGAATACCACGATGGTGTCATGCACTGAGAATCCCACCATCGTCAGCACGGCGGTGACAAACAGCGTGTTCACCTGGCCGAGCAGGGTGAAATGGCCCAAGATCGCCCAGACCCCGACCAACACGAAGATGTCGTGCAGTAGTGCCGCCATCGCGCAGAGCGCGAAGCGGCGGGCGCTAATTTGGGTTCCGGCGAACCTCAGCGCCAGATACCCGGAAATCAACACCATGGCGATGATCACCAAGAAGACCGAGCCAACTACCAGACTGCTGGCAATCGTTGGTCCGACGGTGCTCTCGCTCTCCGTGACCGGATTGCCACCACTGTCCTTGGGTAGGTCGAAATGGGTATTCACCGCGCTGAGGATGGCGTCCACCTTGCTGGTGACAATGGGCAGCGTCGTGATCACGTACTGGTTGCCACCTTCTCCCTCGACCGTGGCCTGGCTCGCCGGGTAAGCTGCCAGGGCCACCTTCTGGACTGCTGCTGCAGTGGTGTGCTGCTTCGGGTGCACCGTGAGGCTGACCCCGCCGGTGAAGTCGACGCCGAGGTTGAACCCCCCGATGAGGATGAAGAAGATGCCGGGGACGATGATCGCCAGGGACGCCGCAAAGTAGGCGTTGCGGTGGGTCACCACATCAAACCGGCCGCCAGCCCGGAAGTTCTTGGCCAGACTATCGGCGGTCAGGATCCTGGTGTAGAGAGTTGGCCGGCGGGCGAAGCCGAACCAGCGCTGGACGTAGTGCAGCAGCGAATGGGTGATCACGATTGACGAGAACATGCTCGCCGCCACTCCGATGAACAGGGTGAGCGCGAAACCCTGCACCTCAGTGGACCCGAAGAAGTAGAGGACCGTGCAGGTGATCATGGTGGCGATGTTCGAGTCGCGAATGGCCGGCCAAGCGCGGCGGAATCCGTACTCGGTGGCCAGCTCCAGGGGACGGTCCTGGCGCAACTCTTCCTTGGTTCTTTCAAAAATGAGCACGTTGGCATCGACCGCCATGCCCACGCTGAGGATGAAACCAGCCAGTCCGGGCAGCGTCAGCACCACCGGGATCAGCTTGAAGACGGCCAAGACAATCGCGGCGTAGAACAACAGAGCAATGCAGGCCAGGAACCCGGGGAAGCGGTAGTAGAGCAGCATGAAGAGGACCACCAGCAGGAGCCCGAAAGCCCCGGCGGCCAGGCTCTGGTTCACCGATTGCTTGCCCAGACTGGCGGATACCCCGGTGACTCCTTCGACTTCAATCTGGGCCGGCAGCGCGCCGGCGTTGATGTCGTCCACCAACCGGGTGGCCCCGGTGAACGTGAAGTTGCCGGTGATCTGGGTCTGATTGCTGCTGGGGCTGGCGACGGCGGGAGCGGTCAGCACATCGCCATCTAGGAAAATCGCCAGCTGAGAGGTCGGCGGTGCCGTGGTCGTGGAGCCTCCGTTGGAGCTGCAGCCGGGGTTCTTGGCGCACGCCGCCGTGGTCAGTTTGGACCAGACAGCCGCGCCCGCACCGTTGAACGTTATGTTGACCGCATAGCCCCCTCCGGACGCCGAGCCAACCGCCGCCGAGCTGACATCGGAGGCGGTGAGGTCAGGGACTATCTTCCAGTGGTAAGCCTGGCCGGTGGTGCTGTTGACCGGGTAGTACTGAGCATTCGTGAACTGGCACTGGTTCGCCGCCCCTTTGGCGTGGCTGCCGGTAAAGCAGCCCGCCGGAATCAGCTGCTTTTGATCAATGCAGGTCTGTGTCGTGCAAGCCCCGGGCGAGCCGTTGACCGATGGTGTCCCGGCCACCGGTGTTGCGAAGTGCAGTTCCGAGGTCTGTCCGAGGGCTGCTTCCGCCGTGGCCACGTCGACACCGGGCAGCTGCACCAGGATCTGATTGTTGCCCTGAGTCTGGAGCTGAGCTCCCGAGACTCCCAGGCTGTTGACCCGGCGATTCAGGATGGTGAGGGTGTCGGCTTGGGCTTGGGCCAAGGTCCTGCCCTTGGGGATGCCGCTGGTGCAGCCGATGCCGACCGGGTTGTCGGGGCCCTGGCAGATCTGAATCGTCAGCGAGGTCCCACCCTGGAGGTCCAAGCCCTTGTGGATGTAGATCGGGGTGCCGGCTAAGGTCGGCTGCTTGCCGTTGGGCAGCGACGCGGTGGGGCTGATGTGCTTCACCACCACGTTGTAGATGGGCCCGTAGGCGTCGATGAAGACCGCGCCCAGAACCAACAGCACCACCAGGGACAACCACCACCGGTTGATCCGGATCATCGCCCTGAGCCCGCCTGTGCTGAGGTCAAATGCATATGAGGAGACCTGATTTTAGGGGAGGGCGCGCTCCCGCCCCCGATTGACGATCCCAGGCTCAGGTTTCGATCCCTGCACCGACCTGCTGGCAGCGCCCGGCGATGAATGGCTGGAGCTGGCCGGACTCGATCGCCTGGCGGGCCTCGGTCATCAGCCGGCTGAGGTGCCAAAGGTTGTGCAGGCTGAGCAGCCGGTGGGCCAGGATCTCGCCGGCAACGTAGAGATGGCGCAGGTAGGCCCGGCTGAAGCCGCCGCAGGCAGGGCACTGACAGCCCTCTTCCAGCGGGCCACCGTCCCGGCGAAATCTCGCCTGGCGGAGAGACAGTCTGCCCCGGTCGGTGAGGACCGTCCCCGTCCGGGCCAGGCGGGTTGGTAGGACGCAGTCGAAGAGGTCCACCCCCCGGGCCACCGAGTCGAGCAGATCAAGGTCGGTGCCCAGGCCCATCACGTAGCGGGGCAGCTGCTCGGGCAGTTGCTCGACACAGGCGTCAATCGCAGGCTGGCGCACCTGGGGGGGCTCCCCCAGCACGAGACCTCCCAGGGCGACGCCATCGAATCCCAGTCCCGCGATCGCCGCTGCGGACTCGGCTCGGGGACCGACCTCGAACCCGCCCTGGACGATCCCGAAGAGCAGCGACTCGCCAGTGTCGATCTGACGACACTGCTCCGCCCAGAGGTGAGTGCGCCGGGTGGCGATCGCCGCCAAAGCCGGCGAGGTCCCGAACGGCACCGGATGGTCCAGGACCATGATCACGTCACTGCCCAACTTTAGCTGCCCCTCGACCACCCCCTTTGGGGTGAGCTGGATGCTGTCCCCGTCGTACGGCGACCTGAAGGTCACCCCGCGGTCGTCAAGTTGGACCAGCTCGCCCAGGCTCACCAGCTGGTAGCCGCCGCTGTCGGTCAGGATCGAGCCCTGCCAATTCATGAACCGGTGCAGCCCTCCCATTTCGGCTACCAGCTCCACCCCGGGCCGCAAAGAGAGGTGGTAGAAGTTGGCCAGCAGCATCTCGGCCCCGGATTCGGCCACCTCGGTGGGGTCACAGGCCTTCACCGTGGCGTGGGTGCCAACCGGCATGAACGCCGGCGTCTGCACCTCGCCGTGGGCAGTTCGGAGGGTGCCTCGGCGAGCTTTCCCGTCCCGGGCGGAGATGGTGAACCGGTGGGGAACCATGCTCAAGTAGAGCGCCAGCCGAACATGCAGTCGCCGAAGCTGAGGAACCGGTAGCCGCGCTCCAGCGCGCCTTGATAGGCGCCCCGGATTCGATCCCCTCCGTAGAACGCACTGACCAGCACCAACAGCGAAGACCGCGGCTGGTGGAAATTGGTGAGTAGCCCGTCCACCACCTGGAAATGGCTTCCCGGGCGGAGGTAGAGGTCGGTCTCATCCTCGCGCGCCAACACGCCACCCTTCCCGTCCGGGCTCGATTCCAGGCAGCGCACCGCGGTCGTTCCCACCGCGACAACGCGGCCGCCAGCGGCCCGGGAGCCATTCAGCAGGGCTGCGGCCCCGGCGGAGATTCGGTAACGCTCGCTGTGCATGGGATGCTCCTCGATGGTCTCGGTCCGGATCGGAGTGAAGGTGGCGAGGCCCACCTCCAGCTGGACCCGAACGAGCTGGATCCCCGCCTCCTCGACCTCCTGCAGGAGAGAGTTGGTCAGGTGCAGCCCGGCGGTGGCGGCGGCCGCCGAAACCGGTGGACCCTGAGCGTAGATCGTCTGGTAGCGCTCCGGATCGCCGAGCTTCTGCTTCAGATAGGGGGGCAGGGGGACCTCCCCGATCTGAGCCAGGTCCACTCCCGGTTCGACCTCGAGCCGCACCTCCCGGCCCGCCAGGTGACCCTGCCAGAGGGACTCCACCGAGACGCGCCAGCCGGGGCCCTGCAACGCCGTGCCGGGCAAGAGGACCCGAGCCGGCCGGGCCAGCGCCAGATAACGGCCGGTACCCAGCTCGCGGAGCAGGAGAATCTCGCCGAGGCGGTGCCCCACCACCCCGCGGAGCCGGGCCGCCCGCACCCGGGTGTCGTTCACTACCAAGCAATCGCCCGGCCGGAGCAGCTGAGGCAGCGCAGTGACCTGGGCATCGCGAAAATCCCCACCCGGTTCCAGCACCAGCATCCGGCTGGAGCTACGGTCGGCCAGCGGCTGCTGGGCGATCGCCTGGGTCGGCAGCGGGTAGTCGAACTCCTCCGTCGGAGTTCCGACCCGCTCAGTCCTCGCCGACAAAGAGTTCCGCTGCCTGGGCCACCGCCGCGCCTGGCGCTGCGGCCGGTACCGCCAGGCCCAAATGTCGGTAGGCGCTGCCGGTCGCGACTCGGCCTCGGGGGGTCCTCGCCAGGAGACCCAGCTGGATGAGGTAGGGCTCCAGCACCTCCTCGATCGTGTGGGGCTCCTCCGCGAGGGCGGCCCCCAAAGTGCCCAGCCCGACCGGTCCGCCCCCGAATTGCTCGCAGATGAGCCGGAGCAGCCGACGATCCCCGTCATCTAGCCCCTGTTGATCGACCTGCAGGAGCCTCAGGGCCTCCTCCGCCAGGGGTTGGCTGACCGTGCCGTCACTCCGCACCTGAGCGTAGTCCCGGACCCGGCGCAAGAGACGGTTGGCGACCCGCGGGGTGCCTCGGGACCGGGCTGCCAGCAGCACCACCGCCTCGTCCTCGATCGGGACCTGCAGCAAACTGGCCGACCGCTTGACGATGGTGGCCAGCTCCTGTTGGGAGTAGAACTCCAACCGGAAGGTGGCGCCAAAGCGATCGCGCAGTGGGGCCGAGATCATCCCCACCATGGTGGTGGCACCGATGACGGTGAAGCGCTGCAGCGAAATCCGGAGCGCTTGAGCCCCTACCCCCTTCCCCGAGACGAAGTCGAAGGAGAATTCCTCCATCGCCGGATAGAGGCTCTCCTCGACGGCGCGCTGCAGCCGGTGGACCTCGTCGATGAAGAGGACGTCGCCCTCACCCAGGCTGGTGAGCACACTGGCCAGAGCGCCCTGAAATTCGATCGCCGGACCACTGGTGACCCGCATGGCCACTCCCGTCTCGGCCGCCACGATGTTGGCGAGGGTGGTCTTGCCCAGGCCGGGCGGACCGGACAGCAGGAGGTGCTCGATCGGTTCGCCCCGGGCGCGGGCGGCATCGATGAGGATCGCCAGCTGCTCGCGGACCTGTTCCTGGCCGACGAACTCGTCGAGCCGGCGGGGCCGCAACTGGCGATCTATTTCGGGCTCGTCCCCGGCGGCGCCGACGGCCAGCACCCGCTCCTCATCCGTCATGGCGAACTCCTGATGCCGACCTGGCCGAGCCTCTGCAGGGC
>Ga0307372_10012314_pt1 | contig 11231 bp, 8 predicted proteins | sample OX1MG_FD_202533 | JGI IMG/M metagenome (GOLD analysis project Ga0307372, IMG submission 202533) | Soil microbial communities from Risofladan, Vaasa, Finland - OX-1 | ecosystem: Environmental > Terrestrial > Soil > Coastal area > Acid sulfate soil | place: Finland: Risofladan, Vaasa | collected...
CTGGAGCATTTGCCGGGGGCTGGGGTGACGATGGGGTGGTTTTCTGCTTCCTGCCGTTTGCCGGCATTCCGGCCTCCGAGCCGGAATCCAGTTCATTACTCCACGTCGGCTTCCTGTTATGCCGATGCTCCGCGTTCAAGCCCCATCAGAGCGCCATTTCGCCCCGGGAAAGGGGCTGTTTAAGCGGTTATTGGGTGCGGGTTCCTGCGCATTCGGCTGAGTGCTCAATGACTTACACTGGTCCGACCCTGGTCATCGGCTTTAACATGTCGAGTCTGACCCTACTTTCTCCGCTTGCAATATCTGGACTCGGAGGTAAGAAGTCCGGCTGGTTGAAAGCTTTCTATGCGGCTAATTGCAACCTTTGAATCAGCCGCCGCAGCTTGGCCGGGTCCTGGAGTTAGTTTTGTCAGGCAACAGCGCATTATCAGAGCGCCATTTCGACCCGGAAAAAGGGCTGTTTAAGCGGTTATTGGGTGCTTGTTCCTGCGCATTCGGCTGAGTGCTCAATGACTTACGCTGGTCCGACCCCGGCCATCGAAGCAATATCCCACAAAGAACGTATGCTCACGTTAGATGTAGAACCGAAATGGTAGCGGCTTGTAGTTCGAATTCGGTGGCACTGCCGTCAGAATCTCTCCTACTGCGTTAGCGAAGCGAAGCGTGACCGGCATGCCATCTCCAAATATGCACGAGTTATAGTTTAGCTTTGTGAGCCCCATAATATCTTTTAACACTTGTTCGATATCCACTTCGCCACGACTAACATCCACTTCTATCGGCGTCGGAACTTCCCATCCGGGATAGGTTTGTAATCGAGGAACATAGCCTCGAGACCACAGTAACGCTCGCCGCTGAGAAAAAATAAGAGCTGTTCCCCTTAACACCGGTGTTGCACCGTCCGCACGATAGAGCTTGTTGTCGGCGGAGCGTCGAATTCGAATGCCATAGAGCTGAGTCTCTGGCGGTACTGCCGATTGAAAACCGCGCCACTCGGCATCATCAAACCGGGCGCGCCCGTGAATAAACAGCTCAACGGGCGGCTGCCCATGCTTTTCCTTATACGTTTCGAGTACTAAGGACATCAACTCGCGGGCCTTTTCCTCAGAAATGTGGCACTCCTTTCGTTGGGCTTGATACCAGTTTCCTTCTACACCTTTGAAGACGACTCCGTCCCCGGAATCCAAAAACATCTGTGCACCACAACAAGCGTTCGCGTCCGACGTGGGCTGATGCAGCTGCTTGTACACGATCCCTACGTAACATACTCTTGGCCGCACTCCGTCCAACTGCCAAGGTCGTCCTTGCGCCTTAAAAAACGCAGTCGTGCAAAGATTCCATGCGATCGTCGAAGGATCGTCCACTCGCCGCTTCGGTTTTCCGAACACATTTAGAAAATCATCCGGCGCAATAGTTGTCTCACGTAAAATCTGCACCACGGCACGGTGGGCGAGCATCCGAGCTTTTAGCTGATTGTGAAAATTGACCTCGTACCCCTCCACTTCCAACGTCTGCTCTGCTTCTCTCTGCCAATCGGGGAATAGTAGCCTCGCTCCTCCTTCCAATTTCTTGCGGGCGTCTTTACTCGCCATCGGGAGAAGCGATTCGGTTCTTTCGGAAACAGAGACCACCTGCTCAGGCCGACCTAATCGATAAACTTCTTCCGGGATTACAACAAACCAGAAATCTGGATGGGTCTCCTCCTTTTTCAGATACTCACGAATCGCGCTCTCATACATTCCGACAGCTTCGTAGACGGCCTCGTGTCGATTGACCCGATGGATTGCTTTCAGAACATCGTTTCCATTTATTGTCACCTCCACTAACGGTCTAATTGGCCAGTCCGTATCGAACACTGCCGCAAATCCCGGCCACCCCGTCCTATGAGCCTTCCCGTCATTCAAAATGATGCCACCACGAACCTTGCCGGACCATCTCTCGAAACGACGTAATCCGTCGGCGGTGCCAATAACGCCAAAACGCATTCCGCTTCCGCCCGGGATGCCTTCTAACGGTCCAAAGGAAAACAATCCATCTTTGACGTACTCGCATCTCTGACCGTGCCCAAACAACAGCTTCGGCTCTTCGATGTGAATCGTTCGGATTTCTTTCATACGGCCGCCGAATCTTCCTCAGCAGTCTCGTCATCCCAATGGACAAGGTCGTCTTCTGGGTCTGGCAAGTAAGCATCCGCAGCCGAGTAACTGACAGGAAGGTGAACAAGGCGCAGTCGAGCGTCCAGTTTCATCAAACCGGCTCCACCGAGACTAATTGTGGCCGAGCTTGAATCCTTCCCAAAAAGTTCTGCTAACAACGCGAGCAACAAATCCCGCCACTTGTCATTCCACCACAACTTGCAGTGACGGCGGCGCAGTTGCTTCTGATCCTGAAGCGGACTGATACCATCAGGAGAGAACAAAACCTGTGGCATAAGGTGTATTCGACGGGGTTCAGCAACATAAATGAACGCGGAAACACCGAAATGCCATGTCAGTTCCTTCGCCTTACCAACAAGTACGCGGTAACTCTCCTTGCCTCCCGGCTTTAGATAACGTCCTTCGTTATCGTCCCGCCAGTTGTTCGGAACAAACCACCGATAGTCGTGCTGCACCAACCCCGTGCTCTTTAAAAATCGCTCAAACGCCTGCCTTAAAATATCGGACAGGTGATTTTGCGCCTCGCGCCAATCTGCTTGCGGGGCGTTCTTCGGATTACCTTTGAGAAAATCATCCAGGGCAACTGTGTATCGTTGCTCCACTTGTACGTCTTGAGGAACAGCAGCGCGCACCGCATCTAAATCAGCGAACGACAAAATGAGACGATCACGAGGGGCGAAGGGGATGTCTATAAGACCTCGCATCGCCTGGAGATCCTTTGCCGATAGTGACGTATGGAAGTAATGAATCTGACTTGGAAGCTCTTGTATCGACAACCAATTGAGGAACGCGTCCTCGGGTTCGACCTTAATCTGTTCACGCGAGCTAACTAACAAAGACGCGACGCGAGAAACTTCCGGATCACCGGCATCCTTCAGCACATGATCCCGTTCGAGAGTTTCCAACAGGGTCGAGAAGTCTTTCGACCAGTCGCTTGAGAAATCAAGGCCATTGAGTTGCTTAAGTTGGATAGGAAATTCACTCCAGGGCAGATCGTCACCCTTTATCGGAATAATAAAACGATCATCACCAAGCGTTCGGCCAACATCGCAGGCCTCCGCCAATTCGTCTTTGACGCCCTTTCGCGTTACAGAGGTACGAGTGACGATGGCCAGAAAGCGAATAGTGTCTAAACGAATCGTGTTTTGGATGTCAGTCCAGAAAGGATCGCCTCCGAGGATTTGTTTTAAGTCCGCCCAAACTCGATACCCACGAGCAGCAAGGCGACCGCATAACCATCGGGTCAGCTCGTCGTCTTCCGGTCGCGCATGGCTAATAAAGATTGTTTTACGCTGCTGGGTACTTGCCCCTGCGCTCTTCGGGGCAGCGGGCTGCGAATTCCCTTTATGACCGACCGACTTCATCACCCGGTTAGCCGACGTTCACCGGCACAAGAACCATGGTGTCGTTTCCGAAGATGTCAATCACCTTCACGGCCACAGTGTAGCGGCCGGACTTAGTGTAGGTGTGCAGCGCCGATTTCAGTTCCAGGTCGCGATCTTTGCGAGTGCGGAAGCTTTGCCATTCGTTTTCGAAAATGTAACTACCGGTCAAACGTTCCTCGAACTCAATGGCATCTCCGGTCGCAGCGTCAGCGGAATCTTTTTCTGTCCCAGCATTCTTTGCCACCTTGATGATCTCTTTGCGCTGCATGTAGTCGAAGTCCACAGCCCAGTAGTCCACCCAATCGGTCCAGTTCTTCGTCAGCGTCTCGCGCGTGACGACGCCGTCTTTGTCCTTGCTCACCTTGATAAGCTGGCCCTGTTCGCAGACGACCTCGCTCTTGCCGTTCTTCATGCTCGCGGCGGCGGCTTCCGCTGCGCCTTGGGTGTAGTAGACGGAGAAGTCGGTCAGTTCGATCTGGACCGTGAACATGTCCTTTTTGTTATAGCGTGGCGTGGCCTCAATGAAGCTGACGTCGAAAAACACCACCTGCCCTTTCTCTACCGCCCGTTTGTCGAATACCTCGGGAGGAATCTGTTTCGGGACAAGATCAATGCCCTTTTGCTTCGCCTCGTCGAGCACGGCAGGGAACAGGCCCATCTCGAACTCGAAGGCGAGCATGTCCACGCGCGAGGCGCCGCGCTTGCGGCATTCGGTGATGACTTCTTCCACGAACAGCCGGCCCACGGGCAGGTTGATCGGACCGACGACAACTAGACGCTCGGCGTTCTTGCCGTGGAAGAAGCTCTCGCCTTCCAGCGGCTGGGCCTTGTAGGCACGCAGGATGAGATCGCGGAACTCACGCTCCTTTTGCATCAGCACCTGTTCCTTCTGCTTGCCGCTGAGCCGACCGCCGACATTGAGATAGGCCTGGCGCTCGTAGCGACCGAGGTTCAGCACCTCGAAAGCGCGGAAGGGTTTGCCCGCGTCCTTAGACTCGCGCTGCACGCCGATCAGGCGCTTGCGTGTAGTGTGGATACCGAACTTGCCGAGGTCGGTGGCAATCCACTTGCGGCCAAGTTTTTCCGCGACCGCCGCCGTGGTGCCGGAGCCGCAGAAGAAATCGGCAACGAGATCGCCTTCGTTGCTGCTGGCTTTGATGATGCGTTCGAGCAGGGATTCGGGTTTTTGGGTGGGGTAATCAAGCCGTTCATTAGCAACGGGGGCAATTATCGAAATGTCCCAAACGTCATCAAGCGGTGCGCCCGATGATTCTGTATCATCAGAGTCAGAAGGTATTCGGTTTCCAGCCTCATCGTGCGAAGCTACGATCTTGCTGTTACCCCAACGTTTTTGGGTTTCTTCTGTCCGGGCGCCAAAAGCTTTATTGAAGATGTGCTTACCTTTTACCTTGGTATATACGTAAATTGTGTTGTGCATTTTCTGCCATTCCTTGGCAGGAGTCGGCCATCTCTTGTAATGCCATTGAACCTGATTCAGGTGATTCTTGCGGCCGAAAATTTCATCTAGAGCTAGAGATAAGAATGAGCCCACCCGCCAATCACAATGCACATAAACACTTCCATCCTCCGCCAACAAATCCCGCATCAAAATCAGCCGCTCGTAAATCATCGAGATGAACGAATCCGCCCCGCGTCCCCAGGTATCGCGGTAGGCGATCTGCTCCAGCAGGTTCGGTTCCTTGTAGAAAGTCTCTTCACCGATCTCGATGTCCATGGAGAAATCGGCGCCGACATCGAAGGGCGGGTCAATATAGATGAGCTTGAGCCCGCCCGCGTCCTCGATCTGGCGGCGCAGCGCGCCGCTCTTGAGCGAAGAGAGAATCAGCTTGTTGTCGCCCCAGATGAGCTTGTTGGTCCAGCCCTTCATCTGACGGCCGCGGAAATCAAACAGACTGCCTTGCGGCGATTCCGGCGCTTCCTTGCGCGGCTCATCCACGTGTTCCAGGGTCTGGAACGGCAGTACAGTGGTGCAGACTTCGCGGGTCTTGCCGTTCCACACCAGTTCCACCTCGCGCTTATCCTCGAACAGGATAAAGCGGTACTTCTCCGGCAACGCTTTGCCCTGCTGGATGAGCTGGACCAGGTCGCGCTTCTCGGCGTCGGAGAGATCGTAGGCTTCCTTGGGTTGACGGGCCATGATCAAGTCTCCTGGAATTCGGTGAAGCTCGTGGCGAGCGCGGCAAACGTCGTTGGCGGATTGCGCTCGTAGCCCTCCTGGTCCACATATACGAAACAGTAGATTGCGCCGGCGTCCGCCTTACTGGCGGCGGTGGCGTCCTCACAATACTGTTTCAAGCGTTTCATCTTCTGCGGCAGGTCCAGTTCCTCACGGCCTTTGGTTTCCACAATCCAGACTGTGCCGTCCGTGGTTTTTACCCAAAAATCCGGTGTATAGGTGGAAAGATCACCGTCCGCTTTCACGTAATCCAGCTTGAAGCCCACGGCCAGGTAATTCTTGGTAAAGGTTTTCACGTCCGGGGCGTTATCCAGGAACGTGGCAAACGTCAACTCGAAACCGCCGGCATGAGGCTCACCGACGATCTTGCTGAAAATGGATTTCCTCGCTGCCAGGTACGGCCGGTTCTCGGTCCGGAAGGGCCGGGTATCCCGCAGGCGGATGTAATCCTCGATCCGAGAGGTGCCTGTATCTTGTACCGTGAGGGCATTGATGGCTTTCTTGAAGGCGTCGAATAGTATCTTGCCGGCTTCGGGTTCGGAGAGGTTGCGCAGCACCACCGGATCGTCGAGGTTCGCGGGAACACCTGTGAAGAGGTGCCGCGCCATGAACTCCCTGACCTTGGGGTAGAGCACGTCGTAGCCGCCCACCAGACGCAGTTCCTTCAATAATTGCCGGGCAAAGAAACCCACCACGGGACGATGATCCATGGACCCGCCACTATCCAACTGGATGGTGTGATGCACTTCCGCATCCAGCATGGTCTTGAAAACTATCTCGCGGGTTTCCTCCGGGGTAAACGGTTTGAGCGGGATTCTAGGATTGCCGAAGCTCGCCGGATCGAGGGCATCCAAGTTCTTGTATTCGCGGTTGAAGCGCCGCGTGAGGCGGGGGATGGCGATGTCCAGCTCGTCCAGGTTCTTGTCCTCGTTCTGGGTGTCCACCTCCACCACCAGTGAATCCGGACGCCCGATGCCACCACCACCCATTGAGCGATATTCGAGTTGCACACCCTCGCTTTGGATGGACTCAACAAATTCCATGAATGCCGGAGTGCCCATGACGGAAACGGTCTCCGGGGTGTTCGTGCCGAAGTACATGCGGCGCAGGCCACGCCCCAAGGTCTGCTCAGGCAGGATATTGGCCACGGCCACATACGCTCGAAGGCCAACAATGGTGGTGACATTGCGCACGTCCCAGCCTTCCTTGAGCATCATGACAGAGACAATAGCTTTATAAGGACTGGCTAGAGAATCGATCTCATTCGCCTGTTTGCGCAACAGTTCCAATTCCTCTTTGTTCTTGCCGGAGGCCGCCTCGGAAATTTCGCCATTGTTCTTGGTATGGATGACCAGCACCGCATCCTGAAGCTCAGGTGCAAGTTTTTGCAAGTGTTCACCCACTTCGTCGCAGTTACGGGTGTCATCTACCATGACGAACAGCACCGCCTTCTTGCCCAAAGCCTCGTGTTCTTTATAGCTCTTGCGCCATTCTTCGACGCCGAGTTGCAGGTAATCCGCATAACGCTCGGTAAAGAGTGCGCTCCTTTGTTCCTGCAAGCGGGCACGGCTGGCGGCGTCCGGCAATATAGGGTGCTTGACCACGTTCTGGTGGATGGCTTCCACTAGCGGATAATCTGAGACAGTCTGCACAAAAATCGCCCCGTTGTTGTGCTTGGGCGTGGCAGTTACGTCCACCTGCAAGGCCAGACGGGTGTCCTTCTGCAGCATGCGATGGTGGATGTCCTGGATACTCTTGAACCAAGCCATGCGTGGATCATGGATGTGGTGGGCTTCGTCGTTGAATACGGCGAGTTCATCAATCTCGCGGACGATCTCGCCCAAGTCTGCCCGGCTGTCGGTGGTCTTGCCGACGGGTTTGGGGCCGAAAGGCGCGAGAAAATAATCCCGCAGATCGTCGTCTTCCAGCGAGGGCTCCCGTACGTCGCCGAGATAGACGCGGTGGATGTTCGTCAGGAACAGGTTGCCGGTGTCGCGCACCACGCGTACATCGTCCTGTATATGCAGCGTGAGCTGAAAGTCATCTCGCCAGTTGTGGCCTTCATAACCGTTGTCGGGCAGGATAGGGTCATTAAAGAAGATGCGTAACCCGTCGAAATCATGCCGCAACCGGTCTAGCACGATGATGTTCGGCGCGATCAGGAGAAAATTACGCGCCAGTTCAGAATCCGGTTCATAGAGCTTGTGGAAGAAGCTCCAGGCGACGAGCAGTGAAATGACTTTGGTCTTGCCGGCGCCGGTCGCCATCTTCACCATATAGCGCGGCCAGTCCTCGTCAAACATACCCGCCGAGACGGCACCGGAGGCATCGAAGCGCATGAGGTCGTGCTTGTCGCGGACTTTGCGAACATCGTGCAGCCAAATCACCGACTCAACGGCCTCGCGCTGGGCGAAGTAATACCGGAACGGCGAGCGGGTACCATCGGCCTGTTCGACCAGATGCTCGGTTTCAAACCACCAATTCAATAGTGCGCGGGAGATTTCAGAAGCGCCCTTGTAACCATTGTCCCGCCAGGTTTTAACTTCCTTGCGAATGTTCGCGACCAGTGGCGGCAGCAGCTTCTCGTAGGCAGTGGCACGCAGTATCTCGTCTGCCGGGAACCAGCGCTGGTCCGGCTCAAGGACTGCATACGGTGATTCTGGAAAATCCGGATGGAGAGCCATTATTTAGTTCCTACCTGGATTTGCGTAATCGATTCAACTGGCGTGTGACTTCATCCCATGGCAATCGGCGATGCTCGGCCCGGAGCAGCTCATAAGCTGTTTCCAGTCTAGCCAGGGTGATAATTTCATGCTGAATCAAGCTTTCCAGCAGCCAAAGAGTACCACGGACACTCACCTGCTCCTGGGTGGCTGCATTACGCAGCCGCCGGTCACCACTGAGCAGCGGGCATTGCTCATGTTTGGCCAATGCAAGGGCAAACAAGTCATTCATGCTTGGATATATGTGGCGTTCACGAAGACGATTAGCCTCTTCAACAACTTCAGAGGCAAGCTGCATAATCCGAAGGCCGTAACCCGGTAATTCAGGATGATGCTCTACCAGTTCCTCCAGGAACAGAATGTCGGGCACTGCAAAGGTATCCGGCAACTGGAACATCTCGTGGATAAGTCCCGCGATTTCAATATCAATCAGAATGTTCGCATCACTGATGAGGAGCGTCATCGGTGCGCATCATGTGCCGGGAGCTATGCAGCGCACTCAGGGACTTTCCTAGAAGCTCTGCCGCCTTTGATTCACCAATGATATCTTCCGCAAGTGCTCGATATACATATCGCTGGTATCGCTGGGGTTTTTCACTCAGATACTCAGGTCCGGGTTCGTGCTTATCCCAACCTTGGGCACGGAAAAGCTGCCAGAGTTTTTGCATCGCACTCTGATTGATACTGCCGAGGTCACGGGCGCGGTATGTCCAACCGCCCATGCTCAAACCATACTTCATCTTGAGCAGTAGCAGTTCCTGCGGCTCCAGCCAATGGCGTTTGTTGCCCAATGCTTGTAATACAGTCTGCTTCGGTACAAGCAAAGCGCCTGCAAAGCGATTGCAGGCCGCTTCCTCATCGAGCACCTTTGCTAGCCGTCCCTTCATAAGCAAGTGGCCAAGTTCGTGCGCCAGCGTGAACCGCTGACGGTCGCCGGGCAACGATGCACCCACCAGGATAACTGGATGTCCGTCTGCTTCACCGACAAGCCCATCAAAATCCTTGGCCGAGGCAAACTCGCTCAAAAGTACGGTGATGCCATGGGCTTCCAAGGTATCCACAAGATTTGGGATCGGGTCCAAGCCAAGATGCCAGGCTTCCCGGACGCGCTCGGCTACCGCCTCAATCGCATCGTAATCGGGAATACGATCAGGCAGCTTGGATAGCGCTCGGAAAGCGACCGCCCACGCGCCCGGGTAGAGCTGATTTAATACCTCCCAGCGCTCCAGTTGTTCCTGACCATCGGCCAGCACCCGCTGCTTTCCCTTCTCAGGCAAGTCCGGGTGTTTGCGGAACTCAAGAGCTTTGAGTTCCACCGTCGTGGGCCGAAAGAAATACTCGGTCCGCACATGGAGCGCCTTGGCCAAGGCCAAGAGCACCGGGGAGGAAGGGGTGGTCTGCCCCCGCTCATACTTGGATATGGCCATGGCGGATAGCCCGACCGCCTGGGCCAGGGCGCGCTGATTCAGCCCGGCCGCCTGGCGGGCCCGCAGGATTCGTTCTCCCAGCATTACCATCTCCTTGGTTTACAAATATCTATTGACTTATTAGTTTTGTAAACTATAGTATAGAACAGGATTAAAAGCAACTAGGACATTGGAACATGGCAAACGCTTCAGCACACCGTATTGGCGCCGCTCTTGGCGTCGGCGGAATCAGTCTGGCATACGAACTCCAGCGTGGAGAGCAAGCAAACCTCGGCCACCCTCTGGCCGCTACGGCTCTCGCCACCCTGACAGCGTCATTGCCAGATATTCTTGAACCTGCCACTAACCCCCACCATCGGCAATTTTTCCACAGCGTCGCAATTGCTGCTGCATTGGGATATGGGATATATCGTCTCTATAACTGGCAGCCACAGGAAGATTGGAAGAAAGTGGCCAAATTCAGCGCTCTCGCTATTGGTGGTGCTTATCTCATTCATTTGGCGATGGATGCCAGCACCCCTCGATCACTGCCACTGGTTGGAAAATAGTAAATAGTTGTTTATCTGTCAACTCATTAGGAGAATGCAATGTCAACTTCAAAACGTGATGCTAGTAAGGCCGGAAGACTCTTGCGGTCAAGTTCTTCAAAGAATGTACGTTCGGTGGCAGGATCAGATTTGGCTCAGACTAAACGTCACCATAATCGGGGTGGCCGTCGGTCAAGTCGCTAATATCGTAGTTTTTGCAACCTGCAAAAGAACTTGTTGAGATGGTCTGACTGGTGAGACTACATAATAGCTGACAGCCTAGCGATTCGCTTACTCGGCCACACCGGGTTGAATCAATGAAACTGCTGGATATCCTGCTTCTGATTGCCTGACTTATCCCCGGAATCCCCCGCCAGCCTGGCGCCACCGGGCAACACCACCTCGACATGACTCTCGAATGCCTTTTCTGTTGTTTGCGGCATGGCCGAGGATTCCTCTCTCTCCTTGCGATCCGGTTGCCGGACGCTTACGCCCCCGACACCGAGACCAGTCCGGAATGATGGCCTTTCGCCTTCGGGCGAATGACGATCTCCACATCGCGGTCGAGCAGCGTCAGGAATTTTAGCAGCCGTTCGGATGAAAAACGGCTGAGTTTGAAATTCGCCAGCTCGGAAACGTGCGGCTGTGAAATCGCAAAAATTTCCGCCGCCTGCGCCTGCGTCAAACCTCGTTTCTTGACCAGATCATTGAGCCGCATCGCCAGTTGCACGCGCAGCTTTCTCTCGCCGGCATCCGCGAAGCCCAGATCAACAAATACATCGCCGCTGCCGGCCTCAACCTTCTCAGGCTTTTTTC
>Ga0307372_10012315_pt1 | contig 11230 bp, 8 predicted proteins | sample OX1MG_FD_202533 | JGI IMG/M metagenome (GOLD analysis project Ga0307372, IMG submission 202533) | Soil microbial communities from Risofladan, Vaasa, Finland - OX-1 | ecosystem: Environmental > Terrestrial > Soil > Coastal area > Acid sulfate soil | place: Finland: Risofladan, Vaasa | collected...
CAAACGCCGATGAGACGCAGCGGGAACGCTGTGAAAAATCGCGTTGCTCTGACCGGTTATCGCCGGCAGGAGAGGTCATCGGGTTCACGCCGTGAGCTTGCGGTTTTTCAAGCATCAAGCGGAACCCGGTTGCGGTCGCGCGAGTTAAGGCCGCAGTTTACCAGGTATGACGAGCTTCATGCAGTTTTTTGCGCTGTGGGCAGGTAACACAGGGTAGGAGCGACACCATGCACAACCATGCTGGTGAGACTCATTGCACGTAAGAGAAAGGGTTGCCTTTTGATAAGCAGCTTCGAGCGTGCAACAGATGCCAATCATTCGAATCAAAGAACCAAAGTTGCACGCAGTTTCATATTCGTTGTTGTGCTTTCATAATCGCGGCTTTTCCGAGTGAGGACTTAATCCCTGCCGTATCCAGGCGGGCTTGGACGCAAGAGGTCTGCGAACATATGGCAAGTTCGGAATTATGGCAAAATGTATCGGCTTCGGTGTCGTCCTCCACGGAGCGGACGAGAGGTTCGGCAAGGGAACCCGATCGTGGCTCGCAGGGCGTGGTCAAGCCGGGAATGGCGCTCGATGCGATTACCGTTCTGGGGTCTGCGGCAGTTGCCACGCTCTTCAAGTTGCACACCGGGCCGGTGGCCGAAGCGGAGCGGCTTTGGCACGGCACCCTGATCCGTGGCCGTTCCATGGGTATTTTGCTGGCACTTCTGGCCGGATTCGTCATTGTGCTGATCCTCACCAGCCGGCGCTTGAATTTGTACTTTCCCACACGCCTGAGCAGCTATCTGAATGAGCAGAGGCTGAGCGCGCAGGCCTGTTTTACCTCCGGCCTGCTGCTCACCGGCGCCCTCTATCTGATTCATGCCGACGATATTCCTCGCAGCATCGTCATCTTCACGCTCGGACTGGTTACAATCGTGCTCGGCGTGCGCCGCCTCATCTATCGCCTCATTATGTATCGCCGCTTCGAGCGCGGGGTAGGCACGCGCAATGTGCTCATCGTAGGGACCGGACCCGCGGCCCAGGCGCTACGCAAGCACCTGGAGAGCATCCGCCATCTCGGCTATCGCTTCAAAGGGTTCATCGAGTTCCCCGGCACAAAAAACCGCATCGCCGTGGGGATGGGCGACGTCGTGGGCTCCCTCGATACGCTCTTCCAGAATGCGCGCCAGCAGTTTGTCGATGAAATATTCTTCACCTCTCAATGCGAGCGCGGAATCATGAAGAATGTTCTCGAACAAGCCCGCGCTCAGGGCGTCGATCTCCGCGTGGTCCCCGACTTGTATGGCGGCCTCGGCTGGAACACTCCCATCGAATATATCGGCCAGTTCCCAACCATTCCGCTCTACTGCGGCCATGTGCCCGAGCTTACCCTGATCCTCAAGCGCGCGCTCGACACCCTTTTCTCAAGCATCGTGTTGGCCGTGCTGGTACCGGTGCTCCTGCTGATTGCTGTTGCTATTAAGCTGGATTCGCCCGGACCCGTCTTCTACTTTTCCGAGCGTTTTGGCAAGAAAGGCCGTGTCTTCCGTTGTGTCAAGTTCCGCACCATGGTCCGCGATGCGGAAACGCGCCGCGCCGACGTCATGCACATGAACGAGCGCGACGGAGTGCTATTCAAGATCTCCAACGATCCCCGGATCACCAGACTGGGACGATTCCTGCGTAAATATTCGCTGGACGAATTGCCCCAGTTCTTCAATGTCATGTGCGGCGACATGAGCGTGGTCGGCCCGCGGCCTCCTCTCGCCAGCGAGGTGCGCGAGTACAAGCTGAACCAACTGCGCCGCCTCGACGTCACCCCTGGCATCACCGGGCTTTGGCAGGTGCAGGCTCGCCAGAATCCCTCGTTCGACAGCTATATCTCGTTGGATGTGGCCTATATTGACAACTGGAGCATCTGGCTCGATCTCAAGATCATCTTGCGCACCATCGGTGTGGTCTTTGCCGGAACCGGCACATAGCTTCTTCTCTTGTCTTTGAAGAGATCAACGGCGGCGCGCAGGTCCAGCGCTCCCTCCTCGTCATTTGTTTCGGCCGTCAAAATGGGAAACCGCTGTCCTCAACCCGCTTCGCTTCCCGGAAGGCCTTCTTTCGATGCGCACGTTAGACTGGGAATGTGAAGATCGCACTGGCCCAGATCAACCCCACCGTCGGAGATTTCACCGGCAACCTGGAGCGAATCGTCGCGGCCAGCCGCCGCGCGGCCACTCAGGGCGCGCGGCTTACGGTGTTCTCTGAGTTGGCTATCTGCGGTTATCCTCCTGCCGACTTCCTTGAAAAGCCGAGCTTCCTGGCTCGCTGCCGCAGCGCCGTCGATGAGCTGGCTGCCGCAACTCGCGAGCTGTCTACGGCCGTGCTGGCAGGCGTGGCCCTGCCCACGGACGGCGGCAGCGGCAAACCGGCCGTGAATGCGGCCGTTCTTCTCGACGGCGGCCGCCTGCTCCTCGAACAGCACAAGCGCCTGCTGCCGTTCTACGACGTCTTCGACGAGCAGCGCTACTTTGCTCCTTCGGGACCGCAGCGCCTCGTAGAGCTCGACGGCGTGCGGTTGGCGATCACGATCTGTGAGGACGCCTGGAACGACAAGAGCTTCTGGCCGCGCCGGCTGTACACGGTCGATCCCGTTGAAGAGCTCATGCGCCAGCAGCCCAATGTGCACATCAATCTCTCCTCGTCGCCTTTCTGGCACTCGAAACGCGCCGTGCGCCGCGAGATGCTGGCGGCCATTGCTCGGCGCCACGGCGTGCCCGTGCTCATGTGCAATCAGGTGGGCGGCAATGACAGTCTCATCTTCGACGGCTCCTCGCTTGCTATGGACGGGCGCGGCGAGCTGATTGCCCAGGCCGCCTCGTTTGCTGAGGACCTGGTGATGGTCGATCCCCTCAATGCCCTCGCTCTGCCGTCCCCTCAGGAAGACGATACCGAGGCCGCCTATCGCGCCCTGGTTCTAGGCACGCGCGATTATGTGCGCAAGTGCGGCTTTCAGAAGGTGCTCGTCGGCCTCAGCGGCGGCATTGACTCGGCTCTGGTGGCGGCCATTGCCAAAGAAGCCCTGGGCGCGGAAAACGTGCTAGCCGTCGGCATGCCCAGCCCTTACTCCTCCGCGGGCTCCATCGACGACAGCCGCCGCCTCGCCGCCAACCTCGGCATTCGCTTTGAGGTCATCGGCATCAGCAGCATTTTTGAGGAGTTTACGCGCACGCTCGAGCCCTTTTTTGCCGGCATGAAAGCCGGCATTACCGAGGAAAATATTCAGCCCCGCATTCGCGGCACTCTGTTGATGGCGCTCTCCAATAAATTCGGCGCCCTGGTGCTGACCACGGGAAACAAATCGGAGATGGCCGTCGGATATTGCACCCTCTATGGCGACATGGTAGGCGCCCTCGCGGTCATCGGCGACCTCGTCAAGACGCGGGTCTATGCCGTCTGCCGCTGGCTCAACCGCGATCGCGAAATCATTCCCCAGGCCATCCTGGAAAAAGCGCCCTCCGCCGAGTTGCGGCCGGGACAAAAGGATACTGACTCCTTGCCGCCTTACGAAGTTCTCGATCCGATTCTGGAGGCTTATGTCGAGCGCTATGAGCCTCTCGACTCCATCGCCAAAGCGCACGGATTCCCCCTGGAGCTCGTACAGCAGGTGGTGCGCCTCGTAGAGCGCTCCGAGTACAAACGACAGCAGGCCGCGCCGGTCCTGAAGGTCACCTCCAAGTCGTTTGGCACGGGGCGCAGATTTCCCATAGCCGTGAAGGTTCAGGTATAAGCTAAAGTCTGGGAATTTTCCCACGAAATAAGGAGAAACAGCTTGACTCGTCCGTTTGCCCATCCCGCCATCCTTGCCGCGATGGTTGTTCTGTCTCTGCCGATGTTACAAGCCTCCGCGCAGACCAAGGTGCCGGCTGCCCCCGCGCAGACGCCTGCCTCGCCGGCTCCTCCCGCGCAGACGTCTACCACTCCGATGGTCTCCGCGCCGGCTCCAACCGCCGCTCCCGCGTTCCCCAAGCCGGATCCGGCCAACTTCACCGCTGCCTCGCCCACCAAGCAGATCGTCGACGCCTTCCTGCAGGCCAGTTGGGGCTATGACCAGAACCGGATCTGGCAGGTGCAAGCCATCCTCAAGACTCAAGTAGTGGACGTCAGCAAGGTGGTCGTCTTCGTCAACGACAGGAGCGGCAAGATGAAGCCCTCGGCGCTTGAGTTCTTTACGCTTCCCGACGGCAAGCACATCATCGCGGGCGACCAGATCATCCCCTTCGGCGAACATCCCTACGCGGATTACCGTGCGGTATTGCAGCAGCGCGCCGACGGCCCCTATCGCGGCGCCGCCTCCAAGGATCTGGAGTTGGTCGAGTTCGCTGACTTCCAGTGTCCCCACTGCAAGGAAGCCCAGGCCAACATGGACAAGCTGGCGACGGACTTTCCCAAAGCCCGCATCGTTTTCCAGAGTGACCCGATCGCTTCCATTCACCCACAGGCCGTGAGAGCGGCATCCTATGGGGTTTGCGTGGACAAACTGGGCGGCAGCTCCGCGTTCTTCCAGTTTGCGAGCACGGTTTTTCAAGGCCAGGATGGGCTGGTGACCCCGGACGGAGCTACGCTCACGCTGAACAGCGCCGTGACCAAAGCCGGTCTCGACCCTGCCAAGGTAGCTGCCTGCGCCGCAACCCCTGAGACCAAGGCAACCGTGGACGCCTCGATCAAGTTGGGCACGGATCTGGGCATCGGCTCGGTGCCCATGCTGGTGATCAACGGTCGCGAAGTGCCTGCCAACGCCCCCTACGCCACGTTGAAGCAGATCGTCGAGTACCAGGCCAAACTGGACGGTGTGACGCTCTGAGAAACTTGCCTTGCGCGCGGCGGACACGAGTCCCGGAATCGAGAATCCATTCCGGTCTATTCCGCGTTCCCGCCTCGCGCATCGTGAACCTGCTCTTTGATGGACGTCTTACCGCGCTGCCGTGCCGCGCACGACCCGGAACATCGGGGAGTGGCCGGCGGCCTGGGTTCCGCGGATCACGTGCGGCGTGATCACGATCAGCAGCGTCGCATAATCCTTTGTCGCAGTCGTGCTGCTGATGTCGCCCATGCCGGGAATCTCGCCGATTCCCGGCGTCCCGCTGATGGCGCGGCTCTCCTGCCTGTCCAGTTCGCTCGCCACCACCACTGCCGCTCCCTCTTTGATCGTCACTACGCCCGAATAGGCGCGATTGTTCAGCACCGGCACGGCGTTGATGAACTGGCCGGAGAGTGCATCGAGCTTCAGGTCCACCGTGAGCGCAATATCGCCGTTGCGCGTCACATTCGGGGTCGCCTTGAGAGTGAGCCCAAGGTCCTGGTACTGGACCTGCGGAACCGAGGGCACTGCTCCGGTGAGCGAAGCCAGCAGCGAAGACAGGCTGCCGGAGGCGCCCGCGCCGGTAAGCCCGGGGATGTTGGGAACGCTGGGCGACAGGCTCGAAAACGAAGACGTCATGATGGGGTAGCGCGATCCCAGGCGCAACGTCCCTGGCTGGCCGTCCTGCATACGCAATTGAATCTGGTCCAGCTCCCGCGAGTCCGAGGAGTTCAGGTTGAGATTCATTGTGGCCGCGCCCGGCGACAGGGCTGACTGCGTGAGCCCGCCGCCAAACAGCGCGATCCCATTCGAAAACAGGGAACTCGATACCTGCCCGGATGCAAGCAGAATGCCCAGAATCGCCAGGGTATCGCCGGGAGCGGCCAGCCCCGAAGAAATGATTTGTTGCACCAGGTCCTGGTTTGCGTTCAGGATGGACTGTTCCTCGGCATAGACGTTGAATGCCGAAACCGATTGCGGAAGCTGCATCCCCGTATTGCGCGTAGTGGTGTGGGCAATTTGAATCAGGCGCACTTCAAGAAGCACCTGGTTGTGCCCGTCCAGCAGTCCGCGCATCGTGCTGTTAAACGCGTCGAGCGTGGTTCCCGGCGCGCGCAGCGTGAGCGTGTTTGCTGAGGCATCCGGCACCGCAGACCGCACATCGAATACGTTCTTGGCCAGATTGCTCACCTCGGTCAATTCAGTCGGGCTCAGCCCCGAAAGGTAGACCGTCTCCAACTCCTGGCGCATGAATTTCTGGCGGTTGCTCGGCGTGTCGCGGGCCACCAGTACGCGGTGCTCATCGATGGGGACATAGAACGTGTCGGTAAGCAGACTCAGGGTCCGCATCGTTTCTCTAAAACTTGCGTCACCCATTTCCAGCCGTGTCTGTGCGGTGCCGACGCTGTCGTCCAGCATGGCTTCGAGCCCGTAAGCTTTGAAAACCTGCTGAATTACTTGCCGCTGGCCGGCTCGTATTTTGAAGCTGCGCACTCCGGAGGTGGGAGCAAGCTGCACAGGTCCGCCCACCGTCTCTGTAGGCCCCTCATAGGTTGGGCGCTCCGGGTTGAGCCCGGAGATGTTTCCCAGCTCGTAAAGATGCTGGGTGACTTCCGCATTTTGGGGATCGAGTTCGAGAGCGCGCGTCAGTGCGGCGAGCGCGGCGGCGCTATTCCCAATCAGCTTGTCTTTGGCTGCCGCTTGAATCAGCGCCGTTACCGCGTGGCTGCGCGCGACGCCGGCCGCCAGCCGGTAGTTGGTGTTGGTCGGATCGAGCGTGGCGGCTTGCTCATAGCCCCGCATCGCCTCTTCAAATTTCCCGGCCAGAAAGAGCTTGCTCGAGGCAAGGTAAAGCTTGATGGCGCGCCGCCTGTCTCTGTCGCTTGGCTCTTTGGTCGCCGTGGTTTCCGTAGTCATCGTCGAGGATGGGGAAACGCTCTGTGCCGAGAGGGGTTGCGGAGTCGCCATCTGCGCTTGCACGGAGCCGGGGAAGACGGCCAGAAGCAGCGCCGCGGTCCAATAATATACCGCAGACCGTGCCTGGCCGGGCGCCCCGCATTTGGCTTTTGGTCGTCGCAGAGTCACGACTCCGCCCGCGTCAGCGCCAGCAGGCCGGCCAGCGATGAGGCACAGGCCTCCGGCCGGTAAGCGAGCAATTCGTCAAAGCTGAAGTTTCCCGTGGCGACGGCAATCACCGGCAGGGAATTGGCGCGCGCCGCCTCGATGTCGCGCGGCGTGTCTCCGACCACGCAGACGCGAGCCTCCGCGCCTGCCAACTCCCGCGCCTTGCGCGCAGCGTGGCCGATCAGCTCGGCACGGACGGGAAACTGATCGCTGAACCCGCCAAAGCGGAACCACTCGCGCAATCCCGCCTCCTCGATCTTGATCCATCCGACCATCTCCAGGTTGCCCGTGCCTACGCCCAGCAAGGCGCCGCGTTGCGCCAGGTGGCGCAGCGTCTCTTCCACGCCGGGCATACGGACCAGATCCATCTCATGGCGCTGCTCGGCCACTGTCTGGCGCATGGCCTCGAGAATCGCCTCGATCTGCGACTCCAGCACTTCGCTGGGAATGCCCGCCTGGCGGCACGCTTCGCGCAGAATCGCGGTGTCGGTGTTGCCATGCAGCGGAATGCCCGCAAACCCAACCTCAAACCCCGTCACCCGCCGGATGCTGGCGGCGAAGGAGTTGAAGTGAATGCGGTCGCGGGTGCGCAGCAGCGTGCCGTCGATGTCGAACAGGTACGCTTCCTGTCCGTCCCACACGAAGCCAGGCTCGATGGCGATGCGGGCTTGCGTGTCTTGTGACGTTGGGTGCATGTTGTCGGGCGGCGCGGTCAGCCCTGGCGGTAGCCCTGACGGAAGGCGCTATATACAGGACGTTCGCTACGCGGCGGACGCTTGAGGCTCGCGCACGCCTCGGCCAGATCCAATCCCAGGTCCACCATGGCGCGGCTTAGCGTGTTGCGGTGCATCCCCAACTCTTCGGCCGCCTTGCACTGGTTGCCCCGGTGCGCCACCAGAACCTCACGCAGATACTGCTTCTTGAACGCGCGTACTGCATCCTCATAGCGAATCCCGCTGGAATGCATTTGCGTCACCAGGCTTTCCAGTTCTCGTTTCACGTCAACCTCTTCTTAGCTTATGTATTTTAGCTGGTTCTTGTGGCCCCGCGCTGCATTTCATCACGACCCATGGATTTCCGGATGCAACCATTGGGGGGATTCCCGCTCCAGCATCCGAAGGTCCTTGCGCACGCGCTGGGCGAGCTCTGCCGGGCTCATGTGCGTGCTCAAGTGACAAGCCCCGAAAAACATCCGCGGCAATCTGCCTTCCACCAGCCAGCCTGCCCGCGGGAAAAAGGCCACCGTCACCAGAATGACGAGCGTCACCAGCACCACGCCCTGCACAAATCCAACCGCTGCTCCGGCAAGCCTGTCCAGGCAGCCCAAACCCATCCGGCGAACGGTCTTCGCCAGCACCACGCCGGTTACGCCGGCCACCACCATCACCACCAGGGCGATCAGCAGAAACCCGATGGCGTCGGCCACTGTCTTGTTGTGCACCAGCGGCATCAAAGGAGCTGCCGCGCGCCCGTAGTTCCATGCCGCCAGCACCAGCCCCAAAACCAATCCGCCCAGCGAGAAGACCACGCGGAAAAAACCCTGCGACAGCCCGCCCAGCGTCGACAGCGCCAACACGATCACAATGGCCCAATCTACCCACGTCATGCTGCGCTCCGCTTCAGCCTTACAAACTCAGGTCGCGTCCAGTCAAACGCCGGTATGCCTCAAGATACTTGGCCTGCGTGCGCTCCACTACGTCGTCCGGAAGACCGGGCGCGGGCGCCTGCTTGTTCCAGTGGATCGATTCAAGATAATCGCGGACGAATTGCTTGTCAAACGACGGTTGGGCGCCGCCTGGCTTCCACGCGGAACTCTCCCAGAAGCGCGAAGAATCCGGCGTCAACACCTCATCGGCGAGAATGATTCCGGCCCCAATCCTTCCAAACTCAAACTTCGTGTCGGCCAGGATGATTCCGTTCTTCTCGGCGTGCTCTGCCGCCCGTTTGTAGATGGCCAAAGTCAGGCGGCGCAGTTCGGCGGCGTCGGCCGCGCCCACCATCTCTGCGGTCGTGGCAAAGGAGATATTCTCATCGTGCGTGCCGGCCTCGCCTTTGGTGGCGGGCGTATAGATCGGCTCCGGCAGGCGCGAGCCGTCCTTGAGTCCGGCGGGAATTGGAATTCCGCAGACCGTTCCGCCCGCCTGGTACTCCTTCCACCCCGAACCCGCCAGATAGCCGCGCGCCACGCACTCCACCGGGAACATGCTTGCCCGCTTTACCAGCATCGAGCGCCCTTCCAGTTGATCGGCATAGGGCCGCAGCGCCGCGGGAAACTCGCTTACTTCCGCCGTAATCAGGTGGTTGGCCGTTAGATCCTTGAGCAAGTCGAACCAGAAGAGCGAAATCTGGGTCAGAATCTTGCCCTTGCCCGGAATTCCGGTAGCCAGCACATGATCGAAAGCAGAGATGCGGTCGGTTGCCACCAGCAGCAATGCATCGCCCACAGCGTACAGATCGCGCACCTTGCCGCGGCCAAGCAAAGGAGTGTCGCCTAGATTCGTTTTCAAAAGAGCAGTCACAGGAAGATCTCACCTCGGAGGGAACTGAATCTCCGATTTTCCAGCCCCGCGCCCGCTTTGTCAATGTGCCGCTAAGCTGCCGAGTGACCCCAAACCGGACGGAATCAAGATGGAGAAGCCCTCCCGATGGGCGGGAAACACCCCTGTGGAAAACGACCATGGCCTGTGTGACGGCCGTCACAGAAAGCGATTCCAGCTTGGGAGAAACTGCAAATGTCAACATGGTTCAGAGGACGAGCACGAAAGTCCTCTTAGAGCCGGGCGACACGAGGCAGCAGTGGAAAGGGGAAGCCGCAGCTAGCTTCGTTTTGTGCAGGGAACACCAGTAGTCGCGCGCTACCGACCTCCAGCGCCGGCTACTGGTTCCCACATCTCACTTGTAATTACAAGCGCCTCCGAAGCGACGTCATCCTTCGGGGGCGATTTTCTTGCCCGCAATTCATCGCATCGACTTCCGCAAGGTTTTCTTCAATTGCTGTATAACAAAGCCGCCTCGCAGGAGTCAAAACAACACACGTAGATGTAGATGTCGAACTGTTCGATGAATGTGCGGGGTACTGTATCTGCACGTGTGCGCAAATTGCGGGAAGCGGGAAGAAAGCAAGAGCCTTTGGCGATGGTCATCAAAAATTAGAAGGGTGACGTAAATTCGCCTGTGCAAAACTACGGCTTGACATTCGCGAGGATAGGAGCCTAAGTTTGTATATCTTTTCCAAGAAGAGCTTCCGGTGTGTCGGTAAGTGGTATGACCGGTTACCCCACCGTGCGGCGCACCTTTGACCAGGGTCATCAATGGGCTTCATCCGGCGTTAAGTTGAACGGGGGCGAGCAATGGTGGTCAAAACACAATGCAATGGGCATGGAGTGAGCGGGTTGAGCGTCGGTGCGTCCAACGTCAGGCGCTATTTTCCCAAGTACATCGCAGCGATCGAGTTGCAGTTGGATCATCTGCGGATCGAGTGTGCGTTACCCCATGATTTTTGGAACGGACATCCTGAGATTCGGGACCCTCGGCTGTGCCTCTGGCTGCAGTGCAAACTCCGCCACGAAAGGCCGTGCCAATCGTCGATTCTTCTCGCGATGACTCCATTGGGAGAAAGCTCCTTCAGACTGGAATCCACTGCCTTGAAAGAGCCATCGAGAATCGGGAAAGTCCCTCGCTCCGTAGTTCCCAAATCTGAACTCCACCATCAAGTCGCATAAAGCATCTTCATAGCTGCTCTGGGCCGAAGCAAAGCGCTCATGCCGCGTCTTCCGCCACCGTGGGACGCGTGAGCGGTCTGCGCGTGAAGCCTTCGGCCACATTGCCATGCCAGGCAAGCGGAATCGGCCTGCCTGACAATGTCTCCGTGCTGTAGCCGGGTCTCCGTGCTGTAGCTGGACTCCACAGTTGAGGTAAGAGCGGCAGATCCTCGTCCGCGCGACAAAACCCACCCCGCCGGCGCCGGAAAATGCACATCAACTCAAGAACCGCTCTACGCTGTGGCGCGCTGCTGATCGCGGTGCCCCAGCCGCACGCTTACAACCTTCGACACTCCCGGCTCCTGCATGGTGACGCCGTAGATCATGTCGGCCGATTGCATCATCCGCCGCGAGTGCGTCACCAGCAGGAACTGCGTGTCCCGGCTCAGAGTATGCAAAAGATCTGCCAGGCGGCTCACGTTGGTTTCGTCCAGCGCCGCGTCCACCTCATCGAGCACGCAGAAGGGGCTGGGACGGAACTGGAAGATACCCACCAGCAGCGCCAGGG